>Ga0187852_1001163_pt1 | contig 25919 bp, 19 predicted proteins | sample June2016WEW_6_40_FD_134511 | JGI IMG/M metagenome (GOLD analysis project Ga0187852, IMG submission 134511) | Peatland microbial communities from SPRUCE experiment site at the Marcell Experimental Forest, Minnesota, USA - June2016WEW_6_40 | ecosystem: Environmental > Terrestrial > Soil > Wetlands...
AACTCGCTCACGCCCAGCAGGCCGGACTTCTTGCTGACTACCGTTTCCAGCCGATCGGCGGCCTCGGTGGCGCTCGAGGCCGTCTCGGCAATCTTGTGCAGGATGAAGAGCAGGACGCCGGGATCGATGTCGCCGGTGCGCGTGCCGCTGATGATGCCGCCGGTTGGCGTCAAACCCATTGACGTGTCGAGGCACTGGCCGCGTCGGATGGCGGAGATGGAGGCGCCGTTGCCGAGATGGGCGACGATGAGCCTCTCCGGCACGTCGGGTTCCAACTGGTAGACGATCGACTCATACGAGATGCCGTGATAACCGTAGCGGCGGATGCCCATTGCGGAATATTCCTCGGGGATGGGCATGTGGGTGACCACTTCAGGCATGGTGCGATGGAAATGGGTGTCCAGGACGGCAAAGTTGGGAATGCCGGGGAACTGGATCAGGGACTCGCGCATGATGTAGACGGCAATGGGCGTGTGCAGCGGCGCCAGGGCGGCGTAGCTGTCAATCTCGTCGATAAGTTGGGGCGTGATGAGCTGGTTTTCCTTGACCGTCGGGCCGCCGCAAACCACGCGATGGCCGATGGCCGCCGGGGCAGGGAAGTCGCCAGAGTGGAGCGCGTCGGCCACCAGCTTGAAGGCGACCGCGCGGTTGGGCAGAGCGGGCGTCTGATCGACCAGCTTCTTACCTTCGGCATCCTTGATCCAGAACTTACCCAGATCGGTGCCGATGCCGTCGACCGCGCCCTCGTGGAGTTTGCGCCGTTTGCCTTCGCCGGCTTCATAGGCTGAGAACTTGATGGAAGAAGAACCGCTGTTCAAAACCAAAACAGGCAAAGACGACATGAATGAAAAACCTCGCAGTTGGAGCCGAACGAGTCAGCGAGTGAGTTGGAGCAATCCCAGGTCTCGGAAGCGAGACCTGGGGCACCCAGTTAGTTGGTTGATACGCCCTTGGACCAGCGCCAATTCTTAATTTCGGGCAGGTCGTCGCCATTCTCGGCTACATAGAGGCGGTGGCGCTGGATAGCCTCAGAGTACCACTGCCGCGCCGCGTCGGCCTGCGGCGCCAGCCTGGGCACGCGCTTGATAGCGTCGAGCGCAAGCTGGAAGCGGTCGATGTTGTTGAGCACGCACATATCGAAGGGCGTGGTGGTGGTGCCCTCTTCCTTGTAGCCGCGCACGTGGATGTTGTCGTGATTATGCCGCCGGTAGGTGAGGCGGTGAATGAGCCATGGATAGCCGTGGAAGGCAAAGACGACCGGGATGCCGACTGGGAAGAGCTGATCGAAGTCCTCGTCTGGCAACCCATGCGGATGCTCGGATGTGGGCTGCAATGCCATCAGGTCCACCACGTTGACCACGCGGATGCGCAGATCGGGCACCTTGGCGCGCAGCAGGCTGACGGCGGCCAGAGTCTCCAGCGTGGGCACATCGCCGCAACAGGCCATCACCACCTCGGGGCCACCGTCGTCGTTCGAGGCCCATTTCCAAACGCCAAGCCCGGTGGTGCAGTGAGCGACGGCCTCGTCGATAGTGAGCCACTGCGGCGCGGGTTGCTTGCCGGCCACGATCAGGTTGATGTAATTCTTGCTGCGCAGGCAGTGGTCCGCGACCGAGAGCAGGGTATTCGCGTCCGGCGTCAGATAGATGCGCACGACGTCGGCCTTCTTGTTCATCAGGTGATCGATGAAGCCGGGATCCTGGTGGCTGAATCCGTTGTGGTCCTGCCGCCACACCAGCGAACTGAGCAGGTAATTGAGCGAGGCGATGGGCTTGCGCCAGGGAATCTCGCGCGTGACCTTCAACCACTTGGCGTGCTGGTTCGCCATCGAGTCGATGATGTGGATGAAAGCCTCATAGCAGTTGAAGAAGCCGTGGCGTCCGGTGAGCAGGTAGCCCTCCAGCCAGCCCTGGCACATGTGCTCGCTCAGCACTTCCATCACGCGTCCGGTTTCTGACAGGTTCTCGTCCACCGGCAGCGTCTTGGCCATCCAGGCCTTGCCGGTTCCGGTGATCACGTCGCCGAGGCGGTTGGAGGCCGTCTCGTCGGGGCCGAAGACGCGGAAGTTTTTCTGGTCCGCATTGGCCTGCATCACGGCATGGAGCAAATGGCCCAGGATGCGCGTGGATTCGGCGTCGGCCGCGCCGCGGCCTTCGATCTTGACCGCGAAGTCGCGGAAGTTGGGCACCTTGAGCGGCTGCAACAACAGGCCACCGTTGGCGTGGGCGTTCATTCCCATGCGCAGCCGGCCCTTGGGCGCAATATCCGCCAGATCCTCGCGGAAACGGCCCTTCTCGTCGAAGAGTTCCTCGGGCTTGTAACTGCGCATCCACTCGTCGAGCTGGCGCAGGTGCTCCGGCTTCTCGAAAATCTGGTCCAGAGGAACCTGATGGGCGCGCCAGGTGCCTTCCACCGGCTTGCCGTCCACGAACTTGGGTCCGGTCCAGCCCTTGGGCGTGCGCATGATGAGCATGGGCCAGGCCGGGCGCGCCGTCGAGCCGTCTTTACGTGCCGCCTTTTGAATGGCGGCGATGCGGTCCAGCATGGTGTCGAAGACCGCAGCGGCCTGCTGGTGCATCACGGCCGGGTCGTCGCCTTCCAACGTGAAGGGCTCATAGCCGTATCCGCGCATCAGGCTCTCCAGCTCGGCGTGCGGAATCCGCGCCAGGATGGTGGGGTTGGCGATCTTGTAGCCGTTCAAGTGAAGGATGGGCAGAACCGCGCCGTCGGTCAAGGGATTGAGAAACTTGTTGGAGTGCCAGCTGGTGGCCAGCGGACCGGTTTCGGCCTCGCCGTCGCCGACGACGCAGGCGACGATGAGGTTGGGATTGTCAAAGGCCGCGCCGTAAGCGTGCACCAGCGAGTAGCCCAGTTCGCCGCCCTCGTGGATGGAGCCGGGCGTCTCCGGGGCCACGTGGCTGGGAATGCCGTAAGGCCAACTGAACTGCCGGAAGAGACGCTTGAGGCCGTCCTTGTTTTGCTCGATGTGGGGATAGATCTCGCTGTACGAACCCTCCAGATAGGTGTTGGCCACCAGTCCCGGCCCGCCGTGCCCAGGGCCGATGATGTACAGCATGTTCAGGCCGCGCTCGCGGATGAGGCGGTTCCAGTGCACATAGAGAAAGTTGAGCCCCGGCGTGGTGCCCCAGTGGCCCAGCAGACGGGGCTTCACGTCGTCCAGGGTGAGCGGGCGCTCCAGCAGCGGGTTGTCTTTCAGGTAGATCTGGCCGACGGAAAGATAATTGGCGGCCCGCCAGTAGGCGTCCATTTTGGCCAACAGTTCCGGGCTGAGGGGAGTCTTGCTCGGTGTTTCTTCGCTCATAACGCACCTCGCATTGGGAAGTTTGCGTGCCACTGAAAGCCTAGCAGCCGTAGGTTACAGCAGGGGGTGATGGAAGTCATGAACTGATGAGACGACGGCCCATGATGTGAGATATTCAATTGCGAACTGACTCAGAAATGGCGCTTGAGCTTGAGGATTTGCGACTCGAAGCCATACCAGAGCGCCGTGGCCACCGCGGTGGTGGCCACCAGCCGGAAGCCCACTAAGGCCAGGTTGCCGGTCATGCCGTAGCGGTCCATGCGCAGATCGAACCAGCCGAAGTAAATGAAGACCATAATGTGCGTCATGTAGAGGCCGTAGCTGATACGGCCATAGAAGGGCAGGGGTCCCCGGCGCAGGATCGCGTTCAGCGGGTTGCGCGCTCCGGTGGAGGCGATCGAGGCCAGCACCGCGCCAGTAAACGCAATCGCCAGCGCGGAATCAAGAAACGCGGTGCCGCCGGCCACGGTGGCGGCAGCGCACAAACCGAGAATCATGCCGGCCAGCCCAATCCACAGCCAGACGCGGCGGCTGAGCGGGAGCGTATGCAGTCCCAGCGCCAGCAGACTGCCCCAGGCGATGCCGTCCAGCTTGATCAGCGTGTGGGTGGGACGATCCCACATCCAGACCGGATTCAGGTGGCGCAGCAGCGGCGAGCAAACCAGCGCCGCAATCAGAACCGTCGCCAGCATCCAGGGGCGGCGCAGCCAGCGCACCAGCGGCGCCCAGAGAAAGTAATACTGCTCCTCGATGGCCAGCGCCCAAGTGGGGCCGATGGCCGGGGGCAGCCTAAGAGAAAAGAGATTCTGCACAAAAAAGATGTAGGCCAGCCAGGGTGCGGCCTTGATGGCTTCCCACGGCCTTGGGCCGATGAACCAGTCGGACTGCGCATAGCAGACCGCCAGGACCAGCAGGTAGACCGGCCAGATGCGCAGCGCCCTACGCGCATGGAAGTTGTGGAAGTAATGCGGCTTGTCCCGTGTTCCCAGCAGGATCGAGGTAATCAGAACGCCGGAGAGGACAAAGAAGAGGTTGACCCCCACCCATCCCCACTCCGCGGCGGAGTGAATCCACGTGCCTTCGAGCCGCGGATGGCAGTGGTAGAGAACGACCGAGAGAATCGCAAGCCCGCGCAACCCGTCGAGTTCCGGCAGGCGAGTGGGCAGCCAGGTTGGGCGTTGGATGGGCAAGAGAAAAGGTTAGCAGGTCAGCGTCCTGGCGAAAAACCAATCAGAGGTTTGGTGTGTACAGATTGACGCTTAACGGTGTTTGTTGCGGTTCAGGATTTCATCAGGTGTCAGATCACGATCAGTGAATATCTCGCCAATCATTAGGCTTTCTTCATCCATATAAGCGTGAAACGTCCCTATGGGAGTTGTGACGCTCGTTCCTTGACGAGCATATATGTCACCCGAAATTCCATCCGGTAGTATCTTTTTCCATTTCTCAGCCTCTTCAGGCGGCGCTGGTGATTTTCTACCGTTGAGCGCATTTGTAATATCCCGTTTGTAGTCTTTTAGACGGTTCTCCAAAGGCGCTTTACTAGACCCGATGCGGTAAACCTTACCCCCAATGAGGAAGGCGTAAATGCACATCTCAAGCTCGACGGTTTTCTGATCGGTAATATCGATTATGAGATTTTGGTCTACTATGCGGACATGCGCAACCGGAACAAGACCGTACTTGGTGAGTTTAGCAGCATTCATTGAAGCCTCCTATGCGGGTTCCCCTTGGTTCGGCGCGTTTTGTTTTTGTGCCTAACCTGGGAAACCACTAACCTCAATTCAGTACGAAAAAACTGATCCCTGATCTCTGCCCCCTGATCTCTGTCTTACCCCGCCGCCAGTTGTTTGGCCCGCTCAGTGGCGCGCATGACGGCTTTAATGAGGGTGACGCGCAGGCCGCCTTCCTCGAGTTCGAGAATGCCGTCGATGGTGCAGCCGGCGGGAGTGGTTACGGCGTCCTTCAGCAGGGCCGGGTGATAGCCGGTTTCGAGCACCATCTTGGCGGCGCCGAAGGTGGTCTGCGCGGCCAGTTGCGTGGCGATTTCGCGGGACAGGCCCACTTTCACTCCGGCTTCGGCCAGGGCCTCGATGATGATGTAGATGTAAGCCGGTCCGGAGGCCGAGAGCCCGGTCACGGCGTCCATGTGCTTCTCGTCCACGGTCACCGTGCGGCCCACGGTCTCAAAGATGCGCTCGGCCAGCTCCATCTGCCGGGCGGAGACGAAGCGCCCGCGGCAAAGGGCGGCCGCGCCCGCTCCCAGCGCCGAGGGCGTATTGGGCATGGCGCGAATGACGGCGATCTCCAGTCCCGCTGCCTCTTCGATGGCGCGGGTCTTTACGGAGGCCGCGAAGGAGATCAGCGTCTTGTCCTTGGTGAGCGCGGGGCGAATCTCATCAATCAGGCCCGGCACCTGAAATGGCTTTACGCCCAGCAGAATCAGGTCGGCTTTCTTGGCCGCCTTCAGGTTGTTGGTGCTCACGTCCACGCCCCACTGGGTGCTGAGGGCAATTGCCCGCTCAGCGTGGCCCACAGTGGCGTGAATCTGATCGGGGGCAAACAGGTTTTGCTTCAGGAAGGCCTGGAGCAGGATGCCGCCCATCTTGCCGGCGCCTAGAACTGCTACGTGGACGTGGGGCAATTGCGCGGGTACTTCAGTGGCCTCAACGGTTATTTCCGCCATGTTTTTTCCTTGTCTTGGATGAAGATTGCTGTACAACTCTAAAGAATACTCCGAGCCAATGCGGGAGGGAAACGGTCTCCTCCCGCTTCACAGCGAGTCAGCCTCGACGGAGGCTCGTTTGCAGCCGGTGGACGACTGCGTGGCAATAGGGTTTCAGAGCGGTTCTGTGGAACTCACCTTGCCAGTCTTGAAGCAAACGATCCAGCCATTTCTCAGGTTTGGTTTTTGGGTGGAAGTTCGGGATTCCGGTTGACGAACAAGGCTTGCCCGCTTTGTTTTTTGGCGTTTTTTGCCTGGTACATGGCGGCATCGGCGGCGCTCAACAGGCCGTCTTTGGTGAGGGCATCCTGCGGATAGAGGGCAATGCCGACACTGGCCGAACCATGCAGGACAAAACCCTCGACGGCAAAGGGCCCGTCGAAGCAGCGCTCCAGGCGGAGGGCGATCTCCTCGACTTCCGCGCGGTTGTGAACCAGAGGCAGAAGCACAGCAAATTCGTCGCCACCGAGCCGCGCCAGCATGTCGTGGGAGCGAAGCTGCCGCTTCATGCGCAGCGCCACTTCCTGCAGATACAGGTCGCCGACCTGGTGCCCGCAAAGGTCATTCACCTGCTTGAAGTCGTCAAGGTCGATGTAGATCAACGCAAAGATGCCAGCCTTGAGGCGCGCCTCTTCAATGAGGGTGTCGAGATACTTGTCCAGGGAGAAACGGTTGTGGATGTCGGTGAGCAAGTCGAACTCGGAGCGGTGCAGAAGGTCGGAATAAAGCCGCCGGGTCTCGATGGCCAGAGCGGTCAGCGCCACCGCCATGGAGAGCGCCTCCGTCTCGTTGCCGCTGGGTTTGGCGAGCGGATCGAAGGCGGCGAAGAGGGCGCCCAGCACGGGCCCCTTATGAGCGGGAATCTCGCTCCGGACGACGCGCAGGCCGGTGAGCTTGGGCGGACAGTTTCCCAGTTGCGCTCCATTGGCGATCTGGCACCAGCAGGGAGCGCCTTGCAACTTGAAGGAGACCAGTTCAGTGATCTCTTCGATGATCCCGGCCAGTGGACGGGTTCCGTTGATGTCCTCGAGGATGCGGCTGCGCCGCTGTTCGAGGACAGCCAAGGAGGCGGTTTGGCGGCGCACCCTATGCTCCAGGGCCCAACCTCTGCCGATTACGGCGAAGACAATCAAAATCAGCGCGCAGACGACGAGGATCAAATTGCGGATGTTCAGCAGGGAGGGCCGGGCGACGACCGCAATATCGTCCGGAGTGCGCATGAGGATATTGAACGGCACATCGCCCCTGTATGGATTGGAGCTCTCGACAATGCAGATGCCGGCGATGCGGACCCCGGAGCCTAACGGAACCTGTTTCATGGGTGGAAGCGCGGCGCCTCCGAACGGATGGCGGTAGATGGCGGAGAAGACCTGGCCGCCGGAGACCAGGACATACTCATCCTGCGAGTTCTCCCGGACCTCCATCACCACCTGCCCTTCAATGGAGACCAGATCGTAGATATGCTTGCTCCAAGCGAGTTCGCTCACGGTTGTCGGCAGGGGAGCGATGGGAGCGTACACCGGGCTTTCCTGAATCTCGCCGCCGGTCAGCGTCAGGAAGCCGTTGTTCGCCACCGGGAAGCCAGTTGCGTCCGCGACATAGCCGACTCGCAATGGGTCGACGGTCTGGGTCGCAATCCACAGGCTCTTGTTGCCATCCTGAAGCACCACCGATGCGCCGGGCTGGTAGTGGGTGATGGTTCCATGTACCCGGATTCTCTGCGTGCTATCTGTCACGTGAGAACTGGTGATCACCTGATCCATGGGAGTACGTGGGAGGGACCAGGGGCTGTCGCTGGCGCGTTTGAGAATCTTAACGTTCGCGGGCGAGGAAACGCTGAGGGCAACACCCCACATCTGAACCTTGCCATCGAACATTCCGCCGGCAACTCCGGTAATCTCAACCTCGGCGTCGAGCAAGCCTCTAAGCGCATCCGGATCGCTGCCGAGCACCTCTGCATAAACGTATCCCCCCTCGGTGAGTATCTGCAGGGAGGCGGCGCCAATGTTCGGGTCCGCGTTCTTGTCGGCGGCGCGAACGACACCGCGTACTGTGACCAGCATGCTGTCGTATTGCCCGCGGATCAACTCGTCAAAGGCAGCCGGCACAGGCTTGGGCAGGTCGCCATGGCCGACCAGAGAAATGCTATCGCTTAACACAATGGGGCGGAAGCTGCCCTGGATCTTGCCTCTAATCAAGACGCGATCGCCCGGAACGAGCTTGTATTCCGGCTTGGGGCCGACAAAGATGCCCGCGCCGTCGTCCTGCACAAAGAGGACATAGGCGGCTCTGCTGAAGTACGTTACCGTCGCTTCAAATGCGACCGGTAGACCTTTGTCGGCCTCGGCGTTGCTGAGGGCATGAATGGCGCGCAACGTGGTCAGGGTTGTGGGCGGCGCCGCCCCCCAGGCAACCGAGGCTAATCCGAGAATGACGGCAACTGCCGGAATGAGCCTCTTCATCGGGAAGAATCCAGTGGAACTGGTGTTGTCTGGCCACTGAAAGTTCTTATCGGCAGAGTTGGCCAACGGGATAACCTCCTCGTGAAGAAGAAGTTTACTCCCTTTGAAGGTGCGGTGTCCGGCTGCATATCGGTTCCAGGCGTCCTGGAGAGGAAATGGAGCGCCGCGCGATGCGGGCGCCGGGATGGAAGGCGAGTGGTTGGGGAACGGGCAGTAACATCCTTACCGAAGCCGTTGCAGCCTGGGCCTGGGCAAGGAGCGCCAGGCGTGGCCGTTTCTCAGGTTTGGTTTTTGGGGGTGAGTACGGGGTTCTCGTTGTCGAATAGGGCTTGCTCACTTTGTTTATTGGTGTTTTTTGCCTGGTACATGGCGGCATCGGCGAAGCTCAACAAGTCGTCTTTGGTGAGGGCGTCCTCCGGGTAGAGGGCGATGCCGACGCTGGCCGAACCATGCAGGACAAACCCCTCTACGGCAAAGGGCTCGTCGAAGCTGCGCTCGAGCCGCTGGGCGATCTCCTCGGCGGCGGCGCGGTTGCGCACCACCGGAACCAGGACGGCAAATTCGTCGCCGCCCAGCCGCGCCAGCATGTCGCGGGAGCGAAGCTGCCGCTTCATGCGGATGGCCACTTCCTGCAGATACAGGTCTCCGACGCGATGGCCGTAGAGGTCGTTGACCTGCTTGAACTCGTCGAGGTCGATGTAGATCAACCCGAAGATGCCGGCTTTCAGGCGGGCTTCTTCAATGAGGGCTTCCAACTGCTTATCCAGGGAGAAGCGGTTGTGCACGTCTGTGAGCAGGTCGAAGTCCGAGCGGTGGAGCAGATCGGAGTAGAGGCGGCGGGTCTCGATGGCCAGGGTGGCGAGGCGCGTGCCGACAATGAGCGCCTCGATCTCCGTGGCGACCGGATAGGTCCCCCGTTCGAAGCCGGCAAAGAGGACCCCCAACGGCGAGCCGACGCGGGCGGGAATCTGTTCGCTGACGACGCGCATGGATTCCGGCGCCGGCGGGTAATTTCCCAGCCGTGCTCCATCGGTGACTTCGCACCAGCAGCGAGCGCCGTCCAGCCGGAAGGAGACCATTTCAGTGATTTCTTCGAGAATCTCAGCCAGAGGACGGGAGCCGTTGATGTCCTCGAGGACGCGGCTGCGCCGCTGCTCGAGTTGGGCCATCCGCCGCTCGAAGGCGGCCTCGGATTCAATGCGTTTGGCCAGTGCGGCAGTCTGGGTGCGCACCTTTCTTCTCAGGGTCCATCCCCAGGCGCCCACGGCAATCACCACTACCACCAGCAGGCTTACGGCAAAAATCAGGTTGCGAATGTTGAGCCAAGAAGGCCTAGAGACAACCGCAATATCGTCGAAGGAACGCAGCAGGATATTGAAGGGCGCCTCCTCACCGGGGTTGATTGTATTGGCATCCACGATCATGCAGATGCCGGTGACGCGTATCCGGGAGCCCAGCGGAATCTGCATCATGGGCGGAAGCACTGCGATTGCGTGCGGGTGGCGGTAGAGGGCGGTGAACAGGCGGCCATCGGCGGCCAGAACATACTCGTCCTGGGAGGCCTCCCGGACCTCCGTCACCACTTGCCCCTCGATGGAGACCAGATCGTACAGGTGCCCATCCGGTTTGTTGTCGCTCCAGAAGCCCAGTTGCTGCCAGGTGGCAGGCTGCGGTGTGATGGGCGCCAAGATGTGGCTATCCTGGATTTCAGCGTCGGTCATGGTCAACTGACGGTCGCGTGCGTCGGGAAAGCCGGTTGCGTCCGCCTGATCGCCGATCTGCAAGGGTTCGCGGGTATGGGTTTCAATCCACAGGCTCCTGGAGCCGTCCTGCAGCACAATGGCCGAGCCGGGTTGGTAATAGGTGATGGTTCCCTGAACCCGGACCCTGGGTGTCAGATCGCGTAGATAATAGACGGCAAGAACCTGGTCCATGGGCGTGACCGGAAGGGACCACGGACTGGCGCCGGAGCGCTTGAGAACTTTGATGTCCGCCAGGGATGAAACGTAGAGCACGACCCCGGTCTGCTGCATCTTGTCGTCGAATTTTCCGGCGGCGGCTCCGGTGATCTCAACCTCGGCGTCCAACAGACCTTTGAGGGCGTTTGCATCCTCGCTGTCAAGGTTCGCCTCGATGTGGCCGCCCTCGGTAAGCATCTGGAGGCTAGCGCTGCGCGCAGGGGCCAGCGTGCTCACTATCAAGTCCGCGGCATGGATCACGGCATGCACAGTGACCAGCATGGAGTCGTGCTGGGCGCGAATCAACTCGTCGAATGTGGCTGGGACGGGCTTGGGCGGGGCGTCGTGGTGGAGCAGGGTTACACTCTCGCCGATCACGATCGGGCGGAAGCTCGCCTGCATCGTTCCTCGCACCAGAACGCGATCGCCGGGAACCAATTGGGCGGATGTGGGGGGCCGTACATAGATGGCCACGTCGCCGTCCTGCACGAAGAGCAGATGTTCATAGCTGCGGAAGTAGGTAACCGTGGCCTCGAAGGTGACGGGCAGCGCATGGCTGGCTTGGTCATTCGTCAAGGCATGGATGGCTCGGAGCGTGGTGAGGGGGGCCGGCGCGGCCCAGGCAGCCGAGGCCCAACCGAGAATGATCGCGAAAGCGGGAAACAACCGCTTCATCGAGAAAACCCGGTGGCATCTGCGCTGTTTCATTCGGTCCCTGACAACTCCCGCCGACAGGACTCAACCTATCAGTCACTCCGGCATGAAAGACCATCCTTGCGCCTGCGAACAAGCGAATCCGCCGGAATCCGATGTGTACCAATCTTACTCTCAAGTAACCCTAGTCGAATGACCCTTTTGGGGTAGATGGCGGCATCTTGCCGGCCGCGGATGCCGGCGCCGGTTTCGCCCTACAGCTTCTCTGAAATTGCTTTAGCGGGTTGCGTTGCCCGCAGAGGATGCCGCCGAGGCCACCGGCTGCCTGGCCTGCGCCTCACGCGCATGGACGCGCCGGTTGAACTCGTGAATCACGCGAGCCACATAGGCCCGGGTCTCGCGGTAGGGCGGAATGCCGTTGTACTTGTCCACCGCTTCCGGTCCGGCATTATAGGCTGCCAGCGCCAGGGCCAGATTGTCGTGGTAGCGGGTGAGCAGCGCGTCCAAATAGGCCGTGCCGCCGCGCACATTTTCGTCGGGCTTGAAGCTGTCCTCGACGCCCAGTCCGGCGGCCGTTCCCGGCATCAACTGCATCAGCCCGCGAGCGCCGGCGCGGCTTACGGCGCGGACGTTGCCGCCGCTCTCGGCCTTCACCACGCTGGCCAGCAGGTCCACGTCGAGGTTGTGCTCACTGCCGGCTTTGACCAGCATCTCGTGCAAGTCTGCCGGGGAAAGCCCGGCGTCCGGGCTGGCGTCCGGACTGGCCGCGACCGTTGTTGCGGGTGCCGCTTCCCCGGATGCCGGCGGCGGGGGCGGATCGGGAACCTGCTCAATCCCGGCGATCTCCTCCGGCGCGAACTCGATGTAGCTGTCCTCGCCTGAGCCCAGGTAGAGCCGGACGCGGCCCTCGACCTGGGCATGATGATTGCAGCGCATCTCAAAGCCGTTGCGCAGGGTGATGCGCTCGGCTGCCCGCGCCGCCGCCGCAAGGCTCGCCAGGGCCGCCAGGGCTCCGACCGCGATGAAGATTCTCCCGCGCATTCCCGATCGCACTTCCCCATCCTAACCTTGCGGTTACATTTTGGCAGCAGAAAACTTGGCGACAGCAGCTTCCAGCACCACGGCCACGCCGTCTTCGTTGTTGGGCGGGGCCTGCTTCCAGCCTCTCATCCTGGCCATGGCGCGCAGCTCCGCCGCCGCATTGCCCATTATTACGCCCTGGCCAGCCCACTCCAGCATGTCTACGTCGTTCCAGTTGTCGCCGATGGCCATAGTCTGCTTACGATCCACGCCCAGCCGCGCCGCGAGCCGTTGCAACGCCCAGCCCTTCGAGACTCCCGGCGGCAACAGGTCCAGGATCGACAAATCGCGTCCCGGATACTCGGTCCGGACACACTCGCAACTCCCGCTCCACTCGCTGGCCTTGATCGCCTTCTCGGCCTTCCGCATCTTGCTCAGTCCGCCGGTCACCATGCCCTGAATCGGATCTTCGCCATCCCTGAGCGCATCTTCGAGCGGCTTGACCACCTCGATGGCGTCGCGGTTGGCCTCGATCCAAAGGGCGATTCGCGCGTGCGCCTGTTCCAGGTCTTCGAGCGCCAGCTCGCCGCGTCCTGGTTTGTCAAAGGTGAAAACCAGCGCCCCGAAGGGCCGAAGCAATCCGCACAGCCCGCGCGCGACTCGAGCCTGGAGTTGGCAGCGGTCGATCGGCTCGCCGCCCAGGGTTCGGATCACTGCTCCATTGGACGCAATCAGCGGCGTATCCGCTCGCAGGCCCAGCCCTTCGAAGAGCGGCGCCGTATAGGCCGGACGCCGGCCGGTAGCGATGGCCACCGTGATTCCTGCTGTTTGCGCGGCCCTGAGCGCCCGCGCGGTGCGCGGCGTCAACGCCTGCCCGATGGCCGGCAGTAGGGTTCCATCCATGTCGATTGCCACCAGGCGAACGGGAGGGTGCATAGCTCCAGTGTAGTGGGCCACCTGCAGTGGAGCAGACTTTGAAGCACCCCAGTTGCGTTCTTGAGCGCCCGATCCGGTAATCTTGGAGGTATGGAACGCATTTGCAGCCATTGCCGGGCAGTGCTCGCCGAGAAGACCGTGGCGGATTGGTGTCCCGCGTGTGGAGGAGCACTGATGGAGCAGGCCAGCCTCCCTGTCGAGGACCCTCAAACTTTGGCCCCACCGCAGGTGGTCGATCATCGCGGCATCGTGCTGCCCCGGCGTCATGCGGTAGGGGGAATTATTACGCCGCAGTGAGGATTGCCGTCGCTTGATGAGTCATTTCTTGCCTTCAGTCTCCGGCGTAACCTCTTCGTCGGGAAGTGGCCACGGAATAACAGGAATAAAGTCCGCGATGGGGCGCTTGCCGTCGCGCAGTTCAATCGTTTCTCCGGCCTTGAGCCAGGCTATCAACTGGCGGGTGTTGCGCAACTGACTGAGAGTGATTGAAGGCATGGGTGTAGTCTGACACAGATTGCTTACGAGTTGAAGACTTTTCACCTTAAGCTGTTGGACTTTTCCCGATTTGATGAAGAGCCAATGGGTGCCCTATCTTAGGTCCGAAAATCCGGACCTGGGGCACCCGGCATTTCCAATGTGATTCAGTGATCGGATTCCCAGCAAAGGATTTCAATTCTTGGGAATACTACGGCTGGCGAAGTACGGGAACGCTCATCGGTTTGGATGGAGCAATCGTGAAGTGAGCCGCATCAGCACCGGCCGTTACTCGTACCGCAGCGCCTCGGCGGGGAGGATGCGCGAGGCGGCCGAGGATGGATAGAGCGTGGCCAGCAGCGAAATGCCGATGGAGACCGCGGAGACAATGATGCCGTCGAGCGGGCGCGGCGCGAAGGGCAGCGTGTCGATGGAGTAGACTTCGGCGGAGAGATGGATGAAGTGGTAATGTCCGCCGGCCCAGGCGGCAAGGTAGCCGAGCGCCAGCCCAAGAACGGTGCCGATGAGGCTGATGAGGAAGCCTTGCAGCAGGAAGATGCGCCGCACCTGGCCGGGCTCGACGCCGAAGCTCATCATCACGGCGATGTCGCGAGTCTTCTCCATCACCATCATGGTGAGGGCGATGAGAATGTTGAGCGCGGCGACGATCACGATGAGCGCGATGACGATGAAGGTGACCACCTGTTCGAGCTTGAGGGCGCGGAAGAGCTCGCGGTTCTGCTCCATCCAGTTGGTGGTCATGAAGCCCTTGCCGGCGGCCTGCTCGATGGCGCGGCCAATGGCCGGAGCGCGGTCCAGATCGTCCACCTTGAAGCTGATGACCGACAGCAGGTCCGGCTCGCTGAAGAGGCGCTGTGCGTCAGCCAGGCGCAAGAAGCCCATCTGCGCGTCGTACTGGTAAAGGCCGGAGTGGAATGTGCCCGCGAGGCGAAAGGGCACGTATTTGGGGATGATGCCGTACGGGGTCATCTCTCCCTGCGGGCTGATGATCATCACGGAATCGCCGACGGAAGCGCCGACGGTCTCCGCCAGGTCTTTGCCCAGGACGACCGGCGGAAGTTCCGCGTTACCCGCGGAGGCAGGCTCCGGCCGCGGTTCCAGCGCGCGCGCCGAGCCCGGCGTGGCCGTGGCCAGCAGGCCGCTCACCGTCTGTTCCTCGGCGGGCAGAATGCCTTCCAGCAGCGCGCCTCCATCGCGGGCTCCGCGCGCAACCAGCACCTGCTCGTAGAGCCCGGGCGAAGCCGCGGTGACGTGAGGCAGCTTGCGCAGCCGGTCGAGCAGCGGCCGCCAGTCGCGAATGCCGTCATCCTTCACGCGCATCAGTTGCACATGCGCGCTGGATCCCAGCAGCCGGTCCTCGAGGTCGCGTTTCATGCCGTTGGTGATGGCCAGCGCGATGATGAGCGCGGCGACTCCGGCGGCCACGCCCGCGATGGAGATGACGGTGACCACGCCAACCACGGCCTGCCGCCGTTTGGCCTTCAGGTACCGCGCCGCCAGAAAAAGTTCGAATCGCATCGAATCTGCCTTGCTTATACGCCTACTTCGCCTGGGCGGCGATCACCGTCTTGGCCACGCCCACGTTGTCGTGCCGGTCGTAGACGCGGACGGCGATCAGGTGCTCGGCGAGTTTGCCACCGGGCGCGTCGAGAGAGATGCGCAACTCATAGTGCTCACGCCGGGAGTCGGAGAGCTTGCCCACCGGCTCGATGTACTGCCAGGGTCCGGCGTCGAGCGAGTACTCAGCGTGGGCGATGGGCGAGAAGGCGTCTTCTGCGTCGAAGGTCACCTTGAAAGACTGCGGGCAGGGGCCGGCATTGCAGAGGAACTCTTGCACATGCGTGGCGACCAAGCCAGAGATCACCGGCGGCGTGGTATCCACCTCGAAGCGCTCGCTCACCCTGGCGCTGGTGAGGGCGTCTCCGGGCGTGTGCGAGGGCGCGTCGGAAGCGACGACCTTGATCTGGTAGCCGCCGTCGGGAATCTGCGTCGCGTCAAAGGTGTAGAACTTGTCGGTGACTCCATCCTTGAGCAGCCGCCACACGTGTTCGCCGTCTCCGCGCAGATAAAGGGCAAAGGTCAGGTCGTCGCCGTTGTCGTCGTGCGCCGCCCAGCGCACGGTGATCGCGGCGCGGTCCTTGAAGGCCTGCAAGGGCGCGCTCGATCCCGCGTCATAGCTCGCATTCTGGCTGGACGAGGGTAAAACAATGTTGACCAGCGGCGGCTGATTGCCGGGCTGGTTCTGGGCCAGGCTTTGAGGATTGACGCGCGCGCCCGGCACCACCATCAACTCGTCCACCTCCGGGGCCGAATTCACAGGCAGATAATTCACGCCCACGCTGCCCACGGTTCCACCCGCGTTCAACACGGCCTTCCATTGCAAAAAGCGTCCCGCCGGAGAAGCCACCGCGCCGTCCTTGAGCGGCTGCCAATCGGACCATCCCCAGTCGCCGCGGCCGCGCACCGGCTGCTCCACGTTGCCGGAGCGGGTCAGGAGCTCATAGCCGGCCGAGCCCGGCTCAACCTCGACGCGCCCAAAGCGGGCCAGCACGCCCGCATCCAGCACGTCGCTTGCGTACTCATGCTTTTCGGCGGCTGCGCCAAAGCGGAAGAGCTTGCCGGTATTGCCGCTGCCGATGAACAGGCCGTTCTCTGTGGACGCCAGGCTCAAGCCCTGTTGTGCATCCAGATGGGCCACGTCGGCGTAGCTGCCATCGTCCGCGATCCTAAACACTCGCCCCCGGTTTCCAGTCAGCGCCAGCAGGCCGTCCGGGCGCGCGGCCAATGCGTAGACAACCTCGTCCTTGCCGGACCAGAGTTTGCGCGGCGCCTGAGCCGAGTCTGGGAGGCCGGGGGCCAGGATGTAAATCTCGCTTCCCTCTGGCACTGATGTGCTGGTGTTGGCCGCTTGCAGCGACCCCGGCTGGACGATGGTGAGGGTTGCAGTGCCGACTCCCTGCACGGGCAGCGGAGGAAGCGGATTACGGCTTTTGTCGCCCACGCTGGCTGCGTAGATGGTCCCGTTTGCGCCCACCGCCACCGCGGTGATCTCGCGCCTGGGGGCCTCGAAGAGCACGTAGCCCTTGCCTTGCGGGCTGATCCGATAAACCAAGCCCGATCCGTCCGTGCCGGCGATCAGGTTGCCCTTCGCGTCCCACGCCAGCGAGCGGATGTGCTGTTCGTCGCTCTTGAAGAATAGTTCCGGTTTGCCTTGTGGTCTGACTGGATCGCCTTTTGCTTGAGGATTGGTCGGATTTACGCGGTACACCGCTCCCGGCCCGCCGGTGGCGATGTAGAGCCGTCCGGCCGCGTCGAAGGTCAGGTCCCAGATGTAATGCGACTTCACGTCGGCCTTATCGCTGGTAGATTTACCGTCGGAAGTGTTTGCGCCGTCGAACTTTGCGGCATTGAAGATCATCGTGGCGCCGTTGTCATCTTGCTTCGCCGCCGCATCGGGCTTCAGTTGGTAGACCTTTCCGCTGGGCAGCGTGGCGGCGTAGAGCGCCCCATCCGCTCCCAGCCTCACCACTTGCACGCTCAGGTCTTTGCTCTCGAAGAGCGTAAACGGCTTGCCGTCCTTGCCCACGCGCAGCACCGCGGCCGGCGAAGCGGTTCCCACGTAGGCAGTTCCGTTGGCGTCTACGGCCACCGACCACACGAAAGTCGAGGGCGTGGTGAGCTCCTCAGTCAATCCCGGCCCTTGACGCAGATGGCCGTCGCTCCAGAGCGCAACCCCTTGCGGCGTGCCCTTTTCAAACTCCTCCAGCCGCGACTGAGTCCACAGGTGGGTCCCCTGGGCCAGGACCGGTTGCGAGGCGGCAATGGCCAGCAAGGCTGTGAGCGCGGGAAGACTCCATGCAGAAGGGAAGCGGCAAATTGTGCGAATCGAGACAAACATTCTGGATTTGAGTCTACTAAAGTTGGCGGGAGTCCGGGCAGGTTGCGCATGGATGCAGTGGGCCGGACGAGTGAAGCGGGCCGTTCGATGAACGCGAAGCTTCTTGATGCCTGGCCTTGCACGCTGGCCCTAGGCTGACAATCTTGCCACAACGATGGGAATATAGAGACCGCTCTCCGGCGGCATGATCCAGCGAACATCTTCGAATCCCGCTTCGTTCAATGCGGCGGAGAGCTCGTCTCGCAGCAGGCAGCGATACTGCGACACAAAGTGGTGCGCCTTCCATCCGCGCTCCGATTCGATCGTAATGTAAAGGTGGAGCACGTATCCCGCATCCTTCCCCGTGTTCTGGGTCCAGTCCCACACCTGATGAACAATGCGCCGGTTTCCTGGCGCACCGAAGAAAGCCGGCTTTTGGATCGTGGGCCTTTCAACGCTGAGCGCGTCATAATCGCGGATGCTGGCCACGAAGAGCCCATTGGGCTTGAGCTTGCGCCGGATGGCCGCCGCTGCTTGCACAACTTGCCCGGCGCTCAGATGCGGCAATGCATTGTCCATGGATATCACGACATCAAAACCGCTCTCCGCGACCTCCTTGAGCGAGGTCATGTCGGAGACGTAAAACGAGACGGTCAGTCCCCGCTGCCGCGCCTCCCGCCGCGCGCGATGGACCGCTGCCTCGCTCAGGTCCGATGCCACGACCTGGTGACCCATCCCGGCAAGCCCAATTGCCTGGGTGCCAATGCCGCATGAGCAATCGAGAATCTTCAGCGGACTTCCGGCTCCCGCTGCAATAAGCAGATTGTCCAGAATCTTAGCCTGGCGCGCGATGGCGCTCTCCCAATCCTCGAAGATCAGGTGATAGAAATCGGCGAGTTCCTGGTAGAAATCAAGAATCTTCCCGGCCATTTTGAACACCAACCTTCAGCAGGCTCTTCGCCAAAACTCGAAAAGGGCCTGTTCAAGACTTTGAGGAGACAAATATGCTGCCGTTGAGTCTACTAAAGTTGGGGCGGCCGGGCATATTACGGGCGGCGACGGCGCGATTCGACGGCGCCAGGGTTAGGGAGAATCCGGCAGCACCCGGAAAGCTACACTGAGCCTCAGGGAGCGTGGAGATGAAGTTGGTTGTCCTCATTGCTTTGCTGGGTGCGTCGGTTGCGTTGGCCCAGACCCCGGCAACTCCTGCGCCGCCGCCGCCGCAACTGCGCGCGCAATCCACTGTGGTGCTGGTTCCCGCGCTGGTACGGAACGCCCATGGGGAGCTTGTCTTCACGCTCAAGGCCGATGATTTCCGCGTCACCGACGACGGCGTCGAACAGCAGCTCACGCTGGATGAGGATACCGGCGGCGAGCCGCTGGCGCTTGTGGTTGCGGTGGAAACGGGCCGCTCGGGCGCGCGCAAGCTCGACGCCTACCGGAACCTCGACGCGGTGATTGCGACCGTCGTCGGCAACGTTCCTCACCGGGTTGCCGTCGTGGGCTTCGACAGCGCTCCCACCCTGCTTCAAGGCTTCACATCCGACGTGGATGCAGCCGGAGCCGCGCTCCGCGACCTGGAGCCGGGAGACAAGGGCGCGGCCATCCTCGACGGCCTCAAGTTTTCAGTGGACCTGTTGCGCAGCCAGCCGCCGCCCTGGCGCCGCGCCATTCTGCTTATCTCGGAGACCGTCGACCACGGCAGCCAGACAACGATGGAAGATGCGCTGCGCGCCATCGGCGATACCAATACGGCCATCTACAGCGTCGCCTTTGCGAGCAGCAGGGCCGATGCCGCGCACTATGCGGACAGGGAATTGCCCATCCACCCCGGCGGCAGCGCAGGCGGCATTTCTTTTGAGAATGCCCACCCCGGCCCGCCGCATGGATGCATGGGCAAGGACCCCGATCCGGACGCGACGCAGAACAAGGCCGAGCAGGCATTTGACTGCCTGGGTCTGCTTGCTCCTCCCCTGGCGCTGGCGAAATTGGCTGCCATCCGCGCTGCCGAGGGTCTTGAGCGCAACGTCCCCGAGACGGTAGCGCAACTCACTGGCGGCGAATACTTCAAGTTTGAAAACAGCAAGAGCCTGGAGCGCGATCTGCTCACCATTTCGAATCACATGCCCAACCGCTATGTGCTGAGTTTTCACCCGCAGTCGCCACATCCGGGGTTTCATTCCGTCGAACTGCGGCTGAAGGATCATCCCGGCCTTCGCGTCACCGCCAGAAGCGGCTATTGGGCAGACAGCGATGCAGCGGCCACACCTCAACCTTGAGGAGATTCGCGCTCCGGGGACTACCTTCCGCCGCGGAACTGAATAATGCGCCGCCGGTCGCGCTTCGAGGGCCGGCGCTCGGGCAGGGGCGCAAACTCCTGCATCGCCTTGCGCTCGGCGGCTGCCTTAAGCCGCGCCGCCTTGCTGGCTTCGGTCTCGCGGTAGAGGGTCTGCGCCACCACCGCCGGCCCGCGCATCTCGCTCAGCGCGAGCACCTCGACAAGAAACTCGCCACCCTCGTTCCTGACCGTCAACAGATCGCCGACGCGGACCTCGCGCGCGGGCTTGGCCTGAATTCCGTTGGAGTGAATGCGGCCTAGGTCGCAGGCCTTCTGGGCCAGCGCCCGCGTCCTGAAGAAGCGCGCGGCCCAGAGCCATTTATCGATGCGTACGGAGACCATATTTCTATCTTCGTATATTTCTATCTTCGTACAGAGTGGAAATATCGACCGCACAGCAAGGCCTGCACGGTCGAACTCCTAATTCGCCAGCACAGCCCGGTAGCGGACCTTGTTCTTCTTCACCTTTTCGATGGCTTCGTTCACCTTAGCCATGGGGAAGGACTCGGTCTGCGCTTTCACGCCGTGGCGCGCGGCCACGTCCAGCATCTCCCTCAGCCGGTAAGGGCTGCCGGTGGGGTTGCCGCTGATGGAGCGCAAACCGGAGATGAGCGGAAACGCGTGCACGGCTACCGGCGAAGGTGGAATGCCCACAAAGCACAGCGCCCCGGTGGGCCGCAGGGCCTGAACGTAGATCCCCCAATCCTGGTCGGCGTTGACGGTACTCAAAATGAAGTCCTGAGTCCCGGCTACTTCTTTCAGGGCCTTGGATTCGCGGCTGTTGACAAAGTTGTGCGCGCCCAGGGCCCGAGCCTCTTCTTCCTTGCCGGGCGATGTGGAAAAGGCCGTTACCTCCGCGCCGAAGACCCGCGCGAACTGGATGGCGATGTGCCCCAGCCCGCCGATGCCCACGATGCCAACCCGCGAAGAGGGGTTGACGCCATGGTTGCGCATCGGATTAAAGACGGTAATGCCGCCGCACAGAAGCGGCGCCGCCTGCTCGCTGCCCAGGGCCTCGGGGATGGGAATCACGAAGCGGGCATTGGCGCGGACGCGGTCCGCGTAGCCGCCATTGCGATGCACGCAGGTGCCTTCGGCCGCCGGGCACAAATTCTCCAACCCACAGGTGCACCACTCGCATTCGCCGCAGGAGTTCGATTGCCAGCCCAGGCCCACGCGCTGGCCCACTGCGAGCGAGTGCACAGCGTCACCCACCGCAGCAACGGCGCCGATAATCTCATGGCCGGGAATGAACGGATACTGGCTGATGCCCCAGTCGTTCGAGATCAGGTGAAGATCGCTGTGGCAGATGCCGCAGTGGGTGATGGCGATCTCCACCTCCTGCGGGCCTAATTCGCCTGGGTCATAGCGAAACGGCAATAGTTCCGCTCCTGCCGCGTGAGCTGCCAGTCCTTGAATTTGAGCCATGGTCGTTTGAGAGTCCTCGCTTGGGGGGTGGCAAAGATGCCGGCAGAATTCAAGAAGACGCCGACGCGTACGTTGCGGGAGTGAATCCCCGCCAAACCTAGTTTAACCCGCCGCCCGGCTCTATGTGCAGGTTCAAAATCTGGAATCCGCTCAGCACCCCCCCGGCAGACGCCTCGCCCGCCACCTCCGCCGATTCTCCATTCAGGTTCACATCCTGCGCCGTGCGCAGCGGCTCCAGTGCATTGGCCACTGACAGTGGGAGGCTGGAAAGCGTCTGGCCGGCCATGCCTGCCTGGGATTCAGGCACCAGCAGACTCACATAGATGCGGTCTGCCGGGTGCTGCCGGCGGGCCTGCGCCAACACCGTCTCCAGCCCGGCGGGGCGGGCGGAAAGCCGGGGCTGGTCCAGAGTCCGGTCCAGGGTGCCGGAATCTGAGATGAGAAGGCGCAGGCTCCCCGCGCCCAGCCTTGCGGGCAGCGTGACGGGAATGCGAACATTGCGCGCCGGCTGCTGCCAGGGACGGATGGTTGCCTCCACCACCACGGTATCGCCGGCATGGACAAGATCGTTAGAAACCAGCCGCGCCGTCTCCAGTTCCACCTGCACGCGCCGCGGAATAGCCTCCACCTGCAGATCGATTCCGCGCACGGCGCCCTGCCGGGCTCCATTCGAGTAGAGCCGCGCGAAACGCTCGCCAGTCTGGAGCGCGGCCGTCATGGGCGCGGGCGTTGGATCGCCGGCCGAGGCCCACAGGTCGAGCGATGACGGCGGGTATCCATCCAAAAGTATGCTGCCGGTCAGGTGGTAGCTGGTTTCAAAGGTGCTTTCGTTGCTCTCCAGCAGCGCTTGATACAGCGTCACTATCACGGCCTGGGGGGTAAGCGAGGGCAGATCCAGAATATCGACGTTGACCTTCCGTTCGCCACGCGGCTGGTGAACGGCGATGTGCAGAGGAATCATGCGTGGCTTTGCGCCCAGGACGCCGCGAATGGCGAAATCGCGGTCCTCGGTAAAGGCGCCGATCAGGTCGCCGGTGTTGACGATCTTGAAGCCGTTGAACGGCGAGGCCAGGGTGGTAACCACCTCGGCCGTGGTCATGGGCAGCGAAACCGGCCCGGCCTGCAGGATGGGATGGCCGCAGGCCAGCAATTGCTTCGCATCGATGTAGGTTACCGTGCAGGTGGCTGCAATCTCCAAGTCGCCGCGCACCAGTTGCACGCTCACCGCCGATCCCGGCACAACCGTGGCCAGCGCCGCGGCGGAAGGCTCAATGGACGGCCCCGCGCCAGACTCGGACGAGCCCATCCCCCCGGCCGCGACCATTTCCAGGCCCGTGCCGGCCATCTGCTGTTGCCAAAGGCGAATGGCTTCGGGCTGAAATCCGCTCATCACCAGCGGCGTCTCCATCGCCTGAATGGGCGCCTGATCGTTCAAGCCGCCCGGGATTTGGCTACCATCGGCGCTTGCGGATGAACCCGAAAAGGAGGCCGGGTTCCCGTTAGCGGAGCCCGTCAGCGCGGCCGAGGCCGTCTGTGCGGGGTCGATGGGCAGGTCGCGCACCTCCAGCATCTGCTCGATGGGCGTGATGCCGGCGATGGGGTCCTTGCTGAACTCGCCGATGCGGAAAGAGAGAGAGCCCAGCAGCCGGTTGCCGATGTATACCGGGCTGCCGCTCATGCCGGCTACCACCCCGGTGTATTCGGGCTTGGCGCCGTGCAGTTGGGCCAGGATCATGTCGTGGCCGGGGCCGCGCACGCCACGCAGCACGCCCAGGATATCCACCTCCATCGGCTCGGGCTTGCTCCCTGTAAAGACCGTCCAGGCAGTGGCGGTCATGCCGCGGCGTACCTGGCTCAGCGGGAAGAATCCGCCGCTCGAAGGTGGAGGACCGGCGGCAGCGGGCGTGCTTTGCGCGGGCAGCAGGCAGGGGCACAGCAGAACAATTAGAAGAAACGGCGCGATGCCCAACGCGACGACCAGGGGAGCGGGGCGAATCCGGGTTTCCTTCAGGCGAGTTTTCACGTCTATAAGAGTACAGCTTTGCAGCAGCCCCTGGCCTCTCGTCTCCAGCTGCTGGCTGAATGCGCGCAGGCGCCGGCGGTTACGGTGGTAATTGGAGTTTTTTGGGCTGGAGCCTGGAGCGGCGGGGCTAGAGGCGAGAAGTTAAGGGCTAAAAGCTGTCCTTTGCTCCAGGCAATCCCGTATGCTATTGAGCACAGAGGGGGTCATGTCCACGATGCGCCGGTCCATTCACGCTGTTCGCCGTTTACCGCTTGCAGGGTTGCTGGTTTTTCTTGTGGTCATGGCGGCCACACCGCTGAGCAGGGCTCAAACCCAGCCACAACCGCAGCCCCAGGCTCAATCGCAGCCCCAACAGCCTCAGCAACCCGACCAGGCCGCGCCGGACGCAGGCGGTCCCAGCGGCGACACCGGAGTCATCGCCCTGCCCAAGAAGAAGGACACGACGGGAGATGTGCCGCCGCCGGCCCCGGCCGCGCCCAAGGTCAAGAATCCAGAAGGGATGAGCAACTTCTCGTTGCGCATTGAGGTCCCCGAGGTCACCGTGGACGTGGGCGTGCTGCTGGAAAAGACCAACCAGTTCGTGCCCGGCCTGAAGCCCGGCAACTTCCGCGTCTACGAGGATGGAGTGGAGCAGAAAATCACCGGTTTCAAGCGCGTCGAGGCGCCCATTACGGTCCTGATGATCTGCGAGTTTGCCGCCAACAACTACAGTTTTATCTACGACATGCGCAACGCCGCCTTCGCCTTTGCGAATCAGCTTCGCCCACAGGACTACGTGGCCTTGATGACCTTCGACATGCGCACCCAGATCCAGCTCGACTTCACCCAGGACAAGCGCCAGTTTGCTCAGGCCATCAACTCCCTCCGCGTCCCCGGCTTCAGGGAGACCAACCTCTTCGACGCCCTATACGAAGGCCTCGACCGGCTGGAGCGCGTCGAGGGGCGCAAGTACATCATCCTCATTGCTACCGGCGTGGATACCTTCTCCAAGCTCACGCTGGACAAGATCCTGAAGAAGGTCAAGGCCGCGCAAGACATCACCATCTACACTGTCTCCACCGGCGGTTTCGCCCGCGCCGTCAGCCGGCACGGCGACAGTCTGACCTTCCTTCAGGCGGACAATCAGATGAGAACCTTTGCCAGCTTGACGGGCGGCGCCAGCTACTATCCGCGCTTCACGGGAGAATATCCGGACATCTTTCAGGAGATCAACCAGAATATCCGCTCAAAATACCTATTGGTCTACCACCCCACCAACGCCAAGCAGGACGGCACCTATCGCAAGCTGCGCGTGGAGTTGGTGGACCCGGAAGGCCAGCCGCTGCGCATCCAGGACGAGAAGCACAAGCCGCTCAAATACGACATCATTGCCCGCGACGGCTACCGGGCCAAACAGGAAGTGGAGTAACGGGGGCAGCAAAGCTAAGCAGCGAGAACTGCCCGAGAGCTGCCTCCAGCCATAGGTCCCCGGCATGCAGTGTTCGCGTGCCGGAGTGTGAGCCGGGACCGATCGACGGGCGGAACCGCGGTCTATTTGAACTGCTTGATGAAGTCCAGGATGTAATACCCGATCACGACCAGCGTCGCCGCTCCCGCCAGACCCATGGCTAGCCGCACCAAGGGTTCTATCTTTTTGACTTTCTCAACGATGGCAGCCTGTTCGGTCTTCACGCGATCGAACGAGTCGTCCAGGATGATCTGGTCATCCTCGTCGCGGGTCAGTCTGGATTGATACAAGTAGAGGACGATCAGAAACAGCACCAACACGCCCCAAACCGTCCACATCACCGGAACAAATCCCGTCATAGTCCACCTCCAAAAAACTTTCTGGTCCCTGGTACCGGCCGGTCCGTGTAGGAATCGCGGTCTCGTTAGCAGAGGACCTTACGATAGACCATCATAGCTCCGAATGAAGATTTGTGTGATGAAAAAACAAAAGTCATTTTTGCGGGATGAATCGGCTTTTTCCCTCGATCCGCATCCGGCCGGAGGCGCCCGATAGCGGACTGCGCCGGGCAGGCAATCGTGCGACTTTCCGTCCTCCGGTTGCATCGAATGGGAAGAAGCCGCGAATGGGGCTTGTATCCCAGCCCCCTGAGCAGTACATTTGGAACAGTACAGTCAGAGATAACGGCAAGCACTTCACCATCAGGGAGAAACCATGGCCACTACAACCACCGCACCTGCGCAGGAAACCGAAAAGAAGGCGCCCCTCCACTTGACCCCACAGGCCATTGCCAAGGTGCGTGAGATTATGGCTACCCAGGATCCGCTTCCCGCGGGGCTGCGCATCGGCGTGATGGGCGGCGGCTGCTCCGGCTTCCAGTACTCCATGGCCTTCGAGAACCAGAGCGGCATGATGGACAAGGTCTTCAAATTCGACGACCTCAAGGTTTTCGTGGACGCCACCTCGCTGATGTACCTGAACGGCTGCACCGTCGACTACGTGGAGACGCTGGAAGCTGCCGGTTTCAAGTTCGACAACCCCCAGGTGAAGAGCACCTGCGGCTGCGGCTCCTCGTTCAGCGTGTAACTTCCACATTTCACCTGGTTCTCTCCGCAATGAGGCCCGTACCCTTTCCGGGGTGCGGGCCTTTTGCATTTTTCCAGGTCAATTCGACCGGGAAAGGCCGGTGCGCGCTACTGCTGCGGAGCGGGAGGCGCCGGTGCAGGGGGTGGGC
>Ga0187852_1001166_pt1 | contig 25884 bp, 29 predicted proteins | sample June2016WEW_6_40_FD_134511 | JGI IMG/M metagenome (GOLD analysis project Ga0187852, IMG submission 134511) | Peatland microbial communities from SPRUCE experiment site at the Marcell Experimental Forest, Minnesota, USA - June2016WEW_6_40 | ecosystem: Environmental > Terrestrial > Soil > Wetlands...
GCCGGGAATCGCGGTCATGGCGCGGACGATTTCCGGCACGTCGCCACGCACGAGCGGTTCACCGCCGGTCAGCCGGAATTTGCGGAAGCCCAGCCCCGCCGCCACGCGCACGACGCGGACGATTTCATCCGCCGTCAAATGGTCCGGCTTGCTTTCCCAGCCCTGGTAACCCTCCGGCATGCAGTAGAGACAACGCTCGTTGCACCGGTCGGTGACCGAGATGCGCAAGTAATCAATTTTTCGTCCAAACGTATCCATTTTATTTTTGCTCGTGCGGATTTTCGCCGCGCAGATGCGCCAGCCCTTCGCGGATGGCCGGCGCGAGAATTTCCAGGCACTCGCGCACCGCCGACGGCTTGCCCGGCAGATTCACAATCAAACACGCGCCGCGCGTCCCGGCCACGGCACGCGATAAGATCGCCGTCTTCACCCGCGCCAGCGATTGCATCCGCATCGCTTCGCCGAAACCCGGCAACTCTTTTTCCAGCACGGCATGGGTCGCCTCCGGCGTCACATCCCGCGCGGAAATTCCCGTGCCGCCGGTCGTGACCACCATATCGCATTTTTGCACGTCGGCAAACTTTCTCAACGCCGCCGAAATCAATTCTACTTCATCCGGCACGATGAGCGATTCAAACTTCACATCGCCGCCAAGAAATTCGCGCAGCACGTTCTCGATCTCCGGGCCGCTGCGGTCGGCATAACTTCCGGCCGAGGCGCGGTCGCTGATGGTGAGGCGGCCGATTTTCATGATTGCACCTGGGAGCGCTGGCGTCTCGCCGGCGAGGGTTTGGATTTGCAACGTTGCAACACGCCGGCGAGACGCCGGCGCTCCCAGGATAACCCATTCATCGTTTAACCTTTTCCACCACCCGGACACCTTCAATCCGCATGGTTTTGTCCACCGCTTTGCACATGTCGTAAAGCGCCAGCGCGGCCACGGTCACACCGGTCAGCGCCTCCATCTCCACACCGGTCTGCGCGCAGGTCTCGACGGTGCAGATAATCTCAATTGCCACCCGGCCCACGCGAAAATTGACCTCGACGTGGTTCAGCCCCAGCGGATGACACAGCGGAATCAGCTCCGCCGTCCGTTTGGCGGCCTGGATGCCGGCGATTTGCGCCACGGTCAGCACGTCGCCCTTCGGCAGGGCACGCTTTTTTAATGCCCGGATGGTTGCCGGCTGGCAGACCAGTCTGCCTTCCGCCAGCGCGCGCCGCCGTTGCACCGGTTTGTGGCCGACGTTGACCATGCGCGCGCCACCGGCGGCGTCGAGATGCGAAAATGTTTTTTTCATCCGTAGCAGCCGACGTGAGTCGGCTCACTTTTTTCAAATTTCATAAATTTCAGAGCGGACTCATGTCCGCTGCTACAACCCGCCACCAATCATAGCCGCCAACGGCAAAAAATCCACCTTTGCTCCGTTGGACAAACCCGCGCAATTTGCCGGCACGCGGATCAGGGCGTTCGCCGCCGCCAAGCAGGTGATGTCGCCGGAACTCGCCCAGGCCAGCAGATGTAGAGCGGACATTCCTGTCTGCTGGTTCGCGGGACATTCCTGTCCCGTGTTCGCGTTGTCCGCACAGGCGACTGGAAAGTCGCCTGAACTGGCAGACAAGAATGTTTGCCCTACACGCCATTCCCATCGGGCCGGCCAGAGCGTTTCGCGCGGATACGGTTTGTCGTCGAGTTTTTCGGCGAGTTGCCCGCGGAAAAATTTCGGCGGTTGGCCGCCGGTCAAACCCGCCAGCGCGGTGGCGACGGCGAAATGGAAACAGACGAAATGCGAGAGCGGATTGCCCGGCAGCCCGAACGCCACGCGCGAGCCGTTCACGCCGAAGATCAGCGGTCGTCCGGGGCGCAGGTTGATCTGGCTAAAAACAATTCCAAAGCCGAGCTGCTCCAATAACGCGCGGGTGAAGTCTTTTTCGCCCACGCTTGCCCCGCCGGAAACAAGCAGCACATCCGCATTGCCGATTGCCGATTGTTGATTGCTGATTGCTGATTTTGCCCGCTCGAAATCCTCCGGTAAATGGCCTTGCTCCACGTCGCACGGAAAATTCTGGAGCAGGCCGCGGATCAAGATGGAATTGCTGTCGCGAATCTGGCCCGGCTTCGGCGTTTTGTCCGGCGGCACAATTTCATCGCCGGTCGTAAAATGGAGGATGCGCAATCGCGGGCTGACGAGCGGATTTACATTCCCCACCGTAGCCAGGATTGCCAGCGCGCCGGCATGCAATTTTGTTCCCGCAGACACCAGCGGCTGGCCTTGCCGCACCTCCTCGCTGCGCAATCGGACGTTCGTCGAATTCTCCCGGCGCACGACGTGGAGTTTGTCACCGTCGCGCTCGACGTGTTCCTGCATCACCACGCGTAGGCCCTTGCACGGCAGCGCCGCGCCGGTCGCCACGCGCACGGCTTCGCCGGTTTTGAGCTGGCGCGGTTTCCAGTCGGCGGCATGAATCGTGTCCACGACGGAAAAAGTTTTCGACGCATCATCGGCGCGGATCGCGTAGCCGTCGCGCGTCGAGCGGTCAACCGGCGGCAAATCTTCCGGCGCGCAAATCGTTTCGCGCAAGACGCTCCCCAGCGCCTCCGCCAACGGTGTACGAACAGCGGGCAACGGCCGGCTGTGCGAACGAATTTCGGCCAGCGCTTCATCGAGAGATTTTAAGGTAGGGCGGGCAGTCCCCTGCCCGCCGCTGCTGGGAAGTCGAACTTCGACCGGCGCGCACGGAGTGACGCGCCCTACCGAATCCGCGCCATCGGCAATCGCCCGCCTTTTCCAAATCGGCACGTCTTGCTTGAGCCGGTCCATGAATTCGGCGAGCAATGCGATGGCCTCGCCACGATGCGGCGACGCAACGCCGACGTAAATGGCTGTTTCCCCGACAGGAATGACGCCGACGCGATGAATCACCTTCGCCGCGCGGCAGGGATGTCGCGCGGAAATTTCCTGAAGCAGCCGCCGGATTTCACGCCCGGCCATTTCGGGATAGGCTTCGTATTCGAGGGCGCGGATGGTCTGGCCGTTTTCCTCGCCGCGAACCACTCCGCGAAATTCAAGCCACGCGCCGACTACGCCCAATTGCGTCGGCGGTAAAAATTTTTCCGCGATGGGCTGATCGGTGAGTTGGATTTCAATTTCCATGTGACAAAATTTTCAGCCGCCGGAAACGGGCGGAAGGAGTGCCACCTCATCGTTGTCGGCAAAAATGGCGTCCGGGGCGGCGTATTCCCAATTCCGCGCCAGCCGGACATTGGGGCGATGTGCGGCCAGTGCGGGAAAACGTTGCACCAGTTCGGTCCAAAGCTGCGGGGTATTTAGCGGCGACGCGGCCGCGAGATCCACAGCGTTGCAGCCGGTGGCATCCTTGAGTTGAGCGAAAAAGAGAACGCGCATTGGATTTCTTTAGCAGCAGTTTCAGCGTGGCACAAGATGGATGGCGGGCGTCTTGATGAGCGCGGTGATGGGTTCGCCTTCGCGCAACGCGAGTTCAATGCAAGCAGGTCGCGTGATCAGCGCGAACAAAGGAAACCCGGCATCGAGTTCCACGCGCACAAGCGCGCCTTCCGTGCGTAGTGCCACAATGCGGGCGGACAGGCGGTTGCGCACGCTGCTGGCGACGGCGGCATCGCGCTGGAGAATCACGTCCTCGCCGCGAATGCAGACGAAGACTTCACGCGCGCCAGTCGTGGGTGCAAGAGCGGTGAGAGTCACGTCACGGATTTTCACCGTGGCAAGCCCTTCGTTCAAGCCCGCGATGCTGCCAGCTTGAAGCGTTTCCACGCTGACGATTTTCGCCACGTCGGAGTTGGCCGGGCGATTGAATACGTCGAGCACCGGACCGGTCTGCAAGACCTGGCCGTTGACCAGCACGATAATTTCGTCGGCGAGGGCAAGCGCCTCGAACCGGTCATGCGTCACGCACAGCATCGGGATGCGAAACTCGTCGCGGATGCGGGTCAGGTAAGGAATGATTTTCGCCTTCAACGGTGCGTCGAGGCTGGCCAGCGGTTCGTCGAGCAACAGCAGACGCGGCGACGCCAGCAGGGCGCGCGCGAGGGCGACGCGTTGTTTTTCGCCGCCGGAAAGTTCCGTCACGCCGCGCACGATCAACGACCGGATTTCCAGAACTTCAATCACGTGATCGAAGCTAAACAACGGATCGGCAGCGCCGCCGGATTTGCAGCCGTAAAGCAGATTCTGGCGCACGGACAGGTGCGGGAACAAAGCCAGGTCTTGCGGCACATAACCAATCCCGCGTTGGTGAGTCGGCACGAAAAATCCTTTCGCGGTGTCCGTGAGCACGCGGTCATCGAGCTGGATGAACGCCGATTGAGCGCAGCGCAACCCGGCGATGAGATCGAGCAGTGAAGTCTTGCCCGCGCCGGACGGGCCGAAGATGGCGGTGACGCGGCTGCGAATCCCGGCATCCACTTCGAGTGTGAAGTTGGCGAGCGGCAATGTGATGTGTTTCAGCAGGAGGTTCATTTTTTTCTCCGGCGCAGCAAAAATTCGCTGAACCAAACCGCTGCGAATGCGAGCACCACGGACACGCCCAGCAATCGGAAGGCATGCGCATCCTGACCGAGTTGCACGTCCTGAAAAATGGTGAGCGAGAGAGTGGAGGTCTTTCCGGGAATGTTGCCGGCAACCATGATCGTCGCGCCGAATTCGCCCAGCGCGCGGGCGAACGCGAGGATCATGCCCGCGACGATGCCACGCGCCGCCAGCGGAACGGTGATGGTAAAAAACACGCGCCAATTTCCCGCGCCGAGCGTGCGGGCGATTTGTTCGAGACGCGGATTGACTTCCTCAAACGCCACGCGCGCGGAACGGATGAGCAGCGGCAGCGACATCACGCTCAACGCCAGCAACACCGCGCGCCAAGTGAAAATGACATCAAAATTCAGTTGATCGTGAAGAAAGCCGCCGATTGCGCCGCGCCGCCCGAAAAGTTTGAGCAGGATTAAACCGGTTGCCACTGGCGGCATGACCAGCGGCAGCGAAACGAGTGTTTCGACGATGGATTTGCCCAGCCAGTCGCGCCGCGCCAGTATCCACGCGAGCGCAAGGCCAAACGGCAGAATCACCAGCGTGCTCAACGCCGAGACCCACGCGGTGAACCAGACAATCTGCCATTCTTCCGAAGTCATGCCGTCCGGCTTCAGTCACGCAGAATGAAGCCGAATTTCTTGAAGATGTCCCCGGCTTCTTTGGAGTCGAGATAATTCAAAAACTTTTTCGCGGCTTCAGGCTGTTTGGATTCCCTTGCTACCGCCATCGGATAACTGATGACCGGCGCATCCTTGGCCGGAACTTCGTAAGCGACTTTTACTTTCCTGGAAATGCCCGCGTCAGTCTTATACACAACGCCCGCTTCGACATTCTCTGACTCCACCGCCGCGAGCGCGGCGCGGACGTTTTCCGTGGGAACAACTTTGGGTTCGATGGCGGGCCAAACTTGTTGTTTTTCCAGCCAGGCCTTGGCGTAAACCCCGGCAGGCACGGCTTTCGGATCGGCGAGCGCGATTTTAATTACGCTGGTGTTGGTGAGGTCGCTGGCCGACTGGATTTGCAGCGCGCTGTCAGCGGCAACCACGACGACAAGTGAATTTCCCAAGCGACTCTTGCGCGTGCTGGTGTCAATCAAGCCTTTCTTTTCCAACCCATCCATCTTGGCCTCGTCGGCGGAAAAGAAAATGTCGGCGGGAGCGCCTTCCTCAATCTGCCGCGCGAGCGTGCTGGACGCGCCGAGATTGAAAGTGATTTTGTCGCCAGACTGTTTTTCATAAGCGGCGGCAATTTCCTTGAGCGAATCGGTCAAACTTGCGGCGGCGAACACTGTGATTTGCGTTGAATAAGCGGAATAAAGCGACAACAGCCAGACGCCCATCACTGCGATCATTTGAAGAAGACACTTCAGCCTTGTTCCAGGTAAAAATGCCGGCTTGTTGTTCGCCATACATTCTCTTTCGTCAGAACGGAAGTCGCACGGACAAAACCAGGTTGTTACGATATTGCGGGTGGTCGTCGGTAACCGCGACCTGATAACCCAATCCGATTGACAGCCCCAAGCGATCCTCGATGGGGATTCGTCCGATGACCAAGCCGGGGGTAATGAAGGCCTGGTTCATTCCCTCGTGCTTGCCATTCGGCCAGTAAGTATAGTTGACCTCCATCTCGGGCCAAAAATACTTCATCACATGATACTGGATCGCGGTGTTGGATAAAACCGGCGTTCCGGCTCCCGTTCGCACCGCGCCATTATCGGGCACGGAAACGCCCAAGGTGCTCTGGAAATCAAAATCTCCCCACCCTTTGCCGAAGGCCATGGTCGGGGTCAACACATAGTGATCCAGTGTGTAGGCTTTGCTTCCAGTGGGCACGGAAAGGCCCATAAACGCAGTCAGGATGTAGTTGCCCTGCTCCTCGTTGGCGGACAGCAACCGGTACTTGAGTAGAAAACTTTCATCAGCCCAGCCTTGCTTGCTCGGTGAAGTGTTTTCAGATTCCCAGGCTGGCACGCCGATAATGAGTTCAATGCGTTCAGCGGGAATAAGCTCCAATCCCTTGCCGCCCCCGTAACTGGTCAAGCTATGCCCGTCGTGATCCGATTCCCACATCTGGTCGTAACGAAGCTCCTCTTCCAAACGGGGCGTGACGGTTGCCAACGGCGTGATCCAATGCGGCTGCTCCGCCTGGGTTTTTGATACGCGGGCAAACCAATTGCCGAAGTAACTATTCGTTGACGGCGCGAGAAGCGGATTATTTTCGCCGCTTGCACCGACGCTGTCGGCACGACACGTGAGAACCGCCGGCAGCGCCAGTAGCATACAGACGGCCATCCGGGAAAAAGACCGGGCGAAAAGTCGCGGGAGGCCACCGGCGACCACTGTCTCGGCAACGGTGCTGGTGTTCATTTCAACTGCGGGAAACAGGCGTTCTAAGCATTTCATGGCGTGATTATGATCAACCGGTTTAGTTTCATGTTTGTTATTTCTGATCTGTGACGAGATTCAGAATAACAAGAACAGATGTGTGCGCAAGCGTTATATTTCATTAAATATAACGGTTGGAAACCCTTGAATGCTTTGAATTTGACTTCAACTCCACAGAAGCCGCCGCAGTTGTTTCCAGTGGGCGGCGGTCGCGCGCAGGCTCGCCTGTTCCATCTGCTGATAGAGAGCCACGACTTTGCCGCCGGTTTCGGTTAATTCCGCGCCGCCGCCGCCTTCGCCGCCGCGCGAGACGAGGACGAGCGGTTTCTTGAAGCACCGGTTCATCGTCTGGACGAGTGACCATGCGCGCATATAGGACATGCCCATCCGCCGGGCCGCCTGGTTGATGGAGCCGGTCTGCCCGATCAGCGCGAGCAACTCCGCCTTGCCGGGTCCCAGCGCAATGTCGCCGCCACGAAAAATGCGGAAGCGGGGTTGCACCGAACGCGCGCGGATTGATTTGGCTTTCTTCCTCATGGGCAACGCCGGCAAATTAGAACGGCCATAAATTCCCCGGTTTACGTGGCGATTGCAAGAATTCAAACGCCAGCAGCTTTTGACCACCGGAACGAACCATTTCCACCTCCATTTATTGAAACTTTCCCTGAAATAAATGTTGTGGCATCGGTCGCTATTGGTTGGCAGCGATTAAATATTATAAAAACCCAAAACACGGAGGCGTCAGTTTGCCCCCATTGGGCAAAAGCGCGCCACCTCATCATCCACCTCTACTGCCACGACGAGTCAAGCGACAACGTGTTTTCATATTTTTCACGCAACCGCAAGGATAAATGAAGTGGCTTGCCGAGCCGTAGCTTTGAGCGGTGATTGGCGGGCGTAAGTCCTAGCCCGCCTGCGCTTTCAGCTTCGGCGCGGCAGCCCCGAAAGCTTTCGGGGCTGGTGGCTGGGGGCGGAATTGAACCGCCGACACAAGGATTTTCAGTCCTCTGCTCTACCAACTGAGCTACCCAGCCAGCGCGGTTGCGCATTAAACCTCGCGTTTGACCCGTTGGCAAGGTGAAACGCGAAGGCGACATGGTCGTGTACCTGTGCGTCGCCGATACAGTTTGTTTTTGGGACATAAGAAAGAACGTAAAACCGTCAAAAACTTCCCGATTATCAGGCATTTTTGAGTTGGTACACACGATGCTTGGAATCGGGCGTGCAGAGAACCGAAGATTCCAACCTGCTGCTCCTCCGGTCCGGGTCAGAGTATGTCCTCCGTTTTCTCGTTCTCCTACTGGCTCTGGCCGCGACTTCGGTGTTTGGGCAGGAACCGGCGGTGACTCTGGCGATGGTCAGTTACGATCAATCCCCGGCACGGACACCCGCAGTAGCCCGCAATCATTCGGCGGCCAATCTTCTTTGTTATGATGCCTCCGCTCCCCGTCTCCAGTACCAGGTGGCAGCGTTGAAGCTCGACAATCAAAACGCCACCGGTTTTTCATATGATTCCCGTCTCGAAAAACAGAACGGTTCCAATCAGTGCGCTTCGTTCCAGTTGGTTCACAAAAAATTGAGTGCGAACGGGCAGACGGGCAGTTGGGTGCTTGTCGAAGCCGGATACGGACAGATTTGTCAGTTTGAATCCGGCATCGGGAAAAATACAGCGGAATTGCAGCGACCAGGTTTTGCCTATCTCAGGGCCAGTTTCAGCTTTTGATTCTCCGAAACAGTTCCTTCCCGGGAGATCTGCCGGTTTCAGCGGACGCCCGGACTTTGTTTTTCGTCGCGCCGGCGGCTCATCCGTGTTAATCAGTCCCGCATGGCGGGATCCGTGGTTAAAATTCTCAACGACAGCGCACGCGAATTTCTTAACGCCACCGCCTGGCGCAACGCAGCCTGTGAACCCCTCACCGGCGACGCCTCCGCCCGAAAATATTTCCGCCTGCAAAAGGATAAACAAAGCGCGGTTCTGATGGATGCCTCATCGGTCCTGGAGAGCGTGGCACCTTTCATCCAGATCGGCCAGCATCTCCATCAGCTCGGGTTCAGTGTGCCGGCCATTCTTGCCCGGTCTGACGGGAAAGGCCTGCTGTTGCTGGAAGATTTTGGCGATGCAACCTTTACCCGCCTGCTGGATGGACAACCTGATGCCATTTCCCAACGGCAACAGGAACAAATACCAGGTAGGGCGGGCAGTCCCCTGCCCGCCGCCCGTCAGCCTGACAATTGCGGCGCGCACGGAGTGACGCGCCCTACTAATGCGCCGAGCCTCTTTAAGAAATCGTTTGAACCGGAAAAACTTTATACGCTGGCCACCGATGTCTTGATTGCCCTGCACCAACAACCGCAGGCAATTCCAAAGGGTTTGCGGGCCTATCATCCGGAAAAAATGCTGGAAGATATCGGACTGTTTTTGGAATGGCGCACCCCCACGATTTCAGAAGCAGGCAACGCGGAATTCAAAACTGTCTGGCGGGAGGTATTGCCCTTGGCGCATCAGGTTCCAACCTCGCTTCTGCTGCGCGATTATCATGTGGCCAATCTGATGTTGCTTCCGAACCGCCAGGGCATCCGGCAGGCCGGACTCCTTGATTTTCAGGATGCGTATCAAGGCCCGATCACGTATGACCTGGTGTCGTTGTTGGAAGATGCCCGGCGCGATGTGCCGGAGGAGTTGGGAGAAAAAATGCTGGCCCGGTATCTGGCCCGGTCCCCTGCCCTCGACCAGAAGGCTTTTGAAACTTCCATGGCCATCCTGGCGGCGTTGCGGCACACCCGCGTGCTGGCCATTTTTGAACGGTTAAGCCGGCACGAGGGAAAGCATGACTATAAGAAACTTCATTCGCCACGTGTGGAACGCCTGTTGCAAAGGGCCTTGCGCCATCCCATGCTGGCCGGCGTGAAACGATGGATGGAGCGTTATGCACGGTAAGATCAAAACAGCCATGGTCCTGGCCGCCGGTTATGGCACGCGGCTAAAGCCGTTGACGGACCGGATGCCCAAACCGCTGATACCAGTGGCAGGCAAACCGATGATTAAATATGCGCTCGACAAGCTGCGGGCATACGGCATCGAGGAAGTCATCATCAATGTTTCGCACCTCAAGGACCAATTGACCGCTTATTTGTCCGCCTTCAATGACCTGACCATCAAAATATCAGAAGAGGCCGAACCCTTGGAAACGGGCGGCGGATTGAAAAAGGCGCTGCCGTTTTTGGGCAACGAACCTGTTTTCACCATTAACAGCGACATCATCTGGCTGGATGAACAGGAAAGTGCGCTGGATCGTCTGACCCATTATTGGGATGACACCAAAATGGATTTTCTGCTCCTCACGCAATCCAAGGCCAAAGCCATCGGGCACGACAAGGGCGAAGATCATCTTTTCATCAAACGCGACAATACCTTTGATTGGAACGAGCGGGAAGCGCCCTACATCATTGCGGGTATTGGGATCATCCATCCCCGCATTTTATTGAATGCCCCCGACGGAAAATTCACCATCAAAATCCTCTGGCACCAGGCCCTTGCTCAAAATCGTCTCTTCTGCCTGCCGCATCACGGCCAATGGTTCCAAACCGGCACCATCGAGGACATCAAAACCGCTGAAAAAAACCTGAAGAGGCCTGGCGGCTGACTCCCTTTCCGAGGGAGAAGTCAAAACGACAACCGACAATCATCGAGGCCCTGTGCAGGATTTGGCCGGATGTCAAAATCATCGTCGCCAGCGCGTAAAGCGTCGCAATGACGGTGGGCTGGGGCGCAACTGTCACCGGAGCGGCGGACTCCGTTCCGGCATTCGGTTACGTGCGCCGCTGGCGTTATCATGCCGATTCGGAAATCGGCGCTCCAAGTGTAACTGTCGGGGTTGGCGGCAGTGCCGGGATGCGCCCCGTGGACTGTTCGTGAGCAGAAACCATTTGACCCGGTAATAAGTGTAGGATAGTATCCTACGCGAAACCTAAAGTGTAGGATAGTATCCTACTTGAAACCTAATAAGTGGGGGGAAATCGTTGACACAAGGCTTGGCATCGGGAAGTGCCGTAGCGACGCCACGCAGATGGCCTTGCGATTCCTGAAAGCGGCTATGAAACCAAATTGCCAGTCCACACCGGCGGGGAGCCAGCCATGAGCGCGGCCAGGGCGTATTCACTTGCCAGGACCGACTCGCCAGCCACTCATAAGTTGCGATGCCCTTTGGGCGCGGTGATGTTTTCCGAACAGGCATGGTGGGAAATCGCCCGCAGCCTGAAACTCTCGGGGCAGGAACTTCAGATTGTGCGCGGGGTGTTCGACGATTACACCGAATTCGCCATTGCCAACAATCTCAACGTCTCGCCCCACACCGTCCACACGCACTGCGAACGCCTGTATCACAAGCTGGCGGTAACCGACCGGGTGAAACTGGTCTTGCGCGTCATGGATGAATTCATTGCGCTGACGGTGGCACCCGGCAGCACTTTGCCACCCATCTGCGCCAACCGGGTTGCCGGCCGTTGTCCCCTGCGCCGTAATTAAGCCTGGCCTTGGAAGTTCACCTCCCCAGCCGACGGCTGAACAGCCGACTTTCACAAAATGGTTCAAGTCATAGAATGATTTCCGATACGCACGAAGAATCAGGAGAAAAACTTATGAAAAACAAAATTCTTGGCAGTTCATTGCTGGTTTGCAGGCAAGTTTGTCGCTGTTTGGTTTTAGGTGGCGTTGTCATGGTGGGTTTTACATCGCAAGCACAACCCGTCATTTATAACATAGATCTGAGTGGACTTGGGTACGGGAACATTAGTCAGAACACTCCCGGGATAATCAATGGCGCGAATGCCTGTGTGCCGACGGCAACCGTAAACTCGTTTTTTTTCCTTCAGAACTATTATGGAATCAACAGCCTTGGTCCGGGTAATGGCTCCTTGACACAGGCGAATGCGACAAACGCCATCAATGAACTCGGCGCGGATATGGGTCTGACCAATAATATTGGGGCTAATGGAGTGTCTGATATCGGCTTTATAGCAGGTAAGCTGCAGTACTTGAACAATCACGGATTATCCAATACAGTCTCGCTCGAATATGAGGCTGTCGATGTGGGGCAGCGTATCACGCCGACGTGGCAGTTTATCTACAACCAATTAATGGCGACGCAGGATGTTGAAGTTGTTTTTGGGTGGTATGGCGGTAGCGACGGGCATTGTGTTACGGTAACAAGCTTCGACTTTACGGATAACACCGGTAGAGGCATAATCGACGCTGGAGACCCCGCGACGCTTGATTTCACCGATCCTTGGGATGGACAGCACTACGTGGGCACGCTTACCATGAATGGTGGCTCCTTGGAACTTTCCTACGTGGGCGGTGCAGCTGGTACTGGTGCGTGGGGGCTCATTGACGCCGCTGTCGCCGAAAGTCCAATACCTGAACCATCCACTCTCGGTTTGCTGGCCATTGGCGGCTTGGTTGCATTCCGATTGCTGCGGCGGAAGCGAAACTGAGTTTCATCACCCGGCTCCTTTTAATGAAAAGCCGAATCAGTTTTCTGGTTCGGCTTTTGTTTTTGAATGTCAGACAATCTGCGGAAAAACCTTCTCCGGGTTCATGCCCAAATCCTTGATAGCCTTTTCAACTAGTTGCCATTCGACAAGACCTTTTTCAGCCAGCGCGTAGAGCGTGGCGATGACGGTGGATTCCGCGTCCACTTCAAAGAAACGGCGCAACCGTGCGCGAGTGTCGCTGCGGCCAAAGCCGTCCGTGCCTAATGTCATCAATCCGCCCGGCACCCACGGCGCAATCTGGTCGGGCACCAGACGCATGTAATCCGAAACCGCCACAAACACCCCCTGCTCTTTCGCCAGCAACGTCTCGACGTATGATTTCTTCGGCGCGGCGGTCGGATGCAGCATGTTCCAGCGTTTGCAGCGAAGCGCGTCGGTGCGAAGCAGCTTGTAGCTCGTCGCGCTCCACACGTCGGCTGAAACGCCGTAGCGGTCGGCCAGGATTTCCTGCGCCTTTAGCGCGGAGTTGATGATCGGTCCGCTGCCAAAAATGTGGGCCTTAAGCCCCGGGAGCGCCGGCGTCCCGCCGGCGAGTTTCGTGTGTGCCGGCGAGACGCCGGCACTCCCAGGTTGGGAAATATCCGCGCCGGACTTGAATTTATACAGCCCTTTTAGAATGCCATCCTCAACGCCCGCCGGCATCGGCGGCATGGCGTAGTTTTCGTTGTAAAGCGACAGGTAATAGAAAATCTCCTCGCCTTCGGCATACATTCGGCGCAGGCCTTCGGCGATGATGATGGCGATTTCGTAAGCGAACGCCGGATCGTAAGCCAGCAGCGTCGGCATGGTGCTCGCGTGCAACAAGCTGTGTCCGTCCTGATGCTGAAGACCTTCGCCATTGAGCGTGGTGCGACCGGACGTCGCGCCGAGCAAAAAGCCCTTCGCCCGGATATCACCCGCCAGCCAGAACAAATCACCGACGCGCTGTGGGCCAAACATCGAATAATAAATGTAAAACGGAATCATCGGCACACCGTGGGTCGCGTAAGACGTGCCTGCCGCAATGAACGACGACATCGAACCGGCCTCGGTAATGCCTTCTTCGAGAATTTGTCCGTCTTTCTTTTCGTTGTAATAAAGCAACGATTGGCTGTCCACCGGCTCGTAAAGCTGACCTTTGGATGAGTAAATGCCGATGTCTTTGAACAGCGCGTCGAGGCCGAACGTGCGCGCCTCGTCGGGAATGATGGGCACGATGTTTCGGCTCAGACTTTTGTCCCGCAACAAAACGCTGACGAGCCGGACAAACGCCATCGTCGTCGAGACTTCCGTGTTCGAGCCTTTGAAAAATTCGGCGAAGTAATCGGGCTTCGGCACGTCGAGTCCCGGCGAACCGGGATTGACTTTGCGCCGGGGCAAAAAGCCGCCGAGCGTCTTGCGTCGTTCGAGCAGATACTTCGTCTCCGGGCTGTCCGCCGGCGGACGGTAAAACGGCGTTTCCGCAATGACGTCGTCGCTGATCGGAATGTTGAACCGCGCGCGGAACTCGCGCAGTTCCTTCTCGTTCATTTTCTTTTGCTGATGCGATATGTTGCGGCCTTCACCGGCTTCGCCAAGGCCGTAGCCTTTCACCGTTTTGGCCAAAATTACCGTCGGCCGGCCCTTGTGCTCCATCGCCGCTTGGTAGGCGGCATGGACTTTGCGCGTGTCGTGGCCGCCGCGCAGCAGCTTGCGAATCTGGTCGTCGGTAAGATGGTTCACCAGTTCGAGCAATTCGGGATGTTTGCCGAAGAAATGCCGGCGCGTGTAGCTGCCCGGTTCGACGGAATACTTCTGGTAATCGCCGTCCACCGCCTCTTCCATGCGTTTGAGGAGCAGGCCGGACTTGTCGCGCGCGAGCAAATCGTCCCAATCGCTGCCCCAGATGACCTTGATGACGTTCCAGCCGGCGCCCAGGAACGCAGCTTCGAGTTCCTGAATGATCTTCCCGTTGCCGCGCACCGGGCCGTCCAGTCGTTGCAGATTGCAATTCACAACCCAGACGAGGTTGTCGAGGTTCTCACGCGACGCGAGCGTGAGCGAACCGAGCGTTTCCGGCTCGTCCGTTTCGCCGTCGCCGACAAAGCACCAGACCTTGGGCTCCTCCGTCCATTTTGCCAGACCGCGCGCCTGGAGATAGCGATTGAACCGCGCCTGATAAATGGACAGGAGCGGGCCAAGCCCCATTGAGACCGTCGGGAACTGCCAGAACTCCGGCATCAGATACGGATGCGGATACGACGACAACCCGCCGCCGTCGGCGAGTTCCTGCCGGAAATTTTGTAAATGGCGCTCGTCCAAACGGCCTTCGAGAAACGCCCGCGCATAAATGCCCGGCGCGGCGTGACCCTGAAAATAAACCATGTCGCCGGGAAAGTTCTCCGTGCGTCCGCGGAAAAAGTGATTGAAGCCGACCTCGTAAAGCGTTGCCGCCGAGGCGTAGGTCGAGATGTGGCCGCCGACGTTGGTGGTGGAGTTGGCCTTGACCACCATCGCCATGGCGTTCCAGCGGATGTAGCTCTTGATCCGGCGCTCCATCTGCCAGTCGCCGGGGAACGGCGGCTGTTGCTCCGGTGGAATCGTGTTGACATAGGGCGTGTTGAAGCCGCGCGGCAACCCGTCCTGCGACGCGCGCAGGCGATCGGCAAGTTTGTTCAGCAATTGCGCCGTACGTTCGGGCCCCTGGTTTTCCAGGGCCAGATCGAAGACGGACTGCAGGAACTCAGCCCACTTGTCGCCCGAACCGTGAATTTCTTTTTTCTCCATGTTTACTGTGTCATCCGCTATTTTTCCAACCTCACAAAAAAGCTCGGTAGGATTAAACCGGAACCGTACACTCAACGCCAGCGAAATCAGCGCAACTGTAAAATGAAATTACTCGATCTGACGCTCCCCTCACCCGCCGAAAACCTGGCCTGCGATGAGGCGCTGCTGGATGCCGCGGAAGCAGGCGACGGCCGGGAGATGTTGCGCTTCTGGGAACCGCGTGAACATTTCGTCGTCGTCGGCTATGCGAACAAGGTGGCGGCGGAAGTGAACGTCGCGGCGTGCGAAGCGCGCGGCATCCCGGTTCTGCGACGCTGTTCCGGTGGGGGCGCCGTGGTGCAAGGATCTGGCTGCCTCAACTACACGCTCGTCTTGAAAACCACGAAGGACGGCCCCTTCCGCAGCATCAGCTCTGCAAACCGATTCATCATGGAACGCAACCGCACGGCGATTGAGTCGTTGTTCAGAACCTTCAACCTTCAACCTTCAACCTTCAACCTTTCCATCCGCGGCCATACGGATCTTGTCATCAGCGAACGCAAATTCTCCGGCAACTCCCAGCGTCGCCGCAAACACTTCCTGCTTTTTCACGGAACCTTCCTGCTGAACTTCGACCTCGCGCTCGTCAGCGAACTGTTGCCGATGCCATCGAAGCAGCCCGATTACCGGGAGCACCGCGCCCACACCGAATTTCTGATGAACCTGAACCTGTCCGCGGAAAAGGTGAAGGCGGCGTTACGACAGGCTTGGAAAGCAGAAGAACCGTTGAAAAATCCGCCGCTGGAAATGATTACGGCTCTGGCACGGGACAAATACGCCACGCGCGAGTGGAACTACAAATTTTGAAAGTGTAGTGTCGAGCCTGTGGCTCGACTGAATCGGCGCGCAGCGCCGACGCTACAACCGCTTCGCCAGTTCCGCCTGGCTCTTGGCAAAGACCTCCTTGTGCAACGAATTGCCGTGGGCGTCCATCGTGACGACGGAGGGGAAATCCTGCACTTCAAATTCCCAGATCGCCTCCGGCGCACCGAATTTGTCCATCAGATAAACATTGCGGACCTTTTTGATGCAATCGGCCAGCACCTGCGCCGCGCCGCCGACCGCGTGCAGATACACACAGCCGAATTCCTTGCACGCTGCCAGCGTCTTGTCGCCCATGCCGCCCTTGCCGATGACGCCGCGCAGACCAAATTCCTTGATGATATGCGCCTGATACGGTTCTTCCCGGATGGACGTCGTCGGGCCGGCGGCGGTGGCCTTCCACGAACCGTCGTCCTGCTTCATCACGACCGGGCCGCAGTGATACAGGATGCCGTCGCGCAGGTTCACGCCTGGCGGCAGCTTGCCGCCCTCGTGCAGGTATTTGTGGACCGCGTCACGCCCGGTGAACACGACGCCGGAAATCAACACCTCGTCGCCAACTTTCAGCGCCCGGATTTTTTCTTCGGTGAAGGGAAAGGAAAGTTTGGTCATAAAATCATTTTGATTTTGCAGCGGTACGAAATGGATTTACAACTCGAATTCCATCATAAATTTGGCCGTCAGCCAGATCTTCCGAATATAATGTGTTGCATCGCCCCCGTTTCGCTGCGGCAACAATGGCTGAATCCCAGTAAGAAATTTTGAAGCGGTCCTGAATCTGCACTGCCTCTTCAAACAAAGCGTAATCCAAAGCAACCACAGCCGCCGGGCTGACAGCGCGCAGAAATTCCATGGCGTCCGCACTCCTCAACGGCGGTTTAAGTTTGCCGGTGGCGTTGACGAAAAATTCCTGTGCCACTTGCACGGAGAATTTATAATCACCCGTCGTCAAAACCGAGCGGGCAGCATTGCGTTTGTCGGCCTCAGATGGATTGGTCGAGGCCGCGTAGAGCAGGACGTTCGTGTCAACGAAGGCGGGAATTGTTGGCATAAGTGCGGGATCGGGTGGGCTTCTCGCCAACGGTCACGGAATGGCTGGCATCCCACACAGAGAAAAACTTCTTAAGCCGTGAGGGACGAGCTCGGCGGTCATCCTCGGCCTCCCGTTTATCCAATTCTTGCATCATGGCAAGCGTCGAATCGTTGAGACATTGCACTTCGTGCTGCCCTTCCAGCTCGCGCAACCTCTGGCGGACAGCAGAACGCTCGTCCGCCGTCAACTTGGACAACTCTTGGATGATTTCCGCAGCACTCATGGGAACAATCTACCGCCGCTGGGAGACACTGGCAAGTCCAGCAACGACGCGCCCGGTGAACACGACGCCGGAAATCAAAACCTCGTCGCCGACTTTCAGCGCCCGGATTTTTTCTACGGTGAAGGGAAAGGTTAATATTTTCATGGTATATCCGGTTAAAAATCATTCCGTTGGTTCATACCTCATTCCTTGGTCTGGAGTTGGGTGGGGGAAAACAAAACGACCACCTTTACGTCGAAAGCCCGGAACAGGTCGTGAAACCGGGTCTCAATCATCCGTTTGGCATCGCCCACCGCCAGTGTTGAATCGGCGCTCTTGCGGGCCTTCTCCTTGAGCTGGATCAAAATCTGCTGGTGATCGGCGGTAGTCAGCCAGTTGAGATAACCGTCTTCCTCCAGATAGTAATTTGCCTCCGGGTTGACGGTTTCCAGCGACAGGATTTTAGGTTCGGGCAGGACGATGGTCACCACCTGGTTGGATGGGTCGTAAGAGGCGGAAAATCTGGCGGCCAGATCGAACCCGATTTTGGCCACAAACGTCTGTTCGGCAATGATGCGTTTGGTGCTGTGCAAGTCGGTTTTTTTATAATCGATGATTTCGCAAATGTTTCTTTGCAGCACCGCCAGTTCCGCGATCGGGGTCGCATCGCAGACGGTTGTCGAAGAAATCACATTGACCTGCGACTGGAAGATGGTCTTGAAGGCGTCAATCCCTTGTTTGCCAAAATCAAACACCTGTGCAACGATTTTGCCGGGAACTTCCACCGCCTTTTCCGCCACCCTAGTGACTGGCCGGACCACCGCCAGGTGAATGGCTAAGGCAGCCGCCACAATCAACAAGGCGATGCCGGTAAAAATCGTGAGCGTCTTATTCATCCGTCTCATTACTCCATCAACGTTTTTTGCGCGGCGGTTTTTCGTTGAGAACCAAGGCGGATTCCCCGGCGCGCTGGCGTTCCTCCTCCACCATCAGTTGGCGCAGTTCTTCCGCGTTCCGCACCACCGGGCCGGAGGGTGGATGCACCGCAGACCATGCGCGCAACTGTTCAACAAACCGGTCCATGTCATAGCCGGCATCGGCTGCAAGCTGGTCTTTGATTCGCCAGACCTCTTCCAGAATCGGATTCGTCTTCATATCTTCATTCTGCTGCAAGTTCAATCGGAGTGCAAATTTCCGGCAAGGCCAGCCCCCGCCGTGCCATGAGTTCCCGCAGGCGTCCCAGCAAATGCGGATTTGCCAGATGCCGGCAATTCCACGTTAGGAGAATGTTCACTTGGTTCAACGACGCTACGGCCGCGTGAATAGCATCGGATGCCGCGGCGGGCGGAAGTATTTTTTCAGCCAACAATTCGCGAGCCAGACCGCGCGCCCGATCATCCACCAGCAGCGCCGTCATCCCGGCCAGTGCCCCGGTCCGGCGGCGACTCATCTCCACGTCTCCCAACGACGCTTCTCTCAGAACCTCCTCCGAGGTCACGCATTTGTATCGCAACCGTCCCTCTTGCCACCATTGCCGGGTGAGTTTCTGATGCGCCGCTAGAATCGAATCCCGGCTCGGGTTCGCCACCAAATAACTCACTATCGTCGTTTCAATGTAAATCGTTTCCATCATTTATTGGCCAGCACCGCCCCCGGTGAACACGACACCGGAAATCAGCACCTCATCGCCGACTTTCAGCACCCGGACTTTTTCTTCGGTGAAGGGAAAACTCAATTTAATCATGGTCATTCTTGAATTGCGTCAATGCTTTTTGCGTGGTGGTTCGTCCTTCAAAATCAAGGGCGCGGTTTTCCCTTCGTGATAAAGCTTTTCGCGCGTCCGATGCACCTCGGCGATGATCGGATCATAGACCCGATACGGCTTGCCCTGTGGTGGTGGCGGTTCGGCAGCCTCGCGCGCCCGCAAGCGCGCCTGCAATTCCTCCGGTGAATTCACCACCGGCCCGGCGTGCGGATGTTCCACCCCCCACGCTTCCATCTGATCGAGGAATCGCCGCGGGTCGCCGCCTGCTTCCGCTGCCAGACGCTCTTTCACGGCTTCAAGTTCCAGAAGAATCGGTTCAGCCTTCATATTCAATTTCTCCCATCAATTGCAACGGGCGGCAAACGATTGGCATCCGATATCCACGCTGCTCTGCCACCGGTCACAGCCGTAATAATATCACGGCGTTGGCCAGATGCTTGCAATTCCACGTCAGAAGATAATCCACCCGATGACTTGTGGCGAAGGCCAAATGCGCCGCATCCGCCTTGGCTTTGGCCGGCAACGCGCCGGTTGACAGAAACGCCTCCACCAGTTCATCCACCGCCCGCGTGCGGCGTAGCACTGTCAACGTGCTCAACGCCTCCAACCGTTGCCGGCTTGCTTTCGGGTCGCCCGCCGCCGCCTCGCGCAATACTTCCTCCGAAATCACGCACTCAAAATATGGACGGCGCAATCGCCACCAATCATTTGTCCAGACGTGCCACTGATGCGCCACCGTGCGCGCCGGTGGCCGTGCCACCAGATAACTCACCACACTCGTCTCAATGTAAACTGATTCCATTTTTCAATTCCTGATTTCACGCCCGGTGAACACGACTCCGGAAATCAGCACCTCGTCGCCGACTTTCAGCGCCCGGATTTTTTCTTCGGTGAAGGGGAATGAAAGTTTGATCATAAAATGGAATCCAGTTGGCTTATCAGCGATTTCGTTTTTTGTGTTTGAGAAAAACAGCTCTCAATCGCGCCACATCCTTTGGCTTACCATCCATTTGGTGCAACATTCGGTGGCAGTTAGCGCAAACTGTTATCAAGTCCTTCGGTTTGTTTTCCACTTTGCCGCTCAACTGACTGAGCGGCTTAAGGTGATGCGCTTCAGCAAACTCTTCGCCCAATTCGCCATAAACCTCCTCAAACTTCATTCCACAGACTTGGCAGCGAAAATCATCACGAGCTTTGCACAAGCGAGAAAGCGCGGAACTTCTCTCGCGCGAAATATGAGTTGAAACAATTTTACGATTCTCAATCCGTGGGAAATCTGAATAAACAGGTGCCGACGGTTTTACGGAAGTCAAAATTTCCTCAAAAAAGTTTGCGGCCTTGCGCACAACGGAACGCACCGCTTTCGGTCTGTCTGCTTTTTGAGAATCATAAACTCCAAAAAAGAAATATCGCTCATAATATTCTTCGTAATACCTAGCTGCGTAATCGCGAAGATCAAAAGAATGCTTCAGCGACCAAAAACCAGATTTGACCTTCTCAAAATCATCGTTGAAGAGTTCCTTGTTTGGCTTCAGGTAGGATGGAGCACTACCAATCAGGCGCTTGATTGGAGCACGCCGAGAACAATAAAAACCGTAATAGAAACGACGACTCGTACGCGATGGATAATGATCTAGCCAAATTTCAATGCGCGGCTGAGCACGCCCTAATCCAGCCACCGCACAAAACCAACCACCTACATAGTTTGTTCTTATTTTCAACCGACTCACAGGACTAATGGATGTTCCTTCGCACGCGGCGCGCAGTTCATCTCTCAGCGCTTCAGCGGCGATTCGTAATAGTTTCTTATCGCGTCGGTTTGAGTTCATATAAATTCAATTTCAAAAGCGTTAAACAAGACACTTTTAGACTTCAGTAAAGCCACTTCCCAATTTTCCCATCCGCATCCAGCGTCACGCCCTGGCGGCGATACGCCCAGCACATGTAGCTGATGCTGACGAAATAGGACGCAGGCAGACGGTTCGCCGCGCAAATCTTCACGCCCAGCAACGTCGTCTTGCCGCCAAAACCCATCGGGCCGATGCCAAGTTCGTTCGCCGTCTTCAAAATGTCCTGCTCCAGCTTGTCCAACACCGGATTTGGATTGCGATCGGGAATCAGCCGTAGAAATTGCGTTTTGCTCATCTCGTAACTGGTTGCGCGGTCGCCGCCGATGCACACACCGAGAATGCCCGGTCCGCAGCCCTTGCCCTGCGCCCGCAACACCGCATCGAGAATCGCCTTGCGGCAGCCGTCAAGATCACGGTTTGCGTTGAGTTTCTCGCTTGGCAACGAATATTGCGCGCCGACGTTTTCGCAACCGCCGCCCTTGAGCACGAGTCGCACGCTCACTTCCGGCGAACGATGCTGATGAAAATGAAACGCGGGCGCGCCCGGCCCGACGTTCGTGCCGTCGTTGACGCCGGTGAGTGAATCCACGGAATTTTGGCGGAGAAAACCCTTTTTCGTCGCCAATTTAACCGCTTCCTTCGCCGTTTCCTCAAAAGTGATCTGGTCAAAGCCGACCGGACAATCCACGTAAAACAGGATGCTGCCGGTATCCTGGCAAATCGGCTGTGACTTGCGTTTGGCGAGCTGGATGTTCTGGTCAATGATCTTCAGCGCGCTCTCGGCGATGGTGCCTTTCTTTTCCTGTTCCAGCGACGCGAGGATAGCCTGGTTGACGTCGTCGGGAATTTCCGCCGAGGTGCGCCGGATCAATTCGAGCAGGGAATTTTGCAATTCGCTCATAAAACTCCGGTTAGCGTAAGACCTCGGCGGGGCAGCGTCAATCAATGGCAACGGCAGATATAGTGTCGAGCTTGCGGCTCGATTAAGCTGGCTCGGCTTTTCGGCCACAGGCCGAACACTACAACCAAATCAGGATGTTGCCCGATAGCGGCATTGCATTTCGCGCCGTCGCTGGTTTAATCGTGTCGGGATGCAACAATCCGTCAGCAAAACCGGGAACCCGATTGACCCATGGTTCACACCCTGGCGGTTTGCGCTGCTGCTGGCGCTGCTGATTTTGGCCACGTTTCCACAGGTTTTGCCCGGCCTGGAAACCTTCGTCATCCGCGACTACGGTTTTTTCGCATATCCCCTCGCCCATTTTCAGCAGGAATGTTTCCGGCACGGCGAACTGCCGTTGTGGGACCCCTACAACAATTGCGGCGTGCCGTTTCTCGCGCAATGGAACACCATGCCGCTCTACCCGCCGTCGCTGATTTACCTCGTGTTGCCGCTGCCATGGTCGCTGGGTTTTTTCTGCCTGTTACATTTGTGGTTCGCGGGCTTCGGCATGTTTTTCCTCGCCCGACGCTGGACGGGCCTTCGCCGCGTCGAAGCATCGTCTGTTTTTGGCGTATGCAACGCCCGGCCGGTTTCGGCCCACCCGTCTGGCAATGAAGCTACGGCCACGCAGGCGGGCAACTCCTTCGCGGCGGCGTTTGCTGGCGTGGCCTTCGCGTTCAACGGCCTGACGCTCAACCTGCTCATGTGGCCGAGCCACATCGCCACTCTCAGTTGGATGCCGTGGGTCGTGCTCGCGGTCGAACTGGCGTGGCGCGAAGGCGGGCAAAAAATCATTCTGGCCGCGTTCACCGGCGCGCTGCAAATGCTCGCCGGCAGCCCGGAAATTATTTTTCTCACGTGGATTTTGTTGCTGGCACTGTGGATCCAACAGTTCATCGCCGGTGGCAGCGACGCCTCGTCGCCGGCATTTTCCGCGACGGGGGCGTCGCAGCCACGCGTCTCCATGTTCTGGCGTTTTCCGCTGGTCGTAACGCTGGTGATTTCGCTGGCGGCGGTGCAACTGCTGCCGTTCCTCGATCTCGCCGCCCATTCGCAACGGAGCGCCGGATACGCGGATACGCGCTGGTCCATGCCCGGCTGGGGCTGGGCGAATTTTCTCGTGCCGATGGCTTTCGGCCGCACCTGGACCGAAGGCGTGTTCTTCCAATACGAACAGTCATGGACGTCGTCTTATTATCTCGGCATCGGCACGCTATGGCTGGCGTTGCTGGCAGTTTGGACGGTCCGGGAAAGGCGCGTGTGGTTGCTTGGCGCGGTGGCGATGGTGGCCCTGATTTTTGCGCTCGGGGAAAACACCTTCGTCTATCCCGCACTGCGAAAAATCATCCCGCAACTCAGCTTGATGACGTATCCCATCAAATACGTGATTTTTGTGGCGTTGCTCGCACCGCTGCTCGCCGCGTTTGCTCTCACGCACCAGCAGAATTTGCGAAGCGAAGAAAAATCGGCCTTTCAAAAGCGCTTCGTTCTGGTCGGAGCCATTTTACTGGCGCTCATTGCGGGAATTCTTTTTTGGGCGTGGCAATTCCCGTTTCCAACAGACGACGTTCACGCGACTTTGCTCAACGGTTTGTCACGCGCGGCCTGCTTGATTTTGACCGGCGCGTTGCTGTTCGTTTTAACGCGTGAAAACGCGCCGGGTCTGCGCCGCATCGCGCCACTCATCCTGATTTTCGTCGCGTGGCTCGACGTTTTCACGCATGAGCCGGCGCAAAATCCGACCGTGCCGCCAAGCGTCTATGAATTAAACCTGGCGCGCACAAAACTGGCGATGAGCCCGCAGCCGGCGCTGGGCGAATCGCGCGCGATGGTCACGCCGGCGGCGGCGATGGACTTCATCCGCTTCGCGTTGAGCGATCCGAAAAATAATTTCCTGGCGAAGCGGCTGGGCTATTGCGCGAACTGCAACCTGCTCGATGCCGTGCCGAAAGTGGACGGCTTTTTCTCGCTCGTGCCGCGCGAAAGCGACCATGTAATCTCAGTGCTTTACGGCGCGACCAACGCAAATTTCCCAAAGCTCAATGATTTCCTAGGCGTCTCGCAAATCACCGCGCCGGATGAATTTTTTCACTGGCAGGCGCGCGAAACTTTTCTGCCACTGGTCACTGCCGGACAACAACCCGTTTTTATGAATAACACGAACACGGTGCATGCCTTGTTTCAATCCAATTTCGACGGAAGTAAAATTGTTTTTCTATCACCGGAAGCAAAATCGCTTGTGACCGCCACGAATCAAACGAATGCGCGAGTGCTAAATTCAAAATTCACGACGCAGCGGGTGGATATTGAAGTTGAAGCTTCGGAACCGTCGCTCGTCGTCGTGGCGCAAACCTGGTATCACAACTGGCGCGCTTACGTGGACGGCCAGCCGGCGCCTTTATTGCGGGCGAATCACGCATTTCAAGCCATTCAAGTCCCGGCCGGGCGGCATTACATCCGGCTGGCTTACGAAGACCTGGCGTTTCAATTCGGCGCGGCGGTCTCGATTTGCATGGCGGTGAATTGCTTCATTTGCCTGCACTTGCTGAGAAAGCGCCAGTTCCGCCCGCAACCTTGAGCGAATTTGGACAGCCCCAGCGGGGCGACATCGTTGTAGTTGTCCGGCAATAACCGCTTAAGCTCCGTCAGGAGCGACATCGAGATTTCGCCTCCTACGGGGCTTGAAGGAAAAGAGATCGGTCGGCTACAAAGATACCGCTCCTAACGGAGCTAAATGAAACCACGTCGGCAAATTTATCCGAAAGCTTAAAGTTGTTCTCGACAAACAACCGCTTTTTGCGGATTCAAATGTGGCGGAGACAATGATCAAAGCCAAACGCATCGGCATCTTGACGGCCGGCGGCGACAGCCCCGGCTTGAATGCCGCCATTCGCGGCGTCGGCAAAACCGCTCTCGGCTTTTACGGCATGGAGATCATCGGCTTCCGGGACGGCTTTCGCGGGCTGGTCACCGACCGGCGGCTGCGGCTCGATCGAAGCGCGCTGGCTGGAATCCTCACCGTCGGCGGCACGATCCTCGGCACCAGCCGCGACAAACCGCATCGCATGAAGATTGACGGCCAGACGCGCGACATGACCGCAGTCATCGTCAACAATTACAAGAAATACGGACTCGCCGCGCTCGTGTGCCTCGGCGGCGGCGGCACGCAAAAAAATGCGCTGCGCCTCACGGAAGCCGGGCTCAACGTCATCTCAATTCCCAAAACCATTGACAACGACGTGGCGATGACGGACTCGTCCATCGGTTTCGCCACCGCGCTGGATATTGCCACGGAAACCATTGACCGTCTGCACAGCACGGCGCACAGTCATCATCGCATCGTGGTCGCGGAAATCATGGGGCATCGCGCAGGCTGGCTGGCGCTGGGCGCGGGCATTGCCGGCGGCGCGGACGTGATTTTGATTCCCGAAATTCCCTACCACGTTGATAAAATTGTTGAAGCCATTCGGCGTCGGAGCCGGCACGGAACCAATTTCAGCATCGTGGCCGTGGCCGAGGGTGCCATGAGCGTGGAAGACGCGCGCGCCTTTGCCGCCGCCGAAAACCGCAAGGAAAAGGCGCGCAACCCGCGCGAACGAAACGATGCCAAAATGGAGCTGGCCGCGATCGAAGCCAGGCACGAAGGCAACACGCTGCGGCTCGCCAAACAGCTTGAGGAACTCACGCACCTCGAATCGCGCGTCACCATCCTCGGTTACGTGCAACGCGGTGGCACACCGTCGCCGGCGGACCGGTTGCTCGCCACGCGGTTCGGCAGCGCGTGCGCGGATTTGATTCACGAGAATGTTTTTGGTGTGATGGTGGCCTCGCGGGGCAATGGCACGGAACCCGTGCCGCTGGTAAAAGTCGCCGGCAAGCGCAAAACCGTTCCGCCCAACCATTCGTGGGTGGAAACCGCCCGGCGC
>Ga0187852_1001171_pt1 | contig 25791 bp, 26 predicted proteins | sample June2016WEW_6_40_FD_134511 | JGI IMG/M metagenome (GOLD analysis project Ga0187852, IMG submission 134511) | Peatland microbial communities from SPRUCE experiment site at the Marcell Experimental Forest, Minnesota, USA - June2016WEW_6_40 | ecosystem: Environmental > Terrestrial > Soil > Wetlands...
CACCGACAAGCTCTACAATGTCGGAGGTAATCTTTTCTGGAATGGAACTCAATTGGGAAGCGGAGGTTCTGGCGGCGGCCAATGGACCACCAGCGGCAATGATATCTTCAATGCAAATTCGGGGAATGTGGGGATTGGGACGACGAACCCGGGATATCCATTGACTGTGGCTGGAGATGCGTATTTTGGAGGCATGATATCGATGGAAGGTTCGTATGGTAACAATACTCCAACTTCTATCATTTCTTTGAAACCTACTCTTACTATGCCAGATAGCTGGGACAGTTTGCTTTCCGCCAACCTTTATTATGCTCCAACCGCGGATTCAACTACTGGTGGGCCCGCGGCAATTGATGCAGAACTTTATTTCCAAGGCACCCATTCTACGGGTTCAATTTTGAATTCCATATATGTTTATAATGAACAAGATTCAACCGGTTCCATTAATAATCTTTCTGGGATCAATATTGATAGCCCTGCGAAAGGGAACGGGGCTGGTGAAGTCCTAAATAACTATGGTCTTCAAATTGCTGACCAAACCATAGGAACTAACAACTACGCCATCAAGACCGGCTTAGGGAAGGTATCATTCGGCGATAACGTCGGCATCGGGACGACCACTCCCGACGAAGCGCTCGACCTCAACGGCCGATTGGACCTGGCCCAGACCACCGCTCCCAGCGTCACCACCGACAAGCTCTACAATGTCGGAGGTAATCTTTTCTGGAATGGAACTCAATTGGGAAGCGGAGGTTCTGGCGGCGGCCAATGGACCACCAGCGGCAATGATATCTTCAATGCGAATTCGGGGAATGTGGGAATCGGGACCACCACTCCTTCCCAGCTTTTTCAGGTGAACGCATCCGGTTCTAATCCGGTAGTCATAACTTCCGGCGGCAACGTCGGCATAGGGACGACGAGTCCAAAGGCGATGTTAGATGTAAACGGCTTAGCTCATATTGGTCCGGCCGAAAGTGAGTTACCTTCTTATATCCAAAATTATACTGGGGCTGCAGAATTTGGGATAACCAACAACACTAATCCCATTGCACTTTCGATTGAATCAGCAACTTCACAGGATTATGGATGGGGAGTGTATTCGACAGCTTTAGGGCAGGGAACTCATTCTTCCAGCAGTCAAATCATAGGTGCGGAATTTGATGCATATCTTGACGGAGGGAGTTCTTTCGGTAACTTGTACGCTCTTGAAGGATATGCCGATGTTTCTGGTAATTCCCACGCAGATAACGCTGCGGCGGTTATGGGTTATGTACAGATATACCACGGGGGAACAATCGATAGAGCATCGGCCGTATTAGCAGCAACTAATTTGTCTGATGGGACTATTCAGACGAACATCGGTGTTGATATCCAAGACCAATCTGGAGTTGGGGTTGATAACTACAATCTCTATTCCGCCGGATCGAATTCAAAAAACTACTTTGCCGGCAACGTCGGCATCGGGACGACTTCACCCGCAGTAAGCTTGGATATTAATGGACAGATGAAATTGAAAATAAATAGCTCTCAGCCCTACGCCTGCGATGCCAGTCATAACTCAGCAATTGCTCTCACCAACAAATACACAGCTTGTGTCTGTAAAAATGGAACTGGTTGGGTAATGATTTCTGACGGCACGACCGCCTGCACCTGGAATTAGTGAGGGAAAACTTCATAAAATTAACTATAAAAAAAGCCCTTAGGTTCAAGGGCTTTTTTTGATGCTTTTTTATTTTAGCCAGTTTCCGTAGTTGCCGGCAATTCGGCTTGCCCTCCTTTTAAGATCAAGCCGAGCACCTTTTCCACATCAGAGAAAACCTGGAGGCAGGCGTGAACCACGTTTTTTTTATCCCAGGCCGCATACCTTTCGATATATCGGTAGTGCTCCCCCAAGTTCACTGGCTTTTTACCCACCAGGCGACAGAGTACGGCGGCGGCAAGCTCTGCAACGGTCTCTTCCACCCAGTTAAGGTTATCTTCCGGCAGGAACTTAATGCGTTCATGGGCCGCGTGAGCGAGTTCGTGGAAGAAAACGCATTCTTCCGGGGAAGCCAGGGTAATTTCCTTTCTCTTTAGTGAGAAACATCCATAATAGGCGGCGTTTCCGTGAATGGCTTTGACTGAAATTCCCCAAGCTCTGGCCACGTCCAGAAGGGGAAGCTCAGGAAGTTGGATATTCCCATAATTTAGAGTCTTCCCTTCAGTGTCTTGTACCCGGAAAACAGGAACCAGCAGGAAGCCGGAGAGGACATGTTTTTCCTCACCACCTTCCTTGTCCGGGACCCTCTTGAAACGAGGGGCAAAAATCAGGAAGGATTGTGATCCTTTCTTAACGCGCCGCCCGACAGCGTTCCACTGCTTAATGCCCCTGGCATCTTCCGTACCAGCCAGGGACATCAGGGTGCGGTTCAAGAGACTCCATTTGCCGGCGGGAATGTTGGGGATAGGAAACATGGAAAGAGCTATGGCCTCAGGAATATCGCCGGACCGAAACCTCTCGATCATTTCCCGAAGCACGGCGGAGAAATCCGGGCTGGACATACCTCACCTCCTTGCCGCAGGGATCATCCCCAACGGGCTAAAATGAATCAAGGCTATTGAGTAAGGTTCAGGTGAAGGGTTTGGGTAAGGGAAGGGATAAATCGGCGCTCTCAGGCGCTCTCAGAAGGTCAAAAATTGAGCAGATGGCGCAAGGAGTCGGGATCGAGGTCTAAAGGGTCCTTATCGGGCGGGAGCGGCACAATTCGCACATAGATTTCTCGGGCGAGCTCGCCGGCAATTTTAGAAGCGGCTGCCTGGCCATCCAGATCACCGTCAAGAAGCAGGATAGCGTGAGAGAAGTTTTGGCTTATGAGCCGGAATTGGTCATAGGAAAGGGAGGGCTCGGAGAGGAGTTCTTTGCCGAGGAGGGCGACCACATTCGGGAAGCCGGCCTGGAGGACGGCCACCAGGTCAAGGGGACCCTCGACGATGATAATGGTTTTTCCAAGGCTGGCCACCCGATGGAAATTGAAAAGGACTTTGGGTTTTATAAGGCCGGGGGGAAGGAGCCACTTAGGGTTATCATCGGTTATTTCCCGGACCGTGCGGCCCAAGTATCCAATGAGCTTGCCGTCCCGCCGATGCAAGGGAAAGACGATCCGATCTTTCATGAGGCCCCGAGAGCAAAAGCCCATGCCGAAGTGCTTGACCGACTCCGGAGCAATGCCACGCTCTTTAAAAAACGGATGATCTACCGAGAGGTTTTTGAGTTCAAAACTTAATTCCTTGTTTTCCGGGTCCTCTCCCGGTTCAGGACGAGGAGCGGCCTTTTCCGCCGGCGCCGGCGAAGATTCGGCCGGGGAAGCCGGAGAACCGGACTCCCGGCGAGGCCGGGAAGCCGCATTGCCGGGCCGTTCAGAAAAGAGGTTGTACCATTCGGCAAGCATAAGGGCGGCCTGGCGGAGATCCACTCCTTCCATAGCGGCCACAAAGCCGATCACGTGGCCCTCGAGCTTTTCCATATCGCAGCCGCCGAAGCAGTTCCACCGGTTCTTTACCGGATCGACATGGAATTGGTTCAGGTGCTTCCCCTTGTGAATGGGGCACGGTCCCTTAAAGCCATGGGAAGTCTGTTTGAGGCCGGCCAAGAGGTTATAGTGGACCAGCACCGTCTCCATGGAGACCTTTTCTTTGATGGTTTTAAAATCAACCCATTTGCCGGACATAGCGTTTTTCACCTCCTTTTGGGATTATTTTGAAAAAGGGAACGGCAAAGCGTTCCTCATGTGAGAAGTGGAGAGCCCCCTCGATGATCCTTTGATCAATCAAGGGGACTCTCCTTTATTTTGGGCCGTCTTAACCAGACGTTCATTCATTCGTTCATCCTTTCCAAACCAACCAAACCAACCAAACCAACCAAGCCAAACCATCTAATCATTCCAAGGCCCTTTTTACTGCAAGGAAAGAACTGCCGAGGAAAAAGGGATAAACTCCTGTTTCCTCAATATCATCCTAAAAGGTATATAGCTATTTGTCAAATATGTTCAAATGTTACCCCCGCCGCCGGGAGGCCCGGCTTGGCCGAAAAGACCGACCGCCTCTGCCCTAGGTTCGGCTTCGCCTCTCAGCCCATAGCCACACCCTCGGCGGCCAGTCCTTTCGAGGCAAATCACGCAGTTGTCTTGAGGCGCCCTGCCCTTCTTCTTTTTTAACCAGTTTTCCGGAATCGTTATCTCTTTAGCAAGTTCGGCCGTATCTGCCCCGCCTTGTCCTTCCTCTGCCTTTTAAGGATAGCAAATCGGCGGGCTCCTTCTGTCAAGCCACAAGGGCACAGCCCCGACTAACGTCGGGGCTTTTGACAGCGCCCGCATCGATTTGCTTGAGGGGAGGCAGGAGGAAGCCCAAGGCTCCGGCCTAAAGGTGAAAGGTCGAAGGCCATCCGGGAGCCAAGGGAGCTAATCATTAAGAGCAAAGTCATGGAGAAGAAAACCACCCCAGGCTTCGTTGATGAAGTCGTGCAAGAGATGTACGAGATCGTCGGGAACGACTTGCCGGAAGAGAGGAAAGAAAAGCTGGCCGTCTCAATAGGGCTTAGCTTAAAGCAGTCGTTCCTCAATGGAATCGAAGTCGGTCTCAAAAGGAGACAGGAAGGGCAGGACAGGCCAAACAAAAAGCCTTACCAGAAATTCAGAAGGTAGGGCCGGAGGGGGAGGGGGCAACTCCTCCCCCGAGAAACTAATCATTAAGTCCAACGCAATGAGGCTAATGACTAAGCAGTTAGAAAAAAGGTTTGCGGAAATCGGCGACCAATCCGAGGTCAAAGACCCGCTCATAGCGGCCAAGTTTTTCAATCCTCAGGGAGCGGGGACGTGGTATGCCACCGAATATATACCCGAGGAAAGAACATTCTTTGGGTATGTCCAGATCTTCCATGACCACAACGACGAATGGGGCTACTTCAGCCTGGAAGAGCTGGAGGCATACACGGGGCCTTTAGGATTGGGGATTGAAAGGGACTTGTATTTCGGGGAGCGGCCGATAAGCCAGGTTTGCCCGAAGGCGGTTAAGGAGTAGCCGATTTCAAGGGGAGGGGGAGGAGGGTCCCCCTCTCCTCAAGGCTTTTTATATGTTAGCGTGATTTGCCCGTCCCGTCAAAACGGGACGCCAAGCCGGGCGAGGAGGGGGCGGCTCCCACCCACCCCCGGAGAAAAATTTTCAAAATTATAAAACTTGTGGTAGGGTGAAATAGGATATAGGGCATAATTTCAGACCCAATCTTGATATCCACGCTTAATCTATAAATGGTGATTAATATGACAACAGAAACTAGAAGCGGATACATTATTGATTTTATATCAGGGCAAGAGGTAAAAGCCACCCCCGAAGAAACTGAGGCAGTGCAGGTTTTCGCTAAACAACTGGTTGAAGATTACAACTACCCAAAGGAATATATTCAGACACGACCACAATTTAGGGTAAAAGCAAGACCTTCTGACACAAAAAAGGAATATCCTATTGATATTGCAGTATTTCCGAATGATAAAAAACAGGAAGATGATCTTTACATAATCGTTGAGTGTAAAAAGAAAACAAGAAAAGATGGAAAAACACAACTTCAAGATTATTTAAGGTTTTCAAAAGCGTTTTTAGGTGTATGGTTTAATGGCGAAGAAAGACTATTTTTAAGAAAGATTGAAAAAGACGGAAGAATCGAATTCGATGAAATTCCAAATATACCGCGATACGGACAAAGGGTTGAGGACATTGGAAAGTTCAGAAGAAAAGACCTTAAGCCGACTCACAATCTGAAAGCTACCTTCAAAGCTATTAGAAACCATTTAGCTGCTAACACAGTAGGGGCAACAAGAGATGAAGTTTTAGCACAACAACTTATCAATCTTATTTTCTGTAAAATATACGATGAACGATTTACCGAACCTGACGAAATAGTTACTTTTAGGGCCGGTGTAGATGAAAAAGCAAAGGATGTAAAAGAAAGAATATTGGACCTTTTTGATAAGGTGAAGAGAAAATACAAAGAGGTTTTGGATGAGAGTGATACGATCACGCTCGACGCAAATTCTGTTGCGTACGTCGTTGGTGAATTACAAAACTACTGCCTTATCGAAGCGGAACGAGATATTATTGCCGATGCCTTTGAAACATTTATCGGACACGCATTAAAGGGTGGTCAAGGGCAATTCTTTACCCCGAGAAATGTTGTTAAAATGATGGTTGATATTTTAGACCCAGACGATGAGGATTTAATTATTGATCCTGCGTGTGGTAGCGGTGGATTTTTGATTGAAGCACTGAGGCATGTTTGGCGAAAGCTTGACGCAGAGGGTAAAAAATATCACTGGAGTAGAGGTAATCTTCAAGAAGAGAAAATGGAAGTTGCATTAAATAGAATCAGAGGAATCGATAAGGATTATTTCTTATCTAAAGTTGCCAAAGCATATATGGCAATAATTGGTGATGGAAAGAGCGGAATCTTTAATGAAGATAGCTTAGAAAAACCAGAAAATTGGGAAGATAAAACCAGATCAAAAATCGATATAGGTAAATTTAGCGTTCTTCTAACTAATCCGCCATTCGGTTCAAAAATACCTGTTCGTGGAGAAGAAAAACTAAAGCAATTTGAGTTTGGTTACAAATGGAAATTTGATAAAGAGCGTAAGAAGTGGGTTAAAACTGAAAAGCTGAAAGACCAAGAGGAACCGCAGGTATTATTTATTGAAAGGTGTTTATCTTTTTTGAAAGATGGCGGCAGAATGGCTATGGTTCTTCCAAGTGGGATATTAGGTAATGAACAAGAAGCATATTTAAGGCAGTACATACAAGAAAAAGGAAACCTGTTTGCTATTGTGGAACTGCCTTTTGAAACATTTAGCCCAAACGTAACTATAAATACCAGCGTTCTATTTATTCAAAAGGGTAAAAGTGACAAAAAGAACATTTTTATATCAATAAATGAATATTGTGGGCATGATAAAAAGGGAAGACCCACAGAGAAAGACGATCTTTCTCTTGTCGCTGATTTTTATAAAAATAGAAACTCAAATGAAAATAACTTTTTTATCAAATCCTCATTACTGGAAAGTAATTTTGTCGCAAAAAGATACCTAAAAAAATATATCAATAATTTAGAAAAGGTTAATAAATCAAAATACCAGGTTATAGATTTCGGGGAAATTATTAGTTCTGTTCATAATGGGGCAAATATTGAGGATGCTTCAATTTATGTCGAAAAGGGAGGAGGAATCCCCTATATCTTAGTAAAGAGCATTACGAAAGAAGGAATAAACTTTGAAAACTTGAAATACATAAAAAACTCATTAGAAGATAATAGAGATGTGGTTAAAAATAAAGTACATGAAAACACGATCGTTATGACAAGAGCGGGGAATTCAGGAATTGCTGCTAATATCCCGCCTGATTTAGTTGGTGGTGTTGCCTCAGGGTTTCTCATTAATATAAAAATCAAAAACAAGGTTAATCCATATTATATTGTATCTTTTTTAAATTCTGAATATGGACAAATGCAATTAGAAAGAATATCAAGCGGATCAATTTTAAAAAGCATTCGTTCATCAGATTTGAAGAAAGTAAGAATTATATTACCACCCAAAGAAGTGCAAGATTCAATAGGAGATAAATTAAAAGAGGCAGTTTATATTTCAACATCTATGAGAAAGAGGATTGAAGATGCAGATAAGGCTATATCTAAATTATGTTAATGGGGTTTGAAAGGGCATGGACCCAAACTTCTTTAATAATTTATTATCTACCCTACGGAAGCTTCCTCCCTGGATGCTCATTGGATTAGCGCTTGCCGGTTATGCCTTCCTCTTTGTCCCGCCTTTTGGAGGTATCAATATAGAGCCCTTTCGGAAGGGATGGGGCGTCTTGTTTTGGCTCGAAGCAATTTTATTCTCAATCCTATCGATCACGCGCATTATAGATGATGCCCTCACAAACTATTGGGATCGCAGGAAGGCAGCCAAAGCACGTCGGGCTCTTCGCCTTTTCCCGTTCCATCGGCAAAGCTGGTGGCATTTAGCCAAGCAGGCGGACGACAGCTATGCTTCACAAATCCATCTTGATATTCAAGCAACAAATGTATCAGATCATCCTATCCAAATTATTAGGGTCCGCCTTATAAAACCAAAAGCTAAACTTATAAATGCCCTCGCAACACTTCCCATGGAGGGAAGTCCTTACCATAGCCATAAACATCCTGTGCCGCCCCATGGGACAGTTAGAGCATCAGTAAGTCTAATGGTGCGAGGCAAACTGGCCGACCAAGGACGGCCCATTTGCGTTACTATTGGAATCACAGAGCAATATGGCGAAGAATATATTCTCAAAAAAATTCTTATAGAAACAAATGACAAGCCCTCAGAAAAAAGTTCCTTCTTAACTCTGGTTAATTACCCAAAGATTATAATCTCAAGACTTTTTGCGCGGCGGCATGATAGCGCTGGGCCGCAAACTCCAACAATGCCATGGACCTACACTGCGGGACCGGAATATATCGATATATGTGAGGCAGTTCTAAATGAAGAAAAGAGGAATTATGCAGCGTGTGGCCGAATCCGAGGCGGATTGGGTAGTCTGAATGTAGGACTTCAGAGTGAACCAAATTATGGTTGGACAGAAGTTGGCAAAGTTCCGCAACTCTTATTTAGGAAGGACGATGGAAAACGCATATCATCTCCTAACCTGGAGAGGTTACTTAAGATTTATGAAGGTCTCAACGATCCAGATAGGGACAACCTAAAGAAGTACCTGCTAAGTCAGTTGCGCAAGGAATCACCTTTTGTAGAGGTTGCCTATTTTATATTTCTCGCTCTTCATCGAATGGACGCCACGATAGATGCATTGGAGACCGCACGCACCTTTCTTAAGGGAGATAAAGTTTTTGGATATAGCAATCTCTTAGGTACTCTATCGGTGCTCATATCAAACGAGCATTTTGTCATTGAACCAAGTTTATATCCGCAGATTTTACAGGCACTTGAGGGTGACGAGGAACACGATTTCAGACTAAGAGAAAAAATTAATCTCGCAAGGCTGGAGCGCCTTGATATTGGCAATATGACTATGCCGAAAAGGAAACAAAATCTATAATCTTGTTTTTTGTCTCCCGAGAAAAACCCGCCGTGCCCCGAGGTTATCCGGGGTTTGCCCACGGGGGGTTTTCATTAATTTGACAAATTTTTATGCCTATATTAGTATTACTATGTAACACTAATTTTTAATAGAGGTGCTATGTTGAGAACCACAAAATTAATCACCATCTCCATTTTTCCGGAACTCCTCAAGGAGACTGAAAAGGTCGCTAAGGAGGAGAACCGCACCCGGAGCGAGCTGATTCGGGAAGCGCTCCGGCGCTATATTGCCGAAAGGCAGTGGCGGCGCCTGCAACGCTACGGCATCAAAAAGGCTCAGAAGCTGGGCTTTAAGGAAGAGGACGTGGAGCGCCTGGTGGACGAGTACCGTAACGAATCCACTAATGCCTAAGGTAGTGCTCGACGCCAATGTCATCATTTCCGCTCTCAACTTTGCCGGCCGGCCGGCGGAGGTCTTTGACCTGGCGATAGAGGGAGATATAGCTAATATCACTTCCGAGCACATCATCGCCGAAGTCAGAAAAATCCTGATCCGCAAATTCTCCTGGCAGGCCGCCCAGGCCGAGGATGCCGGCACGCTTTTGGGCTTCTTCTCAAAGATAGTCAATCCCAAAAAGCGCCTTAAGGTTATCTCCCACGAGCCGGACAACCGCATTTTGGAGTGCGCCGTAGCCGGGCGGGCCGACTTTATCATTTCGGGGGATCATCACCTTACGGACCTCAAAAATTATCAGGGCATAAGGATCGTCAACCCGACCAAGTTTCTTGAGCTCAAAGGAAGATAAATCAAAAGGCGACTTATCAATGGGACAAGTGCGAGAAAAACGATTGGAACCATCGGGAACTTCTAAAGTTATTAAAAACTTGACAAGAAATATGTAAGCATGATAAGCTTACATATATGACTATGCAGACATTCGGTCAAAAAATCCGGGAACTTAGAGGAAAGAAAGACTTTTCTCTACGAGAACTTGCAAAGGAAATTGGTGTTTCTGCCGCCTTTTTGTCAGACATTGAGCTTGGGAGGCGATATCCTTCAGAGAAAGTTTTCCTAAGCTTAGCTCGGAAATTAGATGCCAATATAGAAGACCTTCGTGAATATGACACGCGACCTCCGGTGGAGGACTTAAAGCGTCTTGCGGTCACGAACCCCCTATATGGGGTAGCTTTCCGAAGGATGATCGATAGGGTGATCGATGAAAAGATCAGCCCACAAGACCTAATGGAAATTACAGAGAAAAAAGCAAAACGTAAGAAAAAGTCATGAGAGTATATAGAGTCAGAACCGGGCCGTTCAGCGAACAGCCGTTCTATAAACCCGAAGAAGTTGAAAATATTTGTACTGACGAGCTAAGGAAGGTCGATTTACTGCCTTCCACTCTAAGCCCGATCAGGATTGAGCGCTTCATTGAAAAGAGGTTCAATATTGGCAGCGTTGATTATGGAGAATTGCCTCCAGGCGTTCTCGGGCTTATAGAGTTTGGACCGAAGGGCGTCAGGAGGATAGCGGTTTCTAAGTCGCTTGCCGAGGAAGGCAGCAAAAGCGCTGAACGCCGAATCAGCACCACCCTAGCTCACGAGGCGGGCCACGGACTGCTGCACGCCCATCTGTTTGTGCTGGGAGAAAAGCCCGACTCCCTTTTTAGGGGCGATCCCTATCCCAATGAATCGGGTATCCTTTGCCGGGGCGAGGATATCCAGGGCGTCCCCGAGCAGAGGAAAAAGAAATATGAATGGTGGGAATATCAAGCGAACATGGCCATCGGCCCGCTATTGCTGCCTAAGTCCCTGGTCATGGCCGCGATGCAACCTTTTTTGATGAAAAAGGGCTTGCTGGAACTCGAAGGACTGGACCAGGCCCGGCGGGAAGAAGCGGTGAAAGCCCTGGCGGAGATTTTTGAGGTTAACCCCGTCGTGGTCAGGATTAGGTTAGAGACCCTTTACCCGCCGGCGAGCGCCGGCCAATTAGCATTATAAATTTCCTATTGACAGCATATATTTTTTGGATTAAAATTCGTACATCGTAAGCAGACATTGTCTGCTTATCAAAAACCGGTCCTAAATTGGTCTATGGGACCAGTAACTACTAAATAATTAAAGGAGAAAAACCATGACACACGAAGAAAAACACCAGATGCGGATTCACATTGATCGAAAACCCTATGAGTCGCCAAACCCGACAACTGGCGAGGCGCTTTATGCGCTTGGGCACATCCCTTCCGGAAAAGAGCTCTTTCGGGAGGTTGAAGGAAATCAAGAAGACCTGCTGATTCCCCGCCATGAAGGAGAAATCCACCTCACAAAGGACGAACACTTCTACAGCGAACGAGTATTCGAGATATTCGTGAACACAGAGAAGAAGGAAGTCGAGACGAGAGTACTGACTTTTTGGGATATTGTTGGACTTGCATTTCCTAACCCAGATGGATCAGCTTTCGACTATACTGTGACCTACAAAAAAGCCCTTGGTCCGAAGCCAGAGGGATCGCTAGTGGATGGTGGCACCGTCAGAATAAAGAATGGAACAATAATCAATGTCTCAAGAACTAATAAATCTTAATCCAGACCTAAAGCAGCTACGGGACGAAGGCTATTATCTTGAAATTCGCGGCGCGTATTTGCTTGTCAAAGAGGTGCCGTATGTCAACTCCAGGAAAGAGGTAACACGCGGTATTCTGGTCTCGAAGCTGAATTTGGCCGGGGACTTAACCCAAAGGCCGGATGATCATCAAGCACAATTTGTCGGGGACTGCCCATCCCGCCAGGATGGGTCACTGATGACGAATGAACTTGTAAGTCAAACCGGTCCGATCAAACTCGATGAAGGCTTGATTGCTAACTTTTCGTTCTCACGGAAACCACCGCGGGGATACTACGAAAATTACTACGAGAAAATGACGACCTATGCCACGCTTATTTCCAGTCACGCTGAAGCAATAGATCATAGCGTGACGGCGCGGGTTTATCGTGTCGACGAGCCGGAGGATGAGGATTCTCCGTTTAACTATCTCGATACTGCATCAAGCCGGGCAGAAATAAATGTTGTTACGAGAAAGCTGGCTCTCGACAGGATAGCTATTGTAGGACTTGGAGGCACAGGTTCCTACGTGTTGGACCTGATAGCAAAAACGCCAGTCAGGGAAATCCATATCTTCGATGGAGACGTATACTCAACTCACAATGCATTTAGGTCGCCGGCCGCGCCTTCAATCGAAGAGCTGCGTGAGCAACATCGTAAAGTGGATTATTACAAGACCTTATATTCAAAAATGCATCGTGGCATTCTCACCCATAGCATCTATATCGACGCCTCTAATGTCGATGAATTAGAAAACATGAATTTCGTGTTTCTATGTCTTGATAAAAATAAACCCAAATGGCTCATCGTTGAGAAACTCGAAGAAAAGGGTATTCCATTCATTGATGTTGGAATGGGTTTAAATTTGAAAAATGACATGCTAAATGGGATTTTGAGGATTACAACAAGTACGGTACAACAGCGCCAACATGTGCGGGAAAAAAACAGAATCCCCGTTGGTGGAGAAGACGAAAATAACGAATACGACAAAAATATTCAAATTGCTGACCTGAATGCTCTAAACGCTGTGCTGGCTGTTATCAAATGGAAGAAACTATTTGGTTTTTATGCAGACACAGAAAAGGAATTTTTCAGTACCTACACAATAGACTGTAATATGTTAACCAGTGAAGATGCTTTATGAAGAAAATGGTTGAATTGATTCCTGAATTTGTTGAGTCTGTTCCGCCCGAGCTGGAAGACGGCGTAATCTACATTTCAATGATTTACGGTACGGCGATCCATAAATGTTGCTGCGGATGTGGAGAAAAAGTCGTTACGCCATTTAGCCCGACAGATTGGAAGTTAATTTTTGACGGGGTGTCGATTTCACTCGATCCTTCAATTGGAAACTGGAGTTTTGCCTGTAAGTCTCACTATTGGATAAGGCATAACAGGATTATGTGGGCTCCCCGATGGTCTCAAAAACAAATTGATGCTGGAAGAGCTCGTGATCGGGCTGAGAAGAAGAGATATTTCAAAACCGGTGACATTGAGACTGGCCACATGACAGAGGGGAAGAAGGGCTTTTGGCGAAAGCTAATAAAATGGCTATCGCAATAACCACAAGGAGGTACAACATGGCAGGGAATTTTTTCATAGAGCGCCAGCCTGACGGCAGATATGCGGCAAAAAGGCCGAACGCCCAGCGGGCTAGCGCTGTTTGTGACACCCAGGCAGAGGCTATCGAAACTGCGCGACAGATGGACCCCCATGCAGCTATTCACGTGGAGCGTGTGCGTCACACGGATGTAGGATCGCCCGATAAGTGGCGTAAACCATAAGCTGCATTTAGCCCCCGTAATTTATTCTCTACGCTTTAGTGCGGCTTTTTCGGGGGAAAGCCGCACTGGCTTACGCGCCTCAAACTTTTTGATTTCCAATGCGCCCGGCTTGACGAGGGGGGCTATTTAGAGTTTTCTCCTCTTCACGTGGTCTATAAATAGAGTAAACAAAAGAAGCACTTTTGTTTCCTTTTGTCTTCCCCGCAAAGCAAATTTCCCTTCATTTCGTTTGACACAAAATCCGTTTCCCCCCTATAATGGAAACACCTATAAGTTTTGTTTCCTTTTAGCGAGTTATCACTATGTCACAAAACCGTGCCTTAGTCACCGGCAAGGCCATGTTGCCGCAGGCGCTCCGGATTGTGGAATACCTCACCCAAGAGGAAGTGGACCGCCTGGCGGCGGCCTGCGCCGGCAGGAACCAGACCCGAGACCGGCTTTTGATCCACACCCTTTTTCAAACCGGCGTCCGGATCTCCGAAGCGTTGAGCATCACACCCCGGCGCATCGGCGCCCAAAACGGCCACGCTGTCTTATATATCGAAGGCAAGGGGAAGAAGCCCCGCCTGGTGGCCTGTCCTAACCACCTGGCCGCCCTTCTCAAGAGCTTCGCCTACGATCAGGGCCTTAAGCTGGACGAGCGCCTTTTTACCATCAACCGGACTCGGGCCTGGAAGATCATCCGGGCCGCGGCGTCAAAAGCCGGGATCACCAAGAGGGTGTATCCGCACCTTTTGCGGCACTCGGACGCCATAGAGAGGCTCCGCCAGACGGGAAACCCGAAGGCGCTGCAAATCCACCTGGGGCACGCCAGCCCCTTTATGACCATGCGCTATCTTTCCACGCTTACGGCCGAGGACGCCCTGCGGATACAGCAGGAGGTGAAATTTGAGTGACCCGTGCAAAAATCTTTTTTTGACCATCACCAAAAAAAGTTGACATTTGTTACTGAATATGTTACTGAAAGTTCCTAAGGGGGAAATGTGGAGAGCCTGATATCTGAATTGATAAAATTAAGGCAAGGGCGAGGGTGGAGCCAGGAGGACCTGGCCAGGAAATTGGGAGTCTCCTTAAATACCGTTCAGCGCTGGGAGATGGATAAAAACAAACCATCAAAGCTCGCTATTGATAAAATACGAGCTCTTTTAAAGGAAAGTAAAGTGCCGGGTTAATATGGATTTCCTCGGTGTTATTCTTATTGTGTTAGGTATTGCAATATTGGTTAATGCATTTTGTGCGCCTTACGAATTTAAGGACGCAAAGAAAAAGATACTAAAGGACGCTAACAATTTATTAAAAGCGGAGAAAAGGAGAAATAGGGCAGATTTTAATAAATTAAATGACGCTATTTTAAAAGCCAAAATAAAGAACGTGATAGACGAGCACGTCTCGAAATATAATACTGAAACGCTTTTAAAATACCAGGAAGAGTTTCACGATCTTATAAAAACAATGGTTCGTGAATTTAATAAATAATAATAGCCACACCGCTTGGAAAGGAGATACTAAAATGATACCCGATATAGATAAAAAAGAGCTTGTGGCAAGGGTTATCCCGGACACGCCAACCTTGAAAAATGAAGGCGTTGAGCTAACGGGCTTTGCGAAACTTCTTAATGATTACCAAATGGGACTTATCGAAAGAAAGGGGTTGGTAGAGCAAAGGCAAATCTTAAGCCTTACCAAACTCCAACTCCTGCGGGACAGAACAAATGAGATCATTACGGCCTATCGTTATCAAGCCACAGCCGCCAGAATTGCATTTATCAAGGAGGCGGAAGAATATGTAAATTACATCATGGACCAGGCCAGCATTAGAATCGCTGATAATAAGGTGATGGCAATAAAAAAAGCCGTGGAGAATTTTGCGGACCTGATGCTGGGAATAAGGGAAGACCTTTCGCCAGAGCTTGCCAACAAGATTAAGCAAAGTGGTGAATTGCTTCTCGACAAGACAATAGACGAGATATTTACCTCGTCTTTTGACATCGAAAAGGCCACACAGGAATACTATCCCAAAAAAAGGACCCTTTGACCATGAATGTTTAACCAGAGGCTTAGACGATTTCCCAAAATAGCCAAAAGGTATTATACTTCAATTAGTTAAGGCAATATCTATGCAAAAAATCGTAGCTATCATCAACCAGAAAGGGGGGGTAGGGAAGACCACCACCTCGATAAACCTGGCCTGCGGCCTGGCCCGGCACGGCAAGCAGGTGCTTCTCATTGACATGGACCCCCAGGCCCACTCAACCATCGGGGTAGGGACCGAGCCGGGAAGCTACCAAGCCGCCATGCAGGACGTCTTAGTGAACCGCAAGGACATCCGGGAGATCATTCTCAAGACCCCCATTGAAAACCTGTATATCGCCCCCTCTCACATCAAGCTCGATAAGGCCGAGCATATCCTGGCGCCAGAGATGTTTCGAGAGGCTTTTTTGCACAAAGCCATCCGGGGCTTGGAGTATGACTTTATTGTGATTGATTGCCGGCCAACCTTGGGAACACTAACCATTAATGCCCTGTACGCCAGCAACTTTATCATTGTGCCCTGTGAGGTGGGCCGCTACGCCCTGGACGGCTTTTCCGATCTTATGGAGGCCATTGACAAGGTAAAAAACAGCGAGGGGCCGGCTAAAGAGGAGTTTATTAGAATCCTTCTTACCAGATATGACGCCCGGAACCGGGTGAGTAACGAGTGGGTTATGGAGCAACTGGCACCCTACAAAAACCTTCTTTTTGAGACTATTATCAGGAAAAATGAAGCCCTCAACCAAGCGCACATGGCCCAGGAGCCTATTTTCACCTTTAAAGCGGATAGCACGGGCGCCCAAGACTACGAACAACTAACCAATGAGTTTTTACAATTATGCCTAAAAGTGTAAGAGACAAACTGGCCCAAAAGAAAAGTAAGCTCACCCAACCCCAGGAGCCCATAGAAGGCCATCCGGCAGACATGAACGACTATCAGGATGGAGGGTTTTTTCGGGTTGACGTAGGGCTTATAGCGGCGAACCCCTACCAGCCCCGGAAGCATTTTGATCCCGAAAGAATGGCCGAGCTAAGCGAGTCCATTAAGCAAAAAGGGGTATTGCAGCCGGTTATTATCCGCCGAGGAGACGATGGAGAGGTCTTTCTGGTAGCTGGCGAGCGGCGGCTGCGGGCCGCAAGAATGGCCGGGTTAGAGAAGATCCCTGCCATTCTCACGAAAGGCAATCCGGCTGAGATTGCCCTGATTGAAAACCTGCAAAGAGAGAACCTTTCTCCAGTGGAAGAAGCGGAAGCCCTGGCTCGCATGGCCGACGAATTTAAATATACCCAGGAAAAGTTGGCCATAGTGGTAGGTAAGGCCCGAACCACAATAACCGAAACCCTTAGCCTAAACCGACTCCCGGAGACGATCAAAGAGGAATGTCGGCGCGCCGACATTTACCCCAGGCGGCTTTTAATAGAAATTGCCAAACAGGGAACCCCCGAGGAAATGACCGCCCTCTTTGCCAGGGTCAAGGAAGGCGGCTTGAAAAGCGACCAGGTGAGAGAGATCACCAGAAAGCGGGAGCATGTAGAGCGGCCACCTTTAGCGATCACCCTGGATAAGGTGGGCGCCCTTCTCAAGAGCTTAAGCCGGCTCGAGCTTGAGCGGCTTAACCCGGATGAAAGGATTCAACTCATAACGGTCTTACAGGAATTAGATGTTTCAATTAAGCAGATTTTAGGGTGATATCGGCGCGCCGAACTTTCAGGGAGATTATAGAATATGTTTTTAATTTTAATAATATGGACAAATTTCTTAGGGACAGTATTATTTTAGCCTACGCTGCTGGCATAATATTTATAATTATTTATCATTCCTTACTCGGTATCATAGCTGGTCTTCTGTGGTTTATTCTGGGAGAATTAAGTGCTATTAGAAGAGAACTCATTAGAAAATAAATTAACAAAAAAAATAAGCTTCTACTTCCGATAACTATAATTACAGGAAGTAGGATTTATTGGTTAATGTCGGCGCGCCGACATGCATAATTTAAGAGGCAGAGAGAGCATGATTTCCGCCGGCAAACTATCGGCATTTCAATTACCAAACCCCGGACCCTTAATCTCCCCTGCGGGCGACGACCTATCGGCATTACGATTACCAGCTATCGGCATTTCAATTACCAAATATCGGCATTTTGGTTACCCACTATCGGCATTACAATTACCGGGAGGGCCGATTCAGCCCTTATTTAAGCACCTTATCGGCTCCTAAAATAAACGTTAAAAATATTTAAATATAACGTTAAAAGGGGAGAGGGCAGAGCCCCTCCCAAAACGGTTTTTAAATCTTTCTTTTTAACTGATTAGAAATAAGAGATGGAAGAATCCGAAAAATTTCAAGAGTCGGAAATCCTGGAAAAGAGCAAGTACGAACTGACGCTCGCCGAGTTTCCAACCTTTCCCGTTTCCAAAAACCAGCTGGGAGCTACCAAGCCCCGAGTCTTTGAAGACACGATCACCGGAAAGGACGGCGAGGTGGTCCCGAGAAAGTGGACGTTTGTACCCCATGGCGAATTTGGGTTTGGGACCCCCAGCACCCATTCGACTCTTTTTGAGTTATTGCAGGTTTGGAAGGAAGACGGGTTCAGGAGCCAATATATTCAGTTTGGATCTGTTTTCAATATGCTGAAGCGCATGGGGAAGAAAACTGGAAATTCGCAGTACAAGCAGATCATCAAGGACCTTGAAATTTTAGTCGGGATAACCATCAAGGCCAAAAACGCCTTTTGGGATAATGAACTGAGGGCCTATGTGGACACGACCTTCCATATCTTTGAAAGCGTAAACCATTATAAGGAGGCCCCAACCGGCCAGGCGGCGTTGCCTTTTGCCTACATCAAGGCGAGCGACTATCTGTTTAATAACAGCATCTTAAAAAACAGCCTATTGTCGCTGCCTTTCGGGAGCAAATTTTTTCACGGACTCACGCCGGTTGAACAGAGGCTTTCCCTATATTTGAGCAAGGTTTTCAGATCCCAGGCGATCAACAAGCGGGAGCTTTTAGAATTTGCCAGCCAAATCCCGCTCGAGGTGAAAGAGCCCAAGCTTATCAAGCAGCGTCTCAAGATAGCCTGTGCCGGACTGATGGAAAAAGGCTTTCCGCTTTTGGCCGGCTTTGCCTTTGAAAGATCGGCCGACCGAAAAACCACCATGGTTATTTTCCGGCGCAAAGGCCAGCCGCCCAAACCGAACCAGCCGCTTCAAGAGAAAAAACAGAGGCGGCTCCTGCCGGCCGCCAACGGACCGGAAGAGCAAGAATATCTTACTGAAACCATCATGGAATTTTGCGGCGACCAAAGGTCCCTGAACTTTTATAAAAAGGTGGCCCGGATCGTTCCCCGAAATATCATCTTCCGGGCACTCAGCGAGGCCAAAGTTTCCAATGATATGTCGGAAACCATAAAATCCAAAGCAGCTCATTTTACCTATCTCATTAGAAAATACGCCCAGGAGCAAGGCGTAAAAATCTAACCTAACGGTTCAAACGTATATTCAGTATAAGAACTGAACTACCTATATGCGCCTAACGGCACATAACTACCTGCCCCCCGTCGTCCGCTTTGCTCCCGACCCAACCCCTTTTCCTTCACCTCTCCGCCTATATGCCGCATCAACATCCTGTGCTGCTTATATAGGGCGGCGGAGAGGTTCGGCTTCGTCGCCCAAAATCAAGGAGGCCAGTAATGGCCATCCTTGATTTTATTTTGGGCGACTTCGGGTTCATCCCGCTTAAGCGGGATTCACCAAAAGGGGTTGGGTCGGGAGCCACGCCCCCGTAATCTTGAAGCGGCGCCCAGGAGGGCTGGCTTCAAGAACGGGGGACGGCTCCGACGGGGGGCAGGAACTAATTACTCTGCGAGGCTAACGACTACGGAAAGCCGGCCAAACCGAAACCGCCCCTTCTTTGCCGACTCCAGAATGGCGCAGCCAGAAGGGGGAGGTTTGCCCAAAGAAGGGGCGGTAACCAGTTAAAAAGAAGGAAAAACATTTGAATTACAAAGAAAAAATGCGGTATAAAAAGCTATGATCTAAAAAACGAGGTGGCTGATGATCACCAACAGGAAGATCGTTTTAATTTTGGCGGCGACAATTTTAATTTTAAGCGGCATGGGCTTGATGCTATTCCAGGTGAATGAGCAGAAGCGGGTTGCCCTGGAACAGGTGAGAATTTTAAAAGGGAGGGAAGAAGCAAGGGTGCAGGCGGAAGTGAGGCGAAGAGAAGCTGAAGAAGCGCGGTGCCAGGCGGAGGAGGCAAAAAAACAGAGATTAGAAGAACAAAGGAGATCGGAACAAGAGGAGGTGGAAAGGTTTAAGCAGGACATGGATCGCGGGGCAAGGGAAGAGCGCCGAAGAGTTGAGGCCGAACAAAGCGAAGCCAGAGAACAGGAACGAAAGGAAAGACGGCAAAAAGCACAATTATTGAAGGACCCAATAAGCTCAGCAGAAAATGAAGTAAATATTGCCCAAAAGAAAATCGACGATATTCAAGATTGGATACGGAGGATTAATCTGATCTTCGAGAGTGATAAAATTAGAGCGAACCATTCAAACGAGGCATGGATTAGAAATGGAATGTTACAGGGTGCAGAAAAACAATGGAGTGGCGACACAAAACAGGCCGAATTGCAATTAAAAGAAGCCAATTTTAACATGAACCAGGCAAAGGACAAATTAGATTCACTAAAGAAACAATATGACGATTTAATGAAATAAGAAAAGGCGATATGGGATTAATTGTCTTTATACTCTTCTGCATAGGGGTTTTAATAGGAGTGATATTGCTTATTGTGTCTTTTTCGCTTCCCGAAAAAGGAAACAAAGAATCTGGAAATAAAGAAATGGTAATTAAAACACAGGGGAACAAAGAAATGAGCGTATACGACAACGCCAATATGCCGAAAACCATCGATGAAACATTTTTTAAGGAAAGCCTTCTTGAGGTCAGAAAATCGCCGAATTTAGTGCATGCCCTTTTCATCGCTTGGGAGGCCAGATTTAAGAGCAACCAAGAAATAAAAATCCTTAGAAAACTAGGGGACTGGTTCAAGCAGATCGAGAAAATTTCCGATGCTGAGGCAGCTGCCTTGCTGGCCAGGATGCGGGCGCTGGAAGCCCGGATTGATATAGAAACCGTCGAAACGCCGAAGTATGTAGGGGTACGAAAAGAAACCAAAATATTGAACCAGAAAGCGGAAAACGAAGAGTTAAGGGCCAGAATAGCCGAAGCTAAGCGACGGCAAGAAGGGCCAAAAGAGAAGCCGCCCGAGAAGGAACCCGTGAAGCGAGAAAAGCCCTCGGAGGATGACGTTCGGAAAATGATGGTAGGCCGTTATCATACCGCCATTAATGACGAGATTGCCATAGACGGCGCGGTCGGCGAGGAGTTGAGAAAAGACAGCGAAAGGAAGCTCAAAGAGATAAAGGAGGTAGAAAACGACCCGAATCTACCCCCAACAGAGAAACAGCGGCAGATCCATGAAATCGAGACAAGGCACTTTAATTTAAGGAAAAAAATTCTTGAGACTCCAGGAGGACGGACTAAATGAGCCGTGGCCCGCTTTATATCGGCACCAACACCGATACGCAGCGGTTAGTGTACCTCACCGACGAGCAGCGCTCGACGCATATGCAGGTCATTGGGTCGACCGGGACCGGCAAATCAAAATTTTTAGAGCACCTTATTAGGGAGGATATCGCAGCCGGAAACGGCCTTTGTCTCATTGATCCGCACGGTTATCTCTACCACGACATCTTGAAATTCCTCCAGGCCGGCGACAAGAATCCGGATAAAGTGATCCTGTTCGACCCGTCGGAGGAGACCTACGCAACCGGCTTTAACCCCCTGAGGCTATCCGCCAAGGACCTTTCCTACCAAGTGGACGCCATGGTGCGGGCCTGCGCCAAGGTTTGGGGCGGGGAGGACACGGACAAAACGCCGCTTCTCAAAAGATGCTTGCGGATCACTTTTCACGCCCTGGCCGAAGGAAAGTTGACGCTCCTTGAGGCGCAGTACCTTACCAGTCCGGTTAGGCGGAAAATGAGGGAGTTTTTAACGGCCGAAATCAAGGACCCGGTGATCAAGGAGCAGTGGGACTATTTCAATTCAGAAAAGTTGCCGATGAACCGCTTTTACGAAGAATTTGGCTCCACCATCAACCGCACCATGGAATTTTTGGCCGCCGAACGCATCCGAAACATTATCGGGCAGCAGGCCGGCACCCTGGATTTTAAAAAGATCATGGACGAGGGCTACATAGTTTTAGTGAACCTCTCCAGCGGCAAAAGCGTTTCCCATGACAATGCCCGGCTGATAGGGACCCTTCTTGTCAATGACCTTTTTCTTACGGCTACAGAGAGGCCCCAAAAGAGCCGGCCTTTTTACCTTTACATTGACGAGTGCTCTTTGTTCATAAACGAAGATGTTGCTAGAATACTGGATGAAGGGCGCAAATTCGGCCTACACCTCATTTTGGCGCACCAGCACCTAGCCCAACTCAAGAAGGCCGGGGAAGATATCTATCACTCGGTTATAACAGACGCCAAAACAAAGGTGATCTTCGGCGGCCTGTCGGCGGAAGACGCCCGGATACTTTCCGAGCAGGTATTTTTAGGGGAGCTTGACCTGGAAGAGAGAAAGGCGACGCTCGATAAGCCGACTGTAGTCGGCTACATGAGGACCTGGCTCAAGAACTACTCCAAGGGGAAAAGCCATACCGAAAGTAAAGCCCATACCACGGGCGAGACTAAAACCGAGACGGAAGCCGAGGCAACGGGCACGGGAAGGGTATCGGGGGTCTCGAGCGGGTACGCGGTCACGTCGGACGGTGACGCCCTGAACCTTGCCACGGTGAGCAGTTGGGGCGAGATGAGCGCCACCAATGAGATGGTTTCCAGTATGCGGGGCATCGGCAAGAGCGTAATCGACATGGAAACCCAAGGCGAAGCTTGGGGTACCAGCGAGTCAAGCGGGGTCGGGGAAGCCTTAATACCCATCCTAAAAACCCTACCCACCGCCACCCGCAGCCTGGAGGAGCAAATCTGGAGAGCCATGGCCACGATGGTCAACCAACCCACGAGACACGCCATCGTCAAGCTCCCAGGACTCTTTACCAAGAGGATCAGGGTGCCCGAGGTTAAAGAGTTTTCCACCTCAAGCGATGAAACTGTGCCCACCTACAAGGGCGAGTGCTATAAGCTGTCGCCGTTCACCAAGACCTTGCCGGACGCCCGTAAGGAAATAGAGGATAGGCGGCAATTACTCCTGGAGGGCGTGTCAAAATACCAAGAGGAGAAGGCTAAGAAGGAGGAAAAGGAACCAAACTACCGACAACCGAAAAAATAAAAAAAATCTTAACTTTCTAAAAAAGAAAAATTATGAGCAACGCCCCTACCCGCCGCAGTTTCAGCAAATTCATCCGGCGCCCGGAGGATAACCCCCTGGCGCTCCAGGAGCGGGATATAGAGATCATCAAGCTAGTGCACGACTACCGCTTTATCCCATCCCATCACGTCACCGGCCTAATTCCGGGGAGCACCCGGAAGATTTTAGGGAGGCTCCAAAAGCTCTTTCACCAGGGGTATCTGGAGCGCCTGGCCGACCGGAGAATCAGGACCAGGTCCGGCAGCGAGAAGATGGTTTACGCCATCACCCGCAAGGCCGGCGACTTGCTGGCGAGCGAAGGGGGACTGGACATTTCAAAAATAGATTGGGATCTCAAGAACCGCACCGTCACCGAGCGCCACATCAAACACACCTTAATGATTGCCAAATTCAGGACGATCCTCACGCTGGCCATCTTGGGCCGGAAGGGAGTGGAGATTGGCCAGTGGAAGGAGAACCGGGGCTCCGGCAAAAGCCTCAACCCGGAGCTTTCAGACACGGTGAAGCTGGAGATCAAAGAGGGGAAAGAGCTTCGCTTGCGAATTGTCCCGGACGCATTTTTCAGTTTAATAGAAGGCGACACCGAGATGTTCTTTTTTCTGGAAGCCGACCGGGGCACCATGGCTGCGGATCGCTTTTGGAAAAAGCTCACGGCTTACCGGGCCTGGTGGCAGCAGGGAGGCAGCAAGAAGAAGCTGGGAGCCAAGAATTTCAGGGTGCTTACGATCACCCCTTCCATTAGGCGGCGGGACAACTTGCGGGAAGTGGCTAAAAAGGTGAAGCCGGCCGGTATGTTTTGGTTTGCCGGCGAAAAAAATTATTCAGTGAACAACGCAGGAGCAATTTTTGAGGCTATCTGGATCAATGGCAAAGACGAGAAGGCGCACTCCCTGTTGGAGTAGGGAAGGGGTTTCGTGGTAAAATATATCTGAACAGTCCTTGCTTCACTCGGTTACCATCTACACAGAAAAAGTTTTCATTCCGAGGGCCAGGCAAAGCCCGAGGGATGGAAACCGTAGGTTAATCCGGGACACGGCTTTTGAAGCGCAACGATAAAGCGTTGGTTGGGAGGAAATGCAACGCTTCGCAGACCCTTCTAACTTGGAGAAGGGGCTGTTTATTTCCGGGGACATTCAAACCTGCTAAATTTAATTTATCTTTAAACTGGACAATTCGTGATATTTTGTGGCCCCTTTTATGGTAGAAAGGAGGGAACTCGAATGGCACGCGTGAAGATTGAACAAATAATTGAACACTTAGACTATGGTATGAAGCGCGCCCTTGAAGATGCAATAGAGCACGTTTTACGTGTTCAGATTGACCGTAATCAGCTTTATCGGGAGTTCTGCCGCGCTGTTGGCCGGAAATGCTCCACGTGGGAGACAGTTCCAGACCAATACGTTGAGGTGTCATAAGTCAACTGGACAATTTGTTCTAAACTGTCCAGAAGAACCAGCAGGGACATTTGAACAGAAAATTACACTTTTAATTTTATCCCCCCCGCTCAGTCTCAATGTAGAAAACAAGCGAGGTAAAAAAAATGTGTTACACTTTAGAAATAGTGAAAGATATTGCATCCATTCTCGCTTCATTAGGAGTTTTTGTAGGAGTTATTTTGGCTTTTGTGGGTGCTCTCAGTGCGTATAAAACTTATAAAATAGATAGTTCCATAAAAAGACTGGAATTTATTGACCAAGTTTATAAAATATTTGATGACGATGAAGATATTACTAAATTGCAGGATCAATTAGTTAAAGAGCCAGAATTAAAAATTCCACTAAATTCAAATTCACAAAATGAGCGAGCTTTAATTAAGGCGCTTACATTATTTGACCGAATATGTAATTATTATGAACAAGAAATTATCAACGACGCTACCTTAAGCTATATAGCCGCTGAGATATTAGATTTCTATAATCACAAGGGAGTTAGTGATTACATCGAAGAGAGTCATAAAGATTATGAATACGATAAAAAAGGCTATATAGACAATATAAGATTTTATTCTGGCCTAAAAGTATTAGGACAACGTTGTTCAGAACAATTCATGGACAAAAGACCCTAAAACGGTCCCTATTCTGAAAACCGTCCCCGCCCCGCCTGACTTTTGATCCTTTTAACAAGTCCCAACAACTCTAAAGTTATCCACAAACCCCATTTCCAATAACCTCCAAAACCACATATAATAAAGCCAGCTAATAAAAAGAATCAATAATCTTCATAAAATGAAAAGCAAAAAACAAATCATCACAATTCTTTCGCTCCTTGCTTTTATCCTTTTAGCCGGTTCAATCCACGCCGCCGCCGTCGCCGAAAAGAAAAATAACGCCGTTATCGCCCAGATCAACGGAAACACCCTGATAGTTACCTGGAAAAAAAAGGCCTATACCCTGCATATTGGGAGCGCCAAGCTCTATAACGCCCAGGGCAACTCGGCCTCTTCCGGCCAAATTTCCGTGGGAGATCAAATCGATATCAGCGGCGTTGCCCCAGGCGACGGAACCATAACCGTCTCAAAACTCACCGACCTTTCCCTTACGGCCAAAGACCTCACCCGAAATAGCGTCGGGATAAATGACCTTACCACCGATGTTGCCAATGGCCTCAGTGTCATTTCCGGTGGAAATATCACCAACGTCGCAAACGCAACCTTGAGCGGCCAGCTCACCGCCAACGGCTCTGGGAATAATTACTTCGCCGGAAACGTCGGCATCGGGACCACCACTCCCGACGAAGCGCTCGACCTCAACGGCCGATTGGATCTGGCCCAGACTACCGCTCCCAGCGTCACCACCGACAAGCTCTACAATGTCGGAGGTAATCTTTTCTGGAATGGAACTCAATTGGGAAGCGGAGGTTCTGGCGGCGGCCAATGGACCACCAGCGGCAATGATA
>Ga0187852_1001173_pt1 | contig 25780 bp, 18 predicted proteins | sample June2016WEW_6_40_FD_134511 | JGI IMG/M metagenome (GOLD analysis project Ga0187852, IMG submission 134511) | Peatland microbial communities from SPRUCE experiment site at the Marcell Experimental Forest, Minnesota, USA - June2016WEW_6_40 | ecosystem: Environmental > Terrestrial > Soil > Wetlands...
ATCGCCACGGCCGGCATCTTCGGCGTCATCAAGTCGCTGCGCGTCATCGCCGGCTCCTTCTCGATCGCCCTGCGCGTTTTTCAACCGCGGTCTGCGCGCACGCAGACCCACCCCACGCAAATCGACGAGTTCGCCCGCACCGATCGCGACCTTCCCATGACGACCATCCTGCTGGGCATCGTATTGAGCGCCCTGGCCGTCGCCATCTTCTTCTCGCGCTTCCAGGTTTCATGGACGATTCTCATCTGGGGACTCGCGCTCACCTTGCTCTTCGCCTTCTTCTTCGCGTCGGTCGCGGCCAACGCCATCGCCACCACGGCCAACAATCCCGCCTCCGGCATGACCATGCTCACCGTCATCATCTCTTCTGTGGTTCTCGTCAGCTTCGGACTCTCGGGCACCACGGGCATGTTCTTCGTGATGGCCATCGCCGGCATGGTTTGCACGGCGCTTTGCGTCTCCGGCCAATTCATGACCGATCTCAAGACCGGCTACTGGATCGGCAGCACGCCTGCGGCGCAGGAGAAGGTCAAGTTCCTCGGCATCCTTGCCGCGGCTGCCGCCGCCGGACTCACCATTGTTCTCCTGGCCCACACCTTCCAGTTCGGTGAAATGGCCGCGGGCGACGCGCGCCCCGTGCTCGCCGCGCCGCAAGCCTCCATCATGAAGGCGCTGGTGGTGGGATTCATGAGCCACCAGCCGGTGACATATCTTCTTTTCGGCGTGGGCGCTCTCATCACCGTGGTTCTAGAGATGCTGGGCAAATCTTCGATGGTCTTCGCGCTCGGCATCTACCTGCCGCTGAGCCTCACCACGCCGATTCTCTCGGGCGGCATCCTTTCGCATTTCGTGCATCGCCGCGCGGAGAAGACCGGCGGCGAAGAGGGCCGCGGGATTCGCGAGCGTGGCGTGATTCTGGCTTCGGGACTGATGGCCGGCGGCGCGCTTGGCGGCGTGCTGGGCGCGGCGCTGCGCCTGGTGCCGGGCTTCCGCGAAAACCTCATCCAGACGCCGTTCTATTCGATCGATCCCGTCTCGCAATCGGTTTCTGCGCTGCTTTTCATCGGGCTATGCTTGTACGTCTGGCGCGGTAGCATCAAATCTGAAAAGAAAAAGACATGGGCGGAGAAGAAAACGTCATGAATCAACTCGATCTTTTTGTCGCCGACGCGGTTCTCGGCATCGACACCCTCTGGGGCGGCGACGTCATGTGCCCCTCGGGCACGGGGCGCTTTATCGCCGACTCGTGGTTTTCCGATGAGCCGCTGCCCGCCGCTTACACGCATCCGGCCGCCGCGCTCGTGCGCCAATCGGGCGGCGTTGGCGGCAAGACCATCGACCGCGATGCCGTCGAAGCCTATCTCCGCGCAGTCGATCTGCCAGCAGCCATTGCCGGTCTGCGGCGGGAAGCTGCTCATTGTCCCGAACCGCGCCGCGCCTATCTCGACGGCCTCGCGGATTCTCTCGACGTCATGTGGGACCTCGCTATGGAAGTTCTCGGCAAGGGCGATGCGGTTCCCTACACGCGCGCCGTTGAAGCCTCGACCGCCAAACCGCCCGAACCCTCACGCCCCGAGGCCAAGCGCGAGCGCGTCGCCGAGCTGCTCGGCCGAGCCGGCCACTCGCCGGCGCAATCCGGCGGAATCCTTGAAGCCGTCGACGCCTGGCGCCTCGAGCGCGTCACGCCCATGGCCTCGGTCAAGGCTCTGGGCCAGGCCGTCATCGCGCACTTCGATGCGCTCAGCGTCAAGAATTTCGTTCCGCATCTGCCGCCCGAACTCGCCGCCGTCCCCCGCGCCAATATCGATTTCATGCCCATCAAAGACGCATGGTTTTCGGGCTCCATGAACTACATCGGCCGCGCGCGCACGGCTTCCGGCGCGCCCCAATATGAAGCCAGCTACGAGATCAACGCCTCGCTTGAGATTTCATATCCCGAGTTCGAGCAGCTAGTGAGCCACGAGGTCGTGCCTGGCCACGTGACCACCTTCGCGTATTTGCAGGATCTCTACGTACGCGGCAAGGCCGGCTTCGAGGCCACGGTCCTCACCATGAACACGCGCGCCGCCACGCTCTTTGAGGGCATCGCCAACAACGCGATCCTCATCGCCCACGGCATTACGGAAGTGGATCAACTTCCCGATGAAGACCTTCAGATCGGCGTGCTGCTCGCACTATTGCAGGACGACGCCAAAAACCAGTCTTCGTACATGACGTGGGGCGAGGGCCGCGCGCAGCAGGAGGTTGCCGCCACCCTCCGCCGCGATTTTCTTGTTACCGAAGAGCGTGCGGGCAAGCTCTCCGGCGCATGGGGAAGGCATCCGCTGCTAGGCCGCATGTATCTGCCCGCCTACCGCGCCGGTACGGAGAAGGTCGCAGCCCTGCGCCGCAAGCACCCCGCAGCCAAAGTGCTCCCAGTCCTCTACGGCTGCAGCGGCCTCGTCGACATCGAGACCGTTGATCAGTTGTTGAACGCATAATCGGATGAATTTGCGGGTGTAAAGTGTTTGCGGGGGCTTCGAATGATTCCCGTTAAGTGGTATATCGCTTTCATGGTCGGGGCTGGGACCGTTATGTTTCTTTACGGCATCGGCACGGGCGAGATCCGCACAATACTCGGAAGCTTTCTGTTTCTCGGTATTGGCGGGGGATTCTACTTCGCGAACCGCAAGCAACATTGAATCTGCACCCCCGAGTGGTGGTAAAGTGATTGCACTCTCCGCTGAGGTATCAGGAAGAGCGTTGAAATGCCCGAAAGGGCGATTCTATTCAACGAGGTCTGTATGACTCATTTGATAACCGGGTTGGGTGCGATCATCGCAGCTCTCCATATCCGGAGTTTCAAGCTGTCCGTAACGATCAAACTCAACTGTCAATAAACCCGCGTCCCCGGCGCTAGGCCGGGGCGCGGTTCTCCATTATTCAGATTTTCGGAGAAATTATGCAGTTCGTGGGAAAGAAGGGGATTGGGGTTTTCGTCCTGCTTGTTTTCAGCGCGATCGCAATCGGATTTGGCTCTGGCATGCTTGTGGGACGTCAGTTTCCAGCCCATCGCTTTGAGCGATTCGGAGAAACCCGATTTTTGCTAGACCCGACCTCGGGCAAGGTTTGCGATCCGTTCAAGAATCCAGCAGGGACTACCGCAGTTCCTTCGCAGCCCGGGGAATCGCTCGACGAATACCTAAAGCAATTCCAGTCTTCATCAAACTATCCCCCGCCGTGTGGCAAATGATTTTTCGGCCATAGGTTTACTGTAGTTGCGAGGACGGATCACATGGACTCGAACCAGCCAGACGAAAAAACGCTTGCAATGCTAATGGTTATCGCGGGGATGATAAAAGGATCAAACCCTGGAACGGGCGCAGACCACTTAACCACGATGTACGAAAGAGCGATTGATGACATTCGGTGGAGGAAAGCTGGAGCACCGCAGACGCCCTCGAATTCCTCATATCAGTAACCCCTTCAGGACCAGCGTATTCCGCCCATGTTGCGGCTAGACGTAGGATTGCATCCGCTTCTATCTTTTCGTGGTGAATGCGTCAAGAACGCGGAAAATAGCTTCGATTCGTTTATCTCGCGCCGCTACGAACGCAGGGATCCACCTGCCACAAGCTCGCTCCACGCTTCACTCTGCTCACAGCACGCTCTTCGCAATCGCTCCCAACTGCATAAACGACGTTCCCTCGTAAATCGTGCCGATCTTCGTGTGCGACGCAAAGTGTTTCGAGATCGCCACATCTTTGCGGAACCCGCGCCGCTTACGCACCCGCCAGCGCCGCCTGCGCCACGCCGGAGTCGGTCTCGGCCTGCGCCTCAGACGTTGCTTCCGGGGGCGCCACTGGCACGTGGGCCAGCTCCCACGCCGAGCGGTCTTTGAGCAGCCGCGCCACCAGAGCGGTGTGCATGGCGTGGCCGGCGCGCATCGCCACCACGTGCCCTTCGAGCCGGCGGCCAGCCAGGGCCAGATCGCCGATCAGGTCCAGCACCTTGTGCCGCACGTATTCGTCTGGGAAGCGCAGCGGGCCATTTACCGGGCCCTTTTCGCCCAGGATAATCGTGCTTTCCGGGCTCGCGCCGCGGATCAAGCCCATCTCGCGCAGTTTGCGCTCGTCGGCCTTGTAGCCGAAGGTCCGCGCCGGCGCAATCTCCGTCCCATACATCTCTGCCGCCAGGTCCACGCAGGTCCTCTCGTGGCCGATCGGCGCGGGAAAGTCGATGGTGTAGGAGATCCGGTAGCCGCCGCCCGGATAGACGGCGATGAACTTTTCGCCCTCGCGCACTTCCACCGGTTGCAGAATGCGCAGCGTCTCGCGCCGCCGCCGCTGCTCGCGAATACCCACGCGCGCAAAGGCCTCCACGTAGGGCAGGGCGCTGCCATCCAGAATCGGCAGTTCCAGGTTATCGATTTCGACAATCACGTTATCGACGCCCATGCCGATGAAAGCCGAGAGCAGATGTTCGGTGGTGGAGATCAGGACGCCCTGGCGCATCAAGCTTGTGGCGTAGCTGACTTTGGCCACGTTGCGTCCGGTGGCCGGAATCTCGAAGTTGTCGAGATCAGTGCGCCGAAAGACGATGCCAGACCCGGCAGCGGCCGGCAACAGCCGCATGGTCACCGGAGCCCCGGAGTGTAAGCCGACTCCCGAGAATTCGAGTGGTGCCGCGATCGTCTGTTCGAAGTGCGCCGGTTGCGCCAAAGACCTTCTCCAAACACGAGAAACCGTGTCCGATGTTTAGATTAGACGGCGCGGGGAATCATGTCCTGTGGCAATTTTGCCACAGTGTGACCCTCTGCACCCACTCCGGCCACCCCCTCCGATTTGCGCCAAGCACCACCTTAAGTGTCGTAGAATCAAAGAGCCTCCCACCGGCCGTGCTTTGCAATCGGGGAGAAAAGGAGCCCGCATGCCAACCTCCGCGGAAACGGCTTTTCCCATGCGCGCCCTGCTGGCCGGGGCGCGGCGCAAAGAGCGCTCGCTCCTCGAACTGACCCGCAGGCTCGTGGCTGCCGAGTCGCCCTCCGACGCAAAGTCGGCCGTCGACGCCTGCGTCGCCCTCGCCGCCGCGCACTTCAAGGAGCTCGGCGGCCGCGTCAAGCTCCATCGTCAATCGCGCTACGGCAACATTCTCGAAGCCCGCTTCGGCCCGCGGCGTTCTGCGCGGATTGGTGCGAAGCCGATCCTCCTCCTCGGCCATCTCGACACCGTGTGGCCGCTCGGCACGCTCCAATCCATGCCCTGCCGCCTCCGCGAAGGCCGCCTGTGGGGTCCCGGAAGCCTCGACATGAAGGCCGGCGTCGCCATGGCCGCAACCGCAATCGAACTGCTCGCCGAAGCTGACCTGCTGCGCCGCGAGATCGTCGTCCTGCTCAACGGCGACGAAGAGATTGGCAGTCCCGTGTCGCGGCCCGTCACCGAAGAGCTGGCCCGCCAGTGCTCGGCCGTCTACGTGCTCGAACCGGCGCAGGGGCTGGCCTACAAGACCGCGCGCAAGGGCACCGGCGATTGGCAGATTCACGTGAAAGGCGTCGCTGCACATGCCGGTGTGGACTTTGATAAGGGCGCAAACGCCCTTGTCGAGCTGGCGCGCACCATCGAAACCGTCAGCGGCTGGACCGACCTCAAGCGCGGCCTCACGGTGAGCGTGGGCGTGGCTGCCGGCGGCACGAAGAGCAACGTGGTTCCCGCTGCTGCCTGGGCCGAGGTCGATGTGCGCATTCCGCGACGCGCCGACGGTTCCCGCATCGCGCGCAAATTTGCTGCGCTCTTGCCCGCTGATCCGCGCTGCACGCTCACCGTCACCGGAGGCATCAACCGCCCACCCATGGAGCGCAGCCGTGGCGGCGTCCGTCTCTTCCGCAAGGCGCAGGCGCTGGCCCGTGAGCTCGGATTCGAACTCCGGGAAGCCTCCACTGGCGGCGGATCGGATGGGAATTTCACCGCGGCGCTGGGCATTCCCACGCTCGACGGAATGGGCGCGGTGGGTGAAGGCGCGCACGCGCGGCACGAGTCGGTATTCATCGAGCACCTCGCGCCCCGTACCGCGCTGCTGGCCGGAATGCTGCTCGGCTGAAACCCGTTCGGCGACAACCTGGGAATGGCGAGACCTGCCGAATGCCCATCTCAACTGATACACTCCCTGTTGAAGTCCAGTCGGAGATTTTTTCAGCCATGAATCGTTTTGCCCTTGTTCTCACCCTGGCGGCAGCAACGCTCGCCGCAAGCGCTCAAACTCCCACCAAACCATCTACCCCCGCATCGACGGCGCCGAAGAGCACATCCACCGCGAGCGCCGCCCCAAAAACCACCAGCTCGCCAGCGACTTCACCTGCGCCCGCGCCGTGGATCAAGCTTCCGCCGGGCGTGCCCGCGTTACCTCATGGGCCTGTCAAGGTGCCGTTCTCCCTGCGCTACGAAGAGATCAAGGTCGGCGCCGGGCCAATCGCTGAGCCGCATAAGATCTACCGGGTCAAGTACACGGGCTGGCTGGCGGCCGACGGCCACAAGTTCGATTCGTCCGATGACCATCCGCCAGCGCCCGTCTATGACAGCACGCTCCATCAGGTGAAGGGCGACGACGGCAAACCGAAGATGGAGACTGGGCAGCCGATCCTGTTCATGCAGGGCCGGCCCGGCATGATCTCCGGATGGGACCTGGGATTTGATGGGATGCACGTCGGCGGCAAGCGGCGGCTGTTCATTCCTTACCAGATGGCCTACGGAGAGCTGGGACGACCGAGCGCGGACCCGAAGAGTCCCGGGATTCCGCCGAAGGCCGACCTGATCTTCGATATCGAGCTGGTGGAAATGCTGGAGCCGCCGGCTCAGCCTGCTCCGCCGATGCATCCCGGAATGCCGCCTCATCCGGCGCAGGTCACGCCGCACCCCGGCGCCGGCGTACCACCGAACGCTGCGCCCGCGACCCCCGCGCCGCCGGCAGCACCTGCGAAACCCGCGGCGCCTGCATCGTCAACAGCGCCCGCGCCTACAACCGCGCCAACTCAACCCGCGACGCCTGCGCCGACGGCAGCACCTGCCAAGCCAGCAGCGCCCGCAGCGCCAACAACGTCCGCACCAGCTCCCGCGCCGGCCCAACCGCAGCCGAAGTAAGCATCTCCTTTAGAGTCACCGTGCCCCATCCTTTTCCGCGTCTTTTGCAGAAAAGGGTGGGGTCGCACGAACCTCAATCCACCCCTCTTCATCCAGAATCAAGAATGGGCGCCCCACGTCCGGGGTCCCGGCGACTGGAATTTGCTTACTGGGGTGGTTGACCGGCTGTAGTGCGGGTTTCCTGACTGGCACATTTCGGCTCTCCGTCAAGCTTTGCTTTTGTGGGTCTGCGAACTCGCGAACCCGCGACGTCGCGAAGCGACGCTGACTCGCTAACTCGCTAATCCAGCTTCGGGTGCAGCTTCTCGAAGCCCGTCGCCACCTGGTACGCGCGCGCAAACGCCGCCAGCTTCGCGTCCTGGTAGAGCCCGCCGAGAAAGGTGAGCGAAACCGGCGTGCCCGGTCCGCCGATGTCGTCGTGATTGCCATCGTCGATCGCCGGCGGCGGGGGCGCGTCGGCTCCGCGCAGACCGTTGGGCACAATCACCGCCGGATTCCCCGTAAGGTTGGTCGCCATTAACTGCGCATCGGTCGAGGGAGTCACAATCACGTCCACCTGCTCGAAGACTTTCGCGAACTCCCGTACCGCCAGCGTGCGCGCGCGGTTGGCCTGGATGTACTCGACTGCCGGATAGAATCGCGCGACGCGAAAATCATTCGGCCAGTCCTCGGGCCCTTGCTCCGTCAAGAGGCGGTCGCGGCCCGTCATGGTCAGATCGTCAAAGGCCGCGGCCGCCTCGGCCGTGAGCAGCGGAACCATCGCCTCCCACGGCAGCTTCGGCAGCTCGACAGGAATGAGATTGACGCCCATCGCGCGCAGCTTTTCCAGCGCAGCTTGTTCGTAGCGCCGGTCGTACTCGCGCCGCGCCCGTCCGGCCACAGCATCCGCGTTTCCATCTTCCCGCTTCTTCTTTTCCTCTTCCGTCTCGCCCGCCGCCGCTTCCTTCAGCTTCAACCCCGGCAGCGGATCGAATTCACTTTTCAGGTAGCCAATCCGCAACCCGTGCCAATCAAAACTCGGATTCCAGTCGAAGCTCGCCGTCGCCGTAGAAAGGTCCTTTCCGTCCGGCCCGTGAATCGCGCCCAGCACCAGCGCGCAATCCTCCACCGAGCGGCAGATCGGCCCGAGCTTATCCATCGTCCAGCTCAACGCCATCGCTCCCGTGCGCGGCACCAGGCCAAAGCTTGGCCGCAGTCCCGTCGTTCCGCAGCGCGTCGAAGGCGACGAGATCGATCCCAGCGTCTCCGACCCGATCGCGAACCCCACGCACCCCGCGGCCACGGCGCTCGCCGAGCCGGCAGACGATCCGCTCGACCCCTGCTCCGGATTCCACGGGTTGCGCGTCCTGCCGCCGAACCACTTGTCTCCCATGGCCAGCGCGCCCAACGTGAATTTGGCAATCAGAACGGCACCGGCCGCGTCCAGCCGCTGCACCACCGTCGCGTCTTCATCGAACGACTGGTGCTCGAACCCTCCCGCGCCCCACGTTGTCGGGTAGCCTTTCACCGCGAGCAAATCCTTCGCGCCCCAGGGAATCCCATGCAGCGGCCCGCGATAATGCCCAGCGGCAATCTCCTCATCGGCCTTCTTCGCCTGCGCCAGCGCCCGCTCCTCCGTGAGTGTGATAACGAAATGCAGCTTCGAATCGTAGCGTTTGAGGCGGTCGATGTACATTTGCGTAAGCGCCAAAGAAGTGATTGCACGGTTCCGCACCAGATCACTAAGCTGATTGAGAGTAGCGAAGGCTAGGTCCTCAATGCGCTTCGGCGCTGACGGAGGATGGATTTCCGGGCCGGAATCCGCATATTCACATTCGCTTTCGCATCCAAGAAGCTTGCAACTCTCATGGGGAATCGGCCTCGCCGCCGTCCCCGGATGAAATACATACGCCGGCGGTACATCATTGGTCAGCTTCAACGCGCGAATCTGCGCATACGCGTCCCGCTGATCGTTTAGCCCGTCGAGCAACATCTTTTTCTGCTCGGCGGTGAACGGCCCCACACCCGCCAGCTCCGCAGCCTGGTCCAGCATTTCGTCTGTGATCCTCGGCAGTGCCGGCGGCTTGGCCTCGTCAGTCGCGCCCGAACTCGCGCCGGGGCCCGCGCCAGAACCAGCTTCTTGCGCCTGCGCGGCCAGCGTGTACAAAATTCCCGGCAATAGCGGCGAGGCGATCCCCGCGCGCGTGCAGGCACTTAAAAACACTCGTCGGTCGAAACTCATGCGCAAAAGTCCTTTCCCGAGCAGAGAAAACCCTTGCCGAAAACTATAGTCGATGCCCTCGGGCCGAGCGCACTTTTCGCTCCTAGCGTCACGACTCTCGCGGCATTTACGGAAATACTGTGTATTCTTGAGAGCCGTGAATGTGGATTTTTCTCGATGGAAAACCCACTCAGCAGCGGCGGCTTCGGTCTACGCAATTTCCGAGAATGCTATAGGCTCGAGACAACAACACCGCTGTCATCCAAAGCGATCAAACACCGATCGTCCTTCATGTTCCACAAGTTTTCGTACGTTTTTTCTACGGCTTCGAAGTGCTCGGCGGTGCGCTCGCGTTCGCCTCGGCTTTTGCCGCCGCTTCCGCCAGCTTTCGGCGATGCCTCTTGATGAAGTGCGCGGCGGCATCCGGGTAGAACTCGCGGATAGAGGTGAAGCAGACGTCGCGCATCGCGGCGTAGCCGAATTTCGTTGCCAGCACGCTGAAGCTGGTGGCGCCGGTCGGGTAGTAGGTGCGCGAGACGAGTTGCGTCAGCACCTTGCCGCCGAGCCCCGCGAAGTTCGGTGTCTGGCGCCCGCCGTAAGTGCGAGTCACACCCTGCCGGCTGATCACGTAGAGCGCGCGCACGATGATCGGGTGGCCTTTGCCCAAGGGAAAGTAGCGCGTGTCTTCGTGCAGCAGGCTAGGGAGGAACCATCCCTGCATGTAAGCCCCATCTGTCTTATCCAGAAATCCGCGCCACACGTATGCATAGAAACCACCGACGCCTTTGCCCAGCACCGGATGCTCGTTGATGCCCTCGGCGGAGATGGTCGTCAACCCGAGGAAGATGAATGCCGAGTAGTCAAACGCCTGTTGTGTGGTGATCTTGAAACTGTATTTCCATCCCGGCGGATGCACCATGGCTCCGGCCGAGACCGAGCGGAAGTTGGGCATGAAGCCCAGAATGCGATGCGGCTCGTGCCGCTCGAGCGGAATCGGGTTGCAGTTCCTGTCGACTTCGACGGTGGGGTCGTAGACGCACGGTTTCTTTTGAGGCGTGTCCGTCGTCTCCTGCGGGGCCGGATCGGGCCCGGAGACCGAAGCGTCAACAGGCGGCACGTCGCCATCGACGGAGAGGGCTTCAGGTGCGGAGCTTGAGGGCGCGAGTTCAGCTGCCGTCGTGGCTCGCGGCGTCAGCAGAGCGGACGGAGCATCCGGCAGCGACCGAGCGTCCGGTAGTCTTGGCGCCTGTGCGCGAGCCGGCAACGGTACGGCGAGCAGCAGAGCCAGCGCGCTCGGGCAAATCAATCTGCGTTTAGGCACAAAAAACTCTTTCACGACCGGGCGAGCAGCGATTAGGGATGCTTAAAGACTACAGGAACATTCCCTGGATTGGACACACTTTGGCTGGCGGAGTTTCGCCTGAATGTTCATCGTGATGCAATGAGAGCCCCTAGAGCGAAACCAGGGTCGCCATGTCCTGTTGAGTTTTGTGCAAGGTTGCCGCTCCCTGATGGTCGCGTCAACTTGACGGACGTGCTTTCGGGATACACCATCCCCGGTTTCGCTATAGCCCCCCGATCAAGCAGAGGCAATTTGGAGCGCCTGAGCACGAAACCGAGCCGTGTGGAAAAAATCCCACTTGACATATTCCCATATAAGCATGTATTGTTTTGGACATGGCAAGGGCCGCAACCACCTCCGATCCCTTTAACGCCGTCGCCGAACCCCGCCGCCGCCAAATTCTCACTTTCCTGGCCGCAGACGAGCGTCAGGTGAGCGAGATCGTGGTGGCCGTGGGCCTCGATCAGCCTTCGGTATCGAAGCACCTCGGCGTGCTGCGCCGGGTAGGCTTGGTCCGCGTGCGCCGCAACGGCCGCCATCGCCTCTACCGCACCAATGCCGAGGCGCTCAAGCCCATGCACGACTGGATCAAGACTTTCGAGCGCCTCTGGCAGCATCAGTTGCTCCGCGTCAAGGAACGTGCCGAGCGCGCCCAAGCGGAAGTCGACGGCAACGGCCGGCCCCAGCCATCAACCCCGCAACCCTAACCGCAAATTCCCAACTTCCCCAAGGAGGAACTATGGCAACCATGACACTTCCCGATCTCGAATCCCTTACCTTCAAAATCGAGCAGGAGATTCGCGTCCGCGCCTCGCTCGAAGTCACCTTCAACGCGCTTCTCGAGCAACTTGGCCCCGCCTTCGAAAAGGACGACGGCACTCCCATGCCTTTCAAGCTTGAAGCCTGGCCAGGCGGCCGCTGGTTCCGCGACCTGGGCAACGGCAACGGTCACAATTGGGCCACCGTGCAGGCCATCAAACGGCCCACGCTGCTCGAGTTCAGCGGTCCACTGATGATGTCTTACCCTGTCGCCAATAATGTGCAGTACCGCCTCAGCGAGCAAGACGGCGAAACGCTCATCAAGTTTTGCCACGCCGGCTTTGGAAACATCCCCGAGGACTACAAGAAGGGCATGAGAGGCGGCTGGACGAACATCCACGAAAACGTCCGCAAGCGCGCCGAGCGGAAGTAGCTACTTTGCCGCCTCGGCCAGCAGCGCCTCGGCGCGGTGCAGCGCGTCGCGGCGCTTCTGTTTCTCGCCCTCGATGTCGGCCGGGGCCGTCGCCGATCCGCCGATGCGACGCGAAGGATCGCTCAGCCATTGCTCGAAGACCTTGTCGAGCGCGGCCAGGTCCGCCTGCGACTGCGCGAAGGCCTGATCGAAGAGCGCAAGCTCGTACTCGATCGTTTCGGGAAAGTAGCTGAGCCGGTCGCCGCATTGCATCGCATCCACCAGCGCCAGCGAGGGGCCGGCCACCGGCCCGGTCTGCTGCATGGCATCGTAGGCGCCGCGCACGAGGGTCATCTTGCCGGCAAAGCCGTCGATCTTCTCGCGGTGCGCCGTCAACCCCTTCGCACGACGCACCTCTACGATAACCTTCGCCGCAGTGCTCTCGGCGGGCACAGGAATCACCGTCGTCAACGTATTGCCTTCGAAGTTCCAGCCGCCGTGCTCGCCCGGCTTGGCGAACGGTACCGCCTTGCCGTTCACCGTCACAGAAACTGGCGGCCAATCCGCCGGCAGCCGCAGTTCGTAGCCGCGCGCCTTCAACATGCCGGGATAGCTGCCCTCTACCGGCCCAATCTCCACGCGCAACGTGTCGCCTGTCTCTGTCGCCTTGATGGGCGTGCGCGCAAAGACGCCCTTCTGATGGGCAACCGACACGCCGGAATCTTCGTAAACCGAATAGCTCGAGCTTTCGCCCGGCGCAAGCGGCCACACATTCACAATCAGCGGATCGACAGGCTTTTCGCCGGTGTGCAGCATGGGCGGCTGCATGGGCACAATCGCTCCGGCCTTCACATACGCCGGAATCTGACTGATGGTAAAACTGCGCTCCAGCGTCTTGGGCCCATAACAATGCTTGCCCGTCGGCCACTCGATCCAGTTGCCCTCGGGCAGATACACCTGCTCCGTCGCAAGCCCCTTTATTCTGTCCGCGGGCGCCGTCACGGGGCTCACGATGATCTGGTCACCGAAGAGGTACTCGTTCTTGTTCGAGTAGGCGGCATCGTCCTCCGGCCAGTCGTAGTAGAGCGGGCGCAGGAACGCGACGCCGGTGTCGTAGGTGCGCCGCGCCTCGGTGTAGAGATAGGGCTGCATCGCCTCGCGCAACTGGAATGCCGACCGCATCACCGACGAATACGGCTCGGGATACGCCCAGATGCGCCTCTCCGAATCGGGATTCTTGGTGGTGTGTGTGCGCAGAATCGGCGAGAAGGCGCCGAACTGGACCCACCGCGTGTAGAGTTCGGGATCGACCGCGCCCGGCATGTGGCCGCCGATGTCGTGGCTCCAGTAGGCGTAGCCCACGTTGGCCGCCGTGGCCGTGAACCACGGCTGAAAGGCCAGCGAATCCCACACCGAAACCGTGTCGCCCGAGAATCCGATCTGGTAGCGGTGGTTCCCCAGCCCGCCCCAGCGATGGAACAGGAGCGGCCGCTTACCCTCGCGTTGCTGATCGGTGAAATGCAGATAGTTGAGCCACCACGTGTTGGTTACGCCCGGAACCTTGCTCATCAACGGCTGCTGCTGCCAATCGAGCCACCAGAAGTCCACGCCCTGTTTTTCGAGCGGATGCAGAACGAGGTCGAGGTAGTTCGTCGCCCACTTCTTGTCCGTGGGATCGAACGGAATGTACTTCTTCGTTGCCGGATCGATGCCCATGGCGCGCGCCATCGCCGGATACGCAGCCTCCCACGGCTGAATGCCCGCCGCGGGATGCAGATTCATCGTGGTCTTCAGGCCGTCCTCGTGCAGGCGCCTCAGAAACGCATCGGGATCGGGAAACAGCACCCTGTTCCATGTGTAGCCGGTCCAGCCCAGCATCTGGCCCGACTGATCCTTCTCGCCCATGGCTTTCAACTGCTGGTCGCTCAGGTGCCAGTCCATGTCGATCACCAGCACATCGAGGGGCGTATCGTTCTCTCGGAAGCCGTGCACCAATTCGTTCAGCTCCTGGTCGCTATAAGCCCAGTAGCGCGACCACCACACGCCGAAGGCAAAACGCGGCGGCAATGGGATGCGCCCCGCGACTTTGACGTAATCCCCAAGCGCCTTCTTGTAGTCGTGTCCGTAACCAAAGAAATACCAGTCGGTGTACTTACCCGGTGCCTCATTCGCTGGACGCTCCATCACCCACGGCCAGGGGCTTTTTTCGCCGTTCGCAAACTGGAAGTCGGTGGAGTCGAAAAGCGGACGCGTCGAGTCGTCCACCAGCGTCCAGCCGGAGCGCGAAACCAGCCCCGGCTCCATGGGCTGTTGGGTCTTCGAGCCCCGCGCCTCGTCCAAGGTGCGCGTGGTGCCCATCAGGTTCTCGGGATCTTTGTCGCCGGGATGCCACACGACATTTTTGCCGTCGACGGTGAGTTCTGTGGAGAGATTCTCGGCGGTGAAATGGCCATCGCCTCTCGTCGCGTAGGTCAGCGTCAGAGCATCTGTGCTTAAAGTCACCTCTGAGTGGCCGCCCATACCGTGCTCGACCGATTCATGAAACTTCGGCACCGGCAGCCTTCGGTTGATGAACACCATCGACGCATGATCCTCGAACTTCCCATCTGCCGACCACTCCATGCGAATCAACTGCGGCGTCAGCACCGTGAACCGCGCATTCCCGATAGTCACGACGGCCTTTGGATCGGCGACAGGATTATCCGGCGGCGCAACCGGCCTCTCCGCACGCTGCGCAACCTTTTGCTGTACCGGCTTCTGCGCCGTTTGCGCCGTCAACCCTGCTGTCACCAGCATGCCCATCATCCAAAACCCGGGAAAAATCCGCACGGCTTCCCCCCAGTCGCAATTCCAAGGGAAAGCCTATCATTCGGGATCGGGTAGTAGAAATATCGCTCAGGCGCTTTGAACCGCGGCATCCGGCGCGCAGACACTGTCGGTGTCGACCTCGGAAAACATCAGCAGGCCGCCGATCAACTGCCCATGATCGGCAAAGATGGGTTTGCTGGAAACGGAGAGCGTAATGTGCGTGCCATCGGGCCTTTCATACAAGATCTGCATGGCCGGGACCGATTCCCCATGGAGGGTCGCCCGCACAATCGGAAACTCATCGAACTGCAAGCGCCGCCCGCCCGGCGTGCGCACCTGCCGTGCGGCATATTGGGCAAGCTTCTGGCCGGGATGCACGTTGCCGCCCAACATGCTATCGGCTGCCGCATTGATCATAAAAATGCTCGCGTCGCTGGTATCGGCCAGAATAATACCGAAAGGGACGGTGTCCAACGCAGCATGCAGCTCGGTCTCGTGGGCCAGCACCTCCTTCGTCAGCGGACTTCCGTCATGCATCTGCTCGACCACGCCATAGACGTAAATGATCTTGCCATGAGGCCCAAAGCGCGGCGCGCCGCGGGAACGCATCCAGGTCCAATCCTCGCCCGGTTTGCGCACCCTGTACCGGATGTCGATCGGCAGCCCCGTCCGTAGCAACGTCTGGATCGCCTCGCGCGTGGGTTCCACGTCGTCGGGGTGCAGCATCTTCAGCCATCCATTGCCCATCGCCTCGCTTACGGGCTGTCCCGTGAAGCTCTCCCAGCGCGGGCTCGCCTCAATCACCTCGCCCTTCGCGTCCAGAACCCACGGCACATGCGGCCCAAGCTGCAACAAGTGGCGATAGTGATCCTCGGTCTCGCGCAGCGCCTCCTCGGTGCGCCGGTTCTGGGTTATGTCCATGACTGCCACGCAAACCCCCAGAATCTCCCCCGCCTCGTCGCGCGCCGGCTGGTACGACAGGAGAATCGTCTGCCCTTCCGTCTCGCCCACGCGGGGAGGCTTCTTCATCTCCACGCCTATCACGGGACTCCCCTGCATGGCCCGCCGAATATACGGTTCAACCACCTGAAACACCTTGGGAATCACCTCCGCCACCGTCTTTCCGAGGTGCTCCGCAGCGGGAACGCCGTTCATCTCCGAGAGCCGCTTGTTCAGGCTCACATAGCGCAGATTGCGATCGAGGAAACACAACCCCACCGGCGCGCCGTCATAAATCGCCTGCAACTGCGCCAGGCGCTGCGCCGGCAGTGCCTCCAGGCTCATGATCGTATTTCCGCCGGGAGGCGCTGGCATGACGACGGCGGTGCTAGGACGCCGCATGTTCGCGACCACGGCAGGAAGCTCATCGGAGGTGCACGGTTTGCCGAAGAGCCATCCCTGCCCCAGGTCGCAGCCCAGCCAGAGCAGCATGTTGGCCTGCTCCTGGGTTTCTACGCCTTCGGCCACGGTCGTCAGTCCCAGGCTCTGTCCCAGTCCCACAACCGACGCCACGATTTTCCGGCTCTCGCGCTTCTCCGCCATGGAATGGATAAAACCTTGATCCACCTTCAACTCGTCGAAGGGCAGCGCATGCAGGTGCCTCAGGCTGGAGTAGCCTGTCCCGAAGTCGTCGAGCGCGAGCTTGCACTGGAGTTCCTTCAGCTCGAGGGCTGCCTTCTGCGCGCGCTCCAAATCGTCCACCAACGCGCTTTCCGTGATCTCGATCATCAGCCGGCTCAGCGGAAAGCAGCCTCTAGCCGCAGCCGCGATCACATGATCGGAAAGCTTGAACCCCAGAAGCTGGCGCGGCGTAACATTCACCGCCAGCGTGTATGTCCCATCGCATAGCACTGGCGATCGGAATGCCTTTTCCAGCATGACCCGCGTCAGCTGGTCGATGAGCCCGCTTTTCTCGATCGCGTGCACAAAGTCATCCGGCATGATCGCGCCCAGCTTCTTGCGCTGCCAACGCGCCAGTACCTCGAATCCGACCAGTTGGCCGGTCCGCAACTCCACCAGAGGCTGAAAGACGGGGAAGAATTCGTCTTCGTCGAAGGCGCGATGGATCTCGGCCTTGGGGAAGTTCATGCAGCCAATGTACCCCTCAATGCAGAGGGTGTCATGGAAATTCGGCGCCGCCCTTCTCCCGCAGGAAGATCCCTGCGCAGCAGGCGAGTGAGCCCTGGCCCATCCAACCACATCCCGCTGCGGCCCATCGACCCTCCCGCCGCGCGCCAAGCCGATATGATGGGGTCCATATGCAATCGGCAGAGGCAAAGCCATGAACCCGTCGATCTTCATCTCGGCGGGCGAAGCCAGCGGCGAGTTCTATGGGGCGCAGTTGGCGTCTGCGCTCTCGCAATACCCAACTCCAAAAGGTAAAGGAGCGGAGCTCTGGGGAATGGGCGGGCCACGCATGGCCGCTGCCGGCGTCGAGTGCGTCGTCCGCTCCGAAGATATGGCGGTCATGGGATTCACGGAGGTGGTGCGGCACCTGCCGCGCATCTATCGCGAGTTCCGCAAGCTGAAGCGCGCCATTCGCGCGCGCCGCCCCGCAGTGGCCGTGCTCATCGACTTCCCGGAGATTCACTTCCGCCTCGCACGCGAGTTCCATCGCCTCGGCATTCCCGTCATCTACTTCGTCAGCCCGCAGATCTGGGCCTGGAAGCAGCATCGCATCCGCCTGGTGCGCACGTACATCAAGCGCATGTTGGTGATCTTTCCCTTTGAGGAGAAGTTCTACCGCGAGCGCGGCGTGGAGGCGGAGTTCGTCGGCCATCCGCTGGCCGATCTGCCGCGTCCGGCCATCAGCCGCGAAGATTTTGCGGCCGAAAACGGCCTCGATCCGGCGCGAACCTGGATCGGCATCCTGCCCGGCAGCCGGCTCAAGGAGATCGAGGCCAATTTGCCGGAGATGCTCGAGGCCGCAAGGGGGCTCAAGGCAATCCCCCAGGGGCTAAAGCCCGGGCCATATTGCGACGCCGGCGGCACGGCTGAAGCCGTGCCCTTTCAAAGCGACCGCTTCAGCGGAGTTTTTCAGGAGACTGAGAAGGTCGATTCTGACAGACGAACCTACGAGTTTCTGATTCCTCTGGCTCCCACGCTCGACGCTGCCCAGCGCAAGGTCGTCGCGCGGATGGCTGAGAGCCGTGGCGGCGGGTTGCCCATTCGCCTGGTTGAAGATGCCCGGGCCGCGCTCTTTCATGCCTGCACCTCGGTGGTGGCCAGCGGACCGGCAAGGGTCGACGCCGCGCACCTTTGCAATCCCTTTGTTGGGGTCTACCGCGTCTCGCCGCTGACGTATGCTATCGCCAGGCGGCTGGTGAAGGTGCCGCACGTGGCCATGGCCAACCTGATCGCCGGCAAGCGCGTGGTTCCCGAACTCATCCAGGATGACTTCACGGCGGCAAATATCGTCCAACACCTCCGGCAGTTGCTACCCGACGGCCCCGCTCGCGAGTCCATGATGGAGGAGCTGGGGGCGATTCGCCAAGCCCTGCACGTCCATCCAGCCGCCGGCCAGGACAAGGATTTGCGCGCCATCGAAACCGTGGCAGCCATTGTTTCTCGCGAGGTGGGAAAGTCGTACTCGGCGGCTATTGAAGCCGCGCAACCTTGAAGGGCACGGGCCTTGGCCCGTACTTTTGATTCTGCAGTTGAATTGGGGGCGTCAGCCCCTGAGGGCTCTCAAGAAACATTTCAAACCGTCCACGAAGAATGGCAAGTTGAATGAACAATCCCATGGTTCGACACGCGGAAGCTCTGCAATCAATGGTGGGTCGGCTGCTCAGCCGATCCAAACTCGCGCTCCTGGCCTTCGTCTGCCTGGTCTTCGCACCCCTTCCCGCCGCCGCGCAGGGAGAGCGCCCCGCTCTCAATATTACCGGCTATGTGATTGACGCCGAACTGGATACCGCGGCGCACCACCTCACGGCCACGGCCGTTGTCAGCTTCACGGCCCCCGCCAATCTCGACGTGGTCACCTTCGGCTTTCACCCCGCGCTCAAGGTCACCAAAATCACCGACGAAAGCGGTAAGCTGCTCGATGGCGAACGCACCGCCGACGGCTCTATCCGCGTCACCGCGAACACACCCTTTGTCGCCGGCCAAACCGTGCACTGGACCTTCGTCTACGACGGCACCATCACCGGCAACGAAGACGGCCCGGTGGAAGGCTTGAAGCTCGCGGCCATCCAGGAACCGATCAGTTACCTGCTCTATCCGGCCCGCTGGTTCCCCATGACCGGCTACATGACTGACCGCTTCACCGCGGAATTGCACATCCGTGTACCCCAGGGCATGAGGGTCTTCGCAAGCGGCGTCACGGGAGCGGCTCAGTCGGTCACCCTCTCGAACGGCAAGCCCGGCTCCGAGTTCGACTTCAAATGGACCAAGCCGGGATTTCCCGGCACTGTCATCGCCGGTCGTTACGCTGACCCCTTCACCGCGGGTCCGGGCAACGTCAAGGTTTACCTCACCATCACCCATCAGGCCTCCGGCAATCAGTTAGCGCAAACTGCCACCAAGGAGTTCGACTTTTTTACCGACAGCTTCGGCGAGCCGGAGACCACGCGCCTTAACGTCGTGGAGATGCCCGACGATGTGCTCCTGGCCGCATGGGCGCCGGAGCTCGCCAGCATTCCCGGCAATCGCGTGGGCGATAAATCCGCGGTGCGCTGGCTGGCCAACACCATCGCCCACCAGTGGTGGGGATTGGAGACGAGCCCGCGCACCCTCGGCGACGCCTGGATCACCAATGGCATGACGCGCTACGCCGAGCTGATGTATCTCGAGGACCAAAGCGGCAATAGCGCCCTCCGCGCCGCGCTTGAGGACGTGGCTGCCGGCGCCCTGGCCTACGACACCGTTCCTCTTTCCAGCACCAACCGTCTCGATCCCTTCTCGCCGCAGTTCCAGTCCATGACCCTCGAAAAAGGCGCCATGATCTTCCACATGCTCCGCGGCGAGGTCGGCGAAAAGGTCTTTCTCAACATCCTCAAGGGCGCGCTCAGCCAATTCACCGACAGCTCCATCCGCACCGAAGACTTCGAAAAGGTTTCCGAAGAGGTGAGCCAGCAGCAGTTGATCCCGTTCTTTTCGCAGTGGGTCGACGGCACCGGCGCCCCCACCTTCACTGATAAGTACGCCGTCTATCGGCTGGGCAACAACAAGGGCTTCCGTACCATTGGCGAGATCGATCAGGATCTCGATCTCTTCCGCATGCCCGTCGAGCTGCGCATCGAAACCGACGGCAAGACCGAGACGAAGAAGATCGATGTCGTAGGCACCGACACCCAGTACGTCGTCGATACCTTCGGCCGTCCCCGCCGCATCAGCATCGATCCCGGCGATTGGGTGCTCAAATCCACCCCTGACCTGCAAGTCCGCATTGCCATCCTCAAGGGCCAGCAGTTGGTGGCGCAAGGCGACCTGGTCGGCGCTCTGGCCGAGTACAAGAAGGCCCTCGACTCGAACCCCATCAGTTCCCTCGCCAGCTACCGCATCGGCGAAGTGCTTTTTACCCAGCGCAACTACCAGGCTGCGGTCAACTCCTTCCGTGACTCCCTCCGCGGCGACGACGAGCCAACCTGGACCGAGTGCTGGAGCCACATCGCCGTCGGCAAGATCTTCGATATCACCGGCCAGCGCGACCGCGCCGTCAACGAGTACCGCCTCGCCGTACAGACCAACGACAATACGCAAGGTTGCGTCAACGCGGCCCGCCAGTACCTGCAAAAGCCCTATAAGCGGCCCGAAGACAACTGAAGCCTTTCTTCTTTCGGGGTCTCGGAAGAGCCTTTTTGAAGGAACCAGGGCCTGGAGCACACCAGCCAAAGCTGCATTCGAAGCAGAGATTCCAGGGGCGTTCTGGCCCCGTGGGCGTTCCTCAGGGTGGGGATGGATCGCCGCAACTGCTCCTATGCGGCGCCTCCGTCAGGTGGTAAATCCTTTCCACTCTCTTTGCAATCGGCGTCACAATTCGTCATGCTCAATCACCTTAACTATCTGAAAATAAACATTTCCGATTTGGTTCCCCAATTGCATTAGACACGAAGAAGGCCCTCATGGCAGCAGCTGATGCCGGCTGCAGATCATGCAGCGGATAGTTGTCCCCAGAAAGTCTTTCCCGGCGAGGTTCACAACAATGAATTGCCGAAAATGCCTTCGGGCGTCTCGGATTGCATTTCCTTTCCTGGCCTTGGCAATCATCGCTCTGGCAGCCGCCCCCCCTGCATCTGCCAATGAGGTCGCCTGCGGCAGTCTTCCCGCTTGGACGGCCCCGTCCTCCGGCCTTTCGATCGATCCCAACCCCGTTGGCAACTGGAACCTGGGCGATGTTTTTGTCGCCACGCGCAATGAACCCGTTTGCTCTTTGGGCGTTTACGCGGGAGTGGAATATACCACCTGGGAGGTGGTCGCGCTCTACACCGCGGACGGAACTCTCATCGCCGATGCGGCCATTAACCCCTATGAGGATGCTCAACTTGAGGACGGCTATTACTGGACTTCCGTCCGTGCTCAGCTTGAGGCCGGCCAAACGTACGTCGTGGTCGATTACACAAATGGAAACGCTTTGAGCTGGTACGACGGCCCTAGCCCGATTGACGGACCTGGGGTCGCGTACGTGGGTAGCGTCTACGACTACAGCCCCGACTTCAGCACCGGCCTCACCTTCCCAGCCACGCCAGTCGGCGATCCGCTTTACGGACCCGACCTCATGACGTCCACTCCAGAACCGCAATCGCTCCTCCTGCTGGGAAGCGGGCTGGTCAGCGTGGCTGGATTGCTGAGATTCAGTCGCCGCAAGAAGTAGCCCACCTCCCTACCGAAGCAAAGATCATTCAGCCTGAGATCTGCTCCAGGCATCGCCGGGGGCTTTCGATCGGCTCCAATTCCTGTTGGCAAGGTCCGGCCGGCAACAGTCGATAGGCATGGAATTCTGGCGTGGTTTCCCCATGGAGTGTGAAAGTGTTTTCCACTTGCCGTGCAATCGCTGGCACATTCCTCTTCCTTTCCAGTCATAAACAACTGAAAGTAAAGGGAATCGATTTGGCACTGGAGTTGCATAGTCCAAGACAGAACTCTTCGTGTCGGTTGCTGGAGTCGCGCCCCGGAATCTGCACTAGCTGGCATGGCACACGAGAGCAGCTTTGAGAAACGAGGCTTACAAAAATGAATCTCAAGAATCTTCCCTCTCGCAGGTTTGTTCTCTCGCTCCTTGCTTTGGCTGTCGTTGCCTTAGTAGCCGCCACGCCGGCATCGGCAACCCCTAGTTACGCCTGGACTGTCCCAGGCAGTGACGTCACCGCAATGTCTCCCGGCTATAACGTGATCGGAGCCGATATTTTTCGGGCCAATTCCAACGAACTCGTCACTGCGCTGGGCATCTCCGATTTAGGGAACGGCTCCTGCACTGGCGGATGCGGGTACTCCGGTGTTGAAACCCTGGCGCTGTACAACGCTAGCGGAACTCTCCTCACATTCCAGAATGTCAACGAAGAAGTAGCTACCGACGCTAATGGGTACTTCTGGGCAAATCTCATTCTCGGATACAATTCGGCTACGCTCCAGGCGGGCCAAAAATACAGCCTGGTTCTCATCTCGAACAACTCCACTGCGGCATATGGCACCGCCCCTAGTGGGGATGTGACTAACGGATGGGGCACGTTCCTTTACAGCGACCCTTCCGCCTACAGCGGCCCCTCCCAAGTGCCGGTCGCTTCATACCCTCTCCCCGGGAGTGGGAACACAGATGCCTATATTGACCTCAACCTTCAGGCCGTGACCCCAACGCCCGAGCCAGAATCGCTCTTCCTGCTGGGTTCCGGACTAGTCGGCCTGGCTGGATTACTGCGGTTCAAGCTGCGCAGGAGCTAATCGGTTCCTCTCCCGCGGCGCAAGCCTTTTCTCAACCCCGGCGCGGTTCAGGCTGCGTCGGGGAAGCGCGACTAGCACCCGATTGCTCTGCCGGTGGCAGCGCTACTGACCGGCCCCAAGAGAATTGATTGGCCAGCTCCGGATTCAGGACAGGCGACGCCTCGTGCCTGTCCCCGGAGTTCGGCACACCCACCGAAGACCTTGAGAGATCTAAAGCCCCGGCAGACACGCTATCTGCCGGGGCTTTGATTTTATGCACCTGTTGTCAGATGGGGCCGCTTCAGGTCGCATCGACACGGAACAGCCAGCTAAGTGATTGAATCCAAATGGGCATCCAAGGCTGTCCCTAAGTGGCCCGCATTGCGCGAGAGCCGTCAGCAAGGCTCTGCTCGTACTTCGATGACCTAGTTGCCGCTACGAGCCGCGTGGGGCTTTCCCAGCGACAGAACCTCAAGATCGACCTTGGCCAGCCCCGCCCAGGTCATTCCGAGCTTCTCGGCTGCGCCATAAGAAAGATCGATGATCCGTCTTTCCTCCACCAGATCGCCGCGGTCGGTAATGCGTACGATGACTGAGCGGTGATTCGACCGGTTCACCACCCGCACAATCGAGCCGAAGGGCAAGGTCGGGTGGCAGGCCGTCATGGCATACATGTCAAAGACTTCGCCGCTGGCCGTCTTGCGTCCGTTAAAGACGCCTCCGTACCACGAAGCCACGCCATGGAGCTTATCCTTCCATCGCCGAGCCTCGGGCGTTGGGCCATTCTGGGAAAACACAGCGTCCTGATCCGCCATCGAGGCCGGTGTCGGGCTCACGGCTGCTTGCGCCGTAGGCGCGAGATTGGCGGGTCGGGGAAGACGCGCATCCGCATGCACCGTGCGCGTAGAAACCAGCACGATCAGCGTCACGATAGCTGCCGCAGAGACCCCCGCTGCGAGGTAAATCCACAGTGGAGCTCGTCGCTTTAACTTGCGTGTTTTCCGTATTCTAACCATTCGCCCATTTTACTAAACCGGCGCCCGCCGGCCCCCTCGGTTGTCAAGATAGATAAGAGGATTTTTGCTGCAAAAACCCAATCCCGGGAGCGTCTCGGGTAAGGGTTTTTGCTTCTGTAAGTTACAGGCTTGACTCAAGCCAGTGCATTTATCCCATTTTGGGCCAGATCCTCTTCGGCGTGACCGCACCCTCGCGGCCAACCCCCAGCTTCCTCGTGGCATCTTCCCTCTATAGCATTGAAAACAGGAGTCTTTGTTTGAAATTTGACCCCTTTCGCGAGCAGACTCTCACAAGGGACTGTTTCAAAATGATTCTCCGGCGCTCTCCAGCCGAAAAAGAGGTGAACCATGCGAACTTTGCTTGTTAATTTCTGCCTGGGCCTGGGCGTTGCGCTCTCCTTTGCAACGCCCTCCCTGGCGCAGATGCCCGCTTACACTCAAGCCGGCCCGATTCCGTCGGCACTGGCCACGGCAAGAACCATCTTTATCTCCAATGCCGGCGCCGACAGCGGCCTGTTTTACGAACCGTTCCCCGATGACCCCAATCGGCCGTACATCTTTAGCGGCGATCCCGACCGCGCCTATACGGAGTTCTACGCGGCGCTCAAGGCCACCGGCAAATTTAACCTCGTCTCCAATCCTGAGATTGCCGACCTTGTCCTCGAGCTTCGCCTCACCGCTCCTGAAAATCCCGTTATGAGCGAGGGCGAAGTCTATCCTCTACCTGTGTTCCGCCTGGTGATCTACGACGGCAAGACTCACTACATCCTTTGGACCGTAACCCACTCCATCGATAACGCTATTCTCCGAAGGAATTGCGACAAGAACTTCGACGCTGCCCTAGCCGAAGTCCTCAACCACTTCCTGCAAACTACCGGCAAGTCCACCGCCCCAGCCCATTGACCAGGCCGAACGAATCAAGGCGGAGATGCGTGCATAGACGCACTTCGCACTTCCAGAGGCTGGCCGGCCGGATATACACTATCGCCGAAGAGGAGGCGCTCCCGTGAACGCAACCACTTCCCCGCATCCGCCTCTGAACCGGAACTCCGTCCTGCCCGAGCGCTTTCGCGCTGTGCGCCGCAAAACGCTCGAGCTCTCGAGCCCTCTTACGCCAGAGGACATGATGGTGCAGTCGTGCCCTGAGGCGTCGCCTGCCAAATGGCATCTGGCCCACACCACTTGGTTCTTCGAGTCCTTCGTGCTCAGGGAGTTCCTGGCCGGTTACCGGGTCTTCCACGCCGATTTTGCCTGGCTCTTCAACAGCTATTACCAGAGCTTTTCAGAGTTTCCCGAAAAGCGCCTGCGGTCGTCGTTCTCGCGGCCGGGGCTCGACGAGGTCCTGCGCTACCGCGAGCACGTGGATGCGGCCATGGAACGGCTTCTGGAACAAGGCTCGGAAGAAGAAGCCCTGCGGCGCGTCGAGCTGGGCGCGAATCACGAGGAGCAGCACCAGGAGCTACTCCTGACCGACATCCTACATGCGTTTTTCACCAATCCGCTGAAGCCGGCGTACAGAGATCGGGGAGCAGAGATCAGAGATCGGAAAGACAGGGCACTGGGAACAGGAAAAGGGAAACAGCCGGGAACGCAACCGCTTTGGTTCAAGGAATTTGAGGGCGGATTGCTGGAGGCGGGCTACCCTGGGCACGGCTTCTGCTTTGACAATGAGCTGCCGCGGCATCGCGTGTGGCTGGAGCCGTATGCGTTGGCCAGACGGCTGGTCACCTGCGGTGAATACGCGGATTTCATAGCCGATGGCGGCTATCGTAGAGCGGAGTTTTGGCTTTCGGCAGGATGGGACGCTGTGAAACAGAACGGCTGGCGCGCGCCCCTCTATTGGAGCGAGAAGGAGAGCGAGTGGAGCGTCTTTACCTTGCGTGGAGAGCGGCCGCTGAAGGAACTGGCTGCGACGCCGGTGAGCCAGGTGAGTTTTTACGAGGCCGACGCTTATGCGCGATGGGCCGGACTGCGGCTGCCCACCGAGTTCGAGTGGGAGGACGCGGCAAAGGGCCAGCCAGTCGAAGGAAATCTGCTGGACTCCGGAGAACTTACCCCTGTCTCTTCCGCTGCTCTCGTCCAGAACGAGAACGGTGCGAAGTACCAAAAGCAGAACGGCACGAAGTGCTATGGGGACTGCTGGGTGTGGACGAGCAGCGCCTATCTGGCCTATCCGGGATTCCGTCCCCTGTCCGGCGCGCTGGGCGAGTACAACGGCAAGTTCATGAGCGGGCAGATGGTGTTGCGCGGGGGATCGTGCGTCACGCCGGCGCG
>Ga0187852_1001175_pt1 | contig 25699 bp, 21 predicted proteins | sample June2016WEW_6_40_FD_134511 | JGI IMG/M metagenome (GOLD analysis project Ga0187852, IMG submission 134511) | Peatland microbial communities from SPRUCE experiment site at the Marcell Experimental Forest, Minnesota, USA - June2016WEW_6_40 | ecosystem: Environmental > Terrestrial > Soil > Wetlands...
GACTGGCCAACACCATCGGCCATTGGCAGGAGATCGCCCGGCAACTGGCAGATTCAAAGAGAAAACGAAAAAGGCACGTTCTTAAGTAAACGCTTATGGGGCGTTGCCCCCGGCTACTCATGTCCACCCCCTGCGGGGCTGAGGGCTCGAGCGGTGGCCGGGGATCCTGGGCAGCATTCAGTAATCTCTCCTCTGCCGTGCCGTTTTGAAACAGCCTCTAGAAATACATTGATTTGGTGGAATTAGCTGTTCATGCAAAGTTCAGCGACAGTTCATCGCCCGTCCATTGATGTTGCGGCGGAGCAATGCGAAAGTGGTTGCATAAGACAGGGCTCGATGAGCGAGACGGCATAGGTCGATGGACGTGGCGGCCGGAAGACCGGCTGAGACCGCATCGGATGACGCGTTCGGTCGGAAGCAGCCAGGGCTGCATCGCAAAAAACTGAATTAAAAATGGAGAGGAGAACAAAGATGAACTTCACAAAGTATCTCGGAACGTCGGTTCTGTCGGTGGCGCTGATTCTGGCCGCCGGGGTTTCGTGTTTAGCTAAGAACTCGGAGGGTGTTACCTTTAATCATGATGTAGTTGTGAATGGGACCACTCTTCCGGCCGGACACTATACGGTTCAATGGAATGCTCACAGCCCTGCGGCAACGGTGGAGTTTTCGCAGCACCGCAAGGTTGTCCTCTCCACGGATGGCACGGTTCTGACTCGCAAGGGAAATTATCGCAGCATGACGCTGGCAACCCAAGACAGGGCGTCTGAGGGAGCCAACGTCTCCGACCCCCTCACAGTGGTCTATGACAGGGCCCCGGATGGAACGATGTCGCTGGTCGAGATTCGTCTTGCCGCCTCGAACAAAGTTCTGGTTTTCAATAAGTAATACATCAGGCTGATTCTCTCCGCTGAAGGTTGGCGACTGACTTGGCGGGCCGTTCGTGCGGCCCGCCAAGCGCCTCGATGCGCCGCCCTGAGAGCCCGCCCGGATTCGTCCCATCATCTCTCCACCAGTCTCAAAGTCAGTTCGACTTAGATCAAGGCACGGCGTAGAATTCGCTCGACCGGAACTTCTGGGGCGTGCTAGCATGTGCTTCGAGATTCGCCGGGCAATGGCATGCCAGCAGTGCCGGCCGGCATGAGCGGGTCCGCATCATTCGAGACGAGGACAGCTCCGGCCGATAGTTCAGTGTTTCAGCAGAGAGGGCAAGATGCACGAAATCATTTCGGTTCTCGGCAGCAACGGTATGTGGGTGATGATCATCGCGGTGGTGGCGATTGGTGGTTGGTTTAAGTTTCGTGAACATGAACTCCGGCTCCAACAAGAGATGCGCTCCAGAGAGATGGCCCATCAAGAAAAGATGAAGGAAATGGAACTGGAGTTGGAAAAGACGAAAGCGAAGCAGACAACTTAGCCTCCTGGCGTACTTTCCGTTTCCGCAAGCCACGACTTTGCCTTTTGCCATTTGAACTGCTTTTCTTATGGTACCCCTCCCCCTCACCGACCACATCCGGCGGCGGAGTTTCTGGACCGTCACTCTTGCGCTCATCATCTCGAATGTGTCGGTCTTCTTGTTCGAACTGGCGCAGGGCCGGGGCATTAACCGCCTGGTTTTCGTCTACGGAATTGTCCCGGCGCGATACGTCGGTCTTCATGGGTTCAAGAACCTGACCCCGGACGGCTTTTTTGTTCCCGTGCTGGTCTCTATGTTTCTGCACGGAGGGTGGCTGCACCTACTCGGGAACATGCTTTTCCTGTTTGTTTTCGGCCGTAGCGTGGAAGACCGCTATGGCCACGTTAAATTCTTGTTTCTTTACTTCCTCTCCGGCTTCGCAGGCGCAGCCTTGCATATTGTCCTCAATGCGGGGTCGCGTCTGCCGAGCATTGGTGCGAGCGGCGCGATCGCAGGAGTGCTCGGCGCCTACTTCATCTGCTTTCCCCGCGCTCGAATCACCACGCTCTTCTTCCTGATCTTCTTCTTTTGGAGAGTCGAGCTGCCGGCCGTCCTTGTCCTCGGCTACTGGTTCCTGATTCAGTTCGTGACGGGCTACGCGATGCTGTCAATTCAATCCGCGACCGGTGGCGGGGTGGCTTGGTGGGCTCATGTGGGAGGTTTCCTGACAGGGTTGGTCCTGGCGCTGATACTCGAACCTGCCCACAGAGGCGCAGTAGTCGAAATGCAGTAGGCAGTATGCAGTAGGCAGTCGACGGATCGTGTCGACTCACGAGTGTGTGGGAAAACTTCCTATCGACTGTCATTCCGAGCGCAGCGAGGAATCTCGCTCTGAGTGTTTTCAACCCACTGCGAGATTCCTCGTCGCCTGCCTGCGGGCCGAAGCCCTTCGGTAGGCGTAGGCCTGGGACTCCTCGGAATGACAGCAAGAGCGAGTTCTCGCACAGACTCTCAAGCCCCCCAAAAGCACGACATCCCCTATGCGTTCCGCAGCAAATGCCGCAGTGCTCCTTCGAGTAGCGGAAAGCGGAACTGATATCCCGCGCTCAGGAGTCGTGCAGGTTCCATGCGAGTGCTCGCGAGAAGCAGTTCCTCCCCCATCTCGCCGAATGCCAGGCGAACCGCGAAGGCGGGCATGGGGATGACGGTGGGGCGCCCGAGAACCCGGCCCAGCGTTTTGGTGAATTCCAAATTCCTGGCCGGATTGGGAGCCGCTGCGTTCGCCGGGCCGCTCAGTGTCTCGGTAGTGGCCGCGAACAGAATGATCTGGACCAGGTCATCGATGTCAATCCAGCTCATGTACTGCTTTCCCGATCCGATTTTCCCGCCGACGCCCATCGTGAAAGCGGGAAGCATCTTCGCCAGCCCTCCACCGGCGCGACTCAGGACGAAGCCGGTCCTGAGGTTCACGACCCGAATCCCGCGCTCAACAGCCGGCTTCGTCGCCGCTTCCCATTCCTGGCACACCTGAGATAAAAACGAGGTTCCTGCGGAACTGTCTTCTCTCAGCACCTCATCGCCGCGATCTCCATAGTAACCGCTGGCTGACGCTGCCACCAGCACGCGAGGCCCTTGGGAAAGCGTTGCGAGTGCTTCGCACAGGAGCCGTGTGCCTTGCACTCTGCTCTGGCGGATCGCCTGCTTTTTGGCGGGAGTCCATCGGCCGGAGACTGATTCCCCCGCCAGGTGGACGACCGCGTCGAATCTTTCCAGCCGCGAGCGGTCGACTTCGCCACCCGCCGGGTTCCAGTACACCAGGGGCGCCCCCGGTTGCGGCTTGAATCTCACTAAAGAAACCACACTATGCCCGCCGCTCTTCAGTGATGGAATGAGCGCCTGCCCAATCAGCCCGCTGGAGCCGGTGATGAGGAGGTTCATGTGACGCGAATCCGCTTCAACTCCGCCTCGGATCGGCCTTCCTTGCGAAGCCATTCGATGGTTTCATCGAGAAGCACGCGCATGGCCTCCAGGAATTCAATCGCGGCGTTGCGCAGGTGCTTTGCCGACCGTGTGCGCGGCGGTTTGAGCCGGCTCAGGATCGGGCCGAGTTCTCGCAACATCCAAACGGCGCAGGTTGGAATCCCCGTGCTTTCCGGTTCACGCCGGCTGCGGGTTCTGCGATTTCGTTTCGCGTTCGGCATTGTTCCTCCCCAGGACCACCACCAGCTCACCGTCCTGGACGCGGGCGCTCAAAGGTTCGCAGTGGGCGATCCTCTGCGGCAACGACACATGCCGCTTCACTCCGCCCACCCGGATGATGAGCTCGTCCAGTTTCTTATGAAGATTGATATCGTCGCTCGATACGAAAGGCAATTTGAGATGAAGCTCATAATTGCCGTCCACTTTGCGAAAGCGGTAAGGCGACTCATTATAGAACCGCTTCGAGGGGTCCATATCGCCGTAGAGCGCCGTGCCCAGCTTTTGCAAGCGTTCGACTCCCAGAACCTCGTCCTCAAACAGCGGCACTCGCCAAACCGGCACCGGCGCGAAAAACTCCTCGATAGACTGTGTCCAGCGTTCCTGGGTGTCCCTCCAGGAACTAAAAAAAACGTCGCGTACTTTATCGGGCAGAATCCGGTTCACGATCACGGCATCGATCGTCAAGCCGAACAAGCAGAAATAGGTGAAAGCCCGCTGCGTTTCCTTCAGCACCACCTTCTCCGGGTTGGTCACCAGGCGCACCGTGGTCACCTTCGGATCGGCCAGGAGTTGGTCGATGCCGGCCAGCTTGCTGTGGAGCGACTCGAGGTTCTCAAAATACTCCTCCTGCGGCAGAGGTACGCCTGCCACCGAGCCGAGCATGGGGCGCATTACTTTCATCACCCGCCGCTCGAGCTTGAAGAGTTTGGACATGTACCACTCGAGCGTGGTCGGGATGCTCACGAAGCGTAACGATTCGCCGGTGGGCGCGCAGTCCAGCAACATCACGTCGAACTGCTTCTCGCGCACGTACTGATTCACGTATAAGAGCGAGCTGACTTCTTCCATACCCGGAAAAATGGCAAGCTCTTCCGCGAGCGTCTGCTCGAGCCCGGAAACATTCAGCAGGCCTGAAACATAAGCATAGACAGACTCCCAGTGCCGCGAAATCTCCTCCTGGACGTCCACCTCCTGAATCCAGAGGTTCTTCGAGATGTTCACCAGTTTTCCGGCCTCGTGATCCATCAAACGTTTTTCCAGGTCGAACGCGTCGCTTAATGAATGGGCCGGGTCGATGGACATGACGAGGGTGCGATAACCGCGCCGGGCGAGTTCGAGACCCGTGGCCGCAGAGATGCTGGTCTTCCCTACCCCGCCCTTTCCCGTGTATAAAATGATGCGCATTCCCCCGCCTCTCTGCTTGCCGCCCCCATTATTCAGATTAGCATAACGGCAGGATTCTGGATTCGGGATTCAAAAGGCAGGATTCGGGATTCAGGATTCGGGATTCAGGGGCCGCTCAATCTCCACCTTGTACCGTCATTGCGAAGAACCCCTCACCCGGCCCCTGGAAACCTGAATCCCGAATCCTGAATCCTGAATCCTGTCTTCTGACTCCTGAATCCTCGTATAATTAGCTCGTGGCTCAAGTCTTTCTGGCCGGCAAGGACTGGCAAGCTCGCGCCCTGCTTCGAGCGCAGTTGCTCGAGGAAGGCGTTGGCGTCGAAGCTTTCGAGACCGTTCGAGAGGCCCTGGCGCAGCTCGAGTTTTACGCCGTTCGTCCGGCGCTTCTCGTCGCAGACATTGCCGCCAGCGATCACCCCTCCGCAGATGTCGAGTCCTTGGCGAGCTGGGCCAAGCGCATTCCGATTTGGATCATCGCCAGCCACACTTCAAGCGTGCCGGGCGGCCTCGACGGCCGCGGCTTCGAGAGGCTACTCTTCCGCCCTATCGACCTTGGGAAACTGGTCGAGCAGGTCCGGCAACGCGTCGGAAGGCGGTAGGCAGGAGGACAGGTAGGCAGACGGGACCCAAACCTTCTCCCCCTTGGGGGAGAGGGTGGACCGCGCTGGCGTTTCTTTCAGCCGAAGCGGGCCGGGTGAGGGGGGCGTGAGTTTGCGCCTCTCTTTCGCGTTCTTTCTTCACTCCTCTTTGCGCCAGGTTTTCTCATCCAAGAATCGCTGAGTTATTCCCGCATAAGCGTCGATGCGCCGGTCGCGGAAAAAGGGCCAGTTGCGGCGTACTTCTTCGATGCGCTCGAGGTCCACTTCCGCGAGTACCAATTCTTCCCGATCCGTCGCAGCTTCTTTAATCACCACCCCGAACGGATCGGCGACGAACGACGTTCCCCAGAATTCCAGTCCGGCGTCCTGCGTATCGGCCGGCTTCTCGAGGCCAACGCGATTCACCGCTGCTACGTACACCCCGTTGGCGATGGCGTGGCTGCGTTGGATGGTCCGCCAGGCATCGCGTTGTGAGTCGCCGTATTGCGCCTTCTCGTGCGGGTGCCAGCCGATTGCCGTGGGATAGAACAAAACACTTGCGCCCTGAAGCGCCGCCAGACGCGCGCCTTCCGGATACCACTGGTCCCAGCAGATCAGTGCGGCGATGCGGCCTGGCCGCGTGTCGAAGACGCGAAAGCCCAGATCGCCGGGGGCGAAATAAAACTTCTCGTAATACGCCGGATCGTCCGGGATGTGCATCTTCCGGTAGATGCCGGCTACTTCACCCGTCGCATCAATGATGGCAGCGCTGTTGTGATAAACCCCCGCCGCACGCCGCTCGAAAACCGGCGAGATGACCACAACTTGTTTTTCTTTGGCGATCTTTCCCAGCGCCTGCGTGCTTGGCCCCGGTACAGGTTCAGCGAGGTCGAAAAGCGCCACGTCTTCCCGCTGGCAGAAATACTGTGAGCGGAAAAGCTCCGGCAGGCAAATAACCTCGGCGCCTTCTTCTGCGGCCGCCGCCACCCGCGACTCCGCTCGGCGCAGATTCTCCTCCGGGTCAGGCGTGCACGCCATCTGAATCAGGCCAATGGTGAATTTCCGCTGCATTGAGATGAGCGTACACAACTCCGTGTGATTTGCCAAGAAGCAGAAGGAATTATGAATTGTGAATTCTGAATTCTGAAATTCGACCATTTGCAATTGGGGACCAGCGGAACAAAACCAAGCCCTCTCCCCCTTGGGCGAGAGGGTGGCACGCATTGGCGTTTTCATCAGCCGATGCGGGCCGGGTGAGGGGGTCCTTTGCCCAACGGCACGTCGAGTTGACCGGACGTGGCGCATACATCCCGGCAAAGAACGCCGCGACGTATGCGCCACCCACCGAATGGTGAATTGTGAGTAGAATAGCTGTGTGCCGATTCCCTTTTCAGAATACTTTGCTCGAGTCCAGGAGTGCCTGGAGCGTACCTATGGCATTCGGGTCAAGATGCGAGGTATCCCCGAGCCTCTTATCGGTGACTTGGACGGCTTAGAGATTCACATCGACCCAGCCTGTAACTCCGAACAGCGGCTCTTCCTGGCGGCCCACTTATTCGGCCACACTGCGCAATGGAACGTGAACCCGGGCGCCTTCGAGTTGGGAGGTCGCTATCGGCCGCCTGTCGAGAACAGCGATATTCCCGCGATCCTCGATTACGAGCGCGAGGCGGCGGCCTTTGCACTCGAGATGCTCCACGAGGCCGGCATCAAGGACATCGACCAGTGGTTTTCCGACTACGCAGCGTGCGACGAGACTTACCTCCTCCATTACTACCGCACCGGAGAAAAGGGCGAATTCCACAGCTTCTGGCACGACAACGTCCCGCTGGTTCAACCCAAGCCTGTCCCTCGATTCACTCCCACCCGGCGGCGCTTCCGAATGGAAGGAGTGGTGATCTGACTCGTTGAGGTGGTCTATGAGAAACATCAGAGTAGCCGCAGTCCAATTCGAGCACGCGCCGGGCGACAAGAAGAAGAACCTGGCAAAGATACAGGGCTTTGTCGAGGCTGCCGCCGGACGAAAGGTGGAAATCATCGCCTTTCCGGAGTGCTGTATCGTCGGCTACTGGTTCCTGCGCAATCTCTCGCACCAGCAACTGCATGAACTGGCCGAACCCGTGCCGGAGGGTCCGTCTTCCCAGTCGCTCCTCGCTCTGGCCCGGCAGTCTGGGCTGACCATCGGCGCCGGCTTGCTGGAGGTGGACGCCGCCGGGAGACTTCACAATTCCTACGTGGTGGCGATGCCCACGGGCGAGTGGAGGCTTCACCGGAAGATTCACGCCTTTGAACACGATGAGATCATCCCCGGGTCAGAATTTACGGTGTTCGACGATCCGCACGGCTGCCGCGTGGGCGTGTTGATCTGCTACGACGTCAACATCAATGAGAACGTCCGCATCGTGGCGCTCGAGGGGGCCGAGGTTTTGCTGGCGCCTCATCAGACGGGCGGCGTAACCTCGAAGAATCCACATCTCATGGGACGGATCGATCACAAGCTCTGGGAGAATCGCCACGCTGACCCCGCCGCGATCGAGGCTGAACTCCGCGGCGATAAGGGACGCGCCTGGCTGATGCGCTGGCTTCCCTCACGCGCGCACGACAACGGACTCTTCCTTGTGTTCAGCAACGGCGTGGGCATTGATGACGACGAGGTGCGTACGGGCAACGCCATGATCCTGGACCCCTACGGACGAATTCTGGCTGAAACGTGGAAGGCCGATGACGATATGGTGGTGGCTGATCTCGACGCTTCCCTGCTCGACGAGAGCACCGGCCGGCGATGGATCAAGACCCGCCGCCCGGAACTCTACAAGCCGCTGACCGTGCCGACTGGAAAGGAGCAAGACACTCGATCAGTGAGATTCGATGAGGTCGGAGGATAAGAGCGGGACAGCAGGCAGAGGGCTGTAGGCAGTGGGAAGTGGCCAGGGTGTCATCCTGGGCGCAGACTTCATGAGCCCTCGGCTCGCCATTTGTCATGAAAATGCCCTCTCACCCTTGGGGGAGAGGGTGGCCCGCGACGGCGCTTTCATCAGCCGGCGCGGGTCGGGTGAGGGGGTCCAGGCTCGCTATTTTCATGGCAGCGAAGGATGACAGGGTCGCGTTTGTTGACACGTTCAGGAAGCACGCTTTCGGTACTCGTTCCGCCCAAGAAAGTTGCCTCTATAATGATGGACGGGGTTGTTTAGCGAGCTTGGCGCCCTTTGCGCCTTTGCGTGAAACCGTTTTTTTGTCACAGCGAATAGGAGGAACTCTCAGACCGCGAAAAACCTCCAGGAGAAGCCATGAAATCACACACCGAATACCTTTGGTTCAACACCAAGAAGCAACATGAGTTCATCAACATCACGGGGGAAGTTGAGAAAGCGCTGGAAAAATCGCAAATCAAGGAAGGCCTGATTCTTGTTTCGGCGATGCACATCACCGCGGGTGTGTATGTGAACGACGCGGAAAGCGGGCTGATCGCCGATATCGAGGAGTGGCTCGAGAAGTTGGCGCCTTTCCGCCGCGACTACCGTCACCACCAGACCGGCGAGAGCAATGGCGACGCCCACCTGAAGAATCTCCTGATCGGGCACGAGGTGGTTGTGCCGGTCACCAACGGCAAGCTCGATTTCGGCCCCTGGCAGCAGGTTTACTACGCCGAGTTCGACGGCCAACGGCGCAAGCGCGTGCTGATCAAAGTCATTGGAGAGTAGGGGCTGGGGGCTGGGGACTAGACTTCGTTTTCCATTACAACCGCCTACCCTTTGCGCCTTCGGGCAACCCCTGCCGCCAAGCTGAGTTCTAAGTGACTGTGCGATTTTCCGCTTGACAAATCCAAGAGCCCATGATAGCCTATGATTGTTGTCGTATGGGAGGCAAATTGTCGTAGCCGGGCGCCAGGACGCGCCGGCGCTCAGGCGAAAGCGGAATGCCCCTGGCGCAGGGGAAAGGCAGCGCGCTTCGAAAAATGGAAAATAGCGGGAACGAAGCTAAGAAGTAATTGAAAACAAAGGAAGTCACTATTTTGAATGCTGCAGATTTCGCGCAGTTTGCGCACGAATTAACACTCATTTCACCCCAAAAGGAGCAGGAAACAGCCCGTTTTTTGCGAAAACGAACCGAAACTCCGAGTGGAGAAGCGAGGCTCGGGTAAGGACAAACCGTCGGCTAGTTGGGGCGGTTCGCGAACCGCCCCTACACCCGTGTCGGGCTGTGCAGACTGAACGTAGCGCGGGCACAACAGTCCATGGCTTGACCACCTCTCAAAATCCGTGGTATTCAAGTCAGGTTAACCACCGGTTCATGAGTCCCATATGAAGCATCGAACTATTCGCTGGATTTTATGCATTTTCATGTTCTTGCTCGGCGCTAGTTGGCTGGCTGACGGGCCGCGCGCCCAAGGGGTGAAATACTCTCCGCTGACGCACGACGCAAGTGATCGCGAGCGACGGCAGGCGGTCGTCGGCGCACCACCGGCCGGAAAACTCTCGCTGTCGATTGCTAAATTGCCGTTGAGCTTTGAGGCCAACCGAGGCCAAGCCGCTGAAAAAGTGAAGTTCCTGTCGCGCGGGCAGGGCTGGGGTTTGTTCTTGACCAGCGATGAGGCAGTGCTGGAAGTGCAGGATTCAGGATTCAGGAGTCAGGAGTCAGGAGACAAGAGTCTGAATCCGGAGGTTGGAGCTAAGAATTCGGCCTCCTTGCGCGCACTGCGCAGGACTACGGACCACGGACCACGGACAACTGACGTCGTGCGGCTGAGGCTCGTCAACGCCAATCGAAATGCGACGGTTCTTGGCGCCCGCGAACTGCCCGGCAAGGTCAACTATTTCCTGGGCAACGACCCCGCGAAATGGCACACCAATCTGCCCACTTTCGCCGAAGTTCGCTATCGGGATGTTTATCCCGGCATTGACCTGGTTTATCACGGCGATCAAGGCGGCAGGCTCGAATATGATTTCATCGTGGCGCCCGGCGCCGACCCGAATGTCATCACATTGTCCGTAGGGGCGGTTCGCGAACAGCCGCTGCGGATCGATGCGGACGGCAGCCTGGTTATCTCAACCGCGCGTGGCGAGGTTCGCATCAATGAGCCGCGTGTCCACCAGTCGAGATCAGGCTCGTCACTCGTCACTCGTCACTCGTCACTTGTTCAAGGCCGCTTCCTCCTCGACGCCCGGAACCACGTGCGCTTTGCGCTAGGCCCGTACGACCACACGCAACCTCTGGTGATCGATCCCTCGCTGACTTACTCGACTTACCTGGGCGGGGCCGGCGATCAAGCCAACGGCATCGCCGTGGATTCCTCCGGCAACGCCTACGTGGCCGGGACGACCCTGTCAACGGCTTTTCCCGTCGCCAACCCTTTACAGTCAACCAATAAAGCGAAAAACGGCACCGCGTTTATTTCCAAGTTGAACTCGACCGGTTCTGCCCTCGTCTATTCGACCTACCTGGGCGGGAGCGTGAGTGAGCAGGCAAACGCCATCGCCGTCGATCCTTCCGGCGACGCTTATGTGACCGGCTCAACCTGCTCGAGCGACTTCCCCACCGTAACGGCTGTTCAAGGCAGTTTGAAGGGCACATGCGACGGGTTCGTGGCTGAACTCAACGCGCCTGGTTCAGGCCTTGTCTATTCCACTTTCCTGGGGGGAAGCGGAACGGTTCAGTCGGGGACTACCTTGAGCGATGAGGGAATGGGCATCGCCGTCGATTCCTCGGGGGCCGCTTACGTGACCGGGGGTACCTGGTCGACTGACTTTCCAACGGCCAGCCCAATCCAGGGCTATGGCGGCGGCGAGGATGCCTTCCTCTCGAAATTTAGTGCGGGAGGAGCGTCCCTTGTTTATTCCACGTACCTCGGCGGAACCGCTCAGGACCAGGGCAACGGCATTGCGGTGGATCCTTCAGGCAACGCCTACGTGACAGGCTTCACGTTCTCGAGCGACTTTCCCACCCTAAGCCCGTTCCAGGCGAGCAACAAGGCCGCTAACGGAACTGCCTTCGTCGCTGAAGTGAATGCCGGAGGCTCAGCCCTGGTCTATTCCACTTACTTGGGCGGCAGCGTAATGGATTCCGGTCAAACGATTGCCGTCGACTCCGCCGGCGACGCCTACCTGGCCGGCGCGACGTGGTCGAGCGGCTTCCCCACCTTTCTCCCGTTGCAGCCGGGCAATGCTGCCAAAAACGGCGGCTCCAACGCTTTCGTCAGCAAGCTGAATCCCGGCGGCTCGGCCCTCCTTTATTCAACCTATCTGGGCGGCAGCGGGCATGCAACAAACTCGACTCCCTCTACGGGAGGCGACACCGCCTATGGCATCGCCGTCGACTCCTCAGGCGTCGTCTTCCTGGCCGGCCTCTCCGGTTCGCCGGACTTCCCGATCGTCAATGCCCTACAGAGCAGCAACAATTCCCAGGGTGGAGTTACCGCCTTTATCGCTTGCCTGAACTCATCCGGTACAGCTCTAGGCTATTCCACCTACCTGGGCGGAACCGGGAACGACCAGGCGAGCAGCGTTGCCGTGGACGCTTCCGACGACGCTTACGTAGCGGGACGGACCACTTCGACTGACTTTCCCACCGTCAGCCCGCTCCAGGCGGCTCCCGGCGGCGCGTTCGTGAGCGAGGTCTCTCCACCCCCTGCGGTAACCCTCTTCCCGGCCAGCCTCAATTTTGGGACCGTGCCCGGCAACACGATGAGCCAGCAACGGATCGTGACGCTAAGTTCTATCAATAACTCCGCCGTCAGCATTACGAGCATCACCGCCAACGGCGACTTTTCACTCTCCACTACAGCCACCTCCTGTCCTTACACCGGTGGCACGCTGGCGGCCGGCGCGACTTGCACGATCAACGTCATATTTACGCCTACCGCCACCAACACCCGGACGGGCGATGTGACCGTCACCTACGTTGGCGCAGGCAGCCCACTGTCTGTGCCTTTGAGCGGCGTTGGGATCGTCTCCGCCGTGAATGTTACCCCGCCCAGCCTGACCTTTAACGGTCAAAACGTGGGCACCGAGAGCGCCCCGCAACCCGTGACGCTGCTGAACATCAGTTCGATACAGTTGAGTGTTTCGAGCGTCGCGGTCACGCGCGGCTTTAAACAAAACAACACTTGCTTGCCGACGGTTGCAGGCTTGGCCAGTTGCACGATCAACGTCAGCTTTCTGCCCACCGCTTCCGGTCCCCAGACCGGCACCCTGACGATTACGGATCTTGCCGGCAACAGCCCTCAAACTGTGGCGCTGAGCGGAACGGGAGTGTCGCCGGCCGCCAGCCTCTCCCCAACGACCCTGAGCTTCCCAGCGCAGACGGTGTCAATCGCCAGTTCCCCCGAGACCATCACTCTGAACAACGGCGGCAATGGTGCCCTCACTCCGCTGCTCCTTAACACCACGGGCGACTTCGCCCAAACCAATACCTGCGCCGGTTCGGTGGCGCCGGGAGCGAGTTGCACGATCAGCGTGACTTTCACACCCACCGCCACGGGCAATCGAACCGGCACGCTGACGCTTACGGACAACGCCGCAAACAGCCCCCAAACGGTGACGCTCAGCGGGACGGGACAAGACTTTGCGCTCGCCACCTCGAACGGCTCGCCGTCCTCGGCGAGCATCGTGCCGGGCCAGACGGCGACTTATAAACTGATCGTCAACGCCCAGTCGGGATTCAACCAGGCGGTGGCCCTTAGCTGCGGCGGCTTTCCAACCGCAGCGAACTGCGCGATGTCGCCCTCCTCAGTGACCCCCGGCACGCAGTTTATGCTCCTGGTCACCACCACCGCGCCGTCCGTCACTTCACCTCGCACCCTTCGCCCGCCACGCTTGCCCGGCCCCAAAGTCCTGCTGGCGCTGGCCATGCTTATGGTTTGCGTCGCCTGGGCCTTGATTGCCTCGCGGCGACTGCGAGCGGGATGGCGAATTCTGCCTCTCGCGTTAGGACTGTTGCTGGTCCTGGCGCTTGCGAGTTGCGGCCGCGGGGGGCCGGTTTCCGGCAGCAACCACGGCACCCCGACAGGTGCGTACAACCTGAAGGTGACTGGCACATTTACTTCCGGCGCCGCCACGCTGAGCCGCAGCATCACCCTGACACTGAATGTGTCGTAGCTTCCAGCCATGCCGCCCATCATTGAAGTCGAAGATCTCACCAAGGAGTTCCGCACCTTTCGCCGTCGCGAAGGCGTGAAGGGCGCAATCCAAAACCTTTTTGTGCGCGAGTACATGACCATTCGCGCCGTCAATCACGTCAGTTTCGCCATCAATGCCGGGGAGATGGTGGGATACATCGGCGCGAACGGCGCGGGCAAGTCCACCACGATTAAAGTCCTGACGGGAATTCTGGTACCCGGCAGCGGGCGGGTGATTGCGAACGGCTACGTACCCTACCGCGACCGGCGCCATTACACCAAGCACATCGGGGTTGTGTTCGGCCAGCGCACGCAACTCTGGTGGGACATCGCGGTCATCGAATCCTTCAAGCTGCTCAAAGAGCTCTACGAAGTGCCCGAGCAGCAATATCAGCACCGGCTGGGTTTTTTCTGCGAAATCCTCAATCTCAAAGAATACCTTCATACCCCGGTGCGAAAGCTCAGCCTGGGTGAAAGAATGCGTTGTGACCTGGCGGCATCGCTGCTTCACAACCCGCCCCTGCTTTTTCTCGACGAGCCGACGATTGGCCTGGACGTGGTGGCCAAGGACCGCATCCGCGAATTCCTGAAAGAGGTTAATCGCACGGAAGGCACGACGGTGCTGCTCACCACCCACGACCTCTCCGACATTGAGGAACTCTCGAAACGCATCATCATCATCGATAAGGGTCAAATTCTCTTCGACGGCGATCTCGCCACCATGAAGAAGCGCCTGGCCAAATACACCCAGGTGAAGTTTTTCTTGAAGGACCGCACCCAGATCGCGGGTCTGGCCGAGATTACCAAGAACGACATCGCCTGCCAGCGCGTGGACGAACTCACCTACTTGATGCGCTTCGACCGCGACGAACATTCCACCGCCGAAGTCATTCGCGACCTTGTGAACCAACTCGAGGTCCGGGACATCTTCGTCGAGGAAGAACCGATCGAGGACATCGTGAAGAGGATCTATTTGAGCGGAGAAGTGAAATGATGGGTACAGGAGAAACCTCTTCGGCCTCGCTACGTGGCGCGGGCGTCCCGCCCGCGGTGGCGGGAGCGTCCCGCTCCCGCGCGCGGGCAGGATGCCCGCGCCACAGCGGGCGGGACGCCCGCTCCACGCTATACCGCCTCGGACGTGTTTACGCGGAGTTCATCCGCGTGGGCTTTGTCAACACGCTCGCCTACCGCCTGCGCTACTACACCGGCATCGTCACCTACTTCATCTACGTCACGGTCTATTACTTCATCTGGAAAGCCATTTACGCGCACAGCACGTCGATCGGCGGATTCGACTTCAGCCACATTCTCACTTATATCGCGGTGGGATGGATTATCCGTTCTTTCTACTTCAACAACGTCGACCAGGACATGGCCAACCAGGTCATCGAAGGCAAATTGGCCATGGACCTCATCAAGCCCGTCAATATTCAGTTTATGTACGTGGCCCAGGCATTCGGCGAGTGCTTGTTTCGCGCCGTGATGCTGAGCCTGCCCTCGGCCTTGATGCTCATGCTCATTTACCCCTTGCGCCGCCCGGCCAGCTTGCATCACTTCCTGGCCTTCCTGGTCAGCGTGCTGTTCAGCTTCTTCCTGGTGGCTGCCATCAATTTCGCCGTCGGGACGCTGGCGGTCAGATTGAAATCCATATTGGGCTTGCTGCGCGCCAAGTATTTCCTGCTGGAGCTTTTCTCCGGCCTGCTCTTGCCGATTTCCTATTTCCCGGAAGTCTTTCAGAAGGTATTCAAGTTTCTTCCCTTCGAGTACATCAGCTACGTCCCAGTGCTGTTGTACTTGGGGAACATCAATGGTAAGGCAATCGCCACATCGCTTGCTCTGCAACTGTTTTGGGTTGTGGCGCTCTTCGCTATTGGCGATGCAATGTGGCGATGGTCGAGTAGGAAGATCACCATACAGGGGGGATAGCGATTGGGGATTGGAGATTAATATGTCATTCCGAGCGAAGCGAGGAATCTCGCTCTGGATTCTGGATGAAGAACTCAGAGCGAGCTTCCTCGCTGCGCTCGGAATAACAAGGGGCGGTTTTGGACTTTCACGATTTGCGTTTTGCCATTGATTTGTCCTTGTCCCAGTCTCTAACCCCCGGCTCCGCGCCCACAAGCATTAACCTAAAGACGCGAGGGCTGCTACAGCCCGTCAGCCGACGGGCGCCAGAAAGTAGCCCACGGCGTGAGCCGTGGGACCCCGTACGGCGTTGATATCCGCAGCCCCGGAGGGGCGACAGAGACTGTGCCAGGGGATCTGTCGCCCCTCCGGGGCTTCCACAACTCCGGGCCGCTCCTCGATCCCACGGCTTACGCCATGGGCTACTCTCTGTCGGCCCTCCGGGCCTCTGGAAGCGGCCAGTGAGTGCTACGCAGCGAGAGCTGAGCCATTAGGTTTACGCCTATGAACCCCTAGCCCCTGTTCTTAAGATGAAACGGCACTTCAGACTCTTCGCTTTGTACTTCGCCCAGTACGCCAAGGTGCGCTTGGCCTACAAGGCGGATTTCTTCATCGCCATCTTTTCTTCAATGACAGCGACGGTGCTCGGGTTCGGTTTCGTGCTGGTGCTTTTCTCGAAGATCCCGAAGCTCCAGGATTGGTCGTTTTACGAGATTCTCTTTCTCTACGGCTTTTCGCTGATCCCGCTCGGCATCTTCAACGTCATCAGTTGGAACCTTTATGAGTTCGGGGACATTTACATTATCCAAGGCAAGTTTGATCGCCTGCTGCTGCGCCCCGCATCGACACTCTTTCAAGTTGTCTTCGAGAAGTTCCGCCTGGAATCACTCCAGGAAGTTGTGACCGGAACCGCGGTGGTAGCCGTCTGCGTCCGCCGCCTGCACCTTGCCTGGCACGCGGGTGACTCACTTTGGTTTTTGCTGATGGTGCTCTGCGGCGCCGTCATTTATCTTGCAGTGTTTCTGATTCTCACCGCGGTGTCTTTCTGGTTCGAGGATCGCGTGGGCATCGTGCCGCCGGTCTTCAACATGCTCACGTTCGGCCGCTACCCCCTCACCATCTACAACGTCTTTTTGCAATTCCTGCTGAGCTGGATCATCCCCTTTGCCTTTGCTTCTTTCTATCCCACAACGCATTTTTTGGGGCGGCGTGCGTTTACGCCTTATTTCTATCTTGTTCCGGTCGTCGCGACGGGCTTCTTCGTACTTGCGGTTTTTGTTTGGAACCGGGGAGTGGCAAATTACAGCAGCACGGGATCGTGAAGATTGTCGATGGGCGATTTGAGAATGACGGAGGACGATTGCTGGTTGCGGAACTGACCCCTCACCCGTCCTGCGGCGGCTGAAGAAAGCGCCGTCGCAGGGCACCCTCTCCCCAGGGGAGAGGGCTTTCGTTCTGGAAACGTCAATCGACAATCCTACGTGGCCAGCACCTCGTTGTAGACCTGAAGTGTCGCCTCAGCCACTCGCTGCCAGGAGAATTCCCGCGCCCGCGCGAGTCCCTGCTGAATCATCTTCTCTCGCAACTCAGAATCCTCGACGGCGCGGCGGACTTTCTCCGCAATGTCGCGAGGATCGTGCGGATCAACGTAAAGGGCGGCATCTCCGCCCACTTCCGGAAGCGAAGCCGTCTGGGAAGCCACCACGGGCAAGCCGTTCGCCATGGCTTCGAGCACAGGCAGTCCAAAGCCCTCTTCGAGAGAGGGGAACAGCATCACGCTGGCCGCCTGATAGAGAATCCGCAACTCTTGCGGGGTCACATATCCCCGCACTTGCACTCGGGACCCGAGCCCCTGGCGGCGTATATAATCGTGAACGATTTCGCTCCCGTGCCCATCCCCTCCCGCAAGAATCAGACGATACGGCTCCGGCAAAGTTTCGAGAGCCCGCAGTGCGTTCAGCGTGTTCTTGCGCGTCTGGATTACGCCGACACTCAGGATCAGCTGCTTCCCTTCCCCGACCAACCCGGCCCGGGCACGCTGCCGCTCGTCAGGAGACAAGGTCGAAGCAGGAAGATCGACGCCCAAAGGGATCACTCGCAGTTGGTTCTGCGAGACCGAGGTATGGGCCAGTAATTGCCCGGCCGTGTAATGCGACGCAGTGATGACGCAAGCCGCGCGATCCACCGCCTCGCGTAGCAAAACTGAGAATTTGCGTCGAAAGTCTGCCGTGGAATAGTCAAGGCCGGTGATGGGGAAGATGTCAAAGACGGTGACCATCTCCCGCTTAAATCGAAACGCAGGAGGGCGCTGCGCCAGACTATGAAACAGGTCCGCTTGCCAAGGCAGCCAGAAAGTTAAGGGCTCTTGATAATACCTCACCGAGAACTGCGATTCCGGAGAGCCGGCCCGGGGCGCTGGACGCAGGAAGTCCTGGCGGCGTGAGAACCGCGAAAGGCGATAGCAGAGCAAAAACCGGTGGGGAGTCTCGAGTCCCGCGAGTGCTTCGATGAGCTTGCGCGAGTAGACCGCGATGCCCGAGGGTTCGGGGTCGACCGAGTAGGTAGCGTCCAAAGCTATGGTCGACATCGGAGTAATCCGGCACCCACGACTCACGGCGGAACTGCCCGCTCAGGGGTTTTCAGAACTGCGGCCGGCCTTGTTTCTGGAGAACGGCCCTGCCGCCCGCACTACGAAATGCCGAAGAAGGTGTGAAGAAATCCTGAATGCGTCATCCTGAGTGTCCATGGGCCTGCGGCCCACCCACGGAGATGAAAGCCGCTGTCATCCTGAGCGAAGCGAAGGATCTGCAGTTCCGGTCCGGCGAACGAATGCAGATTCTTCGCTTCGCTCAGAATGACAGACTTTCGAGAGAGCGAAGCGAAGGATCTCTGCAGTTGTTCGTAAATCTTTGAACCTAGGCAAACTGCGGGGATCCTTCGCTTCGCTCAGGATGACAGGCCTTTGTTTTTTCACACCTTTCTGGCCTTTCCGTGAAGCACGCGGGGGAGCCGCACTTCTCGTTCAGCCTTCAGCCTGTGGGTTCACGGCATCTTCCAATCCGTATTCTTTGATTTTCCTGTAGATCGTTGTCTTTCCGATGCCCAGTAATTTCGCGGCGCGCTGCCGGTCGCCTTTGGTTGCCTCGAGGGCCTGAAGGATCTGGCGCTGCTCGAGCTCGCGCAGCGTAGCGACGACCGGCGGCTCTGATGCCGGCTTGCCTACGAAATAGAGGATGGTGGAGGGCAGATCAACCACCCGGGCTTGCGGGGCGCTTCCGAGCGCCAAGACGCGTTGGATGCAATTCTCGAGCTCCCGGATGTTTCCCGGCCAATCGTAGCTCATCAAGCGCGCCATGGCCTCGTCGGAGACGTCTGTGATGCTGGCCTGGCTCGCTTTGTGTTTGGCAAGAAAAAACCGAATCAAACCGGGGATGTCGTCGCGTCGCTCGCGGAGCGGCGGCAACTTGATAGAAACCAAATTGAGGCGGAAGTAGAGTTCTTTCCGGAATGTCCCGCCCTTGATGGCGGCCGCAAGGTCCTGGTCAGTAGCGGCGATGATTCGGGCTTTCATGGGAATCCGCTGGTTACTTCCCAGGGGCCTGATTTCACGCTCTTGGAGGACGCGCAGGAGTTTCGGCTGAAGTTCGATAGGAAGCTCCACGATCTCGTCCAGAAACACCGTCCCTTCGCCCGCCGCGGCCAGCAGGCCTTGCCGGCTATCAGTCGCGCCGGTGAACGCCCCGCGCACATGCCCGAACATTTCGCTCTCAATCAGTGTGGGGGACAGCGCGCCGCAGTCGATCGGCACAAACGGCCGATCCGACCAGGGGCCCTGGGCATGAAGGGCACGCGCCACAAGTTCTTTTCCGGTACCGCTTTCCCCGAGGACCAGGACGGGATCCCGAGTCTGGGCGAGTTTAGCGACGGTGTGGTAGATCTTCTGCATGCGCGGCGATGCGCCGCACATCCCCGCGAAGTCGCCTTGATACCCGGCGCGGTCAACGCGCGCTTCAATTTGCTGAATTCCCATCTTTTCCTCAATCCTCGAACGCAACGGGCTAATATACTAACCGGAAACCGAATAGTCAAAAGGCAGAACGTTCGGACACCACCGTCCGGCCCCCGCAACGCAGCCCGGATGGGTATTGCTGAAATGGATGAGGGAGAATTCGTTGTATTATAGTGCTGAGAGGATAATCCTACTACTGTGGTCAAGAATGCCAAAATACTGATAGTCGAAGACGACGCCCACGAACGTCAGGGGCTCGCCGATCTGCTCTCTCTGTGGGGCTACGAAACCGAAACCGCCGAGGACGGTTCCGAAGCCCTCGAGAAAGTCGCATCGTTCAACCCTGCGGTGGTGATTTCGGATCTTCGCATGCCGCGCGTAACCGGCATGGAGCTGTTGAGGCAGGTCCATGAAGTCCACCCGGCTTTGAACTTCATCATGTTGACGGGCCAAGGAACCATCGAGGAAGCGGTAGAGGCCACGAAGCTGGGGGCCTTCAATTTTCTCGAGAAGCCGTTGGACACCAAGCGGCTGGAAGTGGAGCTGCGCAATTGCCTGGAACGGCACGAGAGCGAGCGGCAGCTCGAGGCCGCACACCGCAGGCTGCGCGACCTGGGCTTCCTCGGGAACATCGTGGGGCGATCCAAGAAGATACAGGAAGTGACGACGCTGATCTCCCAGGTGGCGCCTTCGCGTGCTTCGGTGTTGATCACCGGCGAGAGCGGCACGGGAAAAGAACTGGTGGCCCGGACGATACACGACTTGAGCCCCCGCCGGTCCCAGCCCTTTGTGGCTGTCAACTGCGCTGCCATCCCCGAGACTCTGATGGAGAGCGAAGTTTTCGGCCACGAAAAGGGCGCCTTCACCGGAGCCCTCGAGCGCCGGATCGGTTGTTTTGAGTTGGCCGACGGCGGGACGCTGCTGCTCGACGAGATCGGCGAAATGCCTTCCGGCACGCAGGCCAAGCTGCTGCGTGTCCTGGAAGACTCGAAGGTGCGCCGCCTGGGCAGCAAATCGGAAATCTCCGTTGATGTGCGGGTCCTTGCCGCTACCAACAAAGTTCCGGAAGAAGCGGTCGCCAAAGGTCAATTGCGGAGTGACCTTTACTTCCGCCTGAATGTGGTCAATATCGTTTTGCCCCCGTTGCGCTCCCACCTGGAGGACCTGGAGGAGTTGACGACGGCATTGCTTGACGACCTGAACCGCAAGCACGACCGCGCGGTGAAGGGCGTGGACAGCGAAGTGCTTCAGGCTTTCCACCATTACAACTGGCCCGGAAATGTGCGCGAGCTGCGCAACGCTCTGGAACGGATGCTGGTGACTTGTACCGGCGATCACTTGACTGTCCACCATCTACCCCGCGGCTTCGGCCGAGCCGGGATTGCCGAAACCGAAGATCAACTCCGGCTCCGTCCCGGCATGACGGTTGCCGAGGCTGAACGCCGCCTTATTTTTGAAACCCTTGAATCCACCCAGAATAATAAGACGCGGGCTGCCGAACTGCTCGGCATCAGCCTGAAAACTCTCCATAACAAGCTGAAGGAATATGGGGCTCAGTCTGAAGATTAAGCTTACCGCCCTCACCACCCTGCTGGTCCTGTTCATGGTCCTGGGCATCTCGGCGCTTTACCTCTCCCACTTGACGCGGCAGGCTCTCGTAGAGGTTCAAAGTAGGGGCGAATGGCTGGCCAGTGAGATCTACCATCAGGCCAGCAGAGTCCTGTCGCAGGCGCGAATGCCGCGGGGCTCGAACCCGGAAGATCTCGAGGCCCTGCGGAGTTTCGTGCAGGGCCACCTTGCGAAGGACCCAGGGCTTACCTCGCTGCTGGAATCGGCAGTCGGTTATTCGCCATCCATCTATTACGCTGCGATCACGGACTCCGGAGGGCAAATCCTGGTCAACACCACCCCGGAAACGAACGGGCACGTGTTAGCCAAAGCACCCCGTTTTGACGAGTTGCTTCATGCCGGATTGCTGACGCAGCTCAAGGTGATTTATGGACCTTCCAAGGTATACGAAGTTGTGCTCTCGCTGGAGATTGGTGAAAATTTCCCGTGCGACGTGCGGGTGGGAGTTGGCACGCTCTTCGTCAGCAACGAAATGAGTCCGGAATTGAGCGCGGCCCGCAACCTCTCGATTGCCGTCATCCTCTTAACGACTCTTTCTTCCATTCTCCTTTCCTACATCGTTCTGCGTCCCTTGCAGACCATTTCCAGAAGCGTTGACCTCCTGGCGCGCGGCCAGTATTCCGAGTCGGTGCGCCTGAAGCGCAGCGACGAGTGGGGCGTGCTTTCCTCAAAACTGAACCTCCTGGGCGAGCAGATGCGCGGCGAAAAGGCAGCCTTTGTGGAATTGAAGGAAAATCTTGACCAGCTCTTTTCCAAGCTGAGCGACGGCCTGCTGCTCTTTGAGCGGCAGGATCGCCTGGTTCTGGCCACACCCGCTGCCGCGCGTCTGCTCGGTTGCAGGGCGGAAACTATTCTTCATCGCCAGGCGCAAGAGATATTCACCGCCGACCATCCTCTTCATGACCTCTTGCGGCAGGCCTTCGCCTCTCGCCAGTCGACGGCTTGGCGAACCTTGGACCTGGGAGGCGAGCCGCCAGTGCGCCTGGCGGTAAGCGTCCGCTTCATCGTCGAACAGGGCGAACCGATGGGATGCCTGGTTACCTTGCGGGACGCCAGCACGCGCGCTCAGATTGAGGACCAGATTGATGTGACGGCGAAGCTGGCGGCCCTTGGCCGGCTCACTTCCGGAGTCGCCCACGAAGTGAAGAATCCGCTCAATGCCATGGTCCTTCAGGTCGAGCTGCTGAAATCCAAATTGAAGGATCAGGGCGATCAGGTCGGCCCGCACCTGGCAATACTCTCGAACGAGATCCACCGGCTCGATCGAGTGGTTAAGACCTTCCTCGATTTCACCCGGCCGGTCGAGCTTCGGCCCACGCCCACCGATGTGGAAAAACTGGTGCGCGATGTCTTTTTGCTGGCCGAGCCTCTGGCCCGGAAAAACAACGTGCGCTTGGTCTTTGAGCACCAGGGAACGCTTCCGGAGGCTAGCATCGACCGGGACCTTATGAAACAAGCGCTCCTGAACCTGGTTCTAAACGGCTGCCAGGCTATGCCCTCCGGAGGAGAACTCAAGGTCAAACCGCATCTCGATGGTCGTTATCTGAGCCTCGAGGTTTCCGATGAGGGCGAGGGTATCCCGCAGGAAGCCCGTCAGAAAATCTTCTCGCTCTTCTATACCACCAAGCCCGGCGGCACCGGAATCGGACTCGCCATGGCTTTCAGAATCCTTCAGCTCCACAACGGCTTCATCGAGTTCACCAGTGAACTCCACCGGGGCACGACATTCCGGGTTTTCGTTCCCGTGTCGTGACCGGGGCGATTCCCGAAGCGTCAGTAAAACGCAAGATTACGCCCGCTCATCCCCAGCGAAGACTTCGTTATCCTTCGGCTCGCCAATCGTCGTGAAAGTGATTCCCCGCCTTGGCAAGGAGGGATCAGGGGTGGTTGCCAGGCGGTAACTACCCACCACCCCTGGCCCCTCCTCCCGCTGAGGAGGGGAGTCTTTTTCATGGCAGTCGCTCATGCCCGTCGGCTGACGGGCGCCCAGAAACCATAAAGTACCCGGGAGCGCGGGCATCCTGCCCGCAGAGTGCATGCAATTGCGGCGCGAATGGCGGGCAGGATGCCCGCGCTCCCGGATATCTTCAGAGCAGCGAGGAATGACATTTCCGGAAAGAGGTGATCGATGAACGTGGTCGAGACCCCGGTCTCTGACTGTGAACTGTGGACTGTTGACTGTCGACTCTTGTGATTTGCCTTTTGAGTTGTTCTCCCGCTCTGCTACTATTTGGGTCTTCGAGATTAGACCTGAATGGACGCGCAATCCTTATCATCAACGCCCCTCACGAATACCCCATCACGGGGTCAAAGCCCCCCTGCGCCGATTTCAGCGCCGGGCGCGATCCTGTTTGCCCTCGAAGATACCCTTCGGCTATTGTTCCGCCCCTTTGATGTTTGGAGGTGGGCTAAGCTCGGCCTGCTTTGCCTCTTCCTGGGAGGCGGGACACCCACGGCGGCATTCCAGTGGAGCCTGGGTGCTCTGCCAGGCGATCTTCGGCTGCCCAACCTGCTGAGTCGAGTGCGTCAATCCATAGGGCAGCACCCGTCTCTAATCGTCCTGGTCATCGTGGGGGCTCTTGCGCTGGGTCTCGGTGTGCTGTATTTGAGGTCGCTGTTTCGGTTCATGCTGGTGGATTCGCTGGTCAATCGGGAAGTGTCTCTAGGCCGCTCCTGGTTCGCCCTTCGCCCCCTCGGCGAGTCGTATTTCCGTTGGCTGGCCTTAACCCTAGGAGGCCTCGTTACAACATTTGCGCTTGTGGTCATCCTCGCTCTTCCGGGTCTCCATGCGGTTTCCGCATCCGGCCCCGGCAGGCTCTTCGCCACTGCAACGCTGGCGCTGATTCTCTCCCTGATCGTGCTCGTCGGGCTGGCTGTAGCCCTGCTGATCATGCTCACTGACGATTTGGTGGTCCCGTTGATGTATGCGGACCGTCTGCCGCTGGCGCCGGCGTGGAGGGCGCTGTGGCGAAAAATGCGTGCTGACCCGGCTTCCTTCGCGGTTTACATCCTGTTGCGATTTCTACTTTCGGTTGGGGTCAGCGTCGGCGTTCTCCTATTCCTGGTCCCGTTACTCGTTGGTCTGTTTTCCGGCTCGATCATCGTGGCGGCGCTCATCGTTCTGGCGCTGCATCTGGTCGGCTTGACCTGGGTATGGAGTCTGCCGACGATCAGTCTGGCCATCCTTGCGTTGCTTTTGCTTGCCGCGCTGTTGATAATTCTCTTGAGTATCGTTGGGATGCCGGGCCAGGTCTTTCTTCAGGACTTCAGCCTGCGCTTCATCGCAGCCCGCTCTCCTTCCCTCGCCACACTCTGCTCCTTGGTTGATATGGAAGATGAAGCTCAATGAGTAGGGGGACGGCTTGCCGTCCCCGCACTTCCGCTGGCCCCAACGAGGCTAGGGCAAGCCCTACCCCTACACTTCGTGAGTCCAGCCGATGGCCTTGCGAGGGCCTGCCCTCCTCGCCCTCCCTTATCGGCAGATTGGGCCCTAGGTAGGTTAGCGGGAAGATGGTAAAATCTTAGATGACATGAAACCAAGGGCCATCCCGCTCTTGTGGTGCAGTCTGGCTCTCCTCATCGGAGGTTGTCCGAAACGGCAAGCTCCCCCGCGGCTCGTGTACGTTCCTTCACCGCCTCCTGCGGCAATGCAGGCTTCGGGTCCAGAGACTCCGGCCACGATGGTGATCGAAGAGCCCCCACCACCGGAACCGGTGGTAATTGCTCCGCTGCCGGAAACCCTAATCCCCAAGGAAGAGGAGCCAAAGCCCCACCGCGCGCCGCACAAGGAACAAACTTCCGCCGCCCCTGGAACCGCTCCAGAAACGGACGAGGAAACCGCCCCCTCGGTGCCCTTGCTCGAGCCGCGCGAAAGCTCTACGGAGCAAGCGACCCAACGTCGTGAAATTCAGGGCTTGCAGGATGACGTGCAGAAGCGGATTGCAAAACTCAGCAGCGCCGAACACTCCAGCGTGGATCGCAAGACCCTCGATGATGCCCGCACGTTCTTCCAGCAATCCACGCAGGCTCTAAATGAAGGCGACCTTCAGCGCGCCCTCATGCTGGCGCGCAAAGCGTCCCTTTTAGTCTCGGCGCTGGAAAAGTAAGCAAACTCAGCCTCAGCCGGACCTCAGCGACTCCGCGCTCAAACCCTGAACGCGTGTCTACTCCAGCACGCGATGCTTCACGTTCATCACATCTCGCGCCGGCACAGTGCCCAACATCACGTTGTTCACGCTGACCACCGGCAAAGCCCTGAAACCGTACCGGGTGAACAAGTCCAAGGCCTCCTTCATGGTGCTTGCGGGAGTAAGGGTGATGACGTTTTCAACCATCAAGTCCCTCAGCAGTTCACCATCCCCGGCCATGAACAGGGTCTTCATATCTGCCACGCCCAGGAGTGTATCGTTTGGGTCCACGATGTAAAGGTACATCACAACGTCGATTCGCTTGGCCAATCGGCGGCACTTCAACTGGGCCTCCTCAACGGTGATGTCGGGAGGGAATTTGAAGAAGCGAGTCGAGGCGAAGTTGATGATTTTGAGATCCTGCTCCTCCAGGATCTCCTCAATCTTACTGACCTGAGCCGGCTCAAGCAATTTCAGGATAGCTTTCTTATCTTCAGCGGGAAGAATCGAGAGAATGTCGGCTGCCTGGCCAGGTGTCATTTCTCTGATCAGTTCGGCCAC
>Ga0187852_1001177_pt1 | contig 25650 bp, 19 predicted proteins | sample June2016WEW_6_40_FD_134511 | JGI IMG/M metagenome (GOLD analysis project Ga0187852, IMG submission 134511) | Peatland microbial communities from SPRUCE experiment site at the Marcell Experimental Forest, Minnesota, USA - June2016WEW_6_40 | ecosystem: Environmental > Terrestrial > Soil > Wetlands...
CCGTCGCCCTACGGGCTCCTCCGGTTAGCCGCCAAAGAACGAAAAGCGGAACTTTCTACTTTGCTAAGAACAGGACATTTCTACTTTGCTGGGATTAGGACATTTCTACTTTGCCTTGACAGGATGTTGGGGAAAGCCTATCAACCAATCAGAACAGTCGGAAGGCCGAGGATGATCTTGCCCCCGTGGGCCGTGGTGTCAAGCATGCGGGCGGCGGGCAATGAACCGACCAGGACAGTGAATGAGCCAAGAACGATAACATCAGGTGGACCTACACAGGTTGCCATATCGGTGACTCGAGCTTGAGGCAGGCTCCCGGTCAGGACGGTCGGGCAGCAGGGCGGAAGGATGGGACCGCCGACGTGCGGCACCAGTACGGTCAACATCGGGCAGACGTGCATGTCAGTGGTTCTGGCAGCAGGCATTCCCATGGGTTTACCTCCTGATTTCCGCTCTAAGAATCGTAGCGCGGGCGTCTCGCCCGCGGTCGCGGGGCGTCCCGCTCCCGGGCGTGGGCAGATGCCCACGCGACGGCGGGCGAGACGCCCGCGCTACTTTATCCGGGCCATCAAGGCCATGCCTTTTTGCAGAAAAACGCGATACTTCTCAGCCGCCTTCTCCGGCTGGTTTTTGACGGCAGCAATGATCACAGCTCCGCCCACTAACTGGGGTGTGACGTGATTCGGGGGAGGAAGCGGCTCATGCTCCGGCGGCACGACACTCCCTCCGCTGTAAAACGCTGCCAGCGCCAGCAAATCCGAGGGGCTCTCCGGCCCATCTTCAGCAACCGCAGCCTTTGCAGCCCGCCGGTTGCCTTCCTCGGGATTCGCGACCCAGCGTTCCGCCGCCACCTGCGTTTTCGAGATCTGCGCGGGGTCCTCCGTCCCCAGACTGTGACGCACGCAAAGGCAACCCCACCCCACTGCTTCCCGCTTTGGAAGAGAATAGGCTAGGAAGCGGGTGGCGTCCGGGAAAAATTGCTTCCCGACTAACAACTCGAGAAACTGCCGGGAAGTATGCTCATCCTTGAGCAAGGCCTTGGCTGCGTCTCCCAGCTTGGCTTGCTCACAGAGATTTCTTACTGTGACGACAGGTCTCACTCCCGGCGTGCTGCCCATGGTACGAACTTCCTTCCCTAAGCTCAGTTGATCATTACCAATCCACCCTTCAAGATGAGCAGACCGTCCCCTTTAACCTGGGTAATAGCCTGGCCTTCTATGGTGATCATAATGCCTTTAATGGTGACACCGGTCTGGTCAATGACGATGCTGTTTTGACCTACCTTGAGTGTGATGGACTGCATGGCCTCGGTAGTGCTGGCGCCCAAATCAAGCTTGGTGGATTGATTGCCCATGCTGATCTTCAGAGAGTCGTTGCCCATACTGATAGTGGCGTCTCGATTGCCCTGGCTGATCTTCAGCGTTTCGTTGCCGGTGTCGATGGCGGTGTCGCGGTTGCCCTTCTGGATGGTAATCTTCTCGTTTCCCTTTTGGACGACCTCGGTGCGATCGTTAGTAATAGTAATCGTCTGATTATTCAGCACCTTAAGATCATCATTGTTTTCCACGCGTACGGCCATATCTTTCTGGGCGCGCATGTAGAAAACTTCGGAACCCATCGTATCGTCGAAAGTCAGAACGTTGGAGTCGTGCTCGCCCCCACCTTTGGTGCTTCGGGACCGGAAGCCGCTGATGTTCTGTTTATCGGGCAGGGGGCAGGGCGGCATTTGCTGCGCGTTGTAAACACAGCCCACGATAATCGGGTGGTCGGGATCACCTTCCTCAAAATCAACCCAAACTTCCTGGCCGATGCGGGGAAGGAATATCGCTCCCCAGTTCTTTCCGGCCCAAATCTGGGAGACTCGGCACCAGGCTGTGCCTGTGCCATACCGATACTGGTCCCACGGGAACATGACCTGAATCCGGCCAAATTCATCCGTGTTGATTTCGTCTCCGTCAGGGCCGATGACGACCGCTGACGCCAGGCTATGGACGTGAGGGCGCACGGTGACGCGAGCGGGGCGGAACGGAATTGACTCCGGAATGCATGTAAAACTATTCGAGTAAGACTCAGCCTTAGCGCCTCCCGAAGTGCGGAAGGCGTCTGTTTCGGCGTAGTGGTGAATTTCAGTCAGGACGTAGTCCTTGTTCATGGCATCGGAAGGATGCGCCAGGAGAGTAAACTTGTAGCCGCTAATAAACATGCGGCAGGTGCTCGTTCCAGAAGCCAGAAGGTGCCCGGCCTCGATCTCCTGCATGCGGATCTTAGCGAGCCCCTGTCCGGCGTCCTGGGTCAAATGCTCTCCCGGGTAATCGAAGACCTGGTACTTCGTGTTGCCGCCCACGTCGTACATGGTGGGCTCGGTGGCCAATAAATTGGCAGAGGGTGTTTTGAAATTGTAGTCCTGCTGGGCGTATTTTCCAGGGCGAAGTTCCTGCTCGAGTTGCCAGGATGTGATGAGGTCTTCGTGAGGCCCTCCCGAGACGGCGCCATAGAGAATCTCGCTGCGGCCGGGACATGTATCGTGACTGGTTGGAGAATCCGCCAGCACCAGCGTGTGCCGGTGCTCCTCATGCTTGAAAAAATAGAAGATTCCATACTGTTCCATCAAGCGGGAAACAAAATTAAAACTCGACTCCCGATACTGCACGCAATAGTCCCGCGTCGGGTAGGAATTCTGGAGCTTATTCTCGAAGTCGTTGAAGCCCAGGTTACTGAACACTGACGTGATGATATCCGAGATGCTTTTGTTCACGAAACCCTGGCAATCCGCATCCCGGGTCAGCAGCCATAGCCAGGGCACCATTTCGGCGGTGTAGGCCGTAAACTGTTCTTCCGTGGCTTGCTGGGCAAAGCGGCTGATGATGCCGTTGATATACCGATAAGAATCGTCGGGTTGTTTCAAAGAGATGGTGACGTTCTTGCCGATGATGTCCGAGAATGCGAGGGAGGAATTCTCAGAAAGGAGGTCGAGCTGGAACCTGAAAAGTCGCGAGATTCCCTCGCTGCCCTGGAAACTTCGCAACAGCAAGACATCCGTACCCAGCGGAGTGTCGATTTTGAACAACCCACCTTCTTGTGTGAATTCGGGCATGGGATGACTCTCTCAGTAGTTGAAAGTTGAGAGTCGAAAGTCAAAAGTAAGGCAGCCAGTGTCCTGAGTCAGAAGTTCGTTCAGTAATTCAGCCCGCGGAGCGAGCGGCAGCGCGAAGCCCACGGCGCAAGCCGTGGGTTGCGGGAGCCTGCCCTCACCCCCCGTCCCCTCTCCCGCGCAGCGGGAGAGGGGTGCCGAAGGCGGGGTGAGGGCCATCCAACCCAGGGCTTACGTCCTGGGCTACGCCATGCCGCCCCTAACGGGGCTCTAAAGTGACTTTCGGCCCTCTTAAACTGCGGACTCTAAAATTAGAGGCCCGCATTCGGTAATCCGATCTCTCGACTTTCGACTTTTGACTTTCGACTAATTGTACACAAACGCCCCATCCGGCCCCACGCTGACGTTCAGGGTGGTTATTTTCTCGCCTTCCGACATCTTTCCCAGCAACCGGCGTGAGATATCGGGGAGCAGGGTGTTGGTCAGAATATTGTCCACGTTGCGCGCCCCGCTCTCGACCTCGGTGCAGCGACTGGCCACCGTGTCCACCAGGATGGGGTCATAGGTGAGCTGGATGTTGTGGTTCTCCTGCATGCGCCGTTGGATCTTGCCCAGCTTCAGGACCACGATCTTCTTCAGCGATTCATCCCGGATAGGATAATAGGGGATGATCACCATGCGGCCCAGAAATGCCGGCTTGAAGGTCTTATTCAGCTCCGGCTTCAGCGCCTTTACCAGGGGCTCGGGACCCGGCATTGTTGCCGGATCGGCGCAGAGCTTCATCATCTTATCCGTTTGCGCGTTGGTGGTCAGGATAATGATGGTGTTTTTGAAGTCGATCTCGCGGCCCTCGCCATCTTCCATGTTGCCTTTGTCAAAAACCTGATAGAAGAGTTCGAGAACGTCGGGGTGCGCCTTCTCGACTTCATCCAGCAGAACCACGGAATAGGGACGCCGCCGGACGGCCTCTGTCAGCACGCCTCCTTCGCCGTAACCGACGTATCCCGGTGGCGAGCCTTTCAGGGTCGAGACGGTGTGCGGCTCCTGAAATTCGGACATGTTAATGGTGATCAGGTTGTGTTCGCCGCCGTAAAGGAGATCGGCGAGAGCCAGGGCTGTTTCCGTCTTGCCCACGCCGCTTGGCCCGATCAGCATGAACACTCCGATCGGCCGGTTGGGATCATCGAGACTGGCCCGCGACGTCTGAATGCGCTGGCCGATGATATCCAGGGCGTGGGTCTGGCCGATCACCCGTCTCCCGAGATGATCGCTGAGCGTCAGAACGGTCGAAATCTCATCCTTCAGCATCTTGCCCACGGGAATCCCCGTCCACGCCGAAATCACCTCGCCTATGATCTGGGCGTCAACCGCCACACGCATCATAGGAGTTTCGCCCTGCAAGGCTGCCAGTTCCGCATCCAGCTTCACCAGTTCCGCTCGCATCCCTTCGATGTCGGGAGCCGGAGCAGGTGTGGCGGCAGCCGCAGTGGCCGTGGCAGCAGCACCGGCAGAAGCGGACGCAGCCGCCGCGGCAGCCTGAGCAGGCGCCTCCACCGCGGGTTTAGCCGCCGTCGCTCCGTGGCCGTCGCCGGTAACGACCGCTTCGAGCTGGGCGCGCAGATCTCTAATCTTCGAAACCAGTTCGTGCTCCTTCGTCCAGCGTTCGCTCAAGGTTTTCAGACTGGCCTCGACCTCCGCCTTCTGTTTTGCGATCTGCTCGAGGCGTTCCCGGTGATCCGCACCGATCGCTCCCTCACGTTCCAGAATTCGCTGCTGAACTGCCAGATCGTCCAATTGCCGCGTGGCGTCCTCAATGGCGGGCGGCGTGGCGCTCTGGCCGAGCGCCAGGCGCGCGCAGGCGGTATCCAGCACGCTCACGGCTTTGTCGGGAAGCTGACGGCCGGCCAGATAGCGATGCGAAAACTTGACGGCGGAAGTCAGGCCTTCGTCAAGAATGCGAACCTTGTGGTGCTTCTCGAGGGCCGGAACGATGCCGCGCAGCATTACCGTGCACTGCGTTTCGATAGGCTCCTCCACTTTGACCACTTGGAATCGCCGCGCCAGGGCAGGATCCTTCTCAAAGTACTTCTTGTATTCGGACCAGGTTGTAGCGGCAATCGTCCTCAATTCGCCCCGCGCTAATGCCGGCTTCAGCAGGTTGGCCGCATCGTTCTGGCCGGCCTGCCCGCCCGCGCCGATCATCGTATGCGCTTCGTCGATGAACAGGATGATGGGAATCGGTGAGGACTTGACCTCCTCGATAAGGCCTTTCAGCCGATTCTCAAACTCACCCTTGATACCGGCGCCCGCCTGCAAGAGCGCCAGGTCGAGGGAGCGAAGGGTGACATTCCGGAGCGGCGGAGGCACGTCGCCTTTCGCCACCCGGAGGGCAAATCCCTCCACCACCGCAGTCTTCCCTACCCCGGCCTCGCCGGTGAGAATGGGGTTGTTCTGGCGGCGGCGCATCAGGATGTCAATGATCTGGCGAATCTCCATATCTCTCCCGAGCACCGGATCGATTTTGCCGGCTTTGGCATTCTCGGTGAGGTTGATCGTAAACTGGTCGAGATTGGCCGTTTTGCCGGAGCCCGCAGGCTTCGGCGTGCCAGGAGCGCCCGCCGCAGCAGCCTCGACCGGCGGCGCCATTTCTTCTTCCGAATCTTTGACAATGGTGGCGAAGTCTTTGCGCAAAACGTCGCCGTCAATCTTCTGAAACTCCTTGCTGACCTCACGGATCTCCCGGCGCAGGTCATCGTTTCCCGTCAGGGCAAGGATAGCGAAACCGGTCCGCACCTGGCCGGCATTGAAGTCAATCGACCCGGTGGTCCACCCCTCGGTCATCATTTTCACGACGTGTGGGCTGATGGCAGGTGTGCGAGCATTGCCGGTCTTGAGCTTGTCGAGGCTTCGATTCAGCTCGCCCGTGAGGCGCGACTTGTCCAAGCCGAAGTGGCTCGAGATGCGCGCGAAGTCGCCATCCGTCTGGTCCAAAAGCTTGAGCATAAAATGCTCAACCTCGACATCGTAGTGCCTGCGCGCGACGCACAAGCCAGCGGCCGATTCGAGCGCGTTCCGGGTCGTGTCATTAAGCTTCCCGATTAACGATTTAAGATTTATTGCCATGCTATTCCCTCCCTGTTGTAAGGGCGAGTTTGTCTCGCCCAATGGCGGCGAACATCCGACCGTCGCACGGACAAAGACGACGTGGTTCTACCGCAAAGATCACCACAGAGCGCACAGAGATCACAGAGGAAGCGCTTTGAAACTGTGTAAACCTAAATCGGCTGTCATCCTGAGCGAAGCGAAGGATCTCTGTAGTTTCCTAGCGTTCAGCGATTTACGAACAACCACCAAGATCCTTCGCTTCGCTCAGGATGACACCTTCCAAGTTTCTTCACATCTTCTTTGGCTTGCTTCTGCGAAGTCTGTGACCGCTGTGGTAAATCCATCTCTGAATCGGCGTTATTCGTAGCGCTGGCCTTTAGGCCAGCATCTGCCGACCTGAAGGTCGGCGCTACTTTCAGATCAAAACAGTACGATGCATTCCGGGGTCACTCCCAAAGCGGAAGTATCGTGTCCCCCACATCCTTCGGCATTTCTTTAGTTCTGCCCCAAGTGGTCCAACCCAATTGCGGTGCAATTCCCTGTTCGGCGCCCAGCTCACAGCGCGGGACCTCTTCGCGCTTCAAGATAAGCTGAGCTTCGAAATCCAGTTCGTCGTTCGAAAAAAAGCGCGTCAGTTCCTGCAGCGGTTTAAAAGCCGAGCCTGTGGGCAGGAATTCGACGTATTGCTCAAGCGACAAGGGCCCGATTTTTATGCGCACCCGAGCGCTTTGATCCCAGACTTCATCACCCACCACGGCGCCGGCGCCCAGTTGTTCGGAGTACGAGCCTGTCCCTTCGAAGCTGCACTGATCGCTCTCTCCCAGGCTGTACCAACCGCCCGCAAATTGTTCCACCTCAACCGGAACATCAAAGTAGTCGCTGAGCATCTGTTCCAGCGCCACCGCCGAGCGCGGATGCTGCCCCAGCAATCCCGAATAATAAAGCAGGCAGTCATCAGGAACCGTCTGCCGATTCTGGAGGCCGGCGGTTCCGAGGCCAATCAAATCCATCACATGGTGCGAGAAATCATCGCGCTGGCCGCGTTCGTACGCAATCCAAAAGCGGTATTTTTCCCAAGCCTGAAAGAAGAGCGAGATAAATCGATGGTTGAAAGTGTCGAAGAAATCGACGGCGGTGGAATCACCCGATCGCGCCCTTTCCGCCGCGAAGACGGTATAAACAAGCGGCAGCACCCCTTGCGGACCGATCAACCCCATGAAGTTGACTTGCATCTCCACAGGGCCCTTCGCCGGCCAGGTCAGAGCTTGAATCTCGCTGGCAGGAAAGACCAGCGTTGGATTCCCCTTAAACCGCACCACCTCCGACGAGGGAGGAGCAAACTTACCCACTTCAACGCGGTCGGGGAGCAAACGCTCGAGCAGGCGCACGGCCTGGAAGAACTCGAAGAGTTGCGGTTGGTTGTGCAACCGCTCTTCCACGGAGGTCTTCGCTACATTAAGATCGCTTGGCCGGCTCGGGGTGGCCATTCCTTCAACACCTCTCTGCGCTGGCGTGTCTTGACAACAAGCTGGCTGAAACTATTGAGCGATGCATAGAGCGCCAGGAAACGTTCAATCACGGCGGCAAACAGGAACACTCCCCCGCCCGCGAACTCGTCCTCGTCGAACTCCATTTGAACTCGCGTTCCGCGGGCGAAGGTGATGCCGTTGTCTGAAATGATGCGCGCGAAGTGACGTTGACTTTCCAAGCCCACGATTCCCGTCACTTGCTTTTCGAGGTCAACAGAACCCGAAAAGTTGTACAGCCGGAGGATTTCCTGGAACGCTTCCCTGCCCTCCTCCACGATCGACAGGTAGTTCAAGGCCAAGTGAGAAATGAGACGCCAAAGCGCGCCCCTTCCCAAGGGCGGGCGAAGGGTTGCGGTGGGTTTGCGCAAGGCCACCGCGCCCTTGACGGAGCCGACTCCCTCGATTTCGAAGTCGCCACTTTCACTTCCAAACGGCAGGCGCGCCAGGATGTCGCGATTGCTGCACGTACAGCGAACCGTAATGGTCTCGGCCTGGGGCAGGGAGTCACGCGAGCTGAGGTTGACCAGGTGCAGGAACACTTCCGTGCCTTCATCGCCTTTGCGGCGGGAGAGGCGGCGCGTCGTGTGCCAGAAGGTTTGACTCTTGTCCCTCGGAGTCTTGTGGCGGTAAGCGTAAAAAGGCTCGTAATAAATGATCTCGTGAGTCTGGGGATTCGAGCTTAGGACCTCGTCAACCGAGAATATCTCCGTGGCATTCCTGCGCCGCACATCCGGCACGATGGGGTATTCCGACCGGTTCTGGGTCAGGAGGATGGGTTCAGCCGTCTGCGGAAACAGGTTGATGACGGGCGAACACCCCAGGCGAAGCGATTTGGCGTTGACCCCCACTTCCAACCGCTGTTGCCGGTGGCCGGCTTCGAAGGACGAAATGAGAAAGATCATTTCAGCGCGGCCGCCCTGGGTCGCGCGCGCCAGCGCTTCCAGCCCGCTAAGCTCAAAAAAGAAGAATTTCTCCGGCAGCGAGAAGTATTCCTGCAGGAGCCGGTAACCCACAAACGACCTGCGCGGATACGGCAGCATGGACTCATCTTCGGTGAAGCCCATCGGGCGCAAGGAACTCGCGGTCAAAGCCACGGGAGGCTTGCGCGTGTTCGCGGGGTCTCTAAGCACTATTTCAGTGCAGTTGTTACTGAGCAATTCGTAGAGCGTGTGGACGATTTCCCCTTCGCCATGCAGGTAGAAGCGCAACGAGCTGAGATTGAGTTTATCGAAGGCTACGTCGGACAGGCAGCGAAGCTCTACCCGCAGGGCCGCGACAGCATCCGGGGCGCGCAAGGGAGGATTCAGCTTATCCGGAGTCAACCACTTCGCCTCGACAATCTCGACGGGCCAGAGCGTCACATCGTAGCAACTGCGGAATTTGCAGGGCACGCCTTCGACGGGCCGTGAATAAAGCGCCGAGCCGCGGGGAATCTTCAGGCTCGAGGTGAGCTTGCCCTGCGCCGGATCCAGACGAAACTCCGCCACCGTCACGCCAGGAATGGGCCGAAGGAAATGCGGATAGATAACGCTGAGCAGGCCCTCTGTAATCTGGGGAAACTCATCGTCGATCTTCAGGTGGACCCGAGCGGCGAGGAAGGCAATACCCTCTAACAGCCTCTCAACGTGAGGGTCGTCGCAGCGGGTGGGTTCGAGCTGCAGGCGTGCAGCGATTTTGGGGTGCTTCTCGGCAAACTCCGCTCCCATCTGCCTCAGGAAGCTGAGTTCGCTCTCGTAGTATTCCAGAAGCTCATCACGCATGCTACGAACCCTTCACCGCAGGGGTGGCGCAGACATTGAAGTCGATGTCTGCGCCACCCTTTATGCAACGTACCCGATTGTCAAGAATCAAGTGAAACACCACACTAGGAACCCTTAACCTGATATTGTCCGCTCATCGGCTCCAGCATGGTATCGAACAACACTTGCTCCGGCGCCGGATCCATGCGCAACAATCCCTCAATAGCAAAGCGGATGACGCGTTTGTCGTCGGTCCCCGGTTCCATCCTCACCTTGACGTTGATGAGCCTGGGCTCGAACAGACTTACCGCAGCCTTGATTGACTCGAGCAGGTATGCCTGATCTTTGACCGACCGTAGATACAAACTTGAAACGTCCGGCAGCCCGTAGTTATAAACGGACCGCCCTACCTCTTTGAGAGAGGCCGGGGACTCTTCGATGGTCTGGCGGCTGTTCAGCAGCCATTCCAGGTCGCGCCGGACCGCGGCCTTCAACTCGCGCACCGATTGGGCTCTGCTGAGGGGGAGTTCCAGTTTGCGCTCGGGCTCCAGATCGACGAGTCGATCTATCACCGACAACGTGACGGGGCCTTCCTTGGCGGTTGTCGGCATCAGGTTTACAGGCAGGAAATAGCCTGGACAGGATCGAGGCGAACTACCGTTTGGAAAAGTCTGAACTTTTCCGATTCGTCTCCCTGTACCCGCTGGCTGTTCTTAATAATCGTCACCAGCGCTTTGGCTACAACAGCCCTATCCTCCCACTGTTCGACGTGATTGTTATCGAAAATCGTCACTAAGTCGTCGAGAATCGGTTGAGCAATTTGAGCCTGGCCGGCAGCAATGCAGATCTCGACAAGCTGCAATTTGCGGAAGAACTGGCCCCTTCCCGAAAGCTGTCTTTCCACCTCGCAACGCATTAAGTCGATGGCCTTCTGGGTCTGGCCGGCGGCTATCGCCTGGCGGGCCAGGTCATAACTGTCGACGAACTTACGGTGCCATCCAGGAACAGAGTAATTCTCGATCACCGGCGCATCCCCCACCGGCGCATCCGAAGGAGCCGCTTCCGGCGCCGGCTGAGCCTGCGGCTCTGCCGCCATCTCTTCGAACCACGCCCTGGTCTCGCTGTTGGCAACCGGGGTGTCGTCGAGCAGATTGATCTCGAGGAGCTGGGGCAGATCGTTTAAGAGCGTCTTCAACTCCGATCGGATAGCGACCGCGATACCGTCGTACTTTCTTCCCAGTCCTACGCAGGCATCCACGGTGAAGCGCTGCAAATCCAGCCAACCCCGGCTGCACGGAAGCGACATGGCGTTTTCAGCCGCCTCCAGCAACTCCTCCCACTTTCCCTCGATCGCCAGCCGCTTGATGTGCTGCCGCAGCACCGTGGGCGGCCCTTCGAGTAGTGTGAAATCCGAGCTTTCGAAGGCGGCGCGAAGCTCACCCCACCGCAGTCCCCGGAGCATCAGGTAAGGCGCCGGACTACAAGGATCGAGCTTCCGCAGAGCCGCCGCCGCGCGAGCCACGCTCGAGATCGCATCCCGGCGCTGGACCGGCTCCCCTTCTGCCAGCGGGATTACAATTCCCCCTGCCCCGCCGGCGGCCCGCCCAGCCGGCCCACCACCTGCACCTGCTCCTTCACCGCCTTCTCCTGCCCCCTCCGCCGCAGCTTCCGCACCCGCTTCCACAACGTCCGGCTCCGTCTCGCGCTTTTTCTGCAGGAGCAGGTGAGCGGTGTGCCGGACTGTCTCCAGCGCCTTTTTCAAGTCGGTGAAGCTGGGCGCAACGTCCCCAAACTTCTCCTGGCAAACTTTGTCCATGGCCTGGACCGTCGCCAACGAGCCGTCCAGGGCTGCTTCATTGGCGAGGTAGAAAGCCTTGGGAGTTTCGGCGAAGGACTTATCGAAGGCTTCCGGCGCCACCCTGCCATGTTCGATCAGCGCTGCCCTGGCTGCCTTCTTGTCGTCGGTGTCGGCCTGTTCTTCATAGCCCATTTTCCTGGACTCTGTGTAGTCCAGCCAGCCGTGCCTTGCCCTGTTAAGAGGGGCGGATTGGAGAGGTGAAACCAGGTTGGAGCCTATCCATTGGAGCGGCGCCGCCCGCAACTCCGCATCGCCATCTTCGAGTTGCGGGTACAAGCCGTCCCAGAATGTGCCGAGAAGACCTTGAAGGAAATCCAAACCCTGCTTCAAGCCGGCAAAACCCTCCGTGCGTAAGAGGGCGTCGGTGAGCCATGCGGCAATCTGAAGGTCCTTCGTCGTGGAAAGGGCCTCAACGGCCGACTTCACGACCTGAGGGTAGTCCGCTTTCTTGCCCTCGGTCTTCCATTCACCCTCTTGGACTTCTTCCTCTTCACGCCGGGCTTCCTTGATCTTGTCGTAGATGGGTGTGTATCGGAGGTCTTCCCCGCAGGGCTTATCTCCCGGAATCGGACTCAGTAGGTTATCAGGAAGAGGCATTCTGAGCTAAACCGTAGCCTGTGGTAAATTGAACTCCAGTTGCCGGACCTCGAGAAGTGGAAATTCCTCGCCGTCAACCAGCAACATCTTCTGGCCGATGGGCGCGGCCGTACCCGACTCGTCTTCTTCCCAAACCGTCATCCGGCCCAAGCGGACAGCATCATCAGAATTCTGCCAGGCAAAGGGGGACAAGGCAGGTATCAAGACTTCGCCGAGTTCGGTGCCCTTCGAAGCGGGCCCCGCACGAACTACGGCCGGGGTCCACAGCAAGTCGCGCAGACGGCGCGGCGCCTCAATCTTGACGGAGGCGAGATGCTCAAAGTTGATCCACAGATAACTCCCGCCAGCAAATACTTCCAGGCGAGGCCCAATCCGGGGATCGCCGTCCGCAATCGTCTGAAAGGGCTTTCCATTCAGCGTGCCCGCGACCGTTTCTGCGCCTGGCGAGTTTTCCCCGGCAGGCTTGGGGTATCCCTTCCTTTGAAACAGGTCCTGGCGAGTCCTCTCAGCCTGAAGGGCGCTGCGGTAGACGAGTGCCCCCATGCCGCTATTGGGACCGCCGTCCGCCAGGAGGTCGAGTTGTTTCTCTGCTCGATCATAATCTCCTGCAAAGCAGAGCAATTCGAAAAGAAAGGTACGGCGCCGGGCGTCGTCAGGGTTATTACGCAACTCCCCCCCCAACGCCTCAATCGCCTCCTTGAGTTTTCCAGCCTGAAAGAGGTGATTCGCGTTTTCCATGGTAGTGTTGCGCTGACCCCGCCTCGCGGGGTCAGCGCCGTGGGCCATGCTGCAGCCTACTTCGTTTGCTCCCTCTTCCTGAGGTCGTACACCACCTCGCCTCCGGAAACCAGCTTGCCATCCGCGCCTTGCACCTTGTAGTCGTAGTCGATAGAAGCATAGGAGACCGAAACGGATTCCGTCCCCACATCTTCACCCGAGGAACCTCCGACTTGGAAGCTCGAGACATAGACTTCCGTCAACTTGATGATCAGAAAATCGTCCGGAGTCTTCTGGCCGGTCTGCTTGCTGCAATACAGTGTCGCCTCCTTCGCGTGATCACCGGTGACGCAAAGCTGCAACAGCTTGGGGCTGGACTTGTCCACTCTCTTGGTAAAACTAAGGTCGGACATCGAAACTTTTCCCGCGCTCATGCCTTCGCCCACGATGGTCGTCGGGTTGCTCGCACCCCAACTCCACGACAGAAGTTCGATCTGTCCCTTGTGCTTCGTGGACGCGCTCTCGCCGGGTGCTTCCTTGATTTCCAGATGGTATTCAATCGCCATATTCTTCTCCTCGCATGATTTGGAATTTGAAAGAATACGAGGCGGGCTCTTGCGCGCCACCCGCCCCCAAGCTGTTATTTATTGGCAGACTGCGGCAGCGATGCAACCAACCGCAGCGAAACTGTCAGCTCGTCAAGCTGGAAGTGCGGGCGAAGGTAGGCCACGGCGCGGTATACGCCAGGTTTGCCCTTCACCTCTTCCACATCGACCCGCGCTTCACGTAACGGGTACTTGGCCTTCACGGACTGGGTTGCGGAGTCGTCCGTCGTTATATATTGCGAAATCCAACGGTTCAGGAACTTCTGAATCTCGTCGCGCGACGTGAAACTCCCGATCTTATCCCTCATCATGGCCTTCAAGTAGTGGGCGAACCTGCAGGTGGCCATGATGTATGGCAACTGCGCGGAGAGCCGAGCATTGGCGTTGGCCGCATCGCTGTCGTACAGCTTTGGCTTGTTTGCGGACTGCACGCTGAAAAATGCCGCCTTGTCCGTCCCCTTGCAATGCACCAACGGGATGATCCCTTGGTCGGCGAGTTCCTTCTCACGGCGATCCGTGATCGCAATCTCGGTGGGGCACTTCAGCGCTACGTCACCTTCGTCGGTCCGGAAGGTGTGGGCAGGCAGGCCTTCCACCAAGCCTCCTCCTTCGACGCCCCGGATGGCTGCGCACCAGCCGTACTGGGCGAAGGCGTTCGTCAGGCGCGCTCCCATGGCGTAGGCGGCGTTTCCCCAAAGGTACTTGGTGTGATCGGTCCCATCCACGCCCTCTTCGTAATTGAACGCATCCACGGGCGCCGTGTCCCTGCCGTAGGGAAGGCGCATCAAAACGTGCGGCACACAAAGCCCCACATACCGTGAATCGTCACTCTGGCGGAAACTCTTCCACTTGGCGAACTCGGTGGTATCAAAAATCTTGGCGATGTCGCGCGGCTGGTCAAGTTGCGTGAAGCTCTCCATATTCATGAGCTGTGAAGAAGCCGCACTCAAGAATGGTGCGTGTGCCGCCGCTGCAACGTTCGACACCTTCTCCAGCAACTCCAGGTCCTCCGGATGCTTGCTGAACTCGTAGTCCCCAATTATCGCCGCAAACGGATCGCCGCCAAAAACTCCGAACTCTTCTTCATAGATCTTCTTGAATAAGGCGCTCTGATCGAATTCCGGCGCCCGCTGCAGGTCGCGCAGAAGATCCTTCTTCGATACGTTCATGACGCGTATCTTCAGCATGGGGCTGGTTTCGCTTTGGCTGAGAAGATACTTTAAGCCGCGCCAGCTTCCCTCCAGCTTTTGAAACTGAGCATTATGCAGGATCTCATTGAGTTGAATGGAGACCAAATGATCGATTTGCGCGACCCTGGAGTTGATCATCGCCTCAGTGTCTTTCGAAATCGTGACCTGTCCTTCGAGCACCTGGTTGATGAATTCCTTCACCAGGCTCTTACCCCGTTCTCGGGTGGCCGCATCCGTTCCGACCCTGCCTTGCTCAACTATTTGGTCCAGCAATCCCTGTTCTGCTACTTGCTCCGTCGCCGCAGCCGGCGTCTTCGCCATTTCCTGATTAGCCATTGGATCCCTCCTTCTCTTCCCCTTCCTTCTTGCCACCCAATTCCGCTCTCAATTGGTTCAATTTTTCAGTGTTGCTGACTGCGTCAAGCAGGACCTGATCGAGCTTATCGTTCGTCTGCAGGGTTCCTTTGAGGTCGTTGAGGCGGGTGCGAAGATCAAGCAGTTCGCGCAGAGGCTTGACCTGTTTGGCCACATTCTCCGGCGAGAAGTCATCCATGCTCTTGAAGTCGAGGCTGACCTTCAACTGTCCCGCCTCGGAATCCTCGCTGAGCTTGTTCTCAACCGCGAAGGCCAGATGAGGCTTCATGCTCTCCAAAACACTGTCAAAATTGTCCGGGTTTACTTCGACGAATCTCCGATCCTTCAGCCGCGGTAATGGCTCCGTAGGCTGACCTGAAAAATCACCCAGAACCCCCATTACAAATGGAAGTTCTTTGATTTCAATGGCTCCACCGGTTTCCACATCGTAGGTTACGTGGACACGCGGCGGACGTACCCTTTCAAGCTTCTTCTGGACGCTCTGTGGCATTACGCACCCCTTTATTGAAATTTCATGTTTTGCTGATTTTCCTGAACCTGTACCTTTTTTAGCAAATCAGTGCGTGCTTGTCAACCTAAAACTCGAAGTGAGTGGCACAAAAAGTACCTGCGTGAACTCTGGCGCCCTTCGTTACCTGCCCGCGAGGCTCTCCGGCAATCTGAACTCTTCCACTTCAAGGAAGCCGCCTGAGATAAAAACAGACAGCAGCTTGGTGAACTCCGTCAGCGGAGTTTCCGGGTGGATGAATTTGTTCTGCCTGCAAAACTCATGGAGCTGCCGCACCGTCGATTTTCCATCGCACTGCGGAAGCAGAAACCCCACCCAAGGCTGCACTCGGCATTCAACGTCGAATGGATATTCCGTGTGCAGCTTGAATTCGTCCGGTTGCAACTCTCCGTTTTTCATGCGGTGGACAGTGTGCAGTTCCGAGGAAGGCGTGGCGACAGGGCGCGCTTCGGCGAGTCGTTCGATGAACCCGGGCTTCGCAAGAGCGGTCTCCCAGTTCAAGAGCCAGCCGATCTCGTCTCTGGCCGAAATGCGGCCAACAGACCTCCGGACGGTGAACACGGGACGGCTATCATCCCGGCGCTGCACGATCAGCCATCCGTAGGTCATATTCTGGATCCCGAGATCCCTCAACATTTCTCGCATCTGTTGCACTGCCCCGCCGCCCCCTTTGGCCTTCACAGCGTATTGCAATGCCGTGTCTGCGGGGGCTTGATCTTGACGCACAATGACCAGAACGTCGAATTCCGACTGCGCTTCGCCGAGCCAGCCCCTCACACGCTGCTCGAAGGGCGCATTTTCGCGGTCCGATCCTTGCGCCAGACAATAAAAGCGCCCGCCGGGACGCAGGTACCGAGGCAGTCCCACGACGATGCGTCGCGTCACCTGTTCTCCATCCACACCGCCGTCGTAAAAGGCCTGGGCGCGGCTCAGCACAGGCATATAGGGCGGATGAGCGACAATCCGGTCAAAGGTCAGGTCGTCCAAATGCTCATATAGGTCGCCTTGCATTATGGTGACGTTGTTGAGTTCATTCAGCAGACGGTTGAATTGCGCCATCTCCGTAGATCGCCCGGTGATGTCTACTGCCCAGATTGTGCGGCACCCGCGCCGTACGGCATCGAGCGCCGCCACCCCTGTGCCTGAGCATAGGTCGAGGAGGGTGTCACAAGGCTCCTTCGGCAAAGTCGCAATGAACTGCGAAGTGTTGGGCGTAATCGCGGCAAAAACAAAATCTTCCGGCAACTCCCTGACGCTGCCCTGCGGCAAAGTCCAGCGGTCCGAAATGATAAATAACCGCCCCACCGGGTAAAGCGCTACGGTAGCGCACATTTTCGTATGCGCCCCCACCCCTGTTTCCCCTCCCCAGTTGGGGAGGGGAGTGACCCGCACCCCTAATTCCCCTCCCCGGTTGGGGAGGGGAGTAAGGGGTGGGGCGAAATCTGACGGATCTTGAATTAGTAATCCAAGTTCCTTCATCGCCTCCACCACACCTGCCGGGATTGCCGACTCGAGCGCCTTGACCTCCAGCGCCTCCCCAAGCAGGAACAATCGAATCAACACGCCCAGCGTCTCAGACTCACCCGAAAGGGTTATCCGCGCGCGGTCACCGGAAAGGACCTCGCTGAGCCCGGACATGCCTAGGCGGCGGCAAATGGCCGGCTCATAGAAGTCTGAACTGCGCAGAAAATCACACAAGCAAGCGAAATGAGGCGAAGGTTCGAGCGGCAATCGCGAAGCCCGCACACTGTTCAGCTCTTCGACCCGTGACCCCAAATTTCCCTCCTGCGCTACCCGCCTCGCAGCAGCAACTTGCCTGCAAACGGCGCAGCAGACTCCCGCTCTCCCCCAGATCACTTCATCAGAACCCCCGCGCGTGCCAGATCATGCAAAATCTCTTCCGTCTCGGCGTTGATCCTCTTCTCCACAGTTTGCATGTCAACCACTGGCTGGCCGTCTTCCTCCATGGTCAGATTCCCGGACTTGAATATCTCGGGCAGATCTCTGCGGAGAGCGGCGTGGTCGCGTGTGCCGTCGAGCAGCATCAACACCCCTCTTTGCAGTGAATCGCTCAGATGCAGGCTTCGGCAGTGCAGCGTAGTAATCACGTTCCCGCTCCGAGCCTCCAGTCGAGCCAGCGGGCTTGCCAATGGTCTTTCGCTGACCTCGGTGGCAAAAAGGGGGACGTGAACGTGCAACTCGAGCAGTCCTGCAAGGTAGGTGCGCCATACGAAATCCGCGACCTCTGAGGCGATGTCCTGGTCTGGCTTTGGAACAAAGCCCAATTCCTGACGCGCTCTGCACTCGGCTTCTCTCGCTAGCTTTTCAAAGGGGATTCGCTCCGGGCGTGACTTAATGAGATACCAGAACAGCGAGCGCGCCAGAAGGTTCGGCGTCGTGAGTTCGGTGCCACTGGGGCTGCAGAAAGTTTCCCCCGCTTCCGGTGCGGCGTTCGGAGACTCAGCTTTCGGGCGCGCTTGGGTTGATATGAAGAAAGACCTTACGGAAACCGATTTCCCGGAGCGGTCGAGTGGCACGTCGTCGTGGCACAGAAGCGTTTTCCGGAAGGCCCGTCCGCACATGAAGTCCAGGTACTGCTCCCGCAGAGTGACTTCGTCGGAAATCTTGTCGAGCACTTCCTTTGCCTTCGCCGAGAGCCCTCCGCTATGCATCTCGAAGAAGTCAGTCTCACCCAGAAACTGTAGCCCATGGCGCTGGGCGTGCTCCATGAACTGGTAAAAGTAGAAGGGCTGGAAATCGGGCGACAGCTCGTCGTGATAAAGGCCCTCCCGGGAGCGCGTGGACATGCGCTCGAACTCGTCCTGGAGTGTTTTGGTGTAGGGCTCAGTCTCTTTACCCGATTTCGCCAACAGCTTCAGCAAGGTTACGGCCTGCTGGAGTTGTTGTTGTGGCTCACGAAAATCTCGAATGTGGAACAACATCATCTCGCGCACCATTACCCGCGCATAACTCCCCGGAAACGCGTCGTAACTGACATAAGCAATTCCCTGGGGTGCGAGGCTGGCTTTGCAGATGGCCATCATCTGGTCGCGAACCGGGGCGGGAACCCAGGTGTAAAGACCGTGGGCGATGATGTAATCGAATTTGCCGTAGTCCGGGGCCATTTCCAGCAAGTCGGCCTGCCGCAGGTTAAGGTTTTTCAGCCCCAGAGCCTCCACCATGGCCTTCCCACGAGCAATCGGTTTCGATGCCAGGTCGACTCCCACAAATTCACTTTCCGGCAGACCCACGGCCATGGCCAACAAGTTGGCGCCGCTCGAACATCCCAACTCGAGCACCCGGCAGCGCTCCACCGCCGCGGGTCGCATGCCGAAGTGCATCCCCACGGTCGCCAGCCGGTCGGGATGCGTGTGTGAGATAGGAAGCGATGGGTAGGCTACTTCGTCGTAAGGGTTCAAATCAGGACTGGCCATATTTGGTTGACTCTTTGCCGTTTTGCACCTCGCCCCGGTCACAGGGGAAGACGATTTCAAATGGCAAATGGCAAAAGGCAAAATTCAAATGGTTTGAAATTTGCCATCTGCAAAATGGAAGTGCGGTAAGACCTCTCCTCAAGGAACGCTTCCACTCTACCGGAAGTCACCAACTCCCTTCCCGGGATTTTGAAGCAACCTCAAAGCGTAAATGAAAAACCATTTGAATTTTGCCTTTTGCCATTTGCCATTTGAAATGCTTTTGCGGAGTCTGCGAAAGAGCCGTTCACAACTAAGTCTGACAAAGCCCTCCGATTGGCAGCGGTCTCAAGATTCCCATCGTCCAGCCAAGGCGCTAACGGGGTCGGCGATTGACTGAAATCGAACCAAGCGCACCGCCGGCTGATCCTTCAAGGAAGCAAGCGCCATGAAACCCCTTTCCATCATCTCTTCTGCCGCCGTCTGCGTCAAAAGCGTTTCGGCACACGGCAGGGTCTCAGTTTCGCCGTCGACCTTATAAACGTAAACGGGCAGGCCGTCTACTTCCGAATGCGTACCGGGCTGCAGGTCCCACCCTTGTTCGGCAAAAGACTGCGCCAACAACAGGGCGCCGGCAAAGGCTGCATTGCCCCACAAGTAATTCTCATGGGCCTCGGAATCCGGCATTTCTTCGAATTGGAAGCGTTCTATGGGCTCGGTATCCTTGCCATAGGGCAGCCGCAAGAGAAAACGCGGCAACGCCAAGCCTACAAAGCGAGCCTCAGGGGAATTCCTTAACTTCTGCCAAGATGCGGCTGCCTCGCCGGACATCGCAACTTTCCATTCCCGCGTCTCCGGTAGACCCAGCGCGGAATCGCAGCCCAAGAGGCGAGGACTCGCGCCCGCGAGGAAGGGCGCGCCGGCGCTTGCGGCCACCTTGCCGATTCGAGCCAGCAATTCGGCATCTTCGAAGCTGGGCCCGAAGGTGAAATCTCCGGCAATCACTGCCCAAGGTTCCGCCCCCGGCGTGCCGACGGTCTTTTCTACCAGCAACCTGTACATTCCCGTCGATCTCAAATCGCCGGACGCCATCAGGTCATGCGCAAGTTCCTGCCTCGAAACGTCAATCAGAAACAGCTTGAGATGAGTATCCGTTTCCACGTTTCGCACCAGAAAGTACACCGCGCGCCATGCAGCTTCGAGGGCCTGGAAGGCGGGTGCGTGCAGTAGTGCTTCCATCTGAGCGCTGGTGGCTTTGTCAATCAACCCAACCAGTTCCGCCTGCCGAGGATCAGCTTTAGCCACCAGATGAGGGGCGACCAGCTTGTGCAACAACCCGCTCCATTCGTCCGGCCGCTTGCTTGTTCGATCTTGTGCCTTGCTTTCGGTTACCTCCAGCATGTCGTCCAAAAGACTTCCCGAAACCAAATTCTGAATGTCCTGCGCAGAAGCTCGAGGCGAGGACACTGGGACCTGCGCCTCAATGGGCGTGGCTTGCGGTGGGGGCGCTTCGCCTTGCGCCGCGGCTGAAGTCAGTTCCGCCGCGGTCTTGGCGAAAGTCGCCGGATCGCCGAGCTTCCGGCGCGTTTCCCGCAGCTTCTGGAATATCTGCGCCTGCTCGAAAAGCCTGTCCGGATGAAAATCGTCCAGGTCCGCAAATTGCAGAGGGATGCAAAAATCGCCCTCTCCGCCCGGCGTTAAGTCGAGTCGAGGCGCAAGCTTGGCCAGCACGGAATCAAAGTTGTCGCGATCGACCATGATCGGACGGCGGCCGGCGAGAGCGTCACCGCTCTCAAGCAAACCGCGGTTGGCACGGCCACTGAAATCCCCCAGGATCGCAACCCTAAAGGGAGTCTCTCGGTCCGGCCTCGCCTGCGCCTGCTCCCGACCTGCAGTCACATCAAGACGAATGTCCCCAAATGAATCGCGGGTTGGCATGACTACTCCAATTTGCTGATGAAGTGTTAGCTGAACTGTCTATCCACATAATTGTACGACAACTTGGCGCAACCACCAAATCCCTGACAGAGTTCGGAGTGTCCTAATTTGACTCGTGGCGCTGGCCTTCAGGCCAGCATCTGCCGCCTAAAGGTCGGCGCTACGCCCAAACCAGGACACTACCCTGCAATTTCTCGATAATCGAGGCAAGGACAGAAGGGTGCATGGCCATGGGCCCCAAGGCAGGCGGCGAAGGGGTAGGGCTTGCCCTACCCTTCTCCGGGTCAGCAGAAATGCGGGGACGGCAAGCCGTCCCCTACGGTGCGAAGCCTATTCTATTTGAGATAATACCAATCTAAGACGTGCTGGCGAGTTCATGATGGAGGACCATGATCTGATTGGAACGCACGGGGCACATCGCGTAAGCGCGCCCTTCGTTGTCGCTGAACTCAACTTCAAACACGCCGGGCGCCAGGTTTTCCACTACCGTTCCCACCTGCCCGCGCTGCAGTTTCTGAGCGGGTAGATCCTCAAGTAGCACTACCACCGCGAAGGGCTTGATATTCTCCATAATACTTACCTCACAACACGTAACAGGTCAGCAACTGAGGCTTGTCGGAGTTCACCAGGATTATCCAGATGCTCCGAACCTTCGCCGTGCCTCCAGGTCCAGCCATTAGAAAGTCTAGCACGTATCTAATGCGACAGGACTTCCTCAAAGAACGCCAATGCGCGTGGGTCGTGTGACTGGCCGAGCCAGAACATGGCTTGCTTTCGCACCACGCCATTGGTATTCGTCTTTGCTACCTGGATCAGCAGCGGCACGCCTTCGTCCTTCGGAAGTTGGCTGAGGGCGAAGACGGCGCGTTTCTTCACGTCGGTCTCCGGGTCGTTTTCGATGGCCTCAGTGATGGTGGCCTCGGCTTTCTTGCCGGCCCTTTGCGCCAACCAGAACAACGCCTGGCCTCGCACGTGGGCGCTCGAGTCGTGATGGGCGACGCCGATGATGGCATCCACGGCCCCAGGTTCCTTGCTGACGTAGAGCGCAAACACAGCTTTCTCGCGGAAGTGCTCGTCCGGATCGTCGCGCACCAGGCGATTGAGAGCTTCGTAGCCTTGCAGCCCTCGTGCTGCTCCCAGCCAGAAAGCGGCGTGCTCGCGCACGCGTTCCGGCTGGCCGTTCGCGGCAAACCCCTCGAGCGCGCGCTCGGCGGAGTTGTCCGCGTGAAGGGCGACGGCTGTTAGCGCTGAGTTTCCGACGTGATCGTCACCGCTCTCGCCTTCCGCATCTGCCCCTTCAGCCTTCACGAATCCGCTGAGCCAAGCCACGCTTTCCGTCGGCTGCACTCCCGTCAGCCAGATGAACGGCAGACCGCCCGCATCAAGTTCGCATTCAGGAGAGAAGGTGCGTATCTTCTCGATTTTTCCCGTCACGGCGCGATATAGGACGAGAAAGGAAGGCGAGGATTCCAACTTGACCTCTTTTGCGCCTTCCGTCTTCGCAGACTGGCCGATGAACTCCCCATTCCGATCCTCAAGGCGGCACCGTCCACACCCCTCTTCGGAGTTATTGCTGACCGAACCGTTGCAGCACATCCGGTGTTCCCCCGGCACGACGGGGACCGCGTAGCCAATCCAAACAGGACCACTTTCGCCGGACTCGATCGAGCGAAAAGCGCTCGCCAAGCCTCCGGCTGCGGATGCGGTGCGCATCTTCGCGTTAATCACGCGCGGCTCCTGCGCCGCGGCGGATAGGCAACACGCCGTGATCGCCAAGCAGGAGGCCCCAATGACCCGCCATCCAGCAGCTTTTGGAAGTAACCAAGAATATGTCATTTTCGCGTTGTCCTCCGTGTGAAGTGCGTCAGCGTACTTTGCCCTTACATGGATTTTGTGCCAGTTCGACATGGTGCGTCTCTTCATATCAACCGCAGGCCCCGAAGGGGCCTTCCACGAGTAGCCGCAGGTTTTAACCTGCGGAAACTGCACCAACCCCGGAGGGGTTGACTTCAGGTCCGGCCCCTTCAGGGCCGGTTCGGGCTTTGATTATGTTCCCCGTGGGTTGCACCCACGGCTACTCACGGTTTGCCCCTGCGGGGCAACGCTCACGCCCAGAGCCCAATGCTTGCGCCCGCTCGGCGGGCTAATTTCATTGAAGAACTTTCGACTCAGGCTACTTGACTTTCCGACTCTCGACTCTTCGACTTTACTTGTTCAGCAACTCCATCATGAAGTCGGTCGCTTCCTTGCTGTGCATCAGCGAGAGCTTCTGCACGGCGTCACGCTTCAGGGAAATATCCTTTTCCTGCCGTGCGATCTGGATAAGCGGGTTGGCATTCCCTTGCAGGAAGAACGCCTGAATTACGTTGCGCTTGATTTCAGGGTCTTTATCGCTGCTGTAAATGGAGGCCAAGGCATCGGCGGTCTTTTCTTTGCCCATCAGCCCGAGATTGCGCACCGCCTGCCGGCGTAGCTCCGGGTCTTTTTCGGCGCGCGCGAACTCCAGCGTGTGCTCGACGTCGCCGCTGATGAACATCCCCTGCAGGATGCCCCGCTTGACATCGACGTTGGTCTCATTCTGATAAAGTTGATAGAGTTCAGCGCGCGCGCCCATCACGCCGAGTTGCTTTACGGCTTCGGCACGCAACTCGGGCGACTGCTCGCTCTTCGCCACTTCCAGCAGGCGCTGCTTCTCGCCCCCCACCATGAAGCTCTGCAAGATGGCGCGCTTCACTTCCATGTCATGAGACGACTTGTAGATTTCCTCCAACGTGGCGCGGCTTTCCTTGCCGCCGAAGAGCCCGAGGTCACGGAGCGCCTTCATCTGCAGTTCGGGATTGCGGCTGCCGCCGGCGATTCGAGCCACGATCTCGTGCGCCTTAGGCGAGCCGCTCTGGCTGAGGACGAACAGCGCCCGCTCCTTGAGCTTGAGCGGCTGCGGACCGTTGAGGAACTTCTCGAGCATGGGAAGCGCCTGTTCGGGATCGCTGCCCATCAGGCTGTTGATGGCAATCAGCTTCAGATCTTCATTGCCCTCAGCCTCAGGCGACACCTTCTGCCCGGATGACTGCCGCACCTCAACCTCGAGGGCTTTAGCGTCGTCGAGCCAGCGGCTCTGAGGGTAAGTGCGCCGCAGCGTCTGGAGCGCCTCAAGCGCGTCAGACCGCTGCCCCAGCCGGTTTTCCGCGTAAGCTTTCCAATACAGCGCTCCTTCGGCGTCCGTGCCGCGCTCCGCGATAACTGTGTTGAGATGGTCGATCGCCGCTTGCAGTTTGCCGTCGTCGATTTGCTCCGTAGCCCGCTCGTAGAGTTCACGCTGCCTTTCGATCTTCTCCTGAGCGTGGTCGCGCGCTTCTTGTTCGTGGTCGCGCTTCTCCTGCTCGCGATCGCGGGCTTCTTGCTCCCGGTCGCGTTGCTCCTGCTCACGGTCCCGCGCCTCTTGGTCTGACATCGAAGCCGTGGCGCTCACCTGGGAATCTGGGCTACTTGCCTGACCCTGGAGAGGCAAGCCCAAAACCGCCCGTGGCGCCACCATCGCTGCCGCGCTGCTCACGGCGACCACGCACGCCACCATCAAGATATTTCTATAAATCCGAGTCATCTTTCCCTCCGCTTTGCTGTACTGCCAGCCCGTTGTCTTTCAGGTAAGAAGGTGTCCCGAAATCTGCGGCCACCACCCCAGTTCTCACATCCCCTTCTGTCCTGAGTCAGAGGTTCGTTGGAGAATTCAGCCCGTGGAGCGGGCGGCAGCCAGTAGCCCACGGCGCAAGCCGTGGGTTGCGAGCGCCGACCCACTCCCCCGTCCCCTCTCCCGCCCAGCGGGAGAGGGGTGCCAAAGGCGGGGTGAGGGCCCTCTAACCCAGGGCTTGCGCCCTGGGCTACTTTATACCGCCCCTGACGGGGCTCTAAGAAACGGCCGCGCATGGGAGAAACTTTCCCAACGAACTTCCGACTCAGGGCATCGGGGTTCTACGTCCCCCGCCGTGCCAAATCCTGAATCGCTTTCTTTTCCCTCTCGTGCACCTGCGAATCAACCACTCGAACCTTGAAAATGATTCCCTGCGCCTCCACGCGCCGGCGCAGATCCTCAAATTCCGGCGACGAAAGTTTGGATGGGCTGTGGGAAATCTCAATCAAGGTCCGTTCGAGTTCGTCGAGCAGGTTTGCTACGCCCGCCTCGCCCGCGCGCACGGCCGTGAGACGGTAAAGGCGGTTCGCCGCCACCAGGTCCTCCGCGCGCTCCCGCTCAGCGGAGATGTCCACCAATCGTTGGGGGCGGGTATTGACCAATTCCATCAGCACCATCTGCGAACGCTCGAGATGATCGCCTACGGCCACCAGCAGAATGCGTTCACGCGACTGCGCCGAAACCGCCTGCAGCGGAACCTCTTGTCCGGGTCGCGGCCGGCCCGGCCAGAATCGCCCTGCGAAAAAAGCCCCCACTACCAGCGCAGCGACCAGCGCCACCGCGCCGGTGGGCGCCAGAAACCGTGAGGCCCGGAAAGCGCCAAAGAAGCGCTGCCAGAACGTTACTGGTTCGACAGATTCAAGATGTGGAACGAGACGCCGCCAAACCTCCGCCTCGAAATCCTCGCCGAGCGCCGGCGGTTCCACCACGTCTGCCGCCCCCAGAACTGCCGCCAACCGCTGGTAACGCGCGCGGCAGGATTCGCAGGCGCCCAGATGTTCCGTCAAACTTGCCCGCGGCGGCCCTCCTGCTTCGGCGTAATGGTAGAGAATCAATTCCTCTTCACTCGGATGTTTCACGTTCCGCACCTTCATCTTGCTGTAGGGGCGGCCCTCGTGGCCGCCCGCGGGCAAACTCAAGGGTTGCCCTAGCCTTTCGCGGTCCCCTTGCAACCTGTAGGGGTAGGGCTTGCCCTCATAAGCGTTCACTTAACGCCTCAACTGGTCAAGTGGTGGCAATTTGGGTCTCGTTCGCCACTAAATTCAGGCCCGGAGGGCCGACAGGGAGTAGCCCACGG
>Ga0187852_1001189_pt1 | contig 25438 bp, 15 predicted proteins | sample June2016WEW_6_40_FD_134511 | JGI IMG/M metagenome (GOLD analysis project Ga0187852, IMG submission 134511) | Peatland microbial communities from SPRUCE experiment site at the Marcell Experimental Forest, Minnesota, USA - June2016WEW_6_40 | ecosystem: Environmental > Terrestrial > Soil > Wetlands...
CCAATGTCTTGAACGAAGAGAAGAAACAACAAGTCTTAGCTCTGGGACGGCTGGGCTGGTCGCTGCGGCGCATCCAGCAAGCGACCAGAATCCGTCGCGAAACCGCCAGCGCCTACCTGAAAGGGGCGGGGATTGCGGTGCGTCCGCCCAGTGGCTGGGGGCGGCGCGCACCAAAACCGACCAACGAAGTGATCACCGACTCTGGCCCGGCAAAACCGGCCGTCGCGGGGCACCCCGACCCCGAAAACCTTTCTACTACGGGAAAAGCAACTTCAAAACCGGCCAACGAGGTGATCACCGACTCTGAAGTGGTCACCGGCCCCAGCGCCTGCGAGCCGTACCGGGAAGCCATCGAACTGGGGCTCAGCCGAGGCCGGAATGCGCGGGCGATCTGGCAGGACTTGGTCTCCGAGTACGGCTTCGCCAGCAGCTATCAGAGTGTGCAGCGCTTCGTGCGCAAGCGGCGCGGAGCCCAAGTGCCCGAAGCCCGCGTCGTGATCATCACTGCACCCGGCCATGAGGCGCAAGTCGATTACGGCACCGGCCCCATGGTGCGCGATCCGCAAAGCGGCAAGTACCTGCGGACACGCCTATTCGTGATGACGCTGGGCTGTAGCCGCAAGTCGGTACGCCTACTGACGTTCCGTTCCAGCGCCCATATCTGGGCCGAACTGCATGAGAAGGCTTTTCGTCGGCTGGGCGGTGCCACTCGCATCGTCGTGCTCGACAATCTGCGCGAAGGCGTGCTCGTCCCTGACATTTACGATCCCACACTCAATCCCCTCTACCGCGATGTGCTCGCCCACTACGGCGCGGTCGCCATGCCGTGTCGGATTCAAGATCCGGACCGCAAAGGGAAAGTTGAGTCAGGCGTCGGCCATGCCAAGAGAACACCACTCAAAGGCCTGCGCTTCGAAAGCTTGGACGAGGCCCAAGCTTAGCTCGACCACTGGGAAGAACGCTGGGCAGACACGCGCATCCACGGCACTACCAAACGGCAAGTCGCTGCGATGTTTGCGGAGGAGAAACCATTCCTACTTCCCCTACCTGTCGAACCTTTCCGCTATTACCTGTACGGTGAGCGCGTCGTGCATCTCAATGGCTGCGTCGAAGTCGAGGCGGCCTACTACGGTGCGCCGCCAGGCTGGATCGGACGAGTGGTCAAGGTGCAGTGGGACTCGCTGTACGTCCGCCTACTCGATCCTAGAACCGGTCAGCTGTTGCGCGAACATGTGCGACAAAAACGCGGCTGGTATCGGATAAAAGAAGAGGACCGGACGAAGAGGACACCACTTCGCACGTCCCAACTACTGTGGCGAGCCGGTCGGGCCGGAACCCACATCGGTACGCTCTGCGACGCCATCCATCGCCAGCAAGGCGAGGTGAGCGTGCGCCGCATCCTGGGCATACTTTCCCTGGCCAAGAAGTTCGGTACCGCTGCTGTCGATGCCGCTTGTGCGGCTGCGCTTGAGATGGGAGTGCAGGAATACCGCTTTGTGCGGCGCTATCTGGAGCGTTGCCCTCAAGCTCCACTCACGCTTCAGCAAGTCAATCCCCTGATTCGCCAACTGGTGCAGTATCGCGACCTCATCAACTACAAAACGAAGGAGCAAGAGAATGAACCTGATTGAACTGAACCGTGCCCTGAAACAACTGCGACTCGGCGGCATAGCTGCCGTACTGGAAACCCGCCTCCGCCAGGCCCAGGCCGAAGCCATGGCGCCTATCGATCTGATCTCCTGTCTCGTCTCTGATGAACTGACCCGCCGCGGCGAGCGACTGCTAGAGCGACGTCGCAAGCAGGCAGAGTTCCGTGACCCACAGAAGACGCTTGATAACTTCGACTTCAACTTCAACAAGAAGATGAACCGGAGTCTGGTCTTCGACCTGGCCACCAGCTCCTTCATCGCCCGACATGAAGATGCTTTGTTTTTAGGTCCACCAGGGACTGGGAAAAGTCACTTGGTTCAAGCGATCGGGCAAGCCGTGATTCAGCAGGGCTACCGCGTGCTCTATCGCGAAACGCACGCGCTCCTCGATGAACTCGCAGAAGCGACGCTCGATGGCACACGCAAAGAGTGCATGGAGTTTCTGGAAACGGTACCGTTGCTTATCATCGATGATCTGGGAATGCGCAAGCTGCCGCTCACCGCCGCCGAAGAACTGCTGGAGATCATCATGCGACGCTACGAACGCGCCAGCACGTTGCTGACCTCCAACCGCCCGGTCGAAGACTGGGGCAAATTGCTGGGCGATGCCGCCGCGGTCAGTGCCATGCTCGACCGCTTGCTGCACCACGGACACGTGCTCAAGTGTGGCCCTCGAAGTTGGAGAACCAAACTTGATGCGCTGGCGTAGCAATGTGCTCCAGACAAAGACGCCTCGATTCGTGCAACGGACCAACTTCGTGACGCGCGACACTGCGTGGACAACGATAAAGAATGTTGAACATGAAAAGCCTCCCGGCGGGGAGGCTCTTCCTCCAAGCTGCATTTGTCTACTTTTATCAGCTTGACACTAGAATGTTTACTATGTAGCATCGCTACATAGACAAGGGCATCAATGGCTAGTGTTCCAAAATTGTCGTACACCTCGGCAGTTGTCCTCCAGACAATCAGTGCCGGATACAGCTATGGTTTCGACATTATGGAAGTTACAGGCCTGCCGAGCGGTACGGTTTACCCTGCTCTTCGGCGTCTTGAGCAGCAGGAATTGATCAAGTCCAGGTGGGAGACGGAACATACTGCTTATGCAGAGCAGCGGCCCGCCCGCAAGTACTACCAACTCACCCGCCGAGGCAAAGATGCACTCGCTGAGGCGCTTCAGCGATATACGCTCCTTGAGAAACTCGCAAAGGCCGAACGCTGCTAGGGGGTTCCGTGAATGCACGGCGTCTGAGGAAGTTGTTGCGGTGGTGCAACGTCGTCCTACACGTAGCAAGCTGGCTTGTTCCGCACCGGCAGCGGGTCGAATGGCTCCAGGAATGGCAAGGTGAGATCTGGCACTGGGCTCATTTTCTTATCGAATCGGATCGGCTGAACGCGCGCACCGAGCAAGAACTTCTGGGACATTGCTGGGGATCATTCGTTGACGCACTGTGGCATCGGTTCAATCGGGTCGTTGTTCTGGACTTCGTGCACACGTATCCGCTGACGCCGAGGTTTTGTCTACTTGCCATTCTCTTAGCTGTTTTCGTATTTCTCGCAGCCAGTCCTGTATCGCTTTCCTCGTGGATCTTCAGTCCCCCCGCTTATGTCGATTCGTCCCATCTCTTGATTGTTTCGCTAAATACAAGATCCCACTGGCTGAGACCTGAACTGCTGCGTGAGGGGGCCACGCGCTGGGCACGAAACAATTCGTTGGTTGCGCACGCGGCAACCTATGCGTGGAGACCCAGCGTTGTGCAAGGACCGGCAGGGCGGGAAAGCGTGTTGTTCGCGAGAGTCACACCAGGAATATTTGAATTGCTTGGATCGCATCCCGTTCTCGGCCGAACATTTGAATCAACGGACTCTTCGTGTACGGACTGCGTGGTTTTGAGCAACGCGGTTTGGAAAAGTCAATTCCACGGCAACACCCAGGTAATAGGCCGCTCATTATCTCTCGATAGTCACCAAATGAAGATCGTCGGCGTTCTTCCTGCGCAATTCCGTTTCCCTGGGCTCGATATTGGCTTGTACGGTCCGTTTGGAACGGTGTCCGATCCTTCCCTACTGAGTTTCGAATGGCCGGGCGCTCTGGTTTGCCTGCCCGCGGGGGTAGAGAGCACAGAAGCAAAAAAACAGCTAGAGGCGTACGTAAACCACACCGGCGGCTTATCTTCAAACATAGTGCTGGATGTTCTCTCCTTAAGAGACATCCGGTACCAGTTTTTCGAATCCTGCGCAGCCGTGACTGCGCTTGCCCTCCTGCTCTTGATCTTTTTGAACTGGCGGACTGTTGTGCGCCTCCGTACTACTGGACCACGTCGAACTGTGGGTGGGTCCTTCAGGTGGTGGCTGTTCTTTGCTGTGAAGAACAGCTTGTTGCTGCTCCTGGTTTTAGCGGCTTCTGTGGGCCTCGTGCAGACAACTGTACTTAGATTTCTGAATGCTCAGGAGTATGCGGGTGGGACAGTCATGTGGCTTTTCTTAGTTGGACTGACAGTCGCTCTGACTTGGTCCATTCGTGACCAGTTTTCTCGTTGCCGCACGTGCCTCAGTCGGTTGAGAACCGAGGTAAATCTTGGGAACTCTGTCGGCACATTCTGTGAGCCAAGCGGAGTGGAATTAGTCTGCGATGGAGGCCACGGCATATTGCACCTGCCAGTTATGCAGTTCAGCTGCGTCGATTCCGAGCGCTGGACAGATCTGGATGAGTCGTGGCGAGCAGTGTCAGAACCACAAGCGAGTGTAGCCGTTTACTAGCTCGGCCTGGCTCACCATTCGGGAAGAACGTGAAAAGAGCAATTAGGCTGACGTTTCGTCTCTAAGAAGGAAAAAGCGTTCTCGCTATTGCAGAACAGGAGGTCTCGTCTTGCGTACCACCCCGGCTTTTCGTTCGCTAGTTTTGCTGTCAGCACTGTTCTCATTCACAAAGGGCACGGTGGCGCAGTCACTGGACTATGCCATTGAGCACGTGACTGTCATTAACCCTGGTACTGGCAGATCTCAGCCCGACACGACCATCGTGATCCATGGGCCCGGTATCGTCTCGGTCGTGCCCTCGAAGCACCTCAAACTGCCCGCTTCGACCAAAGTGATCAGCGGAAACGGCAAGTTCGTAATTCCCGGATTGTGGGATATGCATATGCATTTCCGCGATGCGGCCCGTGACCTGAAGATGGACGTTGCGAATGGCGTACTCGGCATTCGTAACATGGGCGGTGTCGCTAAAGAGGTGTTTCCGCTGCGCGATGCAATTGCCGCAGGCCAGCAGCTAGGACCGAAGATTGTCGCTTGCGGGCCGATCATCGATGGCCCTGACTCCTGGTCCAATCCGCAATTCACCATCTCTGTGACTACTGCGGGTGAGGCGCGGGCTGCCGTAGTTTCGCTGAAGCAACAGGGTACGGACTGCATCAAGGTGTACGACGGCCTGTCGCGAGATTCCTATTTCGCCATCCTCGATGAAGCGAAGAAGTTGGGCCTGCCGGTCGTCGGGCATTTGCCCAGCGCAATTAGCGTTCGGGAGGCATCGGATGCTGGTCAGCGGTCCCTGGAACACGGTATTGCGCTGGCGGGCGGATCCACAGCGGAGGGCGAATATATCAAACGGCGACTGGACCCATCTGTTTTCCAGGAAGCAGTCAGTACAAAGAACTTCGCACTAATTCCTGCGGTGATCGCGCGCGATCAGACCATGATGCTGGACACCTTCAGCCAGGAACGCGCGGATGCAACTTACCGGCTGCTCGCAAAAAACAACACGTTCGTCACTCCCACGCTGGTAACGGAGCATTCGCTCACGTTCATTGATGATCTGAATGCAAAGCCCGATCCCAGAATGCAGTATGTCTCGGCGGAGGAGTTGCAGTGGTGGAAACCAGAGAACGGCATGCTGACGAAATACCGGACGCCGGAGTACATCGCGATGAGAAAGCGTGAATATGCCAAGATGCTGGAAGAAGTCCATCGGGCGCAGACGCTTGGCGTGCACCTTCTGGCTGGAACAGATATTACGATTCCGTACACGTATCCGGGCTTCAGCTTGCACGATGAACTCAAATTATTTGTTGAAGCCGGCCTAACTCCAATGCAGGCGCTCGAAACCGCCACGACTAACCCCGCCCTCTTCCTTGGATTGTCGAAAACGTGGGGGCGTGTCGAGCCCGGCTACACGGCTAATCTCGTCTTGCTCACCGCTGATCCTTTGGCCGACATCTTGAATACGGAGAAGATCGATGCAGTTATTCTGAATGGTAGATTCTTGGACCGTGCACAACTCGACCAAATGCTCCGCGATGCCAGAGTATCTCCCGCTGTAAAGAAGTCCGCAAAGCGGTGAGCTGCAACGACAGCATCCTTCGAGTGTTCAAGTAAATGCTGTCCAGTCTGTTTCACAGTCTGGAGAAACCGGTTTTGGCACCGTTACCGGCCGAGCGCTTCGACATGAGCGAGTGGACAAACTTTGCAAGAGCCGGACAGCGGCAACGTGGGCGTGAGCATCACGAACCCTCCGTACAGATTAGACACCGCTCCAGATCGTTCCGGGATCTAATTTTATTAGACTTGCCTCAGCAGCCGCTGGCGAGGTAGAACATTTAAGTCCCCGGCGTCTTCTTATTGGCCGGTTTTGAAGTGATAACCGTTGGCCGCTTTTGAAGTGATCACTGAGGCAAAATGAGACGTGCGCTCAATTGTTCACTGATGGTATGTTTCTGGCTGTTATCAACCACAATGTTCGCCCAGTCGCCAACGAAAGGCGACGATGCGGTGTGGCACTTTGCTGTTTCCGGGGACTCCAGAAATTGCGGCGATGTCGTCATGCCTGCGATCGCCCAAAAGGTGCGACAGGAGGGCGCCGCCTTCTACTGGCACCTCGGAGACTACCGTGCCATCTACGACTTCGACCAGGATTTCAGGCAAAGGAACCCGAATGCGAGCATCTCCACCTACGAGAACGAGGCCTGGCAGGACTTCATCGAACAACAACTCCGCCCCTTTGGTGACTTGCCCGTTTACCTGGCGTTAGGAAATCACGAAACCATTTCGCCGAAAACTCGAGCTGAGGCGATCCAACAATTCGCAGACTGGTTCGGAGCCCCGGAACTCAGGAGGCAAAGATTGCAGGATGATCCGCAGGATCACATGCTCAGAACTTACTACCACTGGATTCGGAATGGAGTGGATTTCATCACGCTTGATAATGCATCCGACGACCAGCTTGATGATGGACAGCTGCAGTGGTTCGCCGCTGAGATCAAGAGAGCTGCCGAAAGTGGCGACGTTCGAACTGTCGTGGTAGGAATGCACGAAGCCTTGCCTGACAGTCTTTCGGCCGGCCACAGCATGAATGATTCTGCGCAGGGGACGGAGAGTGGCAGGACAGTGTACCGGCAGTTGGTGGAGTTCCGGAAAAGCACCCGTAAGAATGTATACGTGCTGGCGAGTCATTCGCACTTCTTGATGGAGAATGTCTATAACACTGCATGTCGCAAACGAGATCCGAACGATGTTCTGCCCGGGTGGATCGTGGGAACAGCAGGTGCAGTTCGCTATCGGCTCCCGAAGGATGTCAACGGCGCAGGTGAGGCGAAGACCGATGTGTACGGCTACGTCCTGGCAACAGTCTCCAAAGATGGAAATGTCAGTTTCGAATTCAAACAGATAAAAGAAGAAGACGTGCCGGAAACGACCCGGCGGAACTATTCGACTGAGTTCATTCAGAGCTGTTTCCAGGGTAATGCCTCGAAATATGTTCCAGACGGACCGCTTCAGCCACCGCATTGCCCCTGAGAAGGCGTCCAACGTCCCACAACCCTGGCGTGCGGGTTAAGCCGGAAAGCGCCACCTTGGCATAACGAGACAGCCAAGATGACTCGACTCGATGCCGTTGATGAGGCGGTCACCAGCTGTAGGAAAGGAGCTGCGCGAGATTCGCGAAGCCGGCTTGCATCAGTCGGAACGCATTCTTGCAAGTCCGCAGAATCAGCGCGTCGATCTACCTGATAAGAAGTCCGTCTTGAATCTGTACGCCACAATTATCGCGGGACAGGTTCACTGCCGCGTGTTCGCGAGAAAGACCGTGTGGCCACCTACGACGGTACGCAGCACGTTTGCCCTTAGAATGGCTTCTGGCCTCGCCTTCAGCAAATCTTCGTCCAAGACGACGAAGTCCGCGAACTGCCCAGACAAGAGCTTGCCTTTCTTCTTCTCCATATGCTCGGCAAAGGGCGACCCCTGGGTGTAGGCGTAGAGCGCCTGTCCAATGCTGATCACTTGTTCCGGGTGATAAGTCGTCGTTCCGTCTTCGCTTTTGCGCGTGACCGCCGCGTAAAGACCGCGAAATGGTGTGACCGGCTCGACCGGATAGTCCGTTCCAAATGCCAGCACTGTGCCCTGGTCCACAAACGTTTTCCAAGGATAGGAATTTGTTGCGCGCTTCGGTCCAATACGATCCTCCGCCCAGTTCATGTCCGTCAGCAAGTGATTGGGCTGCATGGACGCAATCACTCCAAGCCCCTTGAATCTTGCGAAGTCTTTCGGATCGACTACCTGCGCGTGCTCGATGCGGAAGCGATAGCTGATGCTTTCAGGAGCGGCCGCCTCCGCCTCAACAAAAGCACTGAGCGCCATGCCGACCGCACGATCCCCGATAGCGTGAAATCCGATCTGGAAACCGGCCCGCACCCGCTCAATGGTCATGCGGTTGAGCGTGGCTTGATCGAACTGCGGAATGCCGGAGTTACCGGGATCGTCCGAATACGGCGCGATGAGCGCGGCGGTGCGTGAGCCGAGTGATCCATCCATGAAACCTTTAAGCATCCCGGTGTGGAGCATGGGATCGTCGGCAGGGTGATGAGCACGCTGCTTCTCCAATACCGGTAGCGGGTCGGAAAAGGTCAGCCATTCGCTGATACGGATGGGAAGCTTATGCTCTCGCTCCATCTCCTCAAAGACTAGGAAATCATCCCAGGTGGAGTAGTCCTGAACGGAGGTAATACCGTGCGCGATGGCATCGTGCATGGCAAGCTCCAGCGCGTGCCGGCGTTCTTGGCGGCTGGGAGCAGGAACTTTGCTGTAGACCAAATCGACTGCCGTTTCACGCACGATGCCTGTCGGTTCGCCCCGAGCGTCCCGGTCAATCTTTCCGCCAGATGGATCGGATGTTTTCGCTGTGATTCCAGCCAACCGCAAGGCTTGGCTGTTGGCGATTGCGATATGGCCATCGACACGAGTAAAAATAGCAGGGTGGTCGCCGGTGACCGCATCGAGATTCTGCCGCGTGGGAAGTTGCTTCGACGGCCAAAGCGTGTGATCCCAGCCGCGTCCACGCAGCCATGAGCCAGGATGTGCTGTCTTGGCTGCCGTTGCAATCCGCTCCTGCATCTGGGAGAGCGATTTCACTGCGACGAGATCAATGGTCAGTTTTTCCCGGCCGGCACTGGCAAGGTGGACATGGGCATCATTGAAGCCGGGCATCGTGAAGGCTCCGTGAAGATCGACTACTTCTGTCTCAGGGCCGCGGAGTTTAAGAATCTCCGCATTACTGCCGGCGGCTACGACGGTGCCGTTCTGAACCGCCAGGGCTGACACCCGCCGTGGCGTAGCAGAGGTTAGGTCCTCGCCCGTGACGATGGTGCCATGCAGGTAAACCGCATCGGCAGTGCCGGCGGACTTCTGTTGCTGTGCCAAGAGAGGCATGCCCCACGCAATCAGAACAAGACTGCTAAACACAACGTTGTGATGGAGGATTTGCAACATCCTCAACCGTGATGAATTCCAGATGGCTCTCGTGGTTTGGCGTGCAGTTTCGTGTTGAGTGAATCTCGCCATGTGACGTTCTTCATGTTGCGAAGCGCGATATGGCCCTGGCCACCAGCATCTTTCGGATCAGGCTGGAAGGGTACTGTCCCGGTTCTGACGCCAATCTAACAAATCAGAGAGAAGGCCGACAAGTTCATCCCAATTCATCCCATAGTTCGATGCGGCGGCCGTCGCGGAAAAGAATATTTCGATACTTCAACTGAAGCGATGAATCTGTACCAGTTCGCCGGAAAAATATAGTCTGCGACGAAACGCTTAAATCGTACTAGAATGTGCCACCAGAGCCCGCCAATTCGTGGTTCTAGCGATCCGTGTATCCAACTTGGAGTTTCAGCAGCCCGATTCAGGCAAGTCGGCGAGGTTGAGTCTTTCGTGTGCGTCGAACCGACAGAGCTGGACAATAAAAATCCCAAGGTAGACAGCCGTGGATGAGGAAGTCGCCAGATGGCCGGAAGTTGTCGCCGATAGCATGAGTACATTCTCTCGTGCGCCGGAGGTGGATCTGCGCAAACTTTCCGATGCGGAGTTGATGGCGAGACTGAGGAACGGCGAGCACGAAGCTCTGTCTCACTTGTTCGATCGCTATCACCGGCTAGTCCTCAGCATCGCTTCGAAGATTATCCGTGACCGGGAAGAGGCGGAGGACGTGATGCAGGAAGTCTTCCTCGATGTCTATCGCGCCGCAGATAAGTTCGATTCTGCCAAGGGAACTACCAAGAGTTGGATCGTCCAGTTCGCATATCATAAGGGCCTGAATCGCCGGAAGTACCTTGCGTTGCGAGGGGCCTTTGAAGACCGCCAGATTAACGAGTTTGACCTTCAGGATTTCTCTCCATGTGGGTATGAAGACCATTCGTCTGACGATATCCTCACGATCGTTCAGCAAGGTTTGAAGACGCTCACTCCTAGACAGCGAGAAGTCGTCGAATTGGTTTGCTTCGAGGGGTATGTGCTACGCGAGGTTGCGGATCGGACCAAAGAACCCCTCGGGAACGTTCGGCACCACTACTATCGAGGCATCGAGAAGCTGAGGGAATTCGTAAAGGGAAGTACGTATTCTGAAAAGAGGGGAAGCAGTGCGGTCGAGAGAGGTGGAAAGTGAGCAATGGCATTTTGGGACACGCGTATTTTGAGGAGCTTTGTGCCCTGGCATCCGTAGGCGAGATTTCGCCCTCCGAATATCAAGAATTGTCCGATCACCTGCGGGCCTGCGCCACCTGCCGCGATTCGTACCAAGAGTTTTCTCGCCTTACACACGTGCAGTTGCCGCTTGAGGCTGCCGAACATTCACCTGTTCCAGAGCTGGCCGGCATAGGACAGTTTCTCGGCAGGAAATACAAGGCTCGCTTTGCAGCCCGGGCGCGAGAGCTCGACCTAGAAATCTCCGGCACAGAAGTGGCAAAGCGTGGATTGTGGGCCCACTTGCCCGTTTTTTCCATTCCCCGATTGTCCTACCAATACGCCTCTGCTGTCGTAATCCTTATTCTGCTCGCACTGGCCGGAGTCTCTACCCACCGCTGGAGGCAGACCAGCGTTCGCAGCGCGGCCTTCTCCGCGCAAGTTTCGAAGCTCTCGGAACAGAATGCCGCATTGCAACGGCGAGCGGAAATGCTTTCCCAGGGCAAGCAAAGCGTTGAAACCGATCTCGTCAGAACGCGAACCAGCAGTAGTGATCTGACTTTACAGCTGCGCGCATTGGAGCAACAAGGAAAGGACGACAAGCTCATACTCCAGAAATTGACCGCGCAGCTGATCGCCTCCAACGCTCATGGCGCCCAGACAAAGCAAGAGCTGCAAGAGACACAGCAAAGGCTCCTGGACGTTAACCAACAGATTGCACAGCTGCGCGCATCTCGCGCCAATGATGAAACCAAGGCCGCAGGTCAGCAGGTTGAAATGGCCGAGTTATCCCGCCGTGTCAAGGAGCAGGAGGAAGTTATAGAGAAGCAGCAAAGGCTTCTCAGTGTCGACACCGACGTGCGCAATTTGATGGCAGCCCGTAGTCTCCATATCACGGACGTGTTTGACGTCGACGGCAAGGGCAAGAAAAAAAGCGCTTTTGGCCGCGTTTTCTACACCGAAGGCAAGTCCCTTATTTTTTACGCATTCGACCTGCCGGCGCCAAGGGACTTGAATGCCAAACGTTCTTTCCAGGCCTGGGGCCAACTCTCCGATTCCTCCACTTCTGCCGTAAACCTCGGGATTTTCTACGTGGACGATCCTGCGCAAAGACGGTGGATGCTGAAGTTCGACAACCCTGAAGTCTTGAAGCAGCTCAACGCCGTGTTCGTCACTGTGGAGCCGCACGGAGGCACGGCGCGACCCACCGGCCAAAAGCTTATGTACGCCTACCTTGGGCACGAACCCAATCACCCATGATCCGCCAGCGGTGATTGTCGATGTCGCCCATCCTGACTTTGTGTTCGCATGCCTCATTTGTCATCTTTCCTGGCGGTTAGGTGTCGCTTTGTCGGTTCCCTAGCCTCGAAATTGGTACAACCTGGAATCGTCAGGTGAATAGTCCTGTAAGGAGCCAGTCTCGATGACGATCCTCAAGTTTCGGCGCGGTTGCTGTGTGGTCATTGTCTTGTTGTGTTTTGCGTCCCTGGTACTAGCGCAGATGGAGACCGCGAGCCTGTCAGGTCGCGTCACAGATCCTCAAGGCGCGGTTGTTCCCCACACCGTCATCGAAGCGATTGAAAACGACACAAACATCAAAACAACGACCGAGACTAACGACGCTGGGCTGTACTATCTACCCTCCCTTCACCCAGGCAGCTATCGGTTAGTCGTGAGCAAGGATGGTTTTCGGCAGATCATCCAGGCGGATGTTGTCCTGCACGTCCAGGATATCCTCACTCTGAATTTCGGGCTCCAGATCGGCTCAGTCAACGAGACCATGACCGTTACAGGCGGGACTCCGCTGGTTGACACAGAGTCCGCTTCCGTCAGTACCGTGATTGACCGGAACTTTGTAGAGAGTTTGCCGCTTAATGGGCGCAGCTTCAATACCCTTCTGCAACTGACCCCCGGAGTCGTACTTGCGCAGCAGACGTCTGGCTCTGCGACGGGGCAGTTCAGCATAGCTGGACAGAGGACCAGTGGAAACAACTTCCTCGTCGACGGTGTATCAGCAAATTTTGGCGTTGCACCCACTGCTGGAGCCACCGGCTCAGGGGCCGGCACCGGACAAGCGTTCAGTGCGATTGGGGGAACCAGTAGCTTGGTCTCGGTTGATGCGTTACAAGAATTCAGAGTCGAGACATCGTCTTTCGCTCCGGAATTTGGCCGTTCTCCCGGCGGACAAGTGATTCTGAATACCCGTGCAGGGACTAACCAGTTTCACGGTGGACTCTATGACTATTTTCGCAACACTGTCCTCGATGCCAATGATTGGTTTGCTAACAATGTGAACAATCCCCGGGCTCCCGAGCACCACAACGACTTCGGCGGTTTCTTAGGTGGTCCCATTCAGCCCAACAAAACTTTCTTCTTCGCTTCCTACGAGGGTGCACGACTCAGGCAGCCGAGTACAGCTATAGTGCAAGTGCCATCTGAATACGCTCGGTCGGTTGCACCATCTCCGCTAGCTCCTTTCTTGAATGCATATCCGATTCCAGATGATCGAACGATAATATCAGGAGTGTACACGGGACAGTTCGCCGGTAGTTATTCCAACCCATTTACATTGGACGCTGGCAGCATCCGCATCGACCACGTATTCAACGATCGCTTGTCCATGTTTGGTCGTTACAACGAAGCTCCTTCAGCGGCGGCAGTTCGCACTAATAGTCTTAGCGAGCTAGATACAACCGAGGTCAATACCAGAACACTGACCATCGGTTTTACAATGACGGTGAATCCACACCTGTACAACACACTGCGAGGAAACTATTCCACCCAGCGTTCCAGCCTTTTGTTTCAATTGGATTCTTTTGGCGGCGCCGCTCCTCCAGACCCGAGCACTCTCGCGCCAGCTCCACTATCCCCGGCCAGTACGTATGTGTCGTTTTACACTTTTGATACTGGCGTTTACCAGAGCGGCCCAAACGCGAAAAACCAAACCAACCAGCTTAACTTTGTAGATGACTTGTCCGTCACTAAAGGGGCGCACCAGGTCAAGATAGGCGTCGACTACAGAATCATATTTCTCAACTTGGAACCATTTCACGCATTTCTGGATTATCTGGTGACCAGCGTCCCTGACTTCTTGGCGACGGGCCAGGCGGATGTCTACGGAGTGGCCCAGAACAGCTCGCGATACTCGATTCAATCAACTTCACTGTACGCCCAGGACACATGGCGGATGGGTGCGAGGCTGAAATTAACGTACGGCCTCCGCTGGGAATTTGACCCTGCACCAGCAGCCAGAGGAGGCACCACGCTCGCTGCCTGGGAAAACGTTAACGACCCCACTCAACTCGCCCTCGCACCCTCAGGAACGCCCCTCTGGGCTACGACCTACAGCAATTTTGCACCACGGATTGGAGCAGCATACACATTGACACCTAGTGGAAACCTTGTTCTCAGAGGAGGCTTCGGAATCTTTTACGATTTGAACTCGGGTGCGATAGCAGCACTAGGCACCGCATTCCCCAATTCTGAAGCCACCTACACGACGGGCGCCTCTATGCCGCTCAGTCAACCCACAACATACCTGCCAGTACTGTCAACCCAGCCTCCTTACGGCGACACGTGGGGTTTTTCGCCTGACCTGAAACTTCCGCGCTCTTATCAGTGGAATGCCGCTCTCGAAAAGGCGTTCGGAGGTAAGCAAGTTGCCACCCTGACCTACGTTGGTCAGTCCGGAAGAGATCTGTTGAGGCAAGAAGGCATCAGTCAGCCAAATAACAATTTTACGGGCGACTTCCTACTGACTCGGAACAATGCGCGATCCAACTACAACGCTCTTCAGTTGCAGTATCGGAGGCCACTTGCAGACCGGCTTCAAGTACTTCTGAACTATACGTGGTCACACTCCTCCGACAATTCTTCGAATGACACCATCCTTGCGGTGTCAAGCGCTGTCCTCTCGGCTGCTAAAGACTATGCATCTTCAGACTTTGACGTGAGGCACAGTTTTTCAGGGGCGTTTCGGTTCGACGTGCCCACTCTGCATGGGCCGCGTCCAGTGTCACTCGTCGCGAGAGATTGGTCAATCGACAGTGTAGTTGTGGCCAGAACCGGCTTCCCCTTCAATGGTCAAGTTGTCACCGCAACGATCGCAGGAGTTTACCCGCGGCCGGACCTTGTACCAGGTACTCCGATTTGGCTTTCCGGATCACAATATCCCGGGCGAAAGGCTCTGAATCCTTCAGCATTCACTATTCCGCAAAGCGGTCAACAAGGGACAGAAGGGCGTAACGATATTCCAGGTTTCGGCCTGACCCAAGCCGACCTGTCACTCGCGCGGAAATTTCCCATCACCGAAAAGATCAATTTACAGTTCCGAGCCGACGCCTTCAATGCCCTGAACCATCCAAACTTCACAAACCCTCCAGCATACATCGGCCTCGGCCCCGCCTTCTTGCAGTCAACTCAGATGTTAAACCACGGGTTAGGAGGCCTGAACCCGCTCTTCCAAGAGGGAGGTCCCAGATCATTGCAGCTTTCTCTCAGATTGACCTTCTAGGTATCGCGGTTCTACCCGCTGCGGTCGCATGGGGGTTCGCTTGGAACAAGGCCCAAGGTCCTTACGCGACCCTAGTTACTCTAGTCGACAATCGAAAGCTCGCGTCTTTTCCTCTCGTTATTTGGCAGTGCACTCGCGGCTTCATTCTGTTTGTTCTGTGGCTTCACGCCGGAATATCGCCGGCGGTTGGTTCCGCTCAAGCAATTCGGATCAAATCCAACGTCAAGGCTAGTCCAAACAACGATCTGCACCCTTGGTACGAAACTCATGTTGATCCGCAGAACCCTGACAACATGCTGATTTGCGGCACCAAGTGGGACACCCGACGCAACATGCCTTACGGCTTTGTATACATGTCTCCTAATCGGGGCAGACAGTGGAAGCAGGTTCTCGAAGAACGATCTAGCGAATGGGTAACCGAGGAGTCCTGCGCTTATGGCGTGCATGGGGTGGCATACTTCGTCGCTGGTGCATCGAAGGTCACCAACGCACAACCACATCATGACTTGGGGACAACACACATTTATGTTTCACACGATTCGGGAAGAACATGGGAACTCGGCGTTACGACCGGGTGGGCAGATTGGTCGAGTTCGATAGTAGATCCCACACCAGGCCCAAATCAGAACCGGCTGTATCTTTTTTTCAACAGTCTAGCCCCTTTTTATTCCTCCTTGGGCGAGGTCGATGCTGCGCGGTCAGAAACCGCAGGTGCAGGCACACGGATAGGACTTCTGAGTTACAGAGACGGCGATTCAAGTGTTTCGGGGCCGTACACAAGTAAGGACATGGCCGTGGAGGGGCTTAGCGACGCCTTCCCAGGTCCCGCGATCTTGCTCAAGAGCGGTTCGATTCTGACCGTGGTTAGCGGATCTCGGTTCCGTCAAAAGGGCCGTCGTGAAACAGTGATTGAGTCGGTCTGGACGAACGCGACTCGCACTGCGCTGGAGCGTCCCTCGAAGGTGGTCAGTCACACAGAGGACATCGAGACTGTATACGACGTTGGCGAGACGAAATGCCATCAGGATTACCTTACCGCAGGCTTAGCATATGACCGCACTCGCAACAGGCTCTACTTTCTTTATCCTGAACAACGCAATACTGATTGTCAGCTTTGGCTAACCATGTCAGAAGACGAAGGAGCAACGTGGTCCGATCCAAGGCGTGTGTACTCCCCCGACGCAGATGCCGACAGAGCATATACAAATCCAGCAATGGCAGTGAATGAAGGTGGCGTTCTCGGAGTAATGTGGGAGGAACGGCGTGCGTCTGGGTGCTGGATGTTCGCTGCCTCAACAGATGCTGGCGCCACTCTCTCTCGAGCATCGCGGCTCGGCAGGTGTCACATGACCGCGCCTTCCCTTGGCGTGAACTCCTGGGAAACGTTTGTCAATCGTGACGCTCGAGACCCTGCTAACGGCACAACCATCGCAATTGACAATGCGTTACTGACCGTTTGGAGGAACACGAATGCTATTGCCGTAGCGCCAATCGGATCATTCTACCCAACATGGATCGACGGGTACCGGGGCAACGAGGAATTGCGGGTTGCGGAAGTGGACGTGTTGTCTGCGGAAGCGATGGTTGCCGCTGAAACGCAAGGCTTGAGAGCAACGTCGGATCAACTCGCAGTTCTCTACGGGGGCAGACAGTCCTATGATCTCACAACTCGAACTCTGACGCTTCAAGTCGTAATTAGAAATGTGGGTGGGCGACTTCTCAAAGGACCCTTTAAGTTGGCTGTCACGCACTTTACTGATACTGGGTGCGCTCGCATAGCTAACGCGAACAATGGTGCATGGTTCGCAGGTGCCGTCTGGGACCTGACTGAGACAATTCCTTCGAAAGTATTGCGTCCAGGAGAGACGAGCTCCCCCGATACTCTAAAGTTTAGACTCGAAAGCAGCAAGAAGCCGGAATGCCGAGCGCCCGGCATAATCGGTATGACCGTGAAGATTTTTGCTGCACAGGATGCAACAATCGAACCGGCTGGGCAATGATTGGCCACCTTGCTTTGCTCGTCATGCCTGAGCCTCAAGCGAGCGGTATATCGCGTGCCTGCAAACCAGCACCATCCCGACAGCTTCGGCTTTCCCTGCCATGAGACTACGGCCACCAAGCCGGGTTTGTGCCAAACAATATTTTTTCTCCAGCTGCTCATCCCTCCCAGTTGAATGTGGTATTTTTCGTCCCAGTGGATGTAGCGCATGTTTCCGAGACGTTGCGGAATTGGAAAGCTAGGCGAACCACCAAGGGCTGAATGAGTGCGTCCTTCCCAACACGACTTCGCATTCTCGCCGGTACATGGAATTTGAGCGGAGACCCGAGTAATCCCGCGGTGCGGCAGGAGGAGTACAGCGAAGACGTACGTCTCATGCTCAGGCTGCAAGCAGGGGACCGTGAGGCTCTTGCTCTTATCTTCGATCGGTATTCGAGAATCGTGTTTGAGATCGGGCGACAAGTCCTGCGCGACACGGGAGAAGCGGAAGAATTGGTGCAGGAGGTGTTTCTCAACGTGTATCGGAAGTGCGGCTCTTTTGATGCTGGGAAAGGGACGGTTCGTGGGTGGTTGCGCCGCATCGCTTACCGAGAGGCTTTCGACCGGAAGAACTACCTGACCAACCGGCGATTTTATGCTTGTGATGCGCTTGACGGGGTCATCGAAGACCTCGAGTCCGTATTCGATGTAGAGCGGGAAGCGGATGCTCGCCGGCTGGAATCACTGTTGCGCAACGCCATGGAAGGCCTAAACGAAAAGCAGCGTGTCACTCTGGAACTGTGCCTTTTCGATGGATATACGCTCCGCGAGATCAGCGAACGGCAGCAGGACTCGCTCGTGAATACGCGTCACCATTATTACCGTGCGCTGGAGCGTCTGAGAAAAAGTTTACCGTTGCGAGCACTTCGAGCAAGAACGAAGGATTTATGACGAATTCAAATCATAGTGGACTGGATCCGGTTGACCCAAAACAGCAACAGATCAGAAATCACCAGCAGTTCGTCGAACTGTGTGCTGTAGCCACTGCTGGTCCGCTGCCGGAAGACCAGGCGTCACAACTGCAGGCCCACTTGGAGGACTGCCCGGAGTGTCGTGAAGCTATGGCTGAGTTCCGCTTCGTGGCGGTGGAGGGTGCGTCGCTGATTGTGCCAGTCGAAGCACGAACGGAAGACCGACAATTCCGGCTGCCTGCCTCGCAGGTAACGAGTGATTCTTGGTCTCCGGAGGCCGCAAAGCAGAAACTCCTCGCGTGCATAGCTGTTGAGGAGGAGGCCGGCCGTGGGCGAATGTCGCTTTCCGCAGTTCCAAAGCGTGTAATGCCGGGCCTACTGGCTAAGCTGAGCTGGCAACAGAGGCTTCAGTACTCTGTGGCATTGATCATTGTTCTCGGAATCGTTGCAGTCAGTGGCTATCGCCTCAGGACAATGCATGGGGAGCGAAGAGGAAGTGACGGGTATCAAGGCGAGATGCAAGCGCAACTTCTTTCCGAGCATTCAGATTTAGAGAAGCAACTGAAAGCTCACGCAGCGTCAATCGAAGACTTGTCCCGCAAACTGGAAGAGCGTGAGACGACGATTCAGGGCTTGAAGAGAGCCCTGGCATCTGCCGAATTGCAAGAGAAGAACCGCGTAGGCGAATTGAGCACAGCTCTGACGCTGAACACTTCACTCGCGACTGAGCGAGATTCTCTGCTACACAAGCTCCAGGATGCTGAAACGTCCGTGGTGTCATTGCAGGGACAGTTGGACTCATTACGAACGGAGAGGCGGAATGACTTGGTGCGTGTTTCTGACCTGGAGATGCGTATCGAACAGCTGAACGGTCGGCTTAGGGAGAGTCATGTGGCTGTGTCACAGCAGCGGGACCTCCTCGTCTCGGACCGTGATATCCGCGACCTAATGGGCGCTCGTAATCTCTATATTACCGATGTGGTGGACGTGGATAAGAACGGGCACACACAAAGACCGTTCGGACGGATCTTTTACACAAAAGGGAAGTCGTTGATCTTTTACGCGTTTGATCTCGACCAACAACGCGCACTTCACAACGGCGCGTTCCAGCTTTGGGGGCAACAGGGCTCGGATCGAAGCAATTATGTGAACATGGGCATCTTCTATATGGACAATGAGGCGAACCGCCGCTGGGTCCTCAAGTTTGACGATCCTGAGAAACTTGCCCGGATCAACTCAGTATTTGTCACGGTGGAACCCAATGGAGGCAGTCAGAAGCCGGGTGGCAAACAGCTACTCTACGCCTCTTTGCGCACCCTTCCGAACCACCCTTAATTTCCCGTTCACGGTCCGATCCCCTGCAGCTTGCGACCTGCGGTTCTTCTTCATTTGGCCGCCGCCAAATTTGTGGAAGACCAATAGAGCACTCGCGAAAAGAGATTGGCACACAATCACATTCCGGCCCGGTACTTAGGAATAAGAGGATCAATGCCTCTCCCGGAGGATGTCCCCACATGACGTGCAAAGTTGTTGCGGTGGTTGTTGTACTCCTATCGATACCTTGCTGCCTGTTGGCCCAATCGACAAGTGCCACAATCACCGGAAGGATCATTGATCAATCGAAGGCAGCTATCGTCGGGGCTAACGTGGTTGCGACGAACGTCGATACCAGGGTGCAGCAGTCGACTACGACGGGGCCCGAGGGACTTTACACCATCGTTTCGTTGATGCCTGGGAATTATAAGCTGGAAGTCCAGAAGCAGGGATTCAGAACCGTGGTCAAGCCCGATATTGTTCTGCATGTGCAAGACGTCTCCACCATCAATTTCGAGATGTCAGTCGGCGCAATTTCCGAGAGTATCACCGTCACAGGCGGAGCTCCCCTCGTGAACACCGAGTCGGCGGCGGTCAGCACGGTCGTGGACCGCAAATACGTGGAGAACATGCCTCTGAACGGGCGCAGTTTTCAGGATCTTGTCCTGCTCACTCCTGGTGTCGTCACCACCAGCCCGCAAAGCGGTGGTGGGGCGGTTGGCACAGCCGGCGAATTCAGCGTGAACGGGCAGCGTACGGATTCCAATTCCTACTCCGTGGACGGCGTTAGCGCCAACGTCGGCGCCAGCGTCGGTGAGGGGTTCTACAATTCGCCAGGGGCCAGCGGTTCAGTGGCCGCTGCCACGGCGCTGGGAACCACACAAGCGCTGGTCTCCGTGGATGCGCTGGAAGAATTTCGCGTGCAGAGTTCGACCTATTCCGCGGATTACGGACGTAATCCAGGCGGCCAGTTCGCTTTTGTGACGCGGTCGGGAACCAATGAGTGGCATGGCACGGGATTCGACTATCTTCGCAATAATGTTTTCGACGCGAACGACTGGTTTAACGACTACTTTGGACTGCCAGCACCTCCGTTGCGCCAGAATGATTTCGGCGGAACATTGGGCGGTCCGGTCGAAATCCCGGGCTTGTATGACGGGAAGAACAAGACTTTCTTCTTCGTCTCCTATGAAGGATTACGCGTGATGCAGCCGCAGGCGGCGGGTGTTTCCTATGTGCCGGATGCAGTGCTGCGTCAATCGGCCCCCAGCGCTCTCGCGCCCGTGCTGAACGCCTTCCCGGTTGCCAATGGGCCGGATCTCGGCAATGGCCTGGCGGAATTCATTGGCACTTGGTCAAATCCGAGTTCCATTGATGCCTACAGCATCCGCTTGGATCAGACCTTCAACGACCGTCTGAAGCTCTTCTTCCGGTTTAGCGATACGCCATCGAGCGCAGGCAGCCGTTCTAGCGGAAATTACGTTTCGAGTCCCGCTTCACTCACCACTTCGAATTTCACAGCGCGGAGCTACACCTTGGGTGCCACCAGTGCGTTTACGAGTCACATCAACAACGACTTTCGTCTCAACTACAGCTCGAACCAGGCGACCTCCGCATCCAAGATCGACGCCTTCGGCGGGAACGATCCTGCCAGCCTGTCACAACTTCAAGGGGTTGGTCCTGACGCTTTCATGGCGTTTGTGTTTCCCTTTTCCGGTTATGAGGCGGTGCTCAGCCAAAACCAGCAGTCGGGAATCCAGCGGCAATGGAACCTGGTGAACACCACAAGCCTCATCCACGGGCGCCACCAGATTCGATTTGGCGTGGACTATCGCCGGCTAACGCCGATTGCGACGCCCTTTAGTCCTTACGTGCAATATGTTTACCCGAGCGCCACCTCGGTGCAGACCAATATCGCAGCGCCAGTCGAGGGTACCAGCTATTCCCGAGCGTATCCTCTGTACACGAACTTCTCGGCCTTTGCCCAAGACGAGTGGAAGCTGACGCCGCGTCTCAATCTCTCGATGGGATTGCGGTGGGAGGTGAACCCAGCGCCGGGCGTCACGCAAGGTCTCATGCCCTACAGCGCTGTGGGATCGAGCCTCAATACGCTGACACTCGCTCCGCAGGGCACGCCTCTGTGGAGGACGGGTTGGTTCAACTTTGCACCGCGGCTGGGGGCCGCTTACATTCTTCGGAGCGAGGATGGATGGGAAACCGTTTTGCGTGGCGGTGGGGGCGTTTTCTTCGACTCCGGTCAGCAGTTGGGCTCTTTAGGTTTCTCGGGCGTTGGCTTTAATGCGACCAACGAATTCTCCTCGGCGGCTTTTCCCGTGCCTGTGCCGGAGTTGATTCCCGCTATCGTCAATCCTCCGGCATCTCCATACTACTCCGTGTACTCCTTCCCGTCGCACCTGCAGCTGCCTTATACGTTGCAGTGGAACGCGAGTCTTCAACAGGCGCTAGGTAAGTCCCAAGCGGCGACCATTTCCTACGTCGGCTCACATGCGTCGAAGTTGCTGGCGGAGACCGAATACTCGGGAAGCGCAATCGGCAATCCGAACATCCAGAACCTTTTCGTCAGTGACAACCGGCTGACATCGGACTACGACGCCTTGCAAATCCAGTTTCAGCGTAGGCTAAGCCGGGGTCTCACGGCGCTCGCCTCCTTCACTTGGTCTCACTGTATCGACTACGGCTCAACTGATATCACCCTGGGATACGGGTACTTCCGGGGAGATTGTGACTTCGATGTGCGGCACGGTTTCTCCTCTGCGTTTTCGTATGACCTGCCGGACACGCTCAGAAATCGTCCGGCACGGGCCATGCTGCATCACTGGGGAATTGATGGCCGATTCACCGTGCGATCAAGCTTCCCGGTAACGTTGCTGGGAAATCAGATCGTCGATCCAGCCACTGGGCAGCTCTATTTCACCGGGTTGAACCTCGTGCCCGGTCAACCGGCTTACATCTATGGATCCCAATGTACGGCGATCTACAACAATGGCTTGCCGTGTCCCGGAGGACGTGCGATCAATCCCAATGCCTTTAGCCTGCCGGCCAACGGCGAGTACGGCAATGCGGGCCGTAACAGTGTTCGTGGCTTTGGGGTGTGGCAGATGGATCTCGCGATTCGCCGGGAGTTTCCGATTTACGAAAGGTTGAAGCTGCAGTTTCGCGCCGAGGCCTTCAATATCTTCAACCACCCCAATTTCGGGTTTATCGATCCCTTCTTTGGCGACACGACATTCGGCCAGGCCACAGGCACACTGGCGAGCACACTCGGCGTTCTCAGTCCCCTCTACCAAATGGGCGCGCCACGATCCATGCAGTTTGCGCTGAAGCTTACTTTCTAATTCTCCATTTTTTCCTGCCCAGTGCTGACAGCGCGGAGCCAGCGAGGGCGTTCCGCGCGCCGGAGCTTGCCGTACCAAACTTCGTGCCAAACTTCGAGGAGCATGGTTATGTTTCACGGTACCAAGGCATTTTCGATGGCCATCTCAACTGCGTTTGCCGTTGGCTCGGCTGTCTTAGCATTCAGCACCGACTTTGCGGCTTACGCCACGAGCCAAGCTGCAGGCCAACGCCCCATCGTGGTTTCGGACGACGTCACCATGACCGTGATGGGGGCCTTAGACGATTCTGTGGGTGGTTCGTCGGTCGCTCACTTTTCCCCGGATGGAAAGTGGTTCGTAATCGTCCCGAAAAAAGCCAACTTGGAGCAGGATACGAACGACTCTTCGTTGCTTCTGTACAAGACGGTTGATGTGTTGCAATCGCCGAAGCCCGACCTCCTGCTCAAAATGTCCTCTCCGTCGGATCGTGAAGCCATCGCCAACATTCACTGGCTTGCCGACAATCGGACGATCGTCTTCTTGGGAGAAGATCCTGGGGAAGATTCTCAAATCTACAGCTTCAGCATTCTCACCAGGCGACTGGAGAAGCTTACCAAGAGCCCCACGCCGATCACGAACTACGACATCACCCCGGATGGCCGGAACATCGCATTTGTGACTGATGCGCCCGTGAAGAAGCCTGAGTGTGCGGAAGAAAGTGCTTGCGGGGAGATTGTGATCCAAGGCCGGGATCTCTTCGATATTCTCACGGGTCAATATGCCCAACAGGAAGGATCGCAGGTTTTCTGGCAACCAGTGGGGCATTCACCTCTTAGCGTGCCTGTGGACGCCGCGTATGTCGTCGGCCAAACGAAAATGAGCCTCTCGCCGGACGGCCGCTATCTCTTGTTCTCCGCCCACCTTCGAGATTTCCGCTCCCAGCCAGTGTGGGAAAATTACGAGAATGCAGATTTGAAAGATTTCTTCGCTGCCCACCTTCTCAAAGGGACAAACTCACCCTGGCAGCAGCACCTCTTGTTTGACTCGGAAGATATGTCTTCGGCCCCTTTGATCAACGCCCCCATTCTGGGGCCGGACTCCTTTTCCTGGGCCGAAGATGGAAAATCACTGTTTTTGAGAACGTATCTCCCACTGGACGATGTAGCGGACCCTACTGAGCGCAAAGCAAGGGAGCGCCGCATGTACCCGATCAAGGTGCGCCTTCCGAGCAGAGAATACAGAGAGGTCAACAACGAAGATGTTCAGGCTGGAACACAAGCTCCGCCGCTGAATGTGACGCTCGAACAGGATCTCAATACGCCTCCGAAGTTATACGTCTCCGATCGAAAGAGAGAACAGAAGACTTTGCTGCTGGATCTGAATCCGCAATTTAAGGACCTCGATCTTGGCGTGGTGAAGACCATCGAATGGAAGGCCGGCGGCACCGAAATGCTCGGTGGCCTGTATCTGCCCCGGGACTATGCGCCCGGGAAACGATACCCGTTGGTAATCCAAACGCATGGCTTCGAGCCTGGAGAATTTTCGATGGACGGACGTTCCGAGTGGAGTAGCGCATTCGCCGCGCGGCCTCTGGCTGCCAGAGGATTTGTTGTGCTCCAGGCTGACGAATTCAAGAATCGACAAGACCACGACCGCGTCTATGATGATCGAAAGTTAGGGGCCACGCCGGGGGAATCATTTCGGAATTTCAACATGCTTTCTTTTGAAGGGGCGATCGACTACCTGGATAGGCGCGGACTGATTGATCTGAATCGCGTGGGGATTGTCGGCTTCAGTCGAACCGCGTGCTTTGTAGGCTACACTCTAACCCATTCAAAACGCCGATTTGCTGCCGCGATCCTTGTAGATGGCATAAGCTGCGGATACTTCGAGGAAATGGCCCTTCCGGGGGAGGCTTGGGACATTGATAGCATAAATGGCGGTGCATCACCCTTCGGCAGCGGGCTCAAGGTGTGGATGAAAAATTCTCCTGGATTCAACTTGGATAAGGTCGAACCACCTGTTCGGCTGGTCGCCCTGGGAAGTGGCTCGGTTTTGTCGGGATGGGAGTGGTACGCCGGGCTGACCATGCAGAGGAAGCCCGTCGACTTCGTTCTGGTTCCCGGAGCGAACCACATAGGGGTGAAGCCATCTGAACGCGAGTGGTCGCAACAAGGCATAGTGGATTGGTTCAGTTTTTGGCTGGAGGGAAAAGAAGACCTCCAGCCGGCGAAGCGCAACCAATACATCCGCTGGAGGGAACTTCGTAAGGAATACTCAGAAGCGATCCCTGGCTCCAGATAGAAGAACGCATCCAGAGATTTCTTAACAACCTAATACATTTCGGGGCGCCAAGCGGTATATACCTTTAGGAGCAATGGGTGTTCGTGTGTTTGCGTATCGAAGCATAGGTACAGATGTTGGGCATGGCTGCCTGTTGCTGCGGAGCGAGAAAGTTGGCAGGGGAGGATCGTGCGTGCGTCAGTCTTTGCGTCTTTCTGGAACGCTCTTAGATGGGACCGAGCAAGTTGAGGCAGACTCTTCCTGCAAAGTCACTTGCAGTGACAGTCGGTTTCTGCGATTTGCCCAAATGTGCGACCACCACGTCCGCACCGATTTCAGCTAGTGGCCTGTCGCAGTGAGTTCGTTACTACGGATGCGGCGGGTGGGGTCGGAGTATTTCCACTGGATCGGCTGCGCGTGAGCGGAGTAGGCGTTGATGTAGCGGCGGAGTTTGCGAG
>Ga0187852_1001196_pt1 | contig 25263 bp, 9 predicted proteins | sample June2016WEW_6_40_FD_134511 | JGI IMG/M metagenome (GOLD analysis project Ga0187852, IMG submission 134511) | Peatland microbial communities from SPRUCE experiment site at the Marcell Experimental Forest, Minnesota, USA - June2016WEW_6_40 | ecosystem: Environmental > Terrestrial > Soil > Wetlands...
CACCCTACGACACAGCCGCCACCCGTCTCAACACACCCCCACTCCAGCGCCCAATTTCCCTCGTCTCGCCTCTCCTGCCTCCCGCCAGCCTCGCGCCCTCCCCCCACTGTCTGAATCACAGTTGGTGTCAAGGAGTGGAGTTGTAGGCCATTGAGGTAAGTGCTAAACTGATTGCATCGAGCTGCGATTCTGGAATGGGGCGAATGACGCGCCCGCGAGTCTGGCGCCCTGGATGCGCCATCGTTCAAAATAAACTTCGATTCGCGAGCGCAATTTCGAATCCGCGGTTACTGACAATGGGTGTTTCATTTCCAGAGGCCACCACGGACGTAGCCTAATAGCTGATCTGCATCAGATGGCTCATTCGGGAATCGGATAATGCTGTCGGAATGACAGAATCCGGTCAACGCTGTCTCAATTTCGGAGAGATCGTCAAGCGTGTTCTGCGTAAACCGGCGAGGAATTTCATTCAAAATGTCCCAAACGAGACGATAAACGTCCAGCCGAGTAGCTCCTTGTTTCTGGACGGATTCAAGCCATGCCTCGAAAGTTTTGCCTTCAGCGATATGGCCGGATCTCTCGGCATCCCAGTCCTTGAGGACGGCGCGCAGTCCTGCCCCGGCATTGTCAAATTGCTCCGAAGATAAACTCATTACGAGATTCTACCTCCAATGAATCTGATTGAGAAGGCCCTGATACTCCCGAAATGTCATGTCTCTTGACGGGAAGATGGATACGTGATTGAGATGGTCATTCACAGCATCCAAGCCCGAAGGCAATTCAGGCTTAGTTGTTTGACCGACCTGCTGCCCAGGTTTGGGTATAGGGACCAAGCTCGCGCTTAACCCTTGGAGACCCGTATAGCTGGGACCAACCATCTGATTCGGTCCGACCGGTTTGATGTCAATAATTGGATTCTTATTACCGGCGACCGATTGAGGAGTTCGAGCGCCCTTAGTCCTGGCATTGGGCGCCCCTTGCGGAGGACCCTCTAGCCATTGGCCACTCGCGTCTTTTCCCATGGTGCGAAAAATGGGCTTGGTCTTGTCATCGTCACGGGGCTCCGGAATAGGATCCGGTCCTAGCCCCTCAGGCTTGGGCTTCGGTTCAGGCGTTGGTTCTGGCTTTGGCTCTGTTTCGGGCTTTGGTTCCGGTTTCGGTTCAGGCTTTGCTTCTGGCTTTGGCTCTGTTTCGGGCTTTGGTTCCGGTTTCGGCTCAGGCTTTGCTTCTGGCTTTGGCTCTGTGTCGGGCTTTGGTTCCGGTTTCGGCTCAGGCTTTGGTTGTGGTCTTGGGCGGAACTCTCTCTCCCGAATGGGCGGAGTGCTTGATGGTCCTTTTAATAAGACCACAAGAGCTGCTACGCCGGCTCCGACGATGATCACTCCAGCGGCTACATCCGCGATCGGGTCTTCCGGTCCCAAGCCCGCCACTTCCGCGGCCCCCGCCCCCTTGAATCCCCACTGCATGACGGCTGCAGCGGCTGCGGCGTCGCGTCCGTCGTGATCGATGTACCTGACGGGATTAATCCGGACAAAGGCGTATAGTTGGGGCAAGTCGCTCCTAAACACAGGGTCGCAACTCGTCCATCTCGCTAACCACGGCGCATAATACCGCGCGTCATGATAATAGAACCCGGTCTCCTCGTCCCGTTCCTTGCCTGTGTATCTGTACCGTTTCTTACTCACTTCCGAGGCGGCACGGGAGGCTTCATAGGAGGTGCTGCCGTAGGGGTAATACTCCTCGTAAGTGATAATGGCTGCCTTGTCATCGAGCTCCAGTACTGCTGATCCAAGATGGTTATCAAACTGGAGGCGAATTCGGGCAACTGGATTCTCGATGCGGGAAGAATCATTGATGGTCTTTGTCTCGACAAGGGCGATACGCCGTTTATCGCCCATTACGTGCAGCGTCTCGCGCTCCATCGTGGCGGCCCCGACGCTGTCATACTTGCGGTAGATTTCGAAGCTGCCGAGGTAGACGCGTTCGTGCTGTCTTGATCCCGAGCCGCGTTCGGTGACTTTGCGCACACGCTGGCCCGCTGAGTCATAGACGTAGTATGTTGTTTCGCCGCGTCCTGAATTTCGCCGGCGAGTGGCATGAAGCTGATCCTTGAAGTCCCACGCAATTCTTGGCAGGTGCGGCATGCGTGTCATGTTGCCATCGGCGTCGTAAGAGTAGCATTCTTCGTACTGGCCGACTTGCGTGGAGGTGAGGCGATTATTTCGCGGCCGGTGATGAGATTCATCGTAGCGATAGTGTCGCGCCCAATTCCCGTCCGGGGCCGAATGCAGAAGCTCGAGGATGTTGCCTACGGCGTCGTATTCGTACTGCTCGCGATAGCGGTGCAGGGCGTGGCCATCGGAGGGAACCGGATGATTCATCCGGGGCACGTCGTCGTCGGTGGTCTGCGGCTGGCCGGGTTGGCCGGCGTGCTCTCGTCCGCCGGCGGAGATCATGCGATAAATCGCGTCGTAGACGTACTCGTTGCTGGCGGAAACGACCTGATTCTTGAAATAAATAGTCTCCTGCGCGTCGTCGCGAATGGAGGTGATGTTGCCCACCGGGTCGAAGGTATAGTGCAGATTCTGGAGCCAGGCGTGATCCTGTGTCCGGCGAGTAAGCAGATGGATCATGCGGAAGGTCAGAGGATCGTAGGTGTAGCCAGTCTGCGCGCCGTTGCCGTATTGGATGACTTCGCGCTGGCCCTTGGCGTTGTAGTTGACGTATGTCACAAAGGGTGTCAGCTCGGCGGCTCCGCGGATGTTGACGGCGAGCGATTCGAGCAGGTTGGCTTCGTTGTATTGGGGCCGGGCCACACTGGCGTCGGGCGTGGTCTGCGTGACGGGCCGGTTCAGCGCATCGTAGGTCGTGGTCATCGCGAAGATCGCTTCTTCGAGTTCGGGCGACTGCGACCAGTTCACGTCGTTCTTATAATCATCAAGTAGCTGACGAGTGTTCTTGAGCAGATTCCCTTTGAAATCGTACTGCTCGTTGGTGAAGATTCCGGCGCCATCGAACTGGCGAAAGGGCTTTCCCCTTAGGTTCAGCGCCAAATCATTGGTTTGGCCTTCACCGTAGACGGTGCACTCCGCCAGGATCTCAGCTTGATCGCCGCTACGGACGTAGAGATTCGTCGGTCTGTGAAGTGCGTCATACGCGTGCCGGAAACGGTGAGAGCGGCTGTCCCATAACAGGAGCAACTTGCCGACGGCATCGTTCAGCATCCAGCGAGTGCCGGCATCCACGCTGATCTGGCGAAGACGGGTACTCAACATGTCGTAGTCGTAGCGCATGACCACCCGGCCGAGGGCGTCGATGACCGATCGCCGGTTGTTTTCGATGTCCAGTTCGGTTCGAGTGGCGAAATATTCGTCGATCGGCGCGCCTGCGCGTTCCAAGCGGTTGTGGGCGATAGAGAGGAACGTTCGGCCAAGTGTGTCGGCATAGGCAACGTTCGGCGTGTTCGCATGCACTGCGGTCTTGATCGCCGTTTGCTGTTCCTCTCGCCCCAGTTGACAATGACTGCGCTGGTCGTACCAGGTCGGGAGGTAGTCGGCCTCGGGCAGCTTGTCGAAGAAGTCGCCGACGTCGGGATCCTGCGCGGGGTTGGTCTGAAGGACCGTGTCGTTGACGTCCCAACTCTCTTGCCGCCAGGGGTCGAAGACCACTTTCTCGTAAGTATGATTGGCGTGAAGTGTCGCGACGACCCGCTGGACCGGATCGTAGAAGAGGATGGAGCTGACGCCGACGATGTTCGCGAATTCGAACGTGTGTAATGCAGTGAAGAACGGCTCGTATTGACGGACGGGTTTTCCTTTGTTATTGAAGATGGTCCAGCCGCTGCCGACCCAACGCGGGTTGACGTCTGGGCCGCCGTCGGCGAGGGGACCCGGCTCGGCCTGAATCTTTTTCTGGATCTCAAGTCCGAAACCGTCGGAATAGGAAAATGAATGCTGAATTTTCGTATTTTCGCCCGGGCGGAGGTCGGCGGCGTGGGTCTCCCGGGCAAGGGTGTAGACAGCCGCCGGCTCGGGTTGGGCACGGTCGCGGGTACGCGGATACGCGAAGAGGTCGTAGACGAGTCGCGTCGTGGCCATTCTTAAGATCGCGTACGGATGGCGCAGCGGGTTGGCCAGGTGTTCGAGGATTGTCGCCTCGTCGAGGTCTGGGTCGAACCCGTCGAGCGAATCGCCGGCATGCTGGCCGTGCTTGCCCATGACGGCAGTGCCCACAACCATTCCGAGGGCGTCGAATGCGACCTCCGAACGGTTACGGTTCGCGTCGGTCATCCGCCGGGGCGCGAGCACTCGATAGTCGATCTCCGCACTGATCGTGTTGCCAATAGCGTCGCGGACCTGAACGGGCATCAGGTCGTGCGCGTCATAGGCGATGCTGGTTGCGTTGCCAAACGGGTCGAGAAACCGGCGAGGGAGGAAGAAATGCTGACGCGCCTCTTCCAGTTCCGCCCCGGCGTCGCATTCCTGGGGTGCGTAAAAGACTCGCCCGGAGGGGATCCACCAGCGGCCACCGCCGGTGAGTTCGACATACTTGCCTTCGTGGTGGAGCACATGGCCCGCGTCGGGAATGAGATTTTCGGGGGGTTCGCCGCGGCGGTAGACTTCGGCCAGCAAGCCGGGCGTGAAGGCAAGCCTGTAGCCTCGTCCCGGCAGCGCGAGCGCTTCGGTGACGCCGAGTGGCAAGATTCTGTCAAGCCGGTCCCCGCGGTAATAGCTCCGGCTTTCCTCGATCAAACGGCGGTAAGGTACGTCCTCCGTGGCTCCGAGAGCATCGACGTCCTCATACGGTAAGTCGTGTCTGCCGTCGCTGGCGCGGGCGATCTGAGCTTTCAACTCTTCGAAGCGGAACAAGTTGGTGATCCCCGGTTGCGTGGCCGATGGCTTGAGGTGGGTCAGTTCGTAGGTCCGCGACTCGGCGGAAAGTGGCGTGCGATAGGCATGGCGTTCCTGCACAGCGTTCGTAAAGCGATTTTCAGTGAACGTCAGGAGGATCTGCCGCTGCTTGGTGCGATCGGCGTCGGTCAACAGCGGGGAGGGGTCCGCGAAGCGCCGGCCGTAGCCTATTTCGACGGACTTGAGCACATTCCCATAGTCATCCACTTCGAGTGCGACGTTGTGGGTGACGCGAGGGTCGGCGTGCTTGACGCCGTCGATTTCGTACAGTTTCCGCTCGTAATGAAACGTCACGGCTTCGCGTGGGTGGGTGAAGAAGACGGCGTGCAAGTTATGCTGAAGGGGTTGAAGGGGCGCGATTGTCGAGTTACTTTCTGCGACCGTGTATGGCCGGCCCGATTCCTCCTGGCCGTCGAGCCCGTAAACCTCCTGGCGGAGCATCGACCCCTTGAGCGCGCGGCATGCCTCACGGGCTTCTTCGGCGTCAAGGTGGGCGGGGAGGATCGTGTCATCGAGCAGCATGGCCGCGAGCGGGTCGGATCCGTCGCGTGCGCGGAGGGGCGCCGGCTCGCGGTAGTATTCATGCGCGAGATGGCGCGAGACGCGACCGTTTCCAAGGAACACACCGGTGTGAAACCACGTCTTGGTCAGCACCGGCGGCACGTTTGAAGCGCGGTCCACGTTTGTTCCGACGGGAAACGTGCCGCTGTTGCTCAGCGCGGCGAAGTCCTCGGTGTCGAGTTGCTCAACCATGCCGAAGCCGCGAAACTCGCGCTCAAGGCCATCGAAAAAGCCGTGATGGTAGGTGTAAGAGGTGACGAAACGGTTTCGGCTGACGAAGTCGTACGTCTCAACCCGCTTCACCACATGAACCGCGAAGGGCAAGCGAGTGAGCCACGGTGTTCCCGCGGCCTTGTCGGCGAGGTAAAACTCCGTGGAGGAGGCGTATTCGATTCGTGTCTCCGCCCCCAAATTGTTTTGCACCTTGATCAGCAGGTGTGGTTTCTGGCCATCCATTAGATCGAGGTAGCGCAACGGTTGCCTTGAATCGCACGGCAAAGTTGAAGACCAAAGCAGACAGGCGGTGCCGCGTCCCAGGAAATCAACGACCGAAACGGAGGTCAGGTCGTTAACTGGGGCAAACTGCCGGAGAACACGCGCGTCAGACCATCCATTTCCAGCCTGGTTTAAGTAGATACGAACCCCGTCACTTGCCAAGTACAGGATATCGGTGGTGCCGGACCCATCCGTGTCGGAGAGTTTGACGCGCGACTGATCGAAGAGGTCGTCATCCTCAAACCAGGGTGCGTTGTCCATCGTCACTTTGGGGCCAAATTTTCCGTAGCCGAGGTTCGGCCAATAGCAGACTTCTCCATTACGAATGCGGACGAGATCCGAAAGCCCATCGCCGGACATGTCGGCCAAATAGATGGACTGGATACCGTCGGCGAAGATTACATGCGGGCCTTCGCGCTCGTCCGTGGGAATGGCAACCCGAATGGCAGTTCCGAAGCCTTGATCCAGGAGCGAAGCATGCCAGAGGAAAGCATCATCCGCTGTAATCAAAATATCAGCGATGCCATCTCCCGTGACATCGACAAACCTAAGGTTTGGATCATTCCAGTTGAGGACTGGCAGCGAGCGGAAAGTGCGGAAACATTCCCACCCTTCTTCGAGGGTGCGCTCATAGAAGCCCGGAGTTGCGGAGTTGAGCTGGACTAAGTTTAGGGTCCCATCTCCCGCCACGTCGAGAAGTTGCTGCTTTCCCTGGTTCAAGGCGGCAAGCGAGGGTCTTGTTGCCACGAGTTCGGTTGGACCGAAACGCCCACAACCGGCATTCGGCTTGTAATACCAAGAACTTCCCTGCTCGGTCAGCACCCCGGAAATGCCTTCGCCGTCCAGGTCAACCCACTTATACCTGTCTCCATCGATGCCCGCCGGTAGGCTCTCGAGGCTTGAAGGATCAACCTCCTTCACCTGATAGCTTCGGTAGCGCTCGTCCTCGAGCGGGCTTGACGTGTAATCCAACGCAAGGGCAGGCATTGACTTTTTGAGATAGCGGCCGTCAGTATGACGGACGTAGCCGGACTGGGTCACCTGGGTGATAAAAGAACCAATTGCCTTTTGTCGATATTCAAATTCCGTTGACCGAACCAAACAATCCGCCCCGCCTGCCTCGTCGGGAAAATGGTGGAACATGAGCACGCGGTGGCACAATCGGTAAGTACGGACCTCGAAGCCTGCGCGATAAGTGGAAAAAGGATCTTTGCGGACCGGCCAGTGAGACCCGGATTGAAGTCTAGGAGTGCAATGAGCCCACACGCGGCCATCGGCGCCATTGGGATCCAGGCGGTAATGCCCGTCGCCGTAGTCAAACACGACCTCGAACATCCAGTCGGCAGTTTCAAAGCCGCGGGCTTCCACGTGAGGGGCGCGAAAGCCAGGGCTGCTATCGTCCATCAGCAGCGGGCGTCGGTTGCCATATTGAATGCGCTTAAAGTAGCGGTTCGCAGTGCGGACCCGCCCGCGCTCGCTGGTTTTCGCTAGATCAACGCCGTCCCCATTTTCGGGCTCGTATTGGTAAATAATGCCGTTCCCTTTGTCATCGTAGCTCTCGCAGATCAGCCAACTAAATACGTGCTGGTGATTTAAAGGGTCAAAGATCCTGGATGCTTCGTTGCGTCCATAAACCGTCAGCGTGTTGTCTTTTGAAATTGACCGCCAGTGTTCGTCGCCATCTTCTAGGCGGGTCCAACGCTCAATGCGCGCAAAAAGTCCTTCGATGCGGGGACGGTAGCGTTTTACACCATAGCCATCGCGTTCAAATTCATCGTTCACCCAATGGCCGTGCCCATCCTGAAGCAGGACCGGTACGAGGTCTTCCGCGCCGGACAAAATAAAAACGTCACATTCCTCGTCTTCGCGGTGTCGATACTTGGGAAGTCCCTTATCGGTTTTGCGCGTGATGGAGGGCGCGGACATGGCCCAACCGATTCCGAAAGGGCCATTCCCTGATCCAGAGTCGTAAGACAACGACAACTGAGGTCCGAAGCCGGAGCGTCCAGGGCTCAAAGCAAGGGGGACGGTCAACGTGCCGGTACCGTTCGCGGAGTTGGCTGAGAACTTTTCCCCGATACCCCGAATGGCTCCGCCTCCCTTGGGCAGATTGATCTGGGGTGCTGCAAAGGGAGATGGTTCAGACTTGGGACTGTTCAAGTCTGAGGTGGCCGACGATGATTCTTCTGGCATAGATCAACCTTTAAGCCGGAATATGCGGCAAGATGGTTTCCCGCTGCCACAGCCAGTCGCGACTACCAGCTTTTGCCGTTAACAGGGTCGTTACGATCGCTGGTACTGACATAACAGGAAAATTCTTTCCACTTCGCCGATGTCCACCGGGAACCGGAATTCCATCTCCTGGCCTTGGCCGTTTCTTCCCAAGGGCTCGATATGCGTGTCGAAAAGTCCGTAATAGAGGTCCGGCCACTCCTCACTTGTCACACAAGAGACTCGCATCATGTCGTCATGGCGATGTTGAGGGCCATGGGTAAACTCCAGTACACGGGAGGCTGGCCTCCCTTCCTGCGGGCAAGGGCAATCTCCAATCTTCGGACGATCGCTGGAATGATCGCACTCATCGTGCTCGCGCGTGTGGAACAAGATGGCCATGCTGGTGATCGACAGCTCGCTAGCTCTGGGGACAAACGGAAACATCTTCCGGTCCATCCGCAGGTGGAGCTTGGCACCCCGCTCCTTTTCCTTCGGCGAGCTTCGCAGGAGTTGCCAAGCATCGGGGAATTCATGGCGAACATCGAAGAAGCACCAGCCCGATCCCGGAAGGTGCTTCTGCGCTGCTTCACTGGCGACGCGACCCAGCATCTCGCCCCCTTCCCGCGACGTATAGTTCAAATGCACAACAAGGTCCGTCAAGGTTTCCATATCGAAGTAATTGTTTTCGGGCGGCAGTTCAAGCCGCCAGCGACTCACCGCTCCTTGGAACTCAAAAGGCAAATAACGCTCGTCACGAAAGTTGAGCTCAAACAGACCGGAGTCATTCTGGCCGCTCGAAGTGGCGAGGGCCTCTCTAGCCGCATATGATCGAACAAGGCGGGGATCGTGCGGGCAGGCTTCATATCCGTTGCTTGATCCGCAGTCACAACAGCAACGGGTCGCCGGAACCTCGAGACGCGGATCAATGCGAGTCATGCTGCTCAGAAGCGTCGCGCGGCAATGCACGCCGGTGTATGGTCCGGTGACGCAAGGAATAGTCAGGGTCACAATTTTGATGCGACGCATATAGTGGCCGGGGTAGTCAATGTCGAACATCCATTCCGGCAACTCAATGTCGCAACGGCCGGTTGCCTTGAGTCGCAGAAATTCCTTCGGGAAGTGGAGCCGAAGAGAGAAGTGCTTGGTCAATTCGTATTCCCGCACGTTTTCGTCGAGATACGCTTTCTCCATATGGCGCAGAGCGAATTCGAGGCGTTCACCGGCCATTAGGCCTTCGTGCAGATTGTCCCATGTTGCCTCAGGGATGAACCTCCTGGTGGTATGGCCACGCTCGAAGTTGTAAGCACGCTGGGCCTCTAGTGCTGAACGATGCGCCAACTCATACATGCTGGAGTAGAGAGCGGCGGTCTCCTTTTGCAGCCAGAGATAGAGATCCGTGGCAGTAAACTTATCGCGGAGAAAGTTCTGGACTTCTGTTGCGTTCTCGATCTGCCGCTGTTGATTATTGAGTTCTTGCAAAGCCTGTTCTCGCTTCATATGTGCTCCAAGGATCTGGAGTTCGATCTGTTGGATTTCGATTGGCAGTGTCTGCATTTGATGGAACCATTCGTCCGAGCGGCGTTGCCAGCCCGCCTGCGCCTGATCAATCGCAGCGGTTGCGCCCTGGATTTCGGCTACCGTTTGCGTCATTCTGGCGATCGTCCCGAATAGTTCAGCCAGCTTCGTGCCAAGCGGAATTTCGATAAATGTCGACATGGCTCCAACGTTAAAGTTGGGGATGATGTTCATTATCTCGCCAATCGCCTCCATGCTGATGACGCCCGTTCGAGTCTGATTCGCATTTGCGGCGAGATTCAGATTTTGGATTTCGTTATTGATGAGGCCGTTTTGATATAGATTGTTGTAGTAGATTAAGTTGGTTTGGTTTACGTCCTTCGTCTGCTGGAGCGCTTGAACCTGCCAATCCGCATCGCGCCATTGGTCTTGTCGAATCGTGATCCCAAGAGCCAGCAACTCTCGCTCCTGTTCCGCACGAATCGAGGCCAGACACTCGGCATCACCTTTTTCATAGGCGGAGAGCAGCGCGGAACCCAGTTCACGGACCCGTCCAGCAATTTCAATGGCCTTCTGGATCTGAAAGGTGAACCGGTAAGGACTGGGCCTGCAGCACCATTCGTCCTCATCGGTGGAAGTTTGGGGAATTGTGCGCCACCCATCGCGAATCGGGTTGTCGCCGAAATAAGGCATCTCGTGATCGAGCCGGCCATTGTGGAGCCGGCGCGCATCGAGACAGGTGTGAATCAATCCCAATCTGTCGGCAACGAGGCTGTAGAGATCGAGAAGGCGCGGGTTGAGCGACGCATACGCGGGAGTAAAGGTAGAAACCGACTGTGCGGTCGTCGGCTCCTGCAACAACACTGTTTGCGGACGCCGGCCCGTGATCTTGGCCGCGGTATCGTAAAGAAGCCGGGCTTGCTGAAAGGCCTCCGGTGAATGCCGGCGCCGCATGACGGCATCCCCCCAATCCACAAGCGTTTGGCAGAAATGCAGCGTCAGAGAGCGGTTCCGGGATGCTTCCTCGGTGACGTTGGTGCTGTCGCAGCACGCGCCCGCTTGCGCGGTTCCCCTGCCGGTTATGACGGCAACGGAGTGATGGGTTCTCAGGTCCTCTATTGCTTCAAACCAATCTTCCTTTTGTTCCGCTGGCGGACGGCCATGCTGCACCCAAATTAGATATGCCTCTTTTGCGATTTCGTCGGGGGTCGGACCCGCGTTCTGAGAGTTGTCGGGACAATGTATCCACGCGCAATCGTTCTCGAGAGGATTGAATGCTCGCTTGTACCAATGCAGCGCGAGCTCGTAGTGACAATGGGCCCGGAGCGTGTCCGCAACTACGAGTGAAGGAGAGAACCACGATGCCGGAAATAGACGTGCACCGGGCTCGTTATATGCGAAAAACGGGTAGGACAGCAGTCCGCCCGGGTAGGGAGTGACCGGGGCCGGGGGAGCAGCCACCTGTGGCAGGGCTATGGCATGGTCGGACGGCAGATCATATCGAAAGCCCGGCGGCGACGGATCTCCAGTATCTGGAGAATAGCCGGGAGGTAATGGGGTTGTACCACCGGAGACCTGGAAGTAGAGCGAGTCTCCGCCCCTTCCCATAAAAATAAGATCGGCAGGGTCAGAAATCGCAACATACTCCTCGGATCTTCGGGGTTGTCCGAACTGGCCGTTGAGGACGGGGCACCAGGCGAGACGGACGGCGGGATTCGGCTGCCACTTCGCCAGTAATGGCGGGACCTGATCTTCGTCGTTCCACTCCGCCGACTGCTGTTGGAATTGATCGTAATAGGAATCCTGAAAGCCGAACTGGTAGCTACCGCTAAAACTGACGTCGGGGTTAGTTTGGGCGTCGGTTTCGTCTGTGTAGTCGTAAAACTGAGTGTTGATGAGCCAGAAATAGTACTCATCCACAAGGACCGGGTGATCTTGGCCGCACTCGTGGCAGCAGGCGTGCTGAGGCTCATTTCGATGGGGAACAAACTTGAGCGCGGCTTGCGGAAGTCCCGCCGCGGCAATGCGCAGGAAACGTGTGCCAAGTTTCATCGCCGACTCCATCCAAAATGGTAGAGTCTGCGGCTGCGTGGCGCCGGTGGCCGCATCTCGCACTAGCGATTGAACGGTGTGATTGGTCACAGCCGGCGCGGCGGTGGGGGAACCCGACGGTGGTATGGTGGAGGACGAGGTATTCGAGTTGTTCGGGGACGAACTGGAGTTGGTGGGGCTCGCCTGAGGCACGGCCGCTAGCCATGTTGGCCGAGCGGCGTACTCGGGGCTGCCGAGCGTGGCCAGTCCCTCTCGGGTGGCCGATTGAGGTGGCGGCGTCAACGACTGGAGTTCGGACGGAACGCGGCGTTGCAGCAGTTTGGGCGCGTGCTCCAGCGATTTGTCGTCATCGGCCCACCAATCCAAACCTCCTGGCGCGGCCAAAGTTAGCGTCGAAGAGCGCAACTTCGATTCAAGAAATCTGAAGGCTTCGATACCGCGAGCCTTGTCCAACTCCGCCCATTCGATCCAGTTCTCGCGGTACACTTCCCGGCGCTTGCAGCGCTCCCACGTCTGATAGGTTTCGAAGCGACTATCCCACAATCGGACGAATTCGCGGTTCGCTTTCCAACCTGGCTCCAGCCCAAGCCGACTCCGGCGAATGAACGCCTGGACCGCAGAGATCGCCTCTTCGATCCGGGTCGCCCTTTCGCAGATGCCGGTTTCAACGTCGAGCAGGAGAAGATCGCTCAGGTCACCGGGGGCGGCAGCGAACGAGGGCGACGGAATCCAGTTGAGCGCGACCCGGTTCATGCGGCACAAATAGGAGATCAATGCAGTTCGGCCACGTTCCCGCAGTCCATCGTTGAGCCGCTTAAAGTCCAGATAGCGGCGTGGCTTTCCATTCTCGAGAAAGCCATCTGCGAGAAAGGCCACAAGATTAGCATTTCCGGTTTCTGGAACCCCGGAGATTATCACCTGCTCGCTTGGATCCAGCGAGGCCCACAGATCTGGCCGCGCCTTCGACATGTCTTTTGGGTGAAAGCGATTCACCAGATTGCGGACCCACCAGTCCGCATGGCAGACCCGTACCAGCCACCGGTCGTCCTGCAGATCGGTACTGGAGACCGTGTAAATTGCGGTATTTTGATCCTGATAGAAACGCAGGTCGAGGGCCGAATATTTGAGGTCGACGCCGATGTATCGAAGGAGTTGAGCGGCGTCGGTGGGATTCTGTGCCAGGGCTTCCTGGAAAAGATGCCACACATGGGCTTGGCGTGATCGCCAGACCTCTTTGCGTACCAGGTCGTAATCGAAAATCCGCTCCCACCAGTCAAACATCGCCTGGGTCCGTTGGAGGGACGGGTCCGAACGGTCAGGAGGCACGGGAGTTTGCGCATGGTAATTGTCTTGCACAGGCAGGAAGTTGAAGTCGAAGTTCGCCAAATGTTGCGTGAATGTCCCGCTGCTCCGGTAGTACGCGTACCCTGCAAAATTGACCGGGTGGGCGAGCATGTAACCCAGTTCCGATTGGCCGTCATCATCCGGCCGCGCGGAGAGGCCGAGCTTGCCGGCGAAAAGGACCGCCTTGAACGTGCGTTGATAGGTGCACCGAATGTCACGAAGTGTGCTGGTATAGAAAGTTTTCAGGAATGTTTGCGCGTTCTTGCTTCTGTTCACGACCTGAATTCCCTGATCGAGCGTCTGGTTCTGGTAATCGCGGTATAGGTACTTGACAGGAAGCGTGACGAGACAGCCGTCGCTGTCGGGTCCGGCGTACTTGACCTGGAAGCCGGTGCGCTGCGGATGGATATGCGAACTGGTGTAATCGGGCGCGGGTTGACTGAATTCGACCACGATCTGATAAGCTCCGGACCGCAAACGGGGCATGCTTCTCTCGCTGGCCGTGTCTCCCGGCCATTGGTGGTTGAGTACTGGCCATGTCTTCTGGCCGCGCTTCAGCGTCACGCGCCACTGGGAATTGTTAGCCCGCTCGCGGTCGGGCTCTTCTCCATGCGGAGTGGGGGCCCCGGCGTGGAACGCGTATTCGCCCTCCCGCTCCACCAATAGCACTCCAGACCAGCGAACGAGGATTGCCTCGGCGCCGCCCAATCGCATACCATCGCTGGTCTTGAAGGCGTATCCATTTTGGAAGGTAACCAGCGAGGTGGCGGCAGGTGAAAGTGCTATCGACGGCACTACTGTCGGGATTGGACTATTCGTGATATCCCGTTCGTGCCCGAAAGCCTCAAGCGGACCGCGGACTTCCCGCCAGACGACTTGGTAAGAGTCCTCAGTCTCGCCCTGAGGCTTGGCGGTGTCCTTATCCCTATTGTTCTGCGGCTGGGCGATTGCGTACTCGCCGAGAAGTCCCGTTCCAACGAGACCCAAGAGCGCTGCGATCGCGCCGCCCGATGGCGGCAGAGTCCACATGACTGTTGGTGGCACGCCAGTATCATACTCCCAGGGTGTCCCGGTGTTTTCGTCCGAGAGTAGGCTGCTCAAGACAAGTTCGGAAACTTCGTTCAGGTCCTCGGGACGGCAGCCAGTCCGCTGCGCGACGTGTTTCGCAAGGTGGTCGGCGATTACTTTGCGCCGGGCATTGGCGAGCACGAAGTGGCGGAGGAAATAGCTCCAACGCTTGGCCTCGTCGCGTTCCTGGATGAGATGGATCTCGGCGCTCTGCCAATCGGGAAAGAGAAACGACAGGAAGGCCAGATCGACCCGCGGCGCGAAATAAAGATCCTGCACTGCATTCTGTTCAGCGCTGTTGAGTTCCGGCAACTGGCTGAGCTTAGTCGCGACAGCCTCATCGCGAAGAGGTAGTTGTATCCACAACTGGGTGGAAGTCGCATCGTACTGGAAAGGGCTCTCTGGCGAATTCCATGCGGCGCTCGAGGTGAGTGTGATTCGATACTGTCTTTGCTGAGCGCTGACGGAAAAACCAGAGGCTTCGAGCACGTCCGGGAAGAAGTGCTGCCCGACCGAAAGCAGGGGATCTTGCCCGCTGGCAGGGGCGTACCCAAACTTGTCGCGGAACTCTGATACAATCCGATGCCACGTCCAGCGGCCAACTTCTTCTTCCCCAACTTCTACCGCCAGGAGCGCCTCACGGAGTTTCCAAAGGTTGTGATGGTGCTCGCTTTCCGGCAGCTCGAGCGGGAAGTTCAGGACATCGTCGGGATCCTGGAGCGGGAACGGGTCTTCGGCGTCCTGGGGTGGAACCGCGTTGAATAGATAGAGCAGTTCTCCGATTCTGAAACGCGATGCACTGATTTTCGCCAGCACTTCGGCGAACCGCAGCGTGCAACCGGGAGTGCTGTTCCATGTGTCGGTCGACGTAGGCGGGTTGAAACCGGCAAGGCGGGAGAGAGCGTCGAGGTTGTCGGCCATGTGGGCCACGCCTTCGCCGCGCGGGCGCTCGCAGCCGTACCGGTCCCTGGCGTGAGATTCGACTCCGTCCACGAGGTGGTCGATCGCCCACTTCCATTTCTTGGCACCGCTGCCGACCCAAAGGGCGAGCAGATGGGTGCGATCGGCTCCGGTTGTTCCCGTGGCATGGTCCGCGGGATCGACCAGGGCCAGGTGAAAGTGATCGCGCAACATCTCGAAGGCGGCGAGGTCCCGGATAAACTCAGGGTTGATTTCTCCGGAATTGTACAACTGGAAGACGCTGCAAATATCGTAGAGTTGCTGGAAGGTGTATCCTGCGCCGGAGAGGCCTTTCAACTTTCGCCACAGGCGAATGAACACAGCCAATGCTAGAAGCGTCTGCTGGCGCGCGTCGCCTTCTGGAATTTGAAGTTGATAACTCTCCAGGCAACAAGGTTCACATTCGGGGTAAGCGGTGTTTTCGTTCTCCTTGTCTCTCCCATTTGTAGATTGCACGAATCCAGACTTCCACAATTCCAGAAATTCGCAGTACGTCAGGCAAGTACAGCTGAGAAATTTCGAAAGGACGATGACCTCGTTGATCCATGAATTGTCTGTGTCAGCTGGGGGAAACCCGTAGAGTTCTGCGACCGGCACTTTTCCAGAGGTGCGATCTCCCCGCTGGGTGGTTGCGCAAGGCAAGAACGCCGTTCCCTGGAGTAGCAATGTGTACTCTTCCGGAGTAATGCCCAGGTATTCGATGGCGGTTTCGATTCGCACCGGGTAACGCCAAAGATAGGATTGGAATCCCGTTGGCGGGTTCGCGGGACTAAGCGCAAACTCGCTAATGCACTTGCGAAAGGCTCGTAATTCTTCAAAGCGGCAGGTTCCGAATTGTCGCAAGTAGGTGCGCGACACATCCAGGCCCTGGGAATAAGGCAGATCGCACGAGGAAAAATCGGCTTTCAGCGCCTTGTAGACCTGCGGCTCGACCGAATCGTTTGTTCCCTTGACCGGTGTGGCTGGAGTTGAGAATTCGGGCAGCGCCGCGAAAATCGCGACTGGGTCGTGACAATCGCGATCTTCTTCGCGAGAACAATCCTGTTCGCGGCAAAGTTCGAGCCCCGCCATTTGATCGGCTGAGGTGTCGTAGACCGTTCCGCTGGGAGTGGGCCCGCTAGGGCCGGAAGCGGGGGGCTGGGTGGCGCCCAAATACTCCAGGCACTCATTGACAATGTCAATCAAAGGCAGCGGCGTCTCCAGATTCGCGCCGCTCGCCAACAGGGTGCTGAGGGGCCCGCGCCGGGCCGTTACAGCGTCGCCGACCGTCGTCTGCCCAGCCGCCGGCGCCGCGAAGGGATTGTCGCAGGTCGACTCCTGGGAAAGCTTCAGCATGTCTTGCAAATAGGCGATCGGCCCGGTGGGTGAGAGGCAGGGCGGCGGGACGCAATTGACTAGCGAACCATCCGGATTGATCGGCTGAAACGATCCGCCGGACTGGCCCGTAGAGGAGGGGTTCGGGGCGATCTTCTGCGCTTCCGCGTAGAGGGAGGTGACGCCTGCGTTCGCGAAATCGTAGGCCACGGTACCCGTTAAGGCCTGCTGAAAATCTGCTGCGGAAAGTTTGGTGATATCGCTCGCGCTGCGGAAGCCGCGCGCATAAAGCGCTTCGGCCAAGGAAAAGCTGAACGTGTCACCCACATTTTTCGTCAGTGAATATGGGCTGGGGAGTGAGTATGGGCTGGGGATTGTCGGAGGGGTCGCGACGCGCGCAATTTCATAGAGTTCATTGATGGCCGTCATCGCCTGGGAAAGCCAAGCTTGCGCCTCCAGGTCGTCGGGGAATACGTTTTGCACCGCGTTTGCCAGGTCCGAGCTCGCGATCGAGCCATTGCCGAATTGGAAACCGCTGGAGAGGTAACTGACCGCCAGACTGATCGGGTCATAGGACGGCAAATCGAAGGCGGGCGGCGCACCGGGAGCCGGAAGTTGAGCCGCCGTGGCGACGGACGAAACGGTGAAGAACTGATGCACGGCCCGTATGAATGCGCGTATGCGCGTCGCAGTGTAGCCGGCCTTCTGCGTAACTTGACCGGGCGAAGCGCCGGGAGCGACCGGCTGTGTGAATTGCGGCAGCCAGGTCGCGTTCCCCGTGTACATGAAAAAGTTTGTCCATTGCGTTGCCGTAACCTGCTTCAATGTGGCGACGGTCGGATTCGGCGTCGGTGGCGAAGTCGTTGACGGCAGCCACCCAAAGATCTGGTCGGCCAACGTGCTGGGAGTGGTCACGAAGGTGATCACGGAACCGGAAGGAACATCGGATGAGACCGCCGGCTTGATCGTGACAGTCGGGTCGGACACACTGCTTACCCCCGTCCCCGGAGCGATATTCGGTCCAGAGATCGCCATACCCGCAGCAATTCCGGCCGTCGCGCCCGAGGCAAAGGTCAGCTTCGTTCCCGAGGGACAATCCGCCGTTGTTCTCGCTGTGATGCCGTTGAAACTGACGGAAGTCACGCTGCCCGGGGCGGCAGGGCTCAACGTGACAGTCACCGTCGTGCCGCTGGTGCTTACTGCTGTCACCACCGTGCCTGGAGCGATATTGTTTCCGCTCACCGTCATTCCCACGCCAATTCCGATCGCGGTCCCGTCGGAGTTTTGCCCAGCGAACGTCAGTGTCGCAGGGGTGGGAGCGCCAGTCGGAGTAGCCGTGAAAGGAGGAATGACATAACCCTGGGTCAGCACGTCAAGGTCGAGATAGAGATAGCCTTGAGGGTCCGAGCTGGCTAACTGCTGCGTCCAGATGTTGAAGTCGATGTTCTGGTAGGTCAGCGGCGGATTTGGCGTTGCCGCTGGAGCAGGGGCGGAGAGCCAATCACTGACAAGCGATGAAAGAGGGCTTCCGGAATACACCGTCGCTGATGAACTGTTCGACGCGGCCGACACCCCGAGAGCGACTAGCCGCCGGGCTGCCTGGAACGAAGTGATATTCGGCAGCCCCAGGCTCGTGTTGACGAAGGCTTCGGAATCGGCAATCACCTTCGCATTTTCTGCCGTTGAAATCTGTTGAATGATCCGTTCAATGGCATCTCCTGTAGCTAGTTGAAAGCGTTGTGGGGCCGTGGTGCTTTTGTCTAAGTTTGCGCCCAGTGCGTAAAAAAATGCCGCGGGAACGCCAAAGTTGATTCCGGCAGGTCCTGATGGTCCGAGTCCTTGCACAAGAAGTTCGCTTTCGACAGCCGCGGCAAAGGTGGATGACGGATCGACCGGGAATTCCAGCAACGCCGCCGTCGAATTTAGACTTGTCTGCTCGCAGAAAACCGCCGCCGAGGCTGCGGCCACAAACTTAGTGAGCCGCTCGGCGTTGGCATTGGCGGTGGAGTAGAAGCTGTTCAGCGTCCCTTCGAATTTTTGTCGGTCCTGTTCGAGGTTATTGGTGGTGTTGTTCGGGTTGCCACTGCTATCGGTACCTGTGCTGCCACCGAAGTTAGGAGGAGCGGAATAAAGCGATTCCAACGCATCCGGCGGCGTGGGTAGCTGGTTTGCCAGTTGGCTCCACACGATGTCGTAGGCCATCCGAGCACACTGGTCCAGGGACAGCGTGCTAATGTCGGCCGAGGAGAAAAACGGATCGTTAGTAATTGCTGTTTGCATCGCCTGAAACAAGCCATTATTACCCCAGAACGGGGGCGCACTGCCGTCTGTTGGGATGGTAAGACCGATGCCTTGATTCGGCGGGGCAGGCAATGTGAGATATAGACTCGTCTGCTCCGGCGGGATGGCCTGATATTGGTCGGGCGTTGGGAGTTGGGGTTCCGTATTAAGAAGAACGTTGTAGAAAGCGCTTTGGACTGGTATCGCAATAGGCCCTCGCGTAGCGACGACCGAGATGTCCAGGTAGGTTGGTGTTCCTGCCGTGGTTGTCGGCGGGGTGATCTGAATGATCGCTGTGGCGACCGACGCCGGGATTGAGTAGCTTACCCCTCCGTAGGAGACTGATTGGGAGTGTTGAACAATCCCGGAATTGAGGTTTTGTTTAAAGGTGACCGCGGTGTGGTTCGCCAGAGTGACCGCTCTCGAAAGAGTCACCGATGTGCTGTTCACCTCCGTTACCGTTACTGAGGTGCTTGCCGGAATACCCGAGGCAGTCACGTCCATCCCGGCAGCGATGCCAATGGTAGTCGAGAAGTCCACGGTCGTCGAACTGTTAACCTTGGCGCTCGTAATCAAACTGAACGTAAAGAACGGAGGGCTAGCGGTCCAATTCGGAGTAATGGTCGGAGAATTGCCTCCAGGGCCGTACGTAAGAAAGAAATAGACTAAATATTCTGGCCCCAGATAATTCGGAATGGATGGCTTAAGTGTGATCGTCGTGTTCGAGGATGAGATGTCCTGTACAGTCGTATTCGGGTTAAAAAGGTCTGCGAACATTGGAAAGGCCGAAGGGGCGTAAACGATTGATCCGAACGGGATGCCAGCCACATTTTCAAGATCGAGAGTATTCCCATAATCTGTCGAAGACTGCACCGTCGCCGATTGGACGGAACTGGACACTAACAGCAGGTAAGTACCCGGCGACGAAGTTCCAAGTAGAGTAAGATTCGAGGCAACTATTTGAGCGTAGCCGAGTGGGCTCGGTGAGGGTGATGCACTCAGGTCAACGTCGGCGGGATACACCTTAATCAAAAGCCCATCGAGGTACTCTTGGAAGAGATAAAAGGGGACAGTTGAGTCGGGAACGAGGCGGATCACGAGGAAGCTACTAGACATTTTGTGTTCCTTCTTTTCTTTGCCGTTAATAGCGTTGCATTGGGTCCTGCACAAGCAGCGCGCATCGACCCGGTTCTGCCAACATCCGCACTACGCTCGGTGATGACACTGGCGCACGTTAAAATGAACCTAGCATGGGTTTAGGCTTTTTTACTTTTTCCGTTATAGCCGGCTTGCCGCATTCGTGGCCGTGGGGACCTCCCTTGTCCTTGACGCGCGTGCTCTAGACGGCTGATGGTTTTTCATCCCTCTCGACGGCGCTGGCGTAGCTGGCAATCTCGTGGCGACCTGCCCTCCGACGATTTGTGTGAATGAAACGAACACTGCCCGAGTCGGTCACGCATAGCCTTCTCCATCGTCGGGCAACAATCGTTAGGTCGACTACTCAGATTGCAGCCAAAGGCGGTGGAACGTCGCAGCGGGTGCGCGTGAGCTCTGCAAACTCCGACATCAAAGAGTGTAGGGAGCCAAGAAGGCCGGTCCGGCAACGATCCCAACGGTGCAACGCCCGAAGCGACAAATGCGGGGTTACCGCCGCCCTATCGCCTCAGACGATAAAGCGGACCATTGGCTGAATCGACCTTTTCCAAGAGACCCTCGTGCATCAGCCTTTGCAGCACTCGTGCCACCACGTCCACTTCAACACGAAGCTGCTGGCGCATCACCCACCACTCGGCAATCCCTTGCACAGTATCCATGGCTCGGGGATGCTCGCCCAGATAACCCATCACCGCACGCGCCAAGTCCGCTTCCTGACGCTGGGCGCCGGCCTTGTCGTCCATTGGAATGTCCAAGCTCATTACTCTCGCACTTCACTAAAGCACATGGGAGTCCAACCGGGCTTAGCTGCAGTCTCCTTTGCCTAGAATCACTTAGCGCCACCGCGCGGAGATCAATGAACAAACAGGTGGGGGAACAAAGCCGCACCATCCCTGACATCCCGAACGTGCTCGGCGAACGGATCATGGGTATTCAGAAGGGATTACACCTTGTGTGGGATATAAATCGCACCACGTGGGGTGTTCTTAACGCAGTTACTCGGGGGAGGGGCTTCCCGGAGGGGAGAAGGCTCTCGGGTTCAGCAGATGCTTCTTCAGGAGTTTGCCGAAGTCGCGCCGGTCCTTACCCGCCGCACGCGCCGCGTGGCTGACGTTGCCCCGGTACTCAGACATGATACGAGTGAGGTACTGTCTTTCGAAGGTTTCGATGGCTGCTCGCTTCAACGCGGAAAAACAACGGCGTTGCGCAGGAGGTACCGGGGTTGGGCTAGTCAGCTCCGCCGCCTTACATTGCAGCCCGAGGTCTTCGATGCCAATCGAATTCGTCTTAGTGAGATGGATTCCGCGGATAACCGCATTTTCGAGCTCTCGTATGTTGCCTGGCCATTCGCAGAGCACCAAGGCGGCGCGTGCGGTGGGAGCCAGTTCGAACGGCACATTCGCGACGGGGGTATGCTTCTTCAGAAAGTGATCCGCCAGCGCGAGAATATCCTCTTTGCGGTCGCGAAGGGGAAGCAGGGTGATCGAAAAGACGCAAAGCCGGTAGTACAAGTCTGCCCGAAAACTTCCCGAGAGTACTTGTTGCTTAAGAGGAGCGTTGGTGGCCGCGAGGATGCGCACATCGGCGTGCTGCTCGATACTGGATCCGACGAGCCGGAATGTGTTGTCCTGAAGCACCCGAAGAAGGTCGGTCTGGGCCTTAAGCGTCAGACTGTTCACTTCATCGAGAAACAGGGTGCCTTGCTCCGCTTGGGCAATGAGGCCCTTTCTGCGAATGTGGGCACCCGTAAAAGCCCCGCGCTCGTGCCCGAAGAGTTCGCCTTCAAGCAGCGCGTCCGAAAGCGACCCGCAGTTTACCGGTACGAAGGGGAAGGAGGCCCTCTTGCTGAGGTAGTGGAGCGCCCGTGCCACGAGCTCCTTACCGGTGCCAGTCTCACCGGTTATCAACACCGCGGCTCCACTCCCTGCCATGGCCGGAAGTTGTTCGATCGTCTTTAGCAGGGCGGGCGATTCGCCGACCAGCTTGGCCAGCGCCTGTACGTCCTGGAGTCGGGGAGCCGGGGTCTCCACGGCCAGTACCTCCGTCTGGCTATATATCGTACCAGGAGAAGGGAAGCTCCAGCGAACGCCGAACGAACGGCTGTATTACGTGAATTCGGAACACGGTCAATCGGAAAACCATCCCAGTGTGCTCCTGGCCAGCACGCTGAGCAGTGCGCCGAAAGTCAGCTAACTTAAACCAAGCAATTCCCCAAGATGGTCGGAAGGCGACAAGTTTACCTACCTGGCAAGCCAATTGCAACGAGAAACATAGGCACCGGGACAATGGACGCCAGAAGAGCTGCAAGATACGGTCGGAATCCAACCCCAAAATTGACCCCCTAAACAGGCTAACATTTTGGGGGATGAAGAATCTCAGAAGTTCTTTAATCATCGCGAGTTGTCAAAAATCCTGTGGGTCTTTACATACGATTGTGCTGGTTTAACCGGCCAGCCAGAAGGAAAAACCGCCCTCCTGACGTAATACTCCCTGGGGCTAGCGGATTGCTTTGCACATATCGCTGGCATGGTGGGGTCAACATAGGGTAGCCTGTTTTCAGGCTATCAAATTCCGGCTCAAAAGCGAAGCGATCTAAAGAGAAAGCTGCTTACGAATTTGCACGCGTCAAGGAAGTCCATCATGAGCGTCAAGTTGACCAACAGTATCATCACGGGAGGAAGCCTGGGCGAGGGACTTTCTTTTGGGCCCGCCTGCAAGCCAGGCGACTGGCAAGAGCTAACCGTTAGAATCAATTGGCCACAGAATCAGCTTCTACCACGCGTCTTTGTGACCCCCTATCTGGACGATACATTTCCACAAGGCGCCGCTCCAGTGTGCGTCGTAGCCGGCGTGGGTCTAGACAGCTTCACCCTCGCAGCACGCAACGCGACCCGCTCCCAGGGTGGTTCTACCGCCTTCTCGTGGTTGGCGATGCGTGAGCCAGTACCGTCCAACGTCGACGTTGAATTAGATATCCACGGCACCCCGATGGTGGCGGGAACGTATGTCAATGAACCAGTCTTGCCACTCGCAACCCTCCCGGTGCCTGACCTCAGCATGGGCGTTGTTCCCCCGCTATCTTTCGCGCCTGCGGGCGCGTTCGGGGACTTGCAGACTTGGCCGACACCTGGTGTCCCGGACCCCAATCAATCCTCAGTATTGATGGCCCCGACAAACCTCAACGTTACGGTCAATAACGTCGCGGCCGTGGGCCTTGTGAATCGGGCTCATATCGCTGATCCGTTTCTTTTGACAGCCCGGAACTCGGACTGCGCAAGTGGCGCCTGCGCCTTCTACTGGGCTGCGTTCTCCCACAGCAACCTTTTCAACCCTCAGGCGAAACCCGAGCCATCAATCGAAACTGGCGAGGTCAATACTTTGTCGTTCCCGCCCAGCGGCCAGACAGGAGACTGGCAGTTTGTGGACATCTACTTTGCCGACCCGTTTCTGAACGCTCCCGTAGTACTGCTTACGGCACACAGCGCTATCTCGAGTACCCGAGCGGCAGTCGTGGGCATTGCCCGCGATGTGACGCCTTACGGCTTCAGGCTGGCTATGCGCAACTCAGATTGTGGAGCAGGTGTGGCCGGCTTCTATTGGGCTGCGATCGGAATGCCGATAAAGTAACGAGGTCGGCCGACTCGAACGCAGACAGGCTCGAAGGCCTTCTTAGATTTGATTGATACTTTGCCAGTTGATGTTGATAGCTTTAGCTCCCAGGTCACGCCGCAAGATGGCGGTGTAAACGCCGAACTGCATTACGGCGATCAGGAGAAATGGGTGCTGTAACGTGAAAAAACTGGTCCGTGAGCCAAATGCATTCACAAATGGCGATCAGAGTTTTACTGACATTTTGAGCGGGGGCCGATGTAGAAGATGCCGAATGTGAGGCTCCAGGATCTGGTGGGTATTGGAATTGTGGAAATGGCGGGGCTCTTTTTGGATGAGTGGACTACAAGGGTCTGGCCATCTGGCGAGATTTGAGCGGGACAATGAGGCCAAAACGCCTTGACCTCGGCAAGCCAGCGGGTGAGTTTGCGTCGAAAGAATCGGTCGGCAGAATAACCGCCAGACCCGAGCCATTCCGGATCGATCATTGATCGTCACCACCATCAGCAAGCGACAACGCGCTGTCGAGTAGCCAATCGTAGGTTCGAACCTGAATCCTAATCAGATCGTCGTTAAGATTTTGCAGAGTCCGTACTGCAGGCGAGCCGGGCTGCGGTCTCCGGCCGGCAACGACCTTGGTGAGCACTGCGGTGGGTACGTCGCGCAAAACCTCACGCGCTGTAGCCATGTTGCTCTGTAGCCAGTTCCCGATATCTTTTGCCCGCTTAAGAGTAATATCCAACCCTGTGCTTGCCCGGACGTCGTCGAATAAGGAAGCGTCGACCGGCCCAAACAGAACAAATTGATAGTCGCTCAGTCGGCCGATCGAAGGCTGGAAACTCGCCGTGCAGAAGTCGACGAGGTTCGGCCCTAACAGCACGGCAACGCGGAACAAGTCTTCTGAATCGACGTACACCCCCAAAGAACGCGTAAGGATCTTTGGGTGCTCGGCAACGAAACCGACGAGCTCGCTCACCGTAGCGGCTCTAGCCAGCAGTACAGCGAAGTCTCGCGCGATTTGCGAGAAGCTTTCCTGAGAATCATCGTGGGGTTTGAAGAGGCGAACAGCAATAGTCTGCGCTACTACGTCCATTCCCTCAGTTGTGGAAATTCCCACCTTGCCGGCCAACAGCGGCGAGTATTTCATGAGCGTTTTCTTGTCGATGCCATGCCAGACCGGCAGTACTACATCGAGTGCCCACAAAGCATCGAGTTCGCTTCCCGTCCAGTGTTTTGTGAGGAACGCTTGCGATAGTATGGCCACTCCAAAGCGACTATTGGCCAGACCCTGATCAATCTTCTGCCTAAGACTATCGCCAATTTCTATTTGAAACTTGTCGAGCCACACGCGAACTCCTGCGCGGCGCAACGCCTCAGTGAGGGGCAACGCGACGGATTGCTTGTCCTCCGAAGCATGACTAAGGAAAACGTCCCACTGTTTCAATCGTTTTCACCCTCAGAAGTACGGTGCCCCGGCTACGATCCTGGGAGTCCCGTCCAACTTTTTCGCTGAGTAGGAATTTTACTTGATTTGTGTGGTCGTGCATAGGCGCGCCTCGAAGGCCATCAAGCGTTGCTCTGCGGACAAGCTATCGGGAAAGGCGGTCTACGCCCACGCCGGTCCTGTCGCTGGCGAATTGCTAATTTCCTGAGGTTTTCTGAATTTCACGATTTTGTCACGCCGTGCGCACGCGGATCTCACCGCCCTTTCATCCATTTTCAGCGACTTCACCGAGACCCTAGCCGGTCGCTTCTCCACTTCGGCATCGCAAGGCGTCGAACCAGA
>Ga0187852_1001197_pt1 | contig 25258 bp, 20 predicted proteins | sample June2016WEW_6_40_FD_134511 | JGI IMG/M metagenome (GOLD analysis project Ga0187852, IMG submission 134511) | Peatland microbial communities from SPRUCE experiment site at the Marcell Experimental Forest, Minnesota, USA - June2016WEW_6_40 | ecosystem: Environmental > Terrestrial > Soil > Wetlands...
CGAGGCAAAAAGGATCAGTATTGACCAGAAGCGCGAGGAAACTGTTCGATTAGAAGCCGAGCATGCAACGGCCGAGGCCGCCCTCGATGAGTTGCAAGCGCAACTGGTCATGCTGCGCCAGAAGCGCGAGGGCTTGCAGCAGGAAGCCGCACAGATCACCGCGGAGCTGGCCGGCCTGGAGGAGCGGCGCCGTGGCGCCGAGGCAGCCTTTCAGCGTATCGAACGCCTCCATGCCGATCTGGAGCGCCGTGTGCTGGCCATCGAGCAGCAGCGCGCGGCCGCGGAGTCGGAGCGTGAACAGCGCATCGGCGAGAGCGCCGCGCTGGCCGGAAAGCAGAAGGAACTGGCCGCCGCGCGCGCCGAGGCTCTGGCCCTGGCGCAGACCCATTCGGGCCAGGCGCAGGCCCTGCGCCAGCAACTCGCAACCATAGAGACGCAACTGAAGACCAGCCGCGCCGCGCTGGATCAGTTGCGCGAGGACCGTGCAACCCGTTTCAGCCAGGTAGCCAAGCTGCATTCGGACCTGGAATACCTTGAGGCAAGCTGCCTTGTCGAGGTCAACCTCGAGGCCCAGGCAGTGCGAGCCGATGGAGAGATCGTGCGCCTCGCCGGCGAGGCTCTGGCCGCCGAGGAAGAGACCTGCCGCGCTCTGCGCCAGCGCATCGAGCAGATGGGCCCGGTCAACATGATGGCCCTCGACGAGTACAAGGAGACCGCCGAGCGCCACGGCTTCCTCGAGGACCAGCGCAAAGATCTCATCGAGTCGATCGAAAACACGCAGGAGACCATCAAGGAGATCGATCGGATTTCGCGCATCAAGTTCGACGAGGCTTTTGCCAGGATCAACGAGAACTTCGCCCATGTCTTCGCGCGGCTGTTCCAGGGCGGGCAGGCCTTCCTGCGCCTCACCGACGCGGAAAACCAGGCCGAGAGCGGCCTCGAAATCGTCGCCTCGCCGCCGGGCAAGAAGCTGCAAAACGTGTTGCTGCTCTCCGGCGGTGAAAAGTCGCTGACCGCGCTGGCTCTGCTGGTATCCATCTTCCAGTTCCAGCCCAGCCCCTTCTGCGCGCTCGACGAGGTGGACGCGGCGCTTGACGAGGTCAACGTGGGCCGTTTCGCCGACCTGCTGCACTCCCTGAGCAAGGAGACGCAGTTCCTGCTCGTCACCCACTCCAAGCGCATGATGCAGGCCGCCGACATGATCTACGGCGTCACCATGCAGGAGCCCGGCGTCTCCAAGGTGGTCAGCGTGCGCCTGGGCGCCCACAGCCGGCAGCGCGCCACCGCGTAGCCATAGCCGCGGAATGCTCGGCCTCTCTCCTCAGTTTCATCGGCTGACTCATTGCGCTCCCGCACGCTGTAATAAAGTGTCCTTCTCATAGCTGCGCACTTTTTCCAGCCAACCGATGCCTTCGGCAACGCCCTGGCTGGCGCAGTAATACCCCCATACCGCGGCCAGGGCATGGATTTGTGTTCTTCGAAGATCGCCAGGCGGGCAGTGCGCGGGGCCACCGCTTCCTCTATCTGGAATTCGAGCACCAAACCGCAGGTGCTGGCGGAGGGAGAGGGATTCGAACCCCCGGTGCCCTTTCAGGCACAACGGTTTTCAAGACCGCCGGTATCAACCGCTCACCCATCCCTCCGCGAGGTGTGGGGCTGTCTTCGATTGTACGGCCAAAAAGGCATTTTCAGGCTAGCTCTGCGGGGCAGGTCAACGCTTTTGATATGCTGTGTTCTCGTGATGCGGGTGGTTTAGCACTCCAGCGGAAAGGGACGGCAGGATGTCGGGTTCGGGTTGCTGGGCGATCGAGAACTATGCTTACCGTTCCTGTCCGCAGCCTGCGCGGGAATTCGGCTTTGCGGTTTCACCGCACAACCACTCCGAGCACTCGGTGGAGAACCTGGCCTCGCTGAACGAGGTGATGAAGCTAGGGTTCATGCGGCCCTTTCGGCACATCCTTCAGTCGGCATTCGGCCTGGCGCAGGTTCCCGACCTGAATTATGCCGATGTCACCTACCGGCCTCCGCATACGGTTGAGGACGTGTTTCTCGTGGAGTCCTCAAGCGTTGCGCCTCTCGGCTTCGATGGCGTCCTTGTGGGGATCACCGACCATGATGAGATTGCCGGAAGTGTCGAGCTCCAGCGCAAGCGTCCCGAAGATGCGCGCCGCAATCCTATCGGCGAAGAGCTTTCGGTGCGCTTTCAGGACTATCTCTTCCACCTCGGAATCACGGGGTTGCCCGAGTCCGGCGTTCAAGAAACCCATGCCAATCTTCAAGCAGCGGCCCGTGCAAACCGGCTGGACGATGTATTTGAAATCCTGCGCGCCAGCGGATGCCTGGTGGTGTTCAACCACCCTCTGGTTCCCTGGGGCAAAGACCGGGGCCGCAAGATTCCGGCGGAAGAGCTTCTGCACCGGTACGGCTGGGCGATCCATGCCCTCGAATACAACGGAATGCGCAGCCGGGAGGAAAACGACCGCGTTCTCCAGTTGGCTCAGTCCGTTCACAAGCCCGTAATCGGAGGCGGAGACAGCCATCTGCTGCTGGCCAGCTCGGTGCTCTCGGCATCGCAGGCAGGGAGTTTTGCGGATTTCGCGGGGGAAGCAAAAGAGGGACGCGCCGTGCCCCTCGTCACGCCGATGTACTTTGCCCCCCTGGGCTGGAAAATCTTTCTGCGCGTGCTTTATTTCATGGCCCACTACCGGAAGATTGGCCATTTCCGGGGCCAGCCGGTGCGCGATTTGCTTGCGGCGAGAACGGTGCTCCTGGATCCCATCGGATATGCTTCCCGCGGTTTTCTGGGTTTGACTTCGGCTCTCGGCCTGGTGCGCTAAGCATGAATATGGCGCGATAAGCCTGAATGCTATACTGCTGAAACGACCACTATGGCCACCGTTAAGGAACAACTAAAGACGATCATTATTCGCAGCCTGCGCATCAGGGACCTGACCCCGGAAGAACTGCGCGACGATCAACCGCTGCTGGGCGGCGATTTGGAGATCGACTCCATCGACATCCTCCAGCTCATTCTTGAGATTGAGCGGCATTTCGGCATCAAGCTGGTGGACGGCGAATTCGACGAGAACGCGTGGAAGAGTATCGATCGTTTGGCTGAGACCGTCGAAGCGAAGATTGCGGCAAGGACTTAACATTTGCATTCCATGAGGATGTTTCCCCATGCCGACCTTCGATAGGAAAAAACCCGCCCGGGTTTTGCTGGTGGAAGCCAATAACATGAATAAGTGGGTGGGGACGACCATGCCCTACGAGATGCATGTCCCTCCCGTGGGCCTCATGTATCTCGCGTCCTACGCGCGCACGGCGCTGCCGGGGATCGAGTTCCGCATTGTGGAGTCCTCCCTGTCTTGCCCGGACGATGAGCGATTCATTCGCATCTTGAACGAGTTTCAGCCGGATGTCGTTGGCGTCCGCTCCATCGCCTTCTTTCTGGAGGAACTTCAGCGGATCGTCGGTTTGGCGCGCGCCCACAGCGACGCTGCCCTCATCGCTGGCGGCCCTATCGTCAAGGCGTACAAGCGCAGGCTCTTCGAGGAAGTGCCGGAGCTGGAGGTCGCCGTGAAAGGGGAAGGCGAGCAGGTTTTCGTAAACCTCCTTCGCGGAGAGCCGCTTGCTTCGATGGCCGGAGTTTTGTACCGGACGGACGACGGGGTGGTGGAAAATGAAGACCAGCAGGAAGTGGCGAACATCGACAGCCTGCCCTTCCCCGCGTACGACCTGATCGACCTGAACGAGTACCAACGTCAACTGAGTTACGCTTACAATCATCGCCGCCAGGGAGTGCTGCTCACCAGCCGCGGCTGCGTGTATCATTGCACCTATTGTTTCAGCCATTGGAAGCGCATCCGGTTGCGCAGCGCCGCCAACATATTTGAAGAGATCGCCGAGCTCCACGCCAGGCACGGGATCCAGGACTTTTACGTCGTCGACGATATCTTCAATGTCAACTTGAAGCGCTCCATGGACCTGTTCGACATGATCGTGGCGGCGGGGCTTAAACTGCGCTTCTATTTCGTCAATGGATTGCGTGCCGACATCACCAGCGAGGAGTTTGTGGATCGCGCGCTCCAAGCCGGCGCTGTCTGGTTTACCTACGCCATCGAATCGGCCGCGGAAGAGATTCAGAACCTGGTGCAAAAACACCTCGACCTGGAAAAGGCCGGGCGCATCATCGCTTATACACAGCGCCAGAACGTGGCCGTGAACATATCGACCATGTACGGCTTTCCCACCGAGACCCGTGAGCTGGCGCAACGCACCCTGGACTATCTGGGCGAATTGCCCAAGCCGTCGTTGTTGCCCTACCACTTTTGTTTGCGCTTCTTCCCCGGCTGCGAGATCAACGAGCAGGCTTTGGAGGCCGGTTGGGATGCCGAACGCCTGGGACTCACCAGCCGGTTCTCCTACAACGATATGCCGATGGGCACTCCAACGTTATCGAAGCAGGACATGTACAGCATTCAGCTTGAGTATCACCGCCGCTTCGGAATGAGCAATCCCGCGGCCGTCGGCGGCGCGATTCGCACGCTCCGCTCCATCGGATACTGCGACACGGAGATCCTACATATGTACTCGGTGTTGAAGCGAAAGGTGTTTCATGATGTGAGCGAGCTGCTGACGGCTGGTGGAAATTGACGCGCTGGTACCAACACCGATTTCATAACGTCTCGGCTCTCCGCATGGTGTTCTGGACCATACCCTGGCTGCCGCGCTTTGTTCATCCCCCCATCGCGGTTGTAACGGCGCTGATCTTTTTCTTCCTGTTGAAGCGGGAGCGCAAGGCAGTGGCCGGCAATCTGCGCCGGGTCTCGGGCAGACGCGGGCTGGCACTCCACTGGAAGGTCTACCGCGTCTTCTATTCGTTCTGCGATTTGATGGTTTCCTATTGCTATGTCCCCCAGGCCAGCCATGCGCAACTGCTCTCCATGCTGGCGGACAAGGATCGTGGCGCCGCCGCCATCGACCGGTGCCTCGAAGCGGGCAAAGGGCTCATTGTGTGGACGGCGCACCTGGGGAATCCGGAATTCGCCTCGCGCCTGCTTGAAATGCACGGCCGGCCGGTCCATGTGGCGCGGGTGGTTGAAGACAAACCGGCGGAGAAGTTGCTGCGCGACATGATGGCCACCGAGCGGCTCAGAATCGTGGACCTCAGATACGGCGCGCGGGCCACAATCGAACTGTTGCAGGCTTTACGCCGGAATGAGATCGTGGCCATCCAGGGGGACCGCGTCTACTACCGTCGCCATGGCGCCGAGGTCCCATTTTTTTCCCAGCCAGCCGCCTTCCCGCTGGGGCCTTTTCTGCTTTCGCAGGTCTCGGGTGCCCCGGTGCTGCCCGGTTTCGTGATTCGCCAGGGTTGGCTGCGCTACCGCGTTTTGATGGGCGAACCCATCCTGCCGGTTGCATCCGGCGACGGTGACGCCGGTCAGCGCGCCGGTTTACGCCAGGCTGTCCGGTTCCTTGAAACAACGTTGCCGATTCATTATGATCAGTGGGTGAATTTCTTCGATTTCTGGCAGGTCAATTCCAGTGAGTGATATGCAGGAAACCATTGTCGTTACTGGAGTTGGCGTTATCAGCCCCTATGGCGCCGGGCTGGCCAGCCTGCAAGCCGGCATGTTATCGGGCAAGTGTTGCCTGGCGCCCGCCAAGGGTACGTATCCCGGTTTTGAAGGAACCACGGCCCAGGTTTGCGGACTTCCGTTTCTGGTGGAAGGCTCCAGCTCCCGCTACTCCCGCACGGATCGCATTGCGGTGGCGGCTGCTCAGGACGCAGTAGCAGACTTGGATCGCGATAGCCTTGCCTTCCGGGAGAGCGGTGTCGTGATGGCTAGCACGGTCGCGGGCCTATCCGAAATCGATCCCGGAATTGCGCAGGATTCGGCCGCCTGGTACAGGCACGGCGGTCTGGCGCGGGCCTCCTCCTATCGGGTGTCGCACGTCGCCGCTTCGGTAGGTGAGCACTTGGGGATTCACGGACCGACCTGCGCCGTCTCAGTGGCTTGCGCTTCAGGAGCAATGGCGATTGCGCTTGGCGCCAACCTACTGCTCGACGGAGCCGCGCCCATGATTCTGGCAGGAGGCAGCGACGCGCTGTGCCCGTTCACGTTGAGCGGGTTCAACTCCCTCCAGGCGATGGATCCCGGCCCCTGCCGTCCCTTCGATCAGAATCGCAAAGGGTTGAACCTGGGAGAAGGCGCGGCGGTTCTGGTGCTGGAAACGCTGGCCGGAGCTACGGCGCGCCGCGCCAATATTCTCGCTGTACTGCGTGGATGGGCCATGACCAATGATGCATCGCATCCCACCGCGCCGGACAAAGACGGAAACGGTATAGCGGTTTGCATACGCCGCGCCATGGATATGGCCGAGTGCGGCGCCGATGAGATCGGCTATGTGAATGCACACGGCACAGGCACGCTCCTCAACGATATTGCCGAAGCCAATGCTTATCAAACCGCCTTCGCCGCGCGCAGCCGTCCCATTCCCGTATCCTCGACCAAGTCCTATTTCGGACACTGTCTGGGGGCAGCCGGCGCCCTGGAGGCAGCCATCACCATCGCGGCCATTCGTTGCGGCGCGCTCTTCCCGACGCTGCGGCTGACGGACCCCATCGAGAGCGAAGGTATCGACTGGCTCCGCGGAGAAGTCAGACGCCAGCCGCTGCCGCTGGCGCTCTCGGTTTCAGCTGGGTTTGGCGGCAGCAACGCGGCACTCATCTTTGGGAGCGGCCGCCCATGAACGCGAATTTGCCAGCCATAACCGGTATCGGTTCCGTCACTCCATATGGTGTGTTGGCCGGACTTATTCCTGCCCGTTCTTTGCAACCCGGCGCCATCACCGCATGGGCAACCGCCGGGCTGCGGCGAGCGTTTCTCGTAGAGCCGTTTCGCCCTGCCAGCGTGGTGCCGGGCCTGAAGACCAGGCGTCTGGATCGTCTGTCGGCATGGGCGCTGGTAGCTTCTTCGCTGGCCATTCAGGATGCCGGGATCGATTTCAGCATGGTGGACCGGTCCAGGGTTGCCGTCGTCTTCGCCACCGGCTTCGGTTGTGTTGAACTCACGGAATCCTTCTACCAAAGCGCAGCCGTTAATGGCTGGTCGGGAACCGACCCCATCACCTTTCCGGAGACGCTCATCAACGCTCCGGCCGCTCACGTGGCTTTGTTTCATGGCCTGCGCGGACCGAATATTATAGTCGACAGCAAAAGCTTTGCGGGCGAAAGCGCGCTGATTCAGGCCGCTTCCCTGATCCGCCACGGGCAGGCCGACTTAGCCATTGTCCTTGCGGGAGATACGCTTACCCAGGCTGTTTATGGATGGTACGAAGCGGCAAATCTGCTGTCACCTGCCTGCTATAACTCGGATTCCTTGCCGGAAGCCAGCGGCTTTACGCCCAGCGCTGGCTTTGTGCCCGGCGAAGGGGCAGCCGCGTTGGTGCTGGAGCCGGCCGGCAGCCGGGAGGGACGCTCTTATGCAAGTCTTCGCTCGAGCTGCTGGGCGGCAGGCGGAGAGCCTTTCAAGACCATCCGCCGGATGCTCGGCGGGTCCGTTCCAAGCCTCACCATCAGCGCTGGGAATGGCGCGCCTTGCGCCACCAGCCCTTTAACCAGCCTGGCCCGCGAGATTGCCGGCCCCGATGCGCCCATCGTCCCGCCGCAGGCCGTGGCCGCCGGTTTGGCTGAAACTGGCGCTCTGCTCCACTTGATCCTGGCCTTGAGCAACCGGCCACGGAGCGGCCAGGCTCTCCTTTTAGCAACAGCGGGCGAAAGCGGTTTTGCCGCGATTCATCTGGAGCTGCCTTGAACTTCAATGTGCGAATTGCATCCGCGGCGTATGCCGTCCCACCCGGCGTTGAGACCGTGGAAGCAATCCTGGAGCGGGAACGAACTCGCGTAGAGACAACGCTGGCGCCGCTCAGCCCGCTGGCGAGACGAAAAGCATTGGAAGGTCTCGGACTGAGCCGCGTCCGTGTCTGCGGCGTCAAGCAACCTTATGATTTGGCGCTGGAAGCCGCTTCAACCGCAATTGCGGAAGCCGGAATCGCGCCGCGGAATATCGATCTCATCCTGGATTACAGCACCTTCCCCGGAGATAACTCGCGGTATCTTTCCTTTGCTCCCCAACTCAGCGCTGAGCTTGGGGCCGATAACTCGTTGAATCTGGGTTTCAAAGCCGGCGGTTGCGGAGCGCTGCACCTGGCCATCAAGACCGCGCTGGGCTGGATGAGCGCCGATGACAACATTCAGACCGCGCTGCTGGTGACCGGCGACGCCGCGCCGCTGGAGAACCGGTCACTGCTTCCAGTTACCGTGCAGGGAGACGCCGCCAGCGCCGTCATCCTGCGCCGCCAAGGCGCGGACGGCCCGCTGCTGCTCGGCGTGGAGGCGATGACTCTCGGCCATCTGCACAACGCCATTGCCTTGACCCAGGCCAAAGGCCGCATAGAAATTGAAGCCGATGCCGTGTGCATTGAACACAAAGTAATGCCCATCTACTATCTCAACCTGTTCCGCCTGGCGCACAAAGTCCTGTCAGCGTCTTCCCTGAGCTTGAACAATGTAGATCATTTCATCTATTCCAACATCAGTTATCGGGACCGCGATGGTTTTCGCAGGATGGTGGGCCTGCCTGAAGGCGGCCTGCCGGCAACCCCCATGTCGGAGTATGGACACACCTTTGCCAGCGATCTGGTGATCAACTATGTTCACATGCGGCGCGATGGCCTGATTCGGCCTGGGCAATTGCTGCTGTTCGTATCCGCAGGGGTCGGATTCACATGGGGGGTGACGCTTGCCCGAAGCTGAAGGCGATCTGCTTCACGAATGGCTCAGGCGCGCGGCGGCTCTTTCGCCCGGCGCCCCGGCCATTGTTGAAGATGATCGGGTCACATCCTTCAGGGAGTTATTCGAGCAGGCTGAGTCACTGGCATTGCGGTTCGTCGGACACGGCATCCAGAAACAGGATCGCATCGCCCTGGTGCTGCCCAAGACCACCGATTCGATCATTTCTATCTTTGCCTCTCTTCTTGCCGGAGCTATCTATGTCCCCATCCATCCCCAGTGGCCGAAGGATAGAATTGAAGCCGTCCTGGAGGACTGCGCAGCCCGGTTGGTGATCGAAGGTGACAGTTACCCGCCGCGAATCCGCGATTGCCAAACCGGTGAGTGCATCCATTGGCAGACACAGTCAACGGCTCTTGCTAACATTGTCTCGCTGCCCAAGACCGGCGCCCGCGACCCGGCCCTCATTTTGTTTACCTCCGGCTCCACGGGCCGGCCCAAAGGAGTCGTCCTTTCTCACCGCGCCGTAAGCGCTTTTGTAAGATGGACCGCGCGCGAGTTTCAGATCTCTTCCCATGACCGCATCGCGTGCCCGTCGCCGCTGGGCTTCGATCTTTCCACCTTTGATATTTTTAATATGGCCCTATGCGGCGCAACCTGTGTTCTTGTTCCCGGCGAAATCGTGTGGATGCCGCGTTTCCTGGTCCAGTTTCTGCGCCAGGCCCGCATCACCTGTTGGTATTCAGTTCCGTCGATCCTGACCGGCATGTTACAGGAGGGACGGTTCGCGGAGCACGAGCATCCCGACCTGCGCGTCATTCTCTTCGCAGGCGAGGTCTTTCCTGGCCCAGGCGTGGCGCATTTGCATGCCGCGGTTCCCCAGGCTGTTTGCGCCAACCTCTACGGCCCGACCGAGACCAATGTAGTCACGTGGTGTCGCGTCCCGCCCGGGTTCGATGGATCGCAGCCGCTACCCATCGGCCATCCCTGCCCCTACGCCATAGTCACGGTGGACGCTGAGAGCGGCGAACTGCTCGCGGGCGGCGACTCTCTGATGAATGGTTACTGGAATCGTCCCGAAGATACACCGCGCTCCTTCATCTGGTTGGACGGCAAACAGTATTACCGCACCGGGGACCGCGTGTCGCTGGCTCCTGACGGCAGCTACTTGTTTGTCGGAAGGCTGGACCGGCAAGTAAAGCGCCGCGGCTTCCGCATAGAGCTGGGAGAAATTGAGGCTGCACTGGCTCGCCATGAAGATATACTGGAAGCGGCTGTGATTGCTGGCGAGGATGGGCGGAGAGGAACCATCATAACTGCCTTTGTCCGGGTTCGCGCCGCAGGCGCCCTCACCTTGGTCGAAGCCAAGGCCCACTGTGCGCGCACACTGCCGCCGTACATGGCGCCCGATCACATCCTGTTTGTGGATGCCATTTCCAAGGGAAGCCGGGGCAAGATCGATTACCTGACCCTGGGCAGAATTGCGGAAGGACTGAACCGTGGAAATCAAGACCGAAGTTAGGAAGTACATCGCTGAGAACTTTCTGCCCAATGCGCCGGCGGGAACCATCGACGACGCCATGCCTCTCATCACCGGCGGTGTTATCGACTCGATCGGCATGATCGCACTCGTGTCCTTTCTTGAAAGCCGCTTTGAAGTCGAGTTCATGCCCAGAGAAATCGATGTGCATAGCCTGGATACCGTGGAGCAGATCGAGAAACTGATGCTCAAAAAACTGGCCGGCCGGGAACCAGGCGTGGCTGAGGGTAAAGTACCATAAGTCCGGTGAGGCATCGCAGTGGGCGATCATTGGAAACTGCGCGGACTGGCAATGTTGCCCACCCTGCTTTGGGCAGCTTGCGGGCGAATGCACAAGGAACCGTTCGAGAAGGTCCCGCTCGCCCCCGGCCAGATCGTGCGGGTTCGCCTCTCGGAGCGCGCCAACCTTGTTGTGGAGCGCATTCGTTTCTGGTCCAACGAGATGAATGAGCCCCGTTTCTTCCTGGCTTTGGCGCCCAGGACGCAGGCTGCGCCCTCCGAAGTGCTCATCCTGAATCACGGATGGTCGGACCGGCCGGAGTATCTGTTGCGCTATCTCAAGGTGGATCGGGTCTACGACGAGATGCTGGGCCGGGGCGAGGTCCGTCCCGCGATCCTGATCCTGCCCGATGTGCGCTTCAACAGATTCTACCGGGAACACTCCCACCGCTTTCCCTATCCGAATTACCTGACCCTGGTGGCGGAGGAAGTGGCAGAAACGGTAGCGCGGCTCTACGCCATACCTCTGGAGCGCCAACGTTGGGCGATCGGTGGCTTCTCCTTTGGCGGCTATCTTTCCCTGGATGTTGGAAGGCGCTATCCCGGCCGCTTCGCCAGCGTCAGCGTGGTGAGCGGATTCACCGATGAAGAGTGGAGTTACTGGCCAACGCAAGCGCCGCCGCCCGGGCCGCTTGATTCCCAAGGCAGGGGCAAGCATACAATCGTGGCCCCTGGGCCCGTCCCCAGGCTTTTCCTCGCCTGTGGGCAGGGGGATCGCCTTTTTGCTACAATGCTCGATATGCACCAGAAGCTAATGGAACTCGGCCTCCCCCACGCATGGTCGACTGGACCGGGCGGGCATACATGGAAGTACTGGGCTTTCGTTCTTCCAGCGATGTTCAGGTTCCATCTTGAGGGTGAACAAAGTCAGGTTGAGGCCAAATGAGAGCATTGCTGGTTCAAAGCCCCGCAATATCGCCGTGGGTTCCACGCAAGCAATGGGAGCCGCCAAGTGTCGCCATGGCCACGATTGCCGGCCAAATAGATAACCACGATGTCAGGGTGGCGGACGCGATAGTCTGGCGCAAGCAGACTGTACCGCGCTACCTGAAGCTCTTGCGGGAGTTCAGGCCGGATGTCGTCGGCTTCACGTCGATGACCTTTCAATATGAAACCTCGGTCGGCCTGGCCTATTTGACCAAACAATTCGACAGCCGGATTCGAACCGTTCTTGGCGGTTATCACGCCACCTTGTTTGCCGAAAACATCGCCGCCGGTGCCGACGCCGGCTGGTGGGATTACCTGATGCGGGGAGAAGGAGACTTTGCGTTCGGAGAACTGCTCGATAGTATCGAAGCCGATGGAAAGGGGATGGAAAACATCCTCGGGCTTTCTTACAAGGAAGAGGGAACTTTCCGCCACAATCCGGCGCGCCCGCTCGAAGACTTGGCCAGAATTCGGATTCCCGCCCGCGATAAGCGTCTCGTCAAAGGATTTCACATGTATTTTCGCCGCGCCGATGTTATCGAGACATCGCGCGGCTGCCTGCATCAGTGCAACTTCTGCAGCATTCACGAAATGTACGGCCGCTCCTTCCGCCTTTTTCCACTGGACCGTGTCCTGGCCGACATCGAAGACGCCTACGGGCGCGGCGCGCGCCACATTTTCTGCACCGACGACAATATCACCCTGGATATGGATCGCTTCGAGCAGTTATGTGACGAAGTGACTCGCCTGAAGCTGAAGAACTTGATGTTCACCACGCAGGCGAGCCCGATCGGTTTCGCGCACCGGCCGGACCTGGCCAAGAAAATGGTTCAGGCGGGGTTCGTTTCCATCTTCCTGGGCATCGAGAATGCCTCCACCAAGAATCTACGGGCCATGAATAAGCCCAACACGCTGGATACGATTCAGCGCGGCGTGGCTGCCCTCCAGAAGGAAAACATTATGGTTATCGCCGGCATTATCAATGGGCTTCCGGATGATGACCCGGAGAGCATTCGCGAAAACTACCAGTTCATCAAGAACTTGGGGATCAACAATGTCATGGACCAGATCATGACGCCCTATCCCAAGACCCCCCTGCGGGGGGAGATGATAGAGGACAAGCGCGTTGTTAATCTCTCTGATTTTCGCTGGTACGACGGCTATTTCAGCAATATTCGCACCCGGCATCTAACCCCGGAGGAACTCACTTTCGTTCGCTGGAAGATTCGCCGCGAAGTTATCGGCATGTGGCGCGCAACCAAGGCGGACTGGAAGCATTTCAAGGGGTATACATACTTATGGGAGTTTGGCTTCCGACATATCGTGTGGCTCAATGAAAGGCTGCTCGAGCTTCTCTTCGGCATCGAAGGCCGCTACAAACTCCAGATGCGGCATTTCCTGCAACTGAACGATTTTGGCATCGAAATCCCAGGCCGCCAGAGGATTGAGACCTACCATCCGATCTACGGCAGCAATGAGGATCCGTACCGTGATACGAGATGGAGCATGCTAAAAAGGCGGCTGCCCTTCCCCTGGCGCAAGCGCCTCATCGCGCAGGAACCGTCGTGATCGCGGAGACAAGCAGCCCGCTACGAGCATGCAATCGCCAGTTGTGGGAGTCATGTGACTCCTCTGACCGGCTTGGCTAAGATTTGTGGCTGACTGCTGAGCCTCGCCTATTTCCTCCTCATGTACATCTTCTTGCTCCTTTCCTGGCAAAGGCTATGCCCGAATCTCAGCCGCGTCTGCCGGTCTGAGTAACTTCCGGTCAAGCTGTTGCCGTTTTCATAGCTCAGTGTGGCGCAATAATCGACAGTGCCAGAATTGCTCGCGAAAAGCAGGAAAAGACGCTTGCCGCTTACAACTCCTGTGAGTTGGTACCCTCCGCCGCTGCCGCTCACGTCTCGGCTTGTTGTGGCCTGGTCAAGGCTCAAAACACCAAAATCCGAATCCCATCTGCCACTGACATTGATTGCAGGAGGATCTGTTTGAGCGTCAAGCCATGCCTTGCCTTGATTGTTCACCGTGCCCGCATTTAGAACAGTTACAGAAACAAGCGCGAACCCTGCCAAAACCATTCCCAAGAAGAACTTTTTCATTCCCAACTCCTTTCCCTTTCGTCCAGCATTCTCGTACACAAACCGCCCATTTGCATCCCCGCCCGAGGGCGGAGGGATGTTCGACAAGGCCACCCACCTGCTGAGCAACAACTCCGGCCCCGACAGCTACTCGGTCGTCATTCACACGTCAATGCCCGCGCTTCCGGGCAACGAAATGCTGCGCAGGCATCCGCAGCGGACCCCCGTGGAATCCTGCGCGTCGTCTACTTCTTTCCTTGCGGCTCTCCCGTAACTTCCACTTGCAGCTTCGTTCCCACTTCCTTCAGTGCCGCGTCCAGGTAAGGTTTGAAGCCCCAAATGTTTGCAGATCCTAAGTAGGGCCTCACTGGAATTGATCCAATTTCGGTGTTGGTCTTGGGGTCGATAAAATGTATGGAAAGAATCAGGTGATAGTTGTTGTAGTCCACATGGATATCCGAGAACTTGATGTAGAGGTCGCAGCCCGCGGCGTTGGTGTCATCCTTGTTTTTTGCCGCGACGATGGTCCGTCCAGACAGATATGTCGTTTGCAGATTGGATGCAAACGCGGCGTTCAAAAAAGCAATGACGTCGGTCCACTCGGTCTTGGTAGCGTAACCGTGCGCTGCCCATTCCTCGGGATCCAGATTGACCCATCCGACAAAGATGCGGTTCATGTTCCTCATATCAACGGTTGATTCCTTCGTCAGGTAACGCGGTACGCTGTGGCGCTCGCCTGCAGATGGAGTTGAAAATGCAATGCAGATCAATAGCAATGCCGCTATGATTGCCAGTCGCTTCATGAAAAATCTCCTTTCTTCGTATCCTGCTCAAAACTGCGAGCCGGGAAACCCTCGTAGCTCCCAAACGAGGAATTATAGAGGCGATGAGGATTGTCGTGTCAAGGACGAAATGAAGGTAAACCTGAGGGCTGGAAGGCACCCGCCAGGCAAAAGAGAAGATTAACAAACGGTTAAGGAAGCCCGAGAACATCTGGCAGGGGTTGGCTGGGCCGCCCCCTCCTCGACAGAGCGCGCCGTCGCGGTGTTGATTTATACTATGTTCGTGACCGTGCAGGATGCGATTCCCCAATCGTCCTGGCCATCGTTCCGTACGCATTAAGCTCCAATGCTTTCTTCCAGGCAAAGTCGCTGTCATCAAGTTATGGTCGCGTTCCTGCATAAAGAGGCTCTGAACAGATGAACGACGTCCTACACTCCGCCGTCTCTTCGCCTCTTCAGTCAGAGGATGCGATCGCCCAGTGCAAGGCCGCGGAAAGATTGCGGCTGATGCAGGTTGCGGGGCTCATCGAGAAACCTATCGAGCACTTTCACCGCCCTGTTGAGCGACCCTTCACCGCGGAGGAACGCGATCGAGTGACCATTCTCTTTGGAGGGTTCACCTGGAAACACGAGCGCTTGATCGAAGCCATTCTTTCAGGCTCCGGCTATCGTTGCCAGATGTTGCCGACCCCGGACGTGGCCGCCTTTACGATAGGTAAGGAATATGGCAACAACGGACAGTGCAATCCCACTTACTTTACCATCGGCAACCTCATCAAGTTTCTGCAGTCCCTTGAAGATCAGGGTTTATCGCGTCAAGAGATTGTTGACAGGTACATCTTCTTCACCGCGGGCTCCTGCGGGCCTTGCCGCTTCGGCATGTATGAATCCGAGTATCGGCTGGCGCTGCAGAACGCCGGCTATGAGCGATTCCGCATTGTGCTCTACCAGGCCGAAGAGGCGATTAAAGCCGCTGTCTACAATCCCGGCCTGAAGTTCACACTGGACTTCAACCTGGGTGCGCTCAATATGCTCAATCTGGGCGACGTGCTCAACGACCTCAGCTATCGCATTCGCCCCTTCGAGGCCGTTCCGGGAAGCACGGACCGCGTCATCGAAGAAGTAGTCGACCAGTTGAGTCATTTTCTGAAAACCCGGCGGCGATTCGAGATTCTGTTGCGCACGCCAAGTTGGCTAGCCGCGCCGCTGCTGCGCACACCGAAGCTGTTGGAATTCCTCAACGCAACGGGCAAGATTCTCTATCATCTCTATGGCGAGGACTTTTTAAGGAGTATGCACCTGGCGCGCAAGCGCCTGAGCGGGATAGAAGTGGACCACACCCGCGTAAAACCCGTGGTCAAGGTTGTCGGCGAATTCTGGGCGCAACTAACCGAAGGCGACGGTAACTTCAATATGTTTGCCTTTCTGGAACAGGAAGGCGCGCAGGTGCATGTGGAACCAATCAGCTGTTGGATCACCTATCTCCTGTATCAGACTCGCGCCCGCGTTGAAGCGAAAAGAGGCCTCAATGTTCCCTTTCCCGATGCCCGCTGGTGGGAGCCTGGTAAGCGGCTGGCCAACGCCTGGGGCTACCGCCGCAAGTGGTTGTTGTTGCGGATGAGCGAAGGCATCTGGAACTACCTGTATGCGCGCACTGTCCGCCATTTGGGCGGAATCACGCCCCGTCTCGTTCCACAGAGCAAACTGGCCAGTATGGCGCATCCCTTTTACCACTCAATGGCCCGCGGTGGCGAAGGACACCTCGAAGTAGCGAAAAACGTGTACTACACCACGCACGGCCTGTGTCACATGGTATTAGCTTTAAAACCTTTTGGCTGCATGCCCTCTTCACAATCCGATGGCGTGCAGTCGGCGGTGGTGAATCGTTTCCCGGAGATGATCTTCCTGCCCATCGAGACTTCGGGCGAGGGAGAGATCAACGCGTACAGCCGTGTGCAGATGGCTCTGGGGGAAGCTAAAATCAAGGCCAAGGCGGAGTTCGAACGGGCACTGGCTTCGACGGGCAAGAATCTCGATGAGATCAAGGCTTATGCCGCCCAGCATCGGCAATTACGGAACCCGTTTTATCCGGTTCCGCGCCGGCGGGGGATCGCTGGGGTCGCCGCCAACTTTGTGTTGCACGTGAGCAACCTGATCGATGGCAAAGCACGCCTGGCCACGCCGCTGGACGAGATCTGAGTAGGAGACTTTCTGGATACCACCGCACAATGCGCGCGACTGACCGATAGCCAGTCAATACTGCCAGCCGAGGAGCAGCGGACCGAAGCCGGCATCCGCTTCCGCGTGGGAGTAGACGTGGGGTCCACCACAGTGAAGGCACTGGTCATCGAAGCAGGGAGCGGGCGCATTCTCTGGCGCGACTACCAGCGGCATGAGACGCGCCAAGCGGAGAAACTCCTTGAATTCCTTCATCGCATGGAAGCCGAAGTGGGTGTTGCTCCCTGCAACTGTCGCATCTTCATTACCGGCTCCGGCGGCAATGCACTCGGCGGTTTTATCGGCGCGAAGTTCGTGCAGGAGGTGAACGCTGTCGCACTCGCTGTAGAGAAGCTTCATCCCGAAGTGAACTCGGTGATCGAGTTAGGCGGTCAGGACGCCAAAGTTATCATCTTCAAAGAGGATAGCGACAGCGGTCGCAGGAAGAAGATCCCTTCGATGAACGACAAGTGCGCGGGCGGCACCGGCGCGGTCATCGACAAGATCAACGCCAAGCTGAAGATTCCGTCCGACGAGCTGTGCAATCAGGCCTACAAGGGGATCAAGGTGCATCCCGTCGCGGGCAAGTGCGGCGTCTTCGCCGAGACCGACATCAACGGCTTGCAGAAGCAGGGCCTCCCGGCCGAAGAACTGATGGCCTCGCTCTTCGACGCCATTGTTTTGCAGAACCTTACCGTTCTCACGCGCGGTCACACGCTGCGGCCACACGTACTCCTGCTGGGCGGGCCGAACGCTTTCATCCGGGGCATGCGCGAGGCATGGCAGTACCACATCCCACTCCAGTGGAAAGAGCGGGGGATCGAACTGGGTCCCGATCAGTCTCCTGAGGAAATGATCAAGACCCCGGAGAATGCCCTGTATTTTGCAGCTATTGGCGCAGTGGAATTCGGCAAGGGCGAGGATACGGAAATTGGGAAGTACCTGGGGACAGAGTGCCTCGAGCACTATGTCCTCGAGGGGCGTCGCCTTCAAAAAGCCGCTTCGGCCAGCCGCGGGTTGAGTGCTTCAAAGCAGGAGTTACAAGAGTTCAAGGCCAGGTACGCGCGGCCAGAATTCGTTCCCGCAACCTTTTATCCGGGTGAGCGAGTCCAGGCTTTCATCGGCCTCGACGGCGGCTCCACTTCCACCAAAGCCGTACTCTTGTCGGAGCACGGCGATGTTCTCTCAAAAGCCTATCAACTCTCAAACGGCAATCCTATACAGGACACAATTGAAATCTTCGGCAATCTGCGCCGGCAGGTGGAAGCCCAAGGCGCGACGCTGACAGTTCTCGGCGTGGGCACGACGGGCTACGCCAAGGACATCCTGCAACGGGTGTTGCAAGCCGATGTTGCTTTGGTCGAAACCGTGGCGCACACCGAGTCGGCCATGCGTTTCTTCACGGATCCGCATGTAATCGTCGACGTAGGCGGGCAGGATATCAAGCTCATCATCCTCAGCAATGGCCGGGTCAAAGACTTCAAGCTCAACACGCAGTGCTCGGCGGGCAACGGGTACTTTCTGCAATCCACGGCAGAAGGATTCGGTATCCCGGTCGAGAACTATGCCGACGTTGCCTTTAACGCCGACACGATGCCCGTTTTCGGGTACGGCTGCGCGGTGTTTCTACAGACTGACATCGTCAACTTCCAACGCCAAGGCTGGCGGGCAGAAGAAATTCTGGCCGGGTTGGCGACGGTGCTGCCCAGGAATGTCTTTCTGCATGTCGCCAAGGTGCCGAGCCTCGCCGCCCTGGGCACGCGGTTTATTCTGCAGGGCGGCACGCAGAACAATCTCGCCGCCGTGAAGGCGGAGGTGGACTTTCTGCGCGCCAGCTTCCGCTCCACCGGGAAAGAGCCGGAGATTGTTGTCCATCCCCATTGCGGCGAATCGGGAGCGATCGGCGCTGCCATCGAAACCATTCGCTTGTGGCGCAAAGGCCACTCAACCACCTTCATCGGCATGGACGCCGTCCGCAACATCAGCTACCGCACAACGCACAACGAAGAGACGCGCTGCCACTTTTGCAAGAATGCCTGCCAGCGGACTTTCCTCGATGTCCGGACTGGACTGGAGGATGGCTGGGTACAACCGTCTTTCCGCACCAAGGTAACGCTGCAGCCGGGGGAACAGCGCATCATTGTGGCCAACTGCGAGAAGGGCGCGGTGGAAGACGTTGCGGCCATGCGAGGCATTCAAGCCCACCTCGATGACACCAGGGCTGCCAATCCAAACCTGGTGGAAATGGCGGCGCGCGAAGTGTGGCGCTCGCGCCAGCCAGAGCGGGTCGCCGATCCAATTCCCGCCCGTGCCTGGACGGCCGCCGGCCGCAGCCGCATTTCGCTCATGAAAAAGCGCGCGCAGTTGCGCATCGGCATTCCTCGCGTCCTGAACATGTATGCCTACGCGCCGCTGTTCAGTTCCTATCTTGAAAGCCTGGGTGTGCCGGCGGAGAACATTGTCTATTCGGATTTCACCACCGCGGAGATGTATCGGGCGGGATCGAGCCGTGGTTCGATCGATCCATGTTATCCCTCGAAGATCGCCATCGCGCATGTCCACAACCTTCTATTCAAACAGCACCTGCGCGAACCGCTGCACGCGATCTTCTATCCAATGTTCGACGTGCTAGCCTCGCCGCTGGTTAATGTTCGGGCAACCAATGCCTGTCCGACGGCCTCCATAACACCGGAAACCGTTGAAGCAGCTTATACGAAAGAAACGGACCTCTTTGCCGAACGCGGCATTCAATACGTGCATCCGTTGGTAAACCTGGCGGAGCGAAAGTTCTTTGCCCGCCAGATGTTCCAGGCGTGGGCGCCCATTCTTGGCCTTTCGGAAGAGGAGAATGAACGCGCCATCGAGACCGGCTACCGGGAGTTAGGGAGGTTTGAATCCAGCATTCGCCGCCGTGCCCGCGAAGTTCTCGACCAACTCGAATCGCAACATAAGTTAGGCATCGTCATGCTGGGACGGCCATACCACCACGATCCCGGCATCAACCAAGAAATCATGGAGGAGTTCCAAAAGCTGGGCTACTCGATCTTTTCGCAGAACACCTTGCCGCTGGACGAAGATTTGCTCGAGCGACTGTTCGGCGAGGAAGTACGTGCGGGTGTGATCAGCCACCCGCTTGATATCTCCGATGTATGGAAGACCGCCTTCTCCGCCAGTTCCAACCACAAGCTCTGGGCCGCCAAGTTCACGGCACGGCATCCCAGCCTGGTGGCGGTGGAATTCTCCAGCTTTAAATGCGGCCACGACGCACCTATCTATAGCGTTATTGAACAGATCGTCGAGCGCTCGGGCACGCCTTTTTTCTCCTTCAAGGACATGGACGAGAACCGGCCTGCCAATTCCATCAAGCTGCGCATTGAAACTATTGATTACTTCCTGAAGCGTTACCGGGAGGACCTGTTGCGCCGAAAGGAAAAAGAAGCTGAAATCGAACTGCAATTGGCGGAGTTTGAACGCGGGCTGCGAGAGCAGGCTTTCGAGCCCGCCTAACTCTCGCGTTCCGCATGGAGAAACCGCGCGGCCCGATCGCGTGCGGCCATGACCCCGCTAAGACTCATTTCCAGCTTGGTCCGCAGATCGTTAAAGACGCCTCTGATGGCGGCGGAAACTGTGAATCGTCCGTCGTATCCAAGCAGCAGCGCAGCACAGGTTTGTCCCACCGAACCAGCGGCGCGACCCGACACAATGGTGCTCAGATTGAAGAAAAGGGACAATACGAAAGCAGTCACCGTCCCTTGACGGTCGCCTTTCTCCAACTCCAACGCATCCAGGGTCAACGAGCGCGCCGCAAGCAGCCAGCACAGGGCGTCTGCCATGGGGAAGGTTACGCCTTGATGGGCATCGCAAAAGAGCCGCACCCCGCGCGAATCCGTTTGCTGCCTAAGTTGGAGCAAGGTCCAATGCCATAGCTGCATCGCTGCCGTTAGGCTTCGAATTCCCGTGTGCGGCAGGCTATGGGCAAGCTGATTCATCTCTTCAGTCCACGCTTGAAACTCCTTGAGAAATTCGCCGTCGATCATGGCCGCGGAGACCAGACGGCGCTGAAGCGCTTCAGGTCCCAGGTAGAGCGCCTCGATCTGCGCGTCCACAAGCTTGTCGCGTGGGCTGCCTGGGCCGCCGTCCATCGGCCCGCAGTCCCCAAGCGCTGCCGCGCGCTGGAGCATAACCGTAGCGCTGCTCGTACTAAAAAGCTTCGCTGCTGGACATAGGACAGCAGCTTCCCTCATAAGTTCGCCCGGTGGATTTGCCCGTCTGTCGAGTTCGTCGGAAAGGCGCGCCGCGGAAAAGCCCAAAGACGCCGCAGCCTCGCCTGTGGCCCATAAGTCCACCATCCGTTCCCAAAACTCCGGTTTGCCGGTTGTGCGGTAGAGTGGATTCAGCATGGGTTCCACTGTGGAAAGTAACTTGGAGGCCGTCATAAGGCTCATGATGGAGCGAGTCCGGCGAAATGCGGGCTCCAGTAGCCGGCGATGGTCAAGGTTAGGAACTACAACTCCATCGACAACTGTGTAACCGCCAACGATGCGGGAGGCAGGCACGCTCAATCCAAAGACTGGGTTGGTTGTCGACGCTAACTGATGTCCCAGCTTCCGCACTCGTGAACCCCGGTCAAACTCGCCCGCGTCCCCCGGTTCAAGAATCACCAGACAACTGCCTCGCGCGCGGTCGCCGCATCCTTGCACGGCCGCCACGACAAAATCCGCGAAGTCCATATGGCTGATGAAGCGCCCGCGCTTGTGAATCTCCAACACGGGCTCGCTACCGGTGACCCAGCCGGCAACATGAAACCTGCCGCTGAGAAACATCGCGTCTGTGCCTGCTCCGGGGATCGGCTCAGTCAGGCACAGGGCGGCGTGAAGTCGATCAACATTGCCCAAGTACCGATCGCGCTGCTGCTTTGTGCCAAAGTCGCGGATGGGCATTTGAGCCAGGCTTCCGGAGAGGCTCAACGTCGCTGCTCCGCCATCCACCCAGGCTAACTCAAAGGCCGCCAACGCCAAAGGCATGGCAACGCCCTGGCTCGCGGAAGAAAGAATAGAAGTCAGGCCATTTGCATCCAGGGATGCTAGGATGCATGCCTTCTCCGAAGTCCATTCACAACTGGACCGCGCGCCCGCTGCTAACTGAGGAGTCATGACCTCGCGCGCCACGCGCCGCGCCGAATGGATGACTGCAAGCAGATCGGGGCGATCCGCGACCCGCCACAGGCGCCAATGGACATCGTCCCACCAGGAAGCGGCCATCGTCTGCCTTACTGCGAATCCGTGGGAAGAGTGCACTCCGCAAGGTAAGCCCGCGGATCCATCAACTGCTGAGCGCGGATGAGGATTCTTGCCATGTGGCCGATGTGGCGCAGATCGACATTGCGCAGCCACTGCCACCACTTCTTTCGGCCGCTTGCATTGAGCACGGTGCGCCGCCAGGTCTCGCAGTAGAGTTCAAAAAAACGCTCCACCGGCAGACGAGGTTTCCACAGCAGGTGATGCAGATCGTACTGGTTCCAGTCCAGCACTTCCAGTTGCGCCTTGCTCTGCTCGAAGTAGCGGGTGCCAGGCAGCGGCGTGAGAATGGTAAAGCCAGACCGGTAGAGTTTGTGAGTTTCAACAAACTCCCATAACTCGGCAAAGTCTTCCTCGGAGAAATCCGGATCCACGATGAAGTTTCCGGTTACGCCAAAACCGTGCTCCCGCGCTACCCGGATGGCATCCAGGGTCTTCGATACGTCCGTGCCCTTGTGCAGAGAGTCAAGTCCTTTTCGCGTCGGCGATTCAAAGCCGAAGAAAATGTCGAAGTTCCGCGCCAATGGCCGCCACAGGCGCAGTAGATCGGCGCTCTCGCTGACCAAGTCCACGCGCGACTGCACCAGAATCCAGTTCTTGCGCTCACCCGAAGCCAGCAACTCGCGGCCCAGTTCCTCACTGCGAGTTGGATTCGCCCAGAACAAATCATCGATGATGAAAACATTCTTGCCGGTCTGTTCGAAATCCGCGCGTACGTTCCGCGCTGCATGGTGGCGGCAGGATCCCTTGTAAAACTGCCAGACCGAACAAAACTTGCAGTGGTGCCGGCATCCGCGTGTCGTCTCCAGCGTCCAGACCGGCATGTAATTCAGACAAACGTAATGCTTGCGGTACGCCTCTACCGCGGTGCGGTCCGGGCAACGGACCTGGTCCAGGTCCAGCCACTTCTGCGTCTTTCCTGTAGCGGCAAACCGCCCGTCGCCCGTGGGCAAGAGCAGAGATGGCACGTCCTCGAGCGGGCGGCGATGTGCCCGCGCGTCGCACAGGGCGGACATCGTGCTCTCGCCCTCGCCGGTGCAAATTGCGTCGATCCCTCGGCTCTGCTCCAACGCTGTTGGGTAGGAAGCCGCGGCATGTCCCCCTACGGCGACGAAGATTGCCGGATCCATGCGCTTGATTTCTCCAGCAAGTTGCAGCGTCGCGGCCGCGTCCAGGATGTGAACGCATGAAATGCCCACCATCTCCGGCTGGAAAGACTTGATGAGATGCGCCATGGTCCTGCGCTCGAAGGACATATCCACGATGCGGACCTGATGCCCGTTTGCGCCGAGCTCCGCCGAGATGTATTCAAGCCCCAGCGGCTCAGTCCGGAAAAATGGTGCGAGACCGAAGCGAGTTGCAGAGGAGCGCGGTTTGACGAGCAGAACTCTCAAATCGGAATCACCCCATGCGTTTCTGGAGAATCCAATTCAATTCTAGGTTGTGCTCGGACTCCTCGTAAAGCTTTTTCGCAAGAAAAGGCTTCTATTCCATGCGGGAGTAGCCGGGATCTGGTTTCTTGCGTCACAGAATTCGGGTGCTAGAATGTCGCTACGGCGCCCGTGGGGCTTTTTGCCGGCCTGGGATAATCGATATGGCGAAATCCGCGATCTTCTGCTTGTTGTTTATTGCGACCAACGCCGCATTGGTCCTGCTGTTTCCCTTTACCCTCTCCCGGTTTCTTCTCGCGGGCTTTATTTTCGCCGCCGGCGCGGCGGTCATGCTCTATCTGCTGTTTCATCCGCGCAGCCAATGGCTGGTCGCCAACCGCTCGCGGGTGGAGAACGCGGATTGCGTGGCCCTGACCTTCGACGACGGTCCCAGCCCCGTCGACACGCCCAGGTTGCTTGATTTGCTGCGCGAGAAGAATGTGAAGGCGACGTTTTTTGTGGTTGGAAAGCGCGCGGACCAGTATCCGGAGATCGTGCGTCGCGCCTGGAACGAAGGGCATCTGATAGCAAACCACACCTGGTCGCACCAACCTTTGTTTTGTTTTCTCACGCCCAGGCGTTTGCGGGCTGAGATCGAGCTTGGCGCGGAGAGTATTCGCCGCATTTGCGGTTCCCGGCCTCGCTGTTTCCGTTCACCGGTAGGCTTGCGCCATCCCCTCCTGGGGCCCTATCTCAAGCAGGCGGGACTCGAGTATATCTCCTGGAGCATTCGCACGTATGATACGTTGATCCAAAACTCCAGCATTCTTTCCCGCCGTATCTTGGACAGAGTGACTGGCGGAGACATCATTCTGCTGCACGATCGTTTGCCTGCCGGAGCACATGCGATGCTTGAGGTCTTGCCTGGAATCATTGATGAGCTGAGGGGGCGTGGATTAAAATTCGTTCTGGCCGGTTCCCGTGAGGATGCCGGCTGCGCTACACTCGAATCCAGGCCATGCGAACCTGCGCACTCATTCCGGCGTTCAATGAAGCTCCCTACATCGCCGAGGTGATTGCGGGGGCCAGACAACATGTTGATAAGGTCGTCGTGATCGACGATGGCTCCGCCGACGGCACGGCGGAGGTCGCCCGGGCCGCCGGAGCGATTTGCCTGGCATCGCAAACCAATTGCGGCAAGGGTTCGGCTTTGCGCATCGGCCTCTCCTACGCGTGCGCCGAAAACTTCACTCACGCGATTACTATGGATGGCGACGGTCAGCATCTGCCGGAAGATATTCCTGTCATGCTTCGCGTTGCCCAAGAGACGGGAGCGGATCTTGTTATCGGGGCGCGCTCCTTTGAGCGCGCTCGCATGCCTCGCGCACGCTATTATTCCAACACGGTTGGCAGCCGTCTGACCTCGGCCCTCGTCGGCCGCGAAATCAGGGACAGCCAGTGCGGCTTCCGGTTATTCCGGCTGGAGAAACTTTGCGCAACCGCGCTACGCAGCCGACGCTACGAATTCGAAATGGAAGTCCTCATCAAGATGGCCCGGTCGGGTTGCACCATCGCACATGCTCCCATCCGCATGGTCTACGATTCCAATGGCCAGGCGCGCTCCAAGATGAAACCCGTGCGCGACACAGTGCGTATCTGCCTGTGGTCGATGGCATTTCGCTTCATGGGAGCGTGACATGACCCTGCGCTTCAAGCCATGCTGGCTCGTCGTGTTCTTGCTTTTCCCAGGAGTGCTGGCTGCCCAGACCGATGATCTGTTGACGCGCATTTGGGATGGCGTTCAGCAAGCTCAGAAGAAGTTCACGACAGGCTGCGGGACAGTCACCGAGACACGCACCTCTCGCCTGATGGTGAAGCCCATGGTGCTCCACGGCAGATTTTGCGCCGAGGGCAACGCTCGATTCATGCTCGAATACTTTGAGCCAAACGCAATCCGCATTCGCTTCA
>Ga0187852_1001198_pt1 | contig 25250 bp, 23 predicted proteins | sample June2016WEW_6_40_FD_134511 | JGI IMG/M metagenome (GOLD analysis project Ga0187852, IMG submission 134511) | Peatland microbial communities from SPRUCE experiment site at the Marcell Experimental Forest, Minnesota, USA - June2016WEW_6_40 | ecosystem: Environmental > Terrestrial > Soil > Wetlands...
CCGCCGGCCTTCACCGCTCCACGCCGCCCCTACTCTACGCGCACTCGAGCCGATTTTCATCTCTTTGGGTGGGCCCCGGCCCATCCCCACTCAGGATGACAGCGAAGGGCTCGGAATGACAAGAAAACGCGTAATTCCGCAGCCTCTTCAGCCAACCACCCCTGACCCCTCCTTAACAAGGAGGGGAATCGCGCCATCTGCACTGGACATCCGAAATCGACAATCGTCAATCGTCAACCGTCAATTCCAGAATCGGTTTCTCATTCGAAGCCAGGATGTCACTCGGTAGCCCCATCCAACTCGCGAGAGTCGGCGCCACCTGTGTCAAAGCTATGCAGCCTAAGTTCCGGCCGGGACTGATATCCCGACCGGCCGCGATAAACGATGCGCCCAAGCCAGGGCGCGTTGGCAACTGGCCGTGAGTGCCTCGGTCTTTGACGGTATCTCTTACCAGCGGCCCCTCAAAGCGGTCCGAAAAGTAAACGCCGGGCGCGGCATCGAGGCTTAATTCCGCGTCCGGATCGGCTGAAAGTGACTCGAGCCGGGCGTGATCCACAACTTCTTCCACCACTCCCGCCTCAACCAGCCGTTTCACCGCCCGCAGCAGGGAGGCTCTTTCCGTTGTCGAAGGCTCCTCGAGCCAGTAAACGGCGAACGATCCGCCGGCGTGGACAGCGCCCAGCTTGTCCAGTTTGGGCGCGCCATCAGCCTCCTTATCGAAAAGCCCTTCCTCCACCAGTACCGAAAGCGGCGCAGCCTCTCTCTCAACGGGCACAAAACCGTGGTCCGAAAGGACGACGAGTGTGGGCGACTCGCCTTCGAGGAAGGAGCTTCGAAACCGTCCGATTTCTTCGTCCGTGTTTTCGATCGCGGCCAGGGCCTCGGGCGAAATCGGCCCGAACTTGTGAGCCAACTGGTCGTAGTGAACAAAGTGGACAAGGAGAAGGTCCGGCCGATAGCGAGCCCAGATGTAAAGCGCCGACTCGGAGCGCAGCCGGTCGGGCGTTGCCGCGCCGAGAATCGGCTCCAGCGCCTTGATCACATCGGGAAATAATCCCCGCGTGGAGTAGCGGGCTGCCGTTGTGAAGTCCTCGTGCGGATCCGCTAGCATGGGATCCCAAATCTCGGGGATGTTGTAATCAATTCCCGCCCCGGCACTCACCGGCCAACTGACGGCCGCGGTCTTCCGCCCCGTGGCTCGAACCACGTCCCAGAGAGCGGGGACGCGCAAAGCGCCGGCAAACCAGCACCAGGGCCGCGCCTTTTCGGTCGGGTCGAGCGATGCCAGGTGGCTGTAGATCCCATGTGCACGCGGAGGAACGCCGGTCACCAGGCTTGCGTGCGCCGGATAGGTCGTCGTCGGATAAACGCTTTCGACAAGGTCAGCGCTGGCGCCCGTGCTGACGAGTTCAAGCAGATTCGGAATCTTCAGCCCGAACTCTTGCGGCCGCCGGTAAAAGTCCGGCCGCATCCCATCCACGGACAGCACCACCAAACGCGATGACTGGGAGTTACCCTTCATCCCTTTAATCCCCCCTACGGGCCGCCTCGTGTAAAATCAGGACGCCCCCTTTTCCCCGTATACTGCCCCGCAAGAAGCGAGAGGGGCAGTTGGTAGTGTCTCAGTTTGGCGTAGCGCCGACCTTCAGAGCCTGCCCTGAGCGGAGCGAAGGGTCGGCAAATGCTGGCCTGAAGGCCAGCGCTACGATCAAACTAGGACAGTACCGGGCAGCTAGCGTGATTTGAAATAACAACTACATATTGTATAATATCTTTCTGAGGCGATGGGGTTCGCCTAGCCAACCGTCTCATAGTTTTTGGGACTGATAACCCCTATCATGACTCCGGGTCATGGTAGGGGTTTTTGTTTTGGCCCCTTCCTGACCCGTAAACTATGAGGTGCGTGTGAACGTTTGGTTAAGTGCTTCTCTCTGGGTGGGCTTGGCCCTGATCGCGGCGATGATCTCGATTCGGATCGGCATTTCCGTAGCCCTGATCGAGATCGGCGTGGGTGTTCTGGCTGGCAATTTCATACACCTTACTCCCAATGACTGGGTCAATTTTCTGGCGGGCGTAGCGAGTGTCCTGCTGACGTTCCTGGCGGGGGCGGAAATTGACCCGGCGGCCCTTCGAGCTAACCTGAAGGAAAGCCTTTGGTGCTCCCATGGCTGATAGCGGCAAATCGAATTCCGGGGCATTGTTGGCCCTTTCACCCGTCCATGCCGGCGCACTCGCGGCGCGCATGCTCATCCTCGAGGAAGACTGCCGGGAAATCGAACGCAACCTGGACGGGTTCCATGGGATTCTCTACGAATACGCGGGTGAAATTCCGGAGGCCGCGAAAGAGCGATTGCGGGCTATTCTGGCCGAGATTCTGGATAAGCTCGAATCGATCAGCCTGGAGTTGGGACTTCGCAAGCAGGTGGTGGAATTGGACAAGCTGATCGAATCGCGCCTTTCCCGCATCTGGGTCACCTTGCACGAAAGCAAGTCCCGCGGCTTACGCGGATACGGAGCGGTCCCCGAGGAGTTGAAAGCATATTTGGATCCGCGCATGGACGGGATTCTGTCGCTTTTGACTCAGCTGCGTGAAACGCTTCGGGAGACGAAAAAGTGAGCGCAACCCGCAGCGTGATCGATGCCGACGCGCGGCGGTTTCTGGCGCACCTGCTGGAGACCAACTGCACGCGCGTACAGAGCGACATCCTCAATCGCGTCCTGGAGAGCCGCAGCCGCCTGGAGGTAGAGATTCGCAAGCTGCTGTACGAAATCCGACGCATCGCCGAACAAGCTCTCACGCATGCCCGCGCCGCGCAAGCGGAGGGAGCGCCGGCCGTTGAGGCGGCGCGCGCGCGGCTGGATCGCCTGGAACTTGAGATACGGCAATTGTAGCGGCGAGTTCGTTGCTCCAAAACCACGCTCTCCCGGATCGAGAGCAGCTCTTTCGTCTGTACTCGAATTACTCATATGGCCTTGGATGAACTCCACGCTCGCCGCCTCGCCACGGTGATCGCCGTATTCGAAGGCGCCCTTGACCGGCTGGACCTGCTGCTGGAAATCCTCAAGACCGAAAGCGGAGATGAACCCTCGGATTTTAAGCCGGAGCAGATCTGCCGGGTCCGCGAGAGGATGGCGTCCGTTCGGGAAAGGCTAGACGAGTCAGCCAAACGATTCTCCGTTCGGGTTCGCAAACCGGGCCCGAGGCAAGTCGTCGCGGCGGAGCTTTCGAGGCTGTGGGTCGTTCTCGAAAACGCGCGGCCGGAACGAATGAAGGGCTACGGCCGGGAGTTCAGTCCGGAGGACAAGGCCGATTGGGACAAAATGATCGAAGGACTGATGTTCGACATTAAGGAAATCCGGCGTACGCTCATCAAGAAAGACAGCAAAATGTGACTTTGGAGCACGCTTTTTGCGCTCACCTAGGGATAAATGCAGACCCTTCGCTTCGCTCCGGGTGACAGCGAAGGGCTCAGCATGACAGCGTTGATTCATTCACAGCTTTGAAGCGCCGGGACGCATGCGTCACCCGCGGAACTCTGTCAACCTGAGCGTAGCGAAGGATCCCTGCAGTTATTCTCAGGACGCCAACCAAAGCATACGAAATGCGGTGATCCTTGGCTGCGCTCAGGATGACAGGCAGCTGATTTTTCCAGACCTTCTTAGTGCCGGCACAAGGCACTCGCTCTTCACCTGTGCAATTCCACCACATCCTTGTCGGCCAGAAGATAATCGCGGTTCACCATTTGGCCCTCGAATCTCCCGTGGCCCCAGACTCGCGCAAACTTGAGTTGGGAGAGAAAATCGTGGTGAACGTGAGCCGCCAGATCGACCAGGCGGGAGCCGCGCTTCAAGATGTAGGGCGCGGTCATTTCCAGTTTCTTGCCAGGAGCCTTTGTGTAGACCCTGATTACCTCCAGCAGGTTATAAGCGCAGCGGCGGAGTTCTTCCAATCCTTCGCCTGTTTCGGCAGAGATCGGAAGTATGCCGAAGCGCCCGCCGTAGAGGTCCTTCAGGACTTCAAGGGCGTCGAGCGCGCCGCCTGCATCGAGCTTGTTAGCAACCAGCAGACAGCGCTTGGCAAGCCAGCCTGTGACGTTCGGCGCAGCGCCGCCGCCGAGGTGTACCTTGGCTTGGACAAGTTGGGCAAGTGTGGTCTCGAGGTCCTCGAGCAGGTCCGGATCGCTGAGGTCCAGCACCAGCAATGCCGCATCGGCGTTGCGAATGATCTGGTAAAGCCACGATTCAGGGAAATCGGGATGAACGGGCGGCAGGTCCACGAGCTGAATTTGAATGTCCTCGAACTTCATCATGCCCGGCAAAGGAACGCGGGTCGTGAACGGATAGTCGGCCACCTCCGGCATGGCGTGGGTCAGTTGCCGGACCAGCATCGACTTGCCGCTGTTGGGCGGTCCCACAAGGGCCATCTGGCCGGCTCCCTCCTTGTCGATGCGGTGGATGATGCCGGCGCGGCTGACAGGCTTCCTGGCCTGTTCGGTGCGTAGCTTTGAGATGCGCCGCTTCAGGTCAGCCTGCATCTTTTCCGTCCCCTTGTGGCGGGGGATGGTGGCCATCATCTCTTCGAGCGCCGTCAGCTTTTCTTCTGACGTGGTGGCAGCCTTGAACCGGCGTTCAGCTTCCATGTATTGGGGGGTGAGATTCGCAGGCATAAGAGCAGTGACGAGTGACAAGTGATGAGTGACGAGTCCGGTAGGTATTGTACCCGCGGATTTGGGCAAGGGGAAGAGAGTCGGCAGGTTGTCAGATGGCAGGTCGGCAGGCGGGGCCACCCACGGTTCCCTTCTTTGCGACCTTTGCGCCCTTTGCGTCTTTGCGTGAAACCCTTTATGATTTCCGATGCAGCCTGATAGGTTCCTTGAAGGAGGTATGACTTATGCGCAGCCAGCCACGGCGAGTGCTGCTGATGAGTTTCTTTACCCTGTTGTTTATCCTGCATGACGCCGCGGTTCCAGCCCAGCAAGGGGCCGGGAATGCCGAGTTGCGCGCGCCCGCTGGTGTTCGGCCGGTCAAAATCGATCTTGCCGGGGAAACAGTACTTCCCAATGGCCGCCTGATCACTCCGCTGGGCCGGCACGTCAAGGTCGCCCCGCATCCTTACGGGCTGACGCTCAGTCCGGACGGAAAGACTCTGGTGACCGCCAACAGCGGAACGCACCCGTTCTCCGCCTCCATCATCACGCAACTCGACAGTCCCGAGCCCCAGGTGGCGCAGATTCCGCCGGGCTTCAAGCCTGCCGACGCCGACCCGGACAGTGTTTTCCTGGGCGTAGCGGTGGGGCCGGACAACCGATCGCTTTATCTTTCGGAGGGAAATAACGGCAGGATCGGTATCTTCGACGTCACGACTCACCAGCGTCTCTTTTCGGTAAGCATCGACAGCGCGTTCCAAGGCAAGACGTACGCGAACAGTCTTACAGCTTCCATGCAACTCTCGCCGGACGGTCGGCGCCTTTACGTTCTCGACCTTGCACATTTCCGCCTGGTCGTCCTTGATACGGATTCAAAGGATGTCGTCGCAAGTATTCCTGTGGGGCGCATGCCGTTTGGCCTGGCGTTATCGCCGGACGGCAGGTTCGCCTACGTCTCGAACGTGGGCATGTTTAATTACACTCTGGTTCCCGGCTACGACGCGAACCGCTCCAAAGAAACCGGGTTGGACTTTCCCCCCTTCGGTTTCCCGTCCAAAGAAGCCTCTGAAGGCGCCACCGTCCAGGGAAAACAGATTCCCGGGCTGGGCGATCCGAATGTGCCGGAGTCGAATTCGCTCTGGGTGATCGATGCGGCTGACCATGCCGAGGCGAAAGTGATTGCGAAAGTCAGAACCGGAACTCAGATCGGAGACAAGTCCGTGGGAGGCTCGAGCCCTGGCGCTGTGGTGGCCGGCCACGATAAGGTGTTCGTTTCGAACGCCACCCAGGACAGCGTCACCATCCTCAATGCGCATTCGAACCAGGTTGAGAAAACTGTCTTGCTCGAGCCTGCCGGCGCCTTGAAGGGATTGCGCGGCCTGCTGCCTTTCGGCATGGCGCTCAGTCCCGATGAGAAACGGCTTTACGTGGCCTGCGCAGGAATCAACGCCGTTGCTGTTTTGGATACGGGCGGCGGAAACGTGCTCGGTTACTTACCCACGGCGTGGTTCCCAGCGCGGCTCACCATCAGCCCCGATGGCAAGACCCTTTACGTGGCCAACGCGAAGGGATTCGGCGCCGGCCCCAATGGCGGGCCAAGCTTCCACGAGGGGCCGGAAGGAACTTATATCGGCGACATCACCCACGGATACGTCTCCATCGTTTCCATCCCGGACGAGAGCCAGTTCAAACAAACGACGGCACAGGTGCTGAAGAGCAACGGCTTTGTAACCGCGGCGCCTGCCGTGTCGCGCAGCGCGGGGTCTCCTATTCCCCCGCCCGCACAGCCAAGCGCCAAGATTCACCACGTCGTGTTCGTAGTTCGAGAGAACCGGACTTTTGACGAGGTCCTCGGAGACGTGCAGATTGCGGGCGCAAAGGTGGAGGGCGAACCCAGCCTGGCGCGCTGGGGTGAGAGCGCGCGGGTGAGAGACAGGGAAGAACCCGTCGTCGTCGAAAAGGCCACGGTGACGCCCAATGCGCACGCCCTGGTGCACAGGTTTGCATTCAGTGACAACTACTTCGTGGACTCCGACGTTTCCGTGGACGGCCACCACTGGCTGGTCGGGAATTATCCCAACGAAGTGCTTGAAACGGAATGGCCGGCCTCTTACGGCCGCCAGCTTAGCTTTGTGGCGGACGCCGACGCGCCCGGGCGCATCAGCCTGGAGTGCGGAAATCCTTGCCCGGAAACTTTTCTCGAGGCGGGCTCGCTCTGGGAGCACCTGGCGCGGCACCACATCACGTTCCGAAACTACGGCGAGGGAGTTTCGTTTCCCGGCAACGAAGGCGGTGAAGGCCTTCAGCCTACCGGCATGCGGGAAGCAACCAACATGCCCATGCCCGAGGTCCTCTTCGAAAATACGTCTCGAGACTATGCAACTTTCAACACCAACATCTCGGACCAGTACCGCTTCGGGCAGTTCCAACGCGAGTTCCAAATTCGGTTTGCAAGCGGGAAAGAACCGCTTCCGCACTTCCTCTACATCTGGCTGCCCAACGATCATACGGCCAAGCCGCGTCCGGAAGACGGCTTCCATTATCGCGCTTCTTACGTCGCGGATAACGATTTGGCGCTGGGGAAGCTGGTGGAGCTGTTTTCGCACAGTCCCTTTTGGAAGGACATGGCCATCTTCGTGACGGAGGACGATGCCCAGAACGGCCGCGATCACATAGACGCGCACCGCAGCATCTTGATGGTTATCAGTCCTTATGCGCGCCACGGCGTCTCGCACGTTCACACCAGCATGGCCAGCATCATCAAAACTTTCGACCTGATTTTCGGCTTGCCCTATTTGAATCAGTACGACGCCGCGGCCACGGACCTTTCCGATTTGTTTAGCGCCACGCCTGATTTCACCCCCTTCGAGGCGCTGCCTTCCGACGCGCAAATTTTCGACCCTGCGAAAGTCAAGGAGCCGGGCCTCCAGATGCAGGCTCGCCCCGGCGAACCGTTGGACGATCCCGATACCATTCGCAGAGAAATGCGCGACCGGGACGGGGAGCACGAGAAGTAGCAGCGTTTGTAGGGGCGGTTCGCGAACCGCCCCTACACCGGAAAATCGCGGCAGGTTCCGCATCAGTAAGACGCAATCGTGTACAATGGACATTCGAGTCGGCGGATGCCAGATTCAGCGAGGGAGACATGAGACGTCATCCAATGTGGAACGCGGGATTTACTTTTGACTCTCGACTGTCGACTGTCGACTCTTAACTTTCGAATGTCCAATCTCCTCGACCAACTTAACCGTGAGCAGCGCATCGCCGTAGAAGCGACGGATGGACCGCTGCTGATCCTGGCCGGCGCCGGCAGCGGCAAGACGCGCGTTATCACTTACCGGATTGCTCATCTGATCGAAGCGAGGCAGGTGCCGCCGGAGAATGTTCTCGCGGTTACGTTCACCAATAAAGCTGCCGGGCAGATGAAGGAGCGTGTGGAAAAGCTGCTGGCCGGCAAAGTGACGCTGCGTCCGGGTGCACCGCACGTTTCCACCTTCCATTCGTTTTGCGTCAGCGTATTACGCCGGCACATCGAGCAGCTCGATTACCGCCGCGATTTCACTATATATGACGATGACGATCAATTGCGCGTGATGCGGGCCTCGATCCACGAATTGGGCCTCAGCGAGCAGATCACGTCGCCGCGCAGCGCGCTGGCAAAAATCAGTTACACCAAGAATCGGGGGACGACCCCTGAGGAGCTGAGCAGCCAGGCTGCTGATCCGGAAATGCAGAGACTTGCCGCGCTCTTCGAGCTATACGAGAGCAAGTTGCGGCGCTCGAACGCGTTGGACTTTGACGATCTGCTGCTCAAGACGGTCGAGCTCTTCTATAAATCTTCGGAGGTCTGCGAAAAATACAACGAACGTTTCCGTTATGTTCATGTGGACGAATACCAGGACACCAACCACATCCAGTACGAGTTGATCCGCCAGTTGACGATGCTCCATCAAAATCTCTGCGCGGTGGGCGACGAGGACCAATCGATTTATCGCTGGCGCGGGGCCGACATCGGGAATATTCTCAACTTTGAAAAGGACTATCCCAACGCCAAGGTCATTCGACTGGAGCAGAATTACCGCTCGACGCAGCTCATTCTGGACGCCGCGGGAGCGGTGGTGAGCCGGAACCTGGCTCGTAAGGGCAAGACGCTCTGGACGGACCGCAGTCGCGGCGAAAAGGTGCGCTTATTCGAAGCGCGCAGCGCCGATGAAGAGGCCCAATTCGTGGCGGCGGAAGTGGAGAGCGCGCTGGGCGACCCGGGGGCTGGAAGCGTGGCGGTCCTATATCGCACCAACGCCCAATCACGAGCGCTCGAGGAAAGCCTGCGCATGAGGGGGATCGTTTACCGGCTGGTGGGCGGGTTCAGCTTCTATGCGCGGGCCGAAATCAAGGATGCCCTGGCTTATGCACGCCTGGCCAATAACCTGCGCGACGACGCGGCCCTGGGGCGCATCATCAACGTGCCGCCGCGCGGCATCGGCGACACCACGTTCGGGGCGCTGGCCGAGACCGCTCGCCGCGAGAAGCTCAGCCTGTGGGAAGCGCTCGAGCACGAGCTTTTCGAGAAGCACCTCGCGCCCCGCGCCCTGGCTGCGCTCGAAGCCTTTCACTCGCTCATGAACGATCTGGTGGAAGACCGCCAGCGCCTGCTTTTGGGCGAGTTCTTCAAAAGCATCCTGGAGCGGACACGATATCTCGAGGTTCTTGAAGAGGAGCGCCAGCCGGGCGCCGAGGACCGGATTGAAAACCTCGAGGAATTGGTGAATGCCGCCACGGAAGCGGAAGAGCAAGGCGTGTCGCTTACGGAGTTCCTGGACCACGCTTCGCTGGTCTCCGACACCGACGACGTCGACGAACGTTCTCGAGTGACTCTGATGACCTTGCATAGCGCCAAAGGACTGGAATTCGAAAACGTATTTCTGGTTGGCATGGAGGAAGGGCTTTTTCCGCACCAGTTTTCCATCGACGATGACGCCGGAATTGAAGAAGAGCGGCGGCTCTGTTATGTCGGCATGACCCGTGCGAAGGATCGCCTGACCGTTTCCTGGGCGCGGCAACGGCGCTCTTACGCTCGAGAATCGTTCGAGCAAACAAACCCTTCCCGTTTCCTCGGAGAGATTCCGCGGGAACTTCTCGAGCCCGTAAGCCCGTCAGCGGCGAGTTGGAAAACGCGGACCGAGTGGGAAAACGCGGCTAATTCCGTCTCGAGCGTCGAGAGGTTCTTGAAACAGCGAGGAGTGCGCCTGGGCGCAGGAGGTTCTGCCGCGCGTTCCAACACCAACTCGCAATGGCGAATCGGCTCGAAGGTCCGCCACGCAAAGTTCGGAATGGGCACGATCCTGGCGACGGAAGGCGACGGCGATGACACCAAGTTGACGGTAAGTTTTCCAGGCTACGGCCAGAAAAAGTTTATGACCAAGTACGCGGGACTCGAAAAGGCATAGCGGAGAGATTCACCAAAGAGGACACGAAGGTCACGGAGGAACAAAACATCTGTCATTCTGAGCGAAGCGAAGAATCTATGCAGTTCCGCCATCCAAGAAACTACGGTGATTCTTCGCTTCGCTCAGAATGACAGGTATCTCTACGGTGCACGCTGCGTTCGATCGTCCAGCCAAGGAGAGATGAGCACGCATGAACACGAAGAACATCAAGGACAAAGCAGAACGAAAGAAACTCAAGCGGGAGGTGCGCAAGAAGCGCCCTCCCCAACCGAAGCGGACGGAACCGCGCGGCTCGCGCAAGCCCAAGCTGAAGAAGCGTGGTCCCGGAGCGCCGGCGCACCGGTAGCTGAGAGGCAGCAACCTCCCGGTCCTTTTACTTTGCAAATGCGGTCTTCGCCGTTTGCATGAACGCGTCGCGGCTCTTTTCGCCGTCGCCGGGGAAGCCCGCGTGCTGGACCATCCAGACAAAGACCAGCCCGTGCTGAGTGTCGATGGTCATATTGGTGGCGTAGGCGCCGCCATGGCCAAACTCTCCGTCACCGATACTCAAGCCCAATCCGTATTTCTCCTTGACCGTGTCGGGAGTTTGCCGGGTGGTCATTTGTGTTACGGCCGCCTCGGAAAGGTAGCGCCTGCCGTCCAGTTCGCCGCGATTAAGCATCATCTCGCAAAACCGCGCCACATCCACGGCGGTTGAAAACAGGCCGCCGGCGGGCATCGGCTGGCGAGTGCGGTCGGTAAGCGGATAGCGAAGTTGCGTGATCGTGGTTTCTTCGAGACCGTTTTTGGCCGCGTTCGGTTTGTAAGATTTCGCCAGGCGCCGAACTTGCTTTTCGGCGGGCCAGAAGGTCGTGTCCTTCATCCCAAGCGGCTTGAACAGGCGCTCGTCCATAAACTGCTCGTAGGGCATTGCGCTCACCACCTCGATGATGCGCCCCGCGGTGTTGATGCCGGCATTCGAGTAGGAGTACTTGGTGTCCGGCTCAAACTCGAGGGGCAGCATCGCGTAGCTCCGCACCCGCGCGGCGAGCGGAAGGACGTCGAGTGTGGGCTCCTCGATCGGTGAGCTGAACGGCAGTCCGCTGGTATGGCTGAGCACGTTCCGGACGGTGATGGGGTGCGCCGGCCGCTTGAGCAGCAGGTGTTCCGCATCTTCCTCCGCCTTAAGCCACTGGCCTTTGAATTCCGGCAGATATTTCTCCACGGGATCGTCCAGTTTCACCTTGCCTTCATCCACGAGCATCATCAGGGCGGCTACCGTCATGGGCTTGGACTGGGAAGCGATCCAGAACAGAGCGTCGGTCCGCATGGGACGCTTCGCGGCGATGTCCGCGTACCCGACAGCTTCGAGCGCGAGCACGCGATTCGACGACGCCACCAGCACTACCGCACCCGCCAGCGTCTGGTTATCCACGAACGGTTTCAAGGCGGCGGAGAGTGTCTTGGACGATTCAGCCGCAGCCAGGCGAATCGGCGCCGCCAACATGAGCGCACCGGCCACTAGAAGCAGTAACGCGCGAAGCCCGATAACGCGATGACTGACAGAAAACTCAATGCCCGGGCGAAGTGATTCTCTTCGATCCATATTTCCTCCAGGTGGCGGCCATGATTATTATGCCGTCCGCCGAATCGGGCTGACTTATGCCGCGAACCTCAGTTACGGGACACGAGCCCGCCAAGAATACGGCTAACTGGTTCCCTCAGTCTTCCAATCCGGCGAAGATATGATACACGACAGCGGAACATTCCAGGATAATTCGGGAGTTATTCAGCGGTGGCTCAGTTCACAATGATGGATCTCCTTCGAGTCATCTCAAGGAGTGACCTCCGTTACCGCTGTGTTGTGGCAAGCGCAGGTGATATTTGACTCCTGATGTGATAATGTTTGCCCGCTTTAATTGAGGCGAGACGGCAGCGGGGCAATGATGGGCGGCCCAGCGTTTTGTCCCGGTAAGGAGGCCCGTGCACACATGGCTCATGTCGAATCGAAGTCGCTTTCGGAAAACGCGTATCAGCCGTTGAAGGACGGCGAAATCTATCTGCCGTTGGTGCCCACGGGCACGGCGCCCCCGGAGGTGACCTGGCGGGCGGTGCTGTGGGGAACGTTGCTCTGTACCATCTTCAGCGTCGCGACGGCCTATTCCACCCTCAAGGTCGGCCAGGCAATGGAGGCGGCGATTCCCATCTCGATTCTCGCCATCGGCTTGGCGCGCTTCTACCAGCGGCGCTCCACGGTGCTCGAGAACGTGATCATCACCGGCATGGGCGCCGCCTCGGGCAGCGTGGTGGCGGGCGCCGTCTTCACCGTGCCGGCGCTCTACATTCTCCACCTGAACCCGCATCCGGTCGAGGTCATTTTCATCTGCATTACCGGCGGCTGCCTTGGCATCCTCTTCCTCATTCCGCTGCGGCGCTACTTTGTGCGCGAAATGCACGGCAAGCTGCCCTTTCCGGAGGCCACGGCGATCACGGAAGTCCTGGTCACCGGCGAGAAGGGCGGCTCCGAGGCCAGATTGCTGATTCAGGCCACGGTCATCGCCGCGGTTTACGACTTCTTTGTCACCACCTTTCACGTCTGGAAGGAGTACCTGAACTTCCAGTTCGTACCCGTGGTGCGCTCCGTGGCCGAGCGCGGGCGCATGGTCTTCAATTTCGACGCGATCGGCTTCATTCTCGGCCTGGGCTACGTGATGGGCCTGCGCATTTCCCTGATCTTCTGCGCCGGCGGCATTCTGGTGAACTTCGTGCTCGTCCCGTTGATCTGGTTCGTAGGCAGCCACATAGGCGACGCGACGGTGTATCCCGCTACCGTTCCTATTTCGCACATGGGCGCCGCGGACATCTATCGCAATTACGTGCGCTTCATCGGCGTGGGCGCCATCGCCACCGCCGGCCTCTTCGGCATCTTCAAGTCGCTGCGCGTGGTGGCCGGATCGTTCGGCATCGCGTTGCGCGCCTTCCGCCACGGCGAAGCGCCGCACACGGAACGCATCGACCGTGATATTCCCATCCTTACCATAGTCCTCGGCGTGCTGCTGGGGACGATTGCGGTGGGCGCGTTCTTCAAGTACCTGCATGTTTCGTGGACCGTGGTCGCCGTCGGCCTAGGGCTGACGCTGCTCTTCGCATTCTTCTTCACCACGGTGGCCGCCAACGCCATTGCCACCACGGCCAACAACCCGGCGAGCGGCATGACGCTGATGACCGTCATTGTCAGCGCGGTGGTGTTGTTGAAATTCGGGCTCTCCGGGACCGCCGGCATGTTGTTCGTGATGGCCATCGCCGGCATGGTCTGCGTCGCCCTCTGCGCCTCGGGACAGTTCATTACTGATCTCAAAGCCGGCTACTGGCTCGGCTCCACGCCCGCGGCGCAGGAAAAGGTGAAATTCATCGGGGTCGTCGCATCGGCCATCGCCGCGGGCTTAACGATCATTTTGCTCGCCAAGGCCTTCCAATTCGGAGAGGCTGTGCCCGGCGATCCGCGGCAGGTCCTGGTGGCGCCCCAGGCCTCGGCGCTCAAAGCCGTGGTGTCGGGATTCATGAGCGGCCAGCCGGTGGCCTATATGTTGTTCGGCATTGGAGCCATGGTCACCGTGGTCGTGGAGATGTTCGGCCTCTCTTCCATGGTCTTCGCGCTGGGCGTCTATCTGCCGCTGCAATTGACCACGCCGATCTTAGTCGGCGGATTTCTATCGCACCTGGTGAACAAGCGCGGGGAGAAGGCCGGCGGCGAGCACGGCAAAACCATCCGCGAGCGCGGCATTATCATTGCCGGCGGCTTGATGGCCGGCGGCGCACTCGGCGGAGTGATTGGTGCGGCGCTCCGCGTTTTGCCTCATTTCAAGGAAGAGTGGGTCCAGTCGCCTTTCTACGCGCACGATGCGGTTTCGCAAAGCGCTTCCGCACTGCTGTTTGTTGGCCTTTGTCTGTATGTATGGTTCAGCTCGCAGCGGAAAATATCCGCAGCGGAAAAATAAAGAGGTTGGGTGGCGCATACGTCGCGACGCCTTTTGTCGCGATGTATGCGCCCGTTGTCGGGAACGCGCTGAGTTCACACTGGGACAAACCCGATTCGGTCGCGCCACTCTTCAAGGTTCGACGCAGCCCAGATTAGCAGCGGATCCTCGATCACCGTCCCGATGTCGATCTCCTGCGAAACGAGAATCAAGCCGGGGCTGGATTGGGATTCAGTGAACCGCGCGAAGTGCGTCGGCATTGTAGCGCGGTCATGTGATATCAGAATTCGGTTCTCGCGTGCGGCGAGGGCGAGAACCTCTGGATCGGGCCGACCGAGCACTCCGGCCTGGAGCGCCGTTCGAAAGTCGATTGCTGGTTCGCGGCGAAGAAGGCCGAGAACAATCTTCTGGTTGAAGTCCGCGTCGGCCAAGAAGCGCGGTCTCAAGTGCGGGGACTCGCCACTGAGCGGCGCGCCGCTTCCAGCTTGGCATACAGGGCGGGATGTTTGCGGCGAGCCTCTTCGCGCATCCGGGCGAAGTCGGCCCGCCCTCTTTGAAGGTACACATCGATCGTTTGTTGGTGCGCCAAGTAAAAGGCGACGGCACCGTAGGCTTGTTCCAGCCTGAGTGCCGGAAACGATTCAACGATGCCCTCTGGCGACTCACCGCGCAGAAAGGCGTACACAACGGAATCGAGCGAAACTCGAGTCCCGCAAACGTAGTAGCCACCCTCGCGTTTTTCCACGTACAGGTTTCGCATCCCCGACCTCTTTTTTGCATTATACGCCCGTGGGAGTTGCCGACAGGCACAATTCAGCGGGAAAAACCTTCAAGGCGCGACCTCGATGGATAGAGGTTCAATTCGTTCGTTGGCTGTAACCCGGCGCGCATACAAAAGGCAGGCCTGTATGTCTTGTCGCTCTAGCCACGGGTAGGCGTTCAGAACCGCCTCCGGTGTATCACCCGCAGCCAACATCGCCAGCACGTGCTCCACCGCAAGCCTCCGACCTCGAATGATGGGCTTGCCTCCGTAAATCTGGGGGTTCAGTGTAATTCGCTCGAGTAATTCACTCTCGTTAATCACTCATCTCCTCCCGCTTTAGGGCTTCGGCACCTAAATCTGCGCCGCAGGCGCCCTCCCACATCAACATTACTACGAGGACGCAAGCGGTGCAATCCGTCGCGGTTGTGGACCCGTGCGGACCGACTTCCGAGTGTCCCACAAGGCCGGAACGACCCAGCGCGACAGCCGGCCATGCTCCGTTTTAAAGAAAATGACGCCGGAGTTTCGACACCGCGATAGAATACGGCGCGATGGCGATGATGGCCGCGGAAAAGACTCCGACGGCAAAACCAGCGGTCCGCGCTTGTATCTACTTGCTTGCTGGTGGCGCACACACCGATCCTTAGGTTTATATTTGGTTTTCTTGAGGGTGCGAATTGTCGACGCCGAGTATCGTTCGAAATTCGTCTTTCAGGGCTTCCCTGACAGCCGGAATGCGTTTCTCAAATGCTTCAGCGGCTCCCTTAAGGACTTGTATTCTTTCTCGGCGGAAATTTGCCGACCCGTCCGTGTACTTCTCGTAAGCCTGGACACCGGCGACGGATTTATTTACGGTTTCCACAAATTCCGCAAGCAAGGTGCAAACACGGTCGGGCAGATAAATCTGATGCTCCTCAATGAAGAGGAAAACCTCATGTACTTTTGCGGCGGTCCTAGAGAACTCGTCGTCTCGTTTGGGCTCATACGCCCCGACAAAGACATACCTCTGGCCAGCGTACTGAAGCTCTACGAGCAGAGCGTACAATTTGGCGACCACCTCTGCTCGCTTCTCGTGAAGCTTTGAAAATCGCACTTGGTGTTCGGTAGCGGCCAGTTGTAAGTGGCTTTTAAGCTGCTCAATGGAAGCATCTGCTTTCGATTTCAATTCGTATTTAAGACGTTCCAATTCGGAGTCGGCGCTGGCTTTTAAATCCGTCTCGAATCTCTTAATATCTTTGGTAAGCCATGTGTTTAACAAGGATCGCGCCAAGAAACCAAGAACCACGAGCAGCGCGGCGTTGCTGCCAAGGGCAATTAAAATTTCCTTCCAGACATCCATAGCTAATCCTTTATGCCAATGCCCGGTAAAGCGGCGCAGAGGGCAGGTCTGCGCTCTAGCGTGCTATATTAGCGCTGGTTATGCCCACCCACAATCGGCATCTTGCACGCGGGCGGCGGCTTCTAGTTCTTCTCGAACCTGAATTTCGCCCAGTGCTCTTTTGACTTTCCAGGATTTTTGACCGTGCCGTCGCTGTTATATTCCGGCTTCCCTTGCGTCTCATACCTCAGCATGATGGTGTGCTTGCCGACTTTGGCCCGGTAAGTCCCCAGCGTGGGAGCGGTACAATTGCTCGACCCCGGAAGAAGATCGTTGCAGGTGGCTTGCACCGTACTCCGGTCCGGCATGAGCACCTCGATATCCACTAGCGTAAAAGAGGCCATCCCGAGAGAAGACACGGCATTTGCCACGCTATGGCTCATGCAGTGCGTCATCGCGCCGTCCGGCGTGGTCGTGCAATTGGGTGATCCCACACCATACGGTCCGGCAACGTACCTGTCTATGGTCCCATCCGGCCTCGCGCTAACTGTACTCAATACATTCACGCTGACCGTTTGAGATCGAGCGAGGCCCGGAATGACCAACAGGACAACCAAGAATGGAAGCGGTTTGAACATGCCACACCTCCAAGCGGGTAGCGCGGAGGTAGCGTCGTTCAGCTTCCTCCGCGGTTCTTAACATCGCAACAACGTTCTAGCATATTCAATATCGGTTAATGCCCAAGGGAAAAGCCGCAGACGAAGCCAAACGGCGGCTACGTCTGCGCTACCCCGCTGCACCACCGGCCCAACGCGCACTGATTTCCACTATGGCCTCACGGGCTTGTATAAGATCGAGCGCCCTGGTGAGGGTTTGAGCAAAGATCTTCATGTTGCCAGCACAGGGTGGTCCAGCCGAAGAGCTGCATAGCGAAGCGCTGCCTTCAGATCCTCTATCTCGAGATCAGGCATCTCAGCGAGTATCTGTTCCGAGTTCAAGCCTGCCGCGAACAGGTCCAGCACATCAATGACGCGGATTCGCATGCCCCGAATGCAGGGGCGCCCGCCGCACTGCTCCGCATCGACGGTAATTCTCTCCATTAAATTCGGCATGGTCCCCTCCACCTACAACGCTTACCAGGTAAAGAATAACACGCTCATGGTAACATGCGAGGATTAGGAGCGATCAATGGACATCATAGGACGATTTGTTGCAGACGCAGTTCTCGGTACCGACACGCTTTGGGGGGGCGATGTGATGTGTCCTTCGGGCACGGGACGGTTCATTGCCGACTCGTGGTTCTCGGATGAGCCACTGCCGGCGGCTTACAACGCGCCGGCGGCGGCGCGGGTGCGGGCGAGCGGCGGGGTTGCGGACAAGAAAGTGGATCGACAGGCTGTCGAGGAGTATCTCGCTGAGGTGGATATTCCGCAGGCCATCGCAGGGGTTCGCGATGAGGCCGGGAAGATGGGCGGCATGCGCGGTCAGTATCTCGTTGGCCTGGCGCTTTGTCTTGAGACCATGTGGGATCTTGCCATGGAAGTGCTGGGGAAAGGCGATCCGGTTTCCTACGTCCGAAGTGTTGAGGCCTCGACGGGCCGTCCGCCGGAAGCCTCACACCCCGAAGCGAAGCGCGAACGTGTGGCGGAGTTGTTGGCCCGGGCGGGTTACGCGACCTCGGGCTCAGCCGGCCTCCTCGCGGCGGTCGATGCGTGGCGGCGGGACCGGTTGGTTCCGATGGCTTCCGTCCGCGCTCTCGGCGCTGCCATGATTGCCCACTTTGACCGCCTTAGCGCGCTCAACTTGCTTCCGCATCTTCCGCCGGAACTCCTGGCTGTGCCTCGCGCCAATATTGAATTCTTGCCCATCAAGGACGCATGGTTCTCGGGCTCGATGAACTACCTGGGGCGAGCGCGGGAAGCGGATGGCAGGCCGAAGTACGAAGCCACCTATGAGATTAACGCTTCGCTCCAGATGTCTGTGCCCGAGTTCGAGCAACTGGTGAGCCACGAAGTCGTGCCCGGGCACGTGACCACGTTTGCCTATTTGCAGAATCTCTATGTCCGCGGGAAGGCGGGCTTCGAAGTTACGGTACCGACCATGAACTCCCGCTCCGGGACCCTCTACGAGGGCATCGCGAACAATGCCATTCTCATCGCCCACGGCGTTACTGAAGTCGAGCAACTGCCCGACGAGGATTTGCAGATCGGCGTGTTGCTGGCGCTACTCCAGGACGATGCCAAGAATCAATCTTCCTACCTGACCTGGGGAGAAGGAGCGCCGCGCGAGCAAGTGGCTGCCATTCTGCGCAAGGATTTCCTGGTCACCGAAGAGCGCGCGGACAAGCTCTCCGGCGCCTGGGGCCGGCATCCGTTGCTGGGCCGAATGTATCTTCCGGCTTACCGTGCGGGAACGGAGAAAGTTGCGCAATTGCGGCGCCTTCACCCGCCGGATCGCATTCTCCCGGCAATCTATGGCTGCTCTAGCCTAGCCGATATCGTGACCATCGACGAGATACTAAAGCAATGAAAACGACTCCCCTCCTTGGCCAAGGAGGGGTAGGGGGTGGTCGGTCCCGTCGTGGTGCTGGCGCCCACCACCCCCTGTCCCTCCTCCCCCTGAGGAGGGGGGCGTAGGCGTTAAACCCGAATTCCGAAGTTGAAGTTGACGCTCCCAGGCCAACTCTTTGAATCTGAATTGCCTGCCTTGATAACCTCGAGAACGGAACGGGTGTTTGAATTCTTCGGAAATAACCCCTCACCCGTCCCGCACCGGCTGATGACCACGCCGGCTGCGGGCCACCCTCTCCCCAAGGGAGAGGGCGGCCAACGATGATTGATTTCAGCCCTCTCCCTTGGGGAGAGGGTGGCGAGAGTAGCGAGCCAGGTGAGGGGTTTCTAGCTACAGAGCCTTGCGCCTTCGAAAATCGGGTTAAACTGAACTTCGTCGTGCCCACTCCTGGGAAATGGCGGCGGACTTGATTTTCACAGGCTGGCGTCGCTGTCAAACTGCGAGGGATCCCAGGCGTTGGGGTCAGCGAGCTTCTCCGCCAGCTTCGCGTGGGGAGTTTTGTAAAAGTACATCCAGCAGGGGAGCTTTCGTCCGTAAGGGAAAAGCTCCTTGATGATCCTCATTTCTTCCTCTGTTCCCCCCTTACACTAACCCCGCGTCTTCCTCCAGGATATGCCCGCAGCGAAATTGCCGCAATACAGTAGATTCCCTAATTCAGCAATAATTTTCAGGTACTGACCAGATCAGGTTCTTCTCCGGGCTTATCCAATCCGTTCGAAACGATGTGTTGGAATGGCCGAGTCGCAAACTGCTGGAAATCATGGGCTATCACGGCATGGTGGGCCTGGCCTATCGGTTCGACAAACGCGAGGGCCGCTGCTATCTTCCCGGCTTCCAGCGTGGCTTGACAGGGCAAACCGGGCTGTTTCACATGGCCGATAGTATTATTATTAATACGGGGCATCCATTTGGATTAGCCGCGCGTCAGGTGCGGTGTCGTCGCGTGGCGCAGAGAGACCGGCCGCCAGGATAGGAGTTTGCGAATCCGCTGTTACTCGAAAGGAGAAGCCACTTGTGCAGCATGGAAATGGCCGCAGCCAAACCGGAAGCGCGTCTCAGTCTCTTTAACCTTAATACCCCTGAAGTCTTAGCTAACCCCTACCCGCTTTACACCGAGCTTCGGAGCGAACACCCGGTTCACTGGGACCCTCTTCTCTACACTTGGGTGGTGACGCGATATAAAGACGTGGTGACGGTGTTGCGCGATCTCTCGGCCGATCGCTCTCCCACGCCCGAACTGTTGGAATCCTTCGGCCTCTCCGCACTGTCGCCGATGGCGAGGGTGATGGCCAAGCAGGTGCTGTTTCTAGACGCCCAAGCCCACACCCGCATTCGCAGCCTGGCTTCGGCTGCCTTCACCCCGCGGCGGGTCCAGGCCCTGCGCGGGCACATTCAGGAAATCGCCGGACGCCTGCTCGACCAAGTGGAGCCCAAAGGCTCCATGGACGTCATCGCGGAGTTCGCGATTCCGCTGCCGGCGATTGTGACGGCGGAAATGCTGGGCGTGCCCGCGAGCGACTATCCTCAGCTCAAAAAATGGACCGAGGACTTTATGGAAATCCTCGCGAACTTCCAGCACAACCCCGAACGCGCCGCGCGCGCCATCAAGAGCGTGGAGGAAATGGTGGATTACTTCCACGCCGCCATCGCCAGGCTGCGGATTCACCCCCACGAAGGGCTTGTCCACTCCCTGATGACGGCGGAAATTGAGGGTGATCGGTTCACGGACGACGAAGTGGTTGCCAACAGCATTATCGTCATGGTCGGCGGACAGGAAACGACCACCACTTTGATCGGAAATGGCCTCCTGACTCTGCTGCGAAATCCCAGCCAACTGCAGCAACTCAAGTCGGACCCCGCGCTTATGCCTTCGGCGGTCGAGGAGCTTTTGCGCTACGAATCGCCGGTCCAGCAAACCGCCCGCCTGGCTCCCCATGACTTGGAATTCGGAGGCAAGCGAATTCGAAAACGGCAAGCGGTGGTAGCGGTGCTCGCGGCAGCGAATCGTGACCCCGAAGTATTTACCGATCCCGATCGCCTGGACCTGGGCCGCCAGGATAACCGCCACGTGGCGTTTGGCTGGGCCGCACATTTTTGCCTGGGCGCAGCGCTGGCGAGAGTGGAAGCGCAAATCGCTTTCGAAATGCTTTTGCGGCGATTTCCTGATATGAAACTCGACTCCACTCCACCCAAGTGGAGGTGCAATTTGGATCTGCGCGGATTGGAGTCGCTCCAGGTAGCCTTTGGGCAGAAAGCGAAAACCAGCGTGCCCTGCGCTGAGGGAGAATCAAGGTGATAACCACCAACGCTCCAGGAAGCCAGAGCGTCGACGAATTGAGCCTGCACCACCTGCTCAAGCCGGAGGTTTTGGCGAACCCTTATCCGCTGTACGATCGTCTGCGAACGGAAGATCCCGTTCACTGGGATCCTTATCTCCACACCTGGGTAGTGACGCGCTACAAAGATGTTCTCACTGTCCTGCACGACTATTCCGCATGCCGCTCGCCCACTCCTGAGCAGTTGGAGTCGCTTGGCCTTTCGTATTTGTCGCCGATTGCCAGGGTTCTGATCAAGCAGATGCTTTTTCTCGACCCGCCTTCTCACACCCGCATTCGTAGCCTGCAGCGGAGGCATTTACGCCCCATCGGGTGGAGGCCCTGCGCTCACACATTCAGGAGATTTCGGATTCCCTGCTGGATAAAGTGCAAACCAAGGGCAAGATGGAGGTCATCGCCGATTTCGCCGTTCCCCTGCCGGCCATCGTAACGGCAGAGATGCTGGGAACGCCCACCAGCGATTACTTTCAGCTTAAGCAATGGACGGAGGTTTTCGCGGAAATTCTCGGGAATTTTCAGCACAACCCCGGACGCGCTTCCCAGGTGATTAAGAGTCTGGAGGAGATGACAGCGTACTTTCGCGCCGCCATCGCTGAACTCAAGGTTCGCCCGCGCGAGGGCGTCGTACACTCGTTGATGACCGCCGAAGTCAACGGCGACCGTTTGACAGAAGAGGAAGTCATTGCCAACTGCATTATCGTTATGGCCGGAGGCCAGGAGACCACGACCAACCTGATCGCGACAGGACTGCTCACACTTTTTCACCACCCCGATCAAATGGCGCGGTTGAAATCTGACTCCAGCCTGCTGCCTTCTGCCGTCGAGGAATTGCTGCGTTTTGAGCCGCCGGTGCTGCAAACGGCCTGCCTGGCTCCAGCGGATACTGATTTAGGGGGCAAGAAAATCAGTAAACAGCAGGCCGTGATTGCGGTGATGGCGGCTGCCAATCGTGACCCGGAAAGATTTCCCGATCCTAATCGCCTTGACCTGGCCCGGCAGGACAACCGCCACCTGGCATTCGGGTGGGCTGCGCATTTTTGCTTTGGCGCAGCACTCGCCAGAATCGAAGGGCAGATCGCTTTTGAGACACTGCTTCGCCGGCTACCCGGCCTGGCGCTCGATCCGGGCCCGCTCACCTGGAGGAACAATCAGGGGTTGCGCGGCCTGGAGGCGTTACCCGTGACCTTTCGGCCGGTATAGAGGCTTTACAAACTCGACGACGCGTCCGACTAAGCCCGCAAAGCAAATCCATTGACTAAGCTGCGAATTCGGGCGAACAACTTAATCCCGAATTCCGAAGTTGCGAGGCTCTGCGGGAAGAAACCCCTCACCCGGCTCGCTACTCTCGCCACCCTCTCCCCAAGGGAGAGGGCTGATATCATTCATCGTTGACGGCCCTCTCCCTTGGGGAGAGGGTGGCCCGCAGCCGGCGCTTTCTTCAGCCGGGGCGGGTCGGGTGAGGGGTTACTTCCGAAAAAGTCAGACACCCGTTCCGTTCTCGAGATTTATCAAGGCAGCCAAATCAGATTCAACGAGTTGGCCTGGGAAGCGCCGCTCAGTTCAGGGCATTCCTGCGGGAGCTTGAGGAGGAGGCAACTTTCCGGATACGGTTTCTTCAAACTTCTTCCGAGCTTCAGCCTGCAAACGTCCTGCCTCGCTGATTTCCTTCCGGGCTTTCTCTTGCTGGCCTAGTTTCAGGTAAGCCTGGCCCAATTGGAAGTGCATTTTTGCGCTGTCGGGCGCGAGGCTCAGGGCGCGCTGAAAGCAGGATATGGCCTGTTCCGGCAGGTTCTTGCGCAGATAAACCTTCCCCATCCCATCCCACGACTTGGGCAGCTTGGGATCGATCTTAAGCGCTTGCCGGAAGCTTGCCAGCGCGCCATCCGGATCGCCTTGTTCAAGGTGTATCAGGCCCAGGTTCTCGGCGCTCACCGCGTCGTCAGGAGTGAGCGACATTTCCAGTTTGTATTGGTCCGCCGCTAGAGCCAGCTTGCCCTGTTTCTGGTAGACCACACCCAGGTTGTAGTGGGCAAAGTGCAGACTGGGATCAAGGGCTACGGCTTTCTCAAGCTCAGCTTGCGCGAGAGAGATTTGGGAGAGGTCGAGGTGCGCCTTCCCCAGCAGCAGGTGCAGTTCCGCCGAGTCCCCGCCGGCGCGCACCAATTGCTCGAAGGTTTGCTTGGCATCTTCTTTGCGCCCGAGCTTCTGGTATGCGATGCCAAGCACATATAAGAAATCCAGATTCGTCTTTTGGCTATCACCAAGCGGTTCGAGCGTTGCGACCGCGTGCTCAAAATCGTTGGTGAGAAAGTAGCACATTCCGAGCAAGTATCGCGCCTGGAGTTGGCGGGAATCGGAGCCGACAACCTCGGCGAAATGGGGAATGGCTTTGGCAAAATCGTTTTGATGGTAATAGGCGAGGCCGAGGTTGAGGTCAAGTCCCGTCACCTGGGGTGCGAGGCGCTTGGCGTTCGTGAAAGCCTCGACGGCCCGTGCGTATTCGTTCCTGCGCATGTACACTACGCCAAGGTTGGAATAGGCCGCCGCGGATTGCGGGTCGATTTTAAGGACGGCACGGAATCCCTGCTCTGCTGCGGTGTAATCGCGAGATTCCAGCGCGCGCTGAGCCTCGTCGAAGATTGCCTTGGGATCGGACGGAGATTGCTGGCAGGGGATATCCGCGCAACAAGCAAAGGCGAGCAGCAGAGCGGCAATGCCCGCCAGGAAAGGCCCTTTCAAAGCTCACAGCTCCTTCCACGATCATCATAGGCTCAGACTGCTTCTCACGGGTGGGAAGATTGTGCTGAGGCAGGCTGGGCCGCCGGGACAACTCGATTGGATTCCATTTGATTCATCAGGCTGCGGACCTTCGCCGCGTAGGCGCCGTTGGGCTCAGCGCGCACGTAGGCCAGCATTTCGGCGTAGGCCTTGCCATAGGCGCTTTGCTTCAGGTAGACGTCGGCCAACCTCACATGCACTTCCGCCGGAAGTGATTTATTGAGCGACTGGGCCTTTAAGAATTCCTGCTCAGCGGCTGCGAATTGACCCAGGTGATATTCGTCCGCGCCTAATTGAAAGTAGAACTGCCAGGACTGGGGAGATCGTCGCAGGCCTTCCTGAAGGACGGTTTTGCTCTCCTGATACTTTTTCTGGTTGTAGTAGAGCTGGCCAAGTTCGTTGTAGGTGTCCAGGTAGTCGGGGTCACATTCCATGGCCTTCTTGAGCGCCGCTTCAGAGGCAGGGAATTGCTGTTTCTGGTCGAAGACCAGTGCCAGATCTGCTTGGGCGCGTACGTAACAAGGGTACTCTGCGACCGCTTTGCCAAGGTGGGATTCAGCCTCGGCAAGGTTGTTATTCCGCAGTGCTGCCGATCCTTTTTCGTACTCTTTGCGTGCTTTCTTGGGTGCATTGTTATCCGTGAATGAGGCGGAGGCGGGAGGCGGAAGCGATTTCGTCGTAGAACCAGGGAGAAGGTGGATGTTGACCACCAACTTATCGCCGACGGTGCCGAGACTCAGATCCTGACGGTAGACTTGGAAGCCCGGGGCGGTCACGGTCAGATGATAAGAGGTTTTGGCCAGACCGACATATTCAAAATACCCGGCGGTATTCACGGGCTGGTCGCCGCAGTTCATGCCCTCGGTGGTTTCCAGGTGAACGATTACGCCGTTCGTAACGCTGCCGCCATAGTCGGCTTCAATCCACCCGCCGAGGGTGACGGTGTTCTGGGTCGATCCGCCCAGTTCCGACGGAGGCCTGTGTTGGCCCTGGGCCAGAATCACGCTGGGAGCGCCGAGTGCCACCAGCATCAGAATGACCGCACTTGGTCGGGCGAGGGGAAGTCGTAAGGACATGATCGGCCTCTCCTGAAAGTCGCGCTCTCTTTGTCATTCCCGCAAAAGCGGGAATCCATTTTACTGACAATGGGTCCCCGCGTTCGTGGGGACGACGACGCTGATTTTCATTGCCTCGGGTGGGCCAGAGGCCCATGGAAACTCCTCCGCTGATTCCGTTCCGCTTCGAGGAGCCCCGGAAAGTGGAGTTTAACATTCCGGGTCTCCGGCAGCAATGTTAGCTGGTACTGGATAGATGAATGGCGCATCTATAAACCTCTTCGCGAAGGGCGGGGCTTTAGCCCAATACTGTTCACTTTATAATTCTGATGCATCGTTCGATCACAATCCGGTCCTTGCTTAGCCTCTGGCGCCGGCGC
>Ga0187852_1001203_pt1 | contig 25175 bp, 15 predicted proteins | sample June2016WEW_6_40_FD_134511 | JGI IMG/M metagenome (GOLD analysis project Ga0187852, IMG submission 134511) | Peatland microbial communities from SPRUCE experiment site at the Marcell Experimental Forest, Minnesota, USA - June2016WEW_6_40 | ecosystem: Environmental > Terrestrial > Soil > Wetlands...
CCGGTCCGGCCCGTCGCCGGCCTAAGCCGCTTGTCAGCTACCAGACTTACCGACGACTATCTGGGTGGGACTTCCACCCACTGGCGATCCGCGCCGTTGGGGCGCACATAACATTCCCGCTTTTAACGGCTAACTATATTTGTTTTCTACAACATTTCCGCTTTTCCCCACCTGTGGAAAGTCAGTCCTTTGTTTTCATAGACATTCACGCCTCGTTCCTTAAATTCTTAAAGTTACTAGTTCTTTCTTTCCCTGTCAGTGGAGACATATTGTCGTAGACTGCGGTACGGGCCAAGAGGCAACTCGAACTCCTCTCAAATGCAGTAGGTGGTCGGCAGTACGCAGTAGGCAGTCGGCGGTGGCCAGAAGTAAGAACGCAACTCGCAATCCATAATTCACAATTCAGAATCGGCCCCTTTCCCTGTCCTCTGTAATCTGCCCCCAGTTCTCCTGCCCCTTGAATCCTCACTCCTGAGTCTCGACTCCTGACTCCTGAATCCTGACTCCTGACTCCTGAATCCTGACTCCTGAATCCTGTTCCTCCCCGTCCTGGGTCAGCCGCCTTTCAATGCAGCAGATTGGAACGGAGCCTCTCGATTTCCGGCCAGCGGGTGGCGCAGATCTGGCCCGGCGGGACTGCCACCGATGGGTCGCAGCATCGGGTCCATGCTCAGGAGCGGGGCGTCACTTAAGAAGTAGATTCTCCCCACCGCGGCGGGACCACGGCCAGTCTCCTGGCTGTTTCACTAAGCCGCGCTTGACGGGATTGTTGTCCATATTCTGCCGCAGGTTCTTGAGTTGGAGAACAGCAGCCGCTTTCAGGCCAAGCCTCCATCGAAAAGAGCGTGCAACAAGCGGAGGAATTCCCTGAAGGGTTGGAGCCCAGGAAAGCCCGTTATTTCCGCAACTCAGGCTCCGGTCTTCGCACCCTGTGCTTGGCTTCGCAAGCCCCGTAGTAGACGAGGACCATCCGGGCCTGCTCCACCATGTCAGCATCCATCATGCGGTCGATCTCCGCCATCCACGCGGAGCGCGTCGCCAGGGAGAAAGCCCGCTCCGGAGGAAGGTCGATCTCGTTGGTAAGATTCGGAAAGAGTTCCTGAAAAACGATCCGGTGGTGCTCGTTGAGGAAAAACTGGGGCTTTGCCGGAAGCATTCGGGCCATCTCCTGGCGATTGACGTCAAGAATCGTGCGGTCACCCCTGAATCGCTTCTCCATGTCGCTCTTGGCGCCTTTTGCGAAGTGGGCGTAATCGTCAAAATGCTCGGCAATCAGGGCATAGCGCTTGAGAATCTCGGTGGGGGTCAACAGGGGCCGAGAGTCGAAAAAAGTTCCCCTCGCCATCAGGAAACGTTTGGCCATATCTTTTACCAGTTCATGAGCCTCGGCGCGGTTGGGCTTCGCTTCGACGATGGTACTGTGATCGCCCGGCATGATATCGACGTCCGTAAATGGACCCAGGACCGGTGGGTAATAGGGCGCAAACAAGCTGCGGCGATCGTGTTGGGAGAGGACGACGTTGCACATGCGGATATTGCGTGTCATAGCGATGCTTTGCCACATATGGTTGTTAATGCACGATCCCCCTGGAACAGGGTCAATGGCAAAGATGTTGACTGGAATTCGTGAAGTGGCGCGGTCCGCGTGCAGCACGTTAGCGATCTTGATGCACGTAATAGCTCCGCGACTCCAGCCGCACATGTTCAGGACCATATCTTTGTAGGCCCCGCCGGCAAGCTGCCGAACATAATTCACGACTGTCTGAACATTGGCGTCAACACCCTTTCCGCCAAGCAGACCGGAAATCTTCCACGCCCCGCCCGCCTGTCCGTGAGGCCCCCCGCCGCCGGGGCCGTCAGTGATCATGTGGGGCGATATCGTCTCCCGATTCAACTGCGCGACGACGTCGTTGGCGTTGCGGTTGTAGCCCGTGCCGCAATTGTAAGCTGTAAATTTCATTTGCATGGATGTTACCCTCCCGGCGCATCATTCGGAGCGGCCTGTTTTCAGCACGTACAGTATATGCCGACATCTCACGAGTCTCCCGCCACTTTCTAAGGGCTGCGTCAAAGTCCCAGAAGTCTAACCTTACAAAGCACCGCCATTTAGGACTGGCAATTCCTTAGGTTCTTGAGGATGAATTGGGCAGTGCGCTCCTCCAGTCGCTGCACAATCTGGGTGGGGTTGGCGCCGTCCGAGGGCCAGAGCAATAGGTGACAGTCCCGCCCTGCGGGATGCTGGTGGCCACGTAATGAAGATGATTGGGGCCGTAAAAATGCCGCAGCCGGGGCATGAAAAGATTGTACCTCAGCCTCAAGCGGCATCAGCATGTCGCAGACATCACAAACCGATGTTTGCGCCACCTGCCTGACTCCTGTTCTTCCCCCACCTACCACATACCACTTACCGTCTATCACCCACCAAGACAGTCAACAGTCAACGGTCAACAGTCGAAGGTTGGCTGCGGATCTTCCCCCACCTACTACCTGCCACCCACTAACTACCTTTCTTTTCAAGAACATTCCCGATTTAAATGCGTAACTACCTTTGTTTTCATAGACATCCCCGCTTCGTTCTGGGCTGCCGAAAGCTGGCCCTTTGTTTTCATAGACATCCCCGCATCGCTCCTTCACTTTTTGAAGTTACTACAGCTTCCTCTTTCACTGACGCGGAGGACACGTTGTCCCTTGCCGTCGTCTGTGCAAAAGTCCTGGCAGCTTCCGCTGCTCCCAAAGGGACCAGCGGGCAAGCAGCAACCACCAAGCGGCGCCAACTAGGAGCAGTGCAATTCATAATTCACAATTCAGCCTTGCCCCTGAATCCTGTTTCTTCCACAACCCCACTTGCTATCCTAGCCTATTACGCTCCGGCTGTCAAGAGACAAAATGCAGCAGTCAGGGTTGAGGAGTCGGGAGCCAGTAGGACGCACGTAGGGCCGGCACCCGCCTCGGCGCCCCATGAATGTCGGGCTCCCACCGATGCGGGAGCCGATCCCGCCCTGCGGGATCGCAGGTCGGCGAGCGTGGTGACGAATTTGAAGGAAAAGCCGCAGAGTTTCTGAAAAACGAGACTCTGCGCTACACCCTCCGAGCGGAAGAGGCGGGCGCGATCTCCGGTGCTCCTCCCCACTTACCGCCTATCACCTGGAATCTGCTCTTTCACTTCCTGAATCCCGAATCCTGAATCCTGCTCGATGCTGGTGGTCACGTAATGAAGATGATTGAGGCCCTAAGAATGCCGCAGCCGAGGCATGCAAAGATTCTGCCTCAGCCTCAAGCGGCATCAGCATGGCGCAGACTCCCCGGGGCCGAAGGTCCGCCGATCTTAATGGTGGGAGGGTCTGCGCCACCCGCGGGAAAATGTGAGCTATCCCTGGTGCCGCACGATGCTAAGTCGCCTGCGCTTGCCGCCCGCCGTTCACGATGAATCGCACTACCGCCTTTGGCGGGTGGCGCAGACATCGTTCTTTGATGTCTGCGACGGTTGAGGTAAAATCCCCTAATGCCTCGGCAGCAACATTTCTACGGGCTCAATCACCTTCATTACATCACCACAAGTACCTATCGCCGTGCCCGGGTATTTGATTCCGACCGATTCAAGCGCAACTTTACCACCGTCCTTGGTGAACTGCGCGTCGAGCTGCAATTTCGAATCGTTGGGTACGTTTTGATCCCGCAGGGCGGGACTGCCATCTCTTGCTCTGGCCGGGCGCACTCGCCAACCCTTCCGAGATCATGCAGAGGCTGGAAGAGCGTACCGCCAAGTTCATCCTCAAGAACTTGCGCCAAAACCTGCAGTTCCCCTGGTGCCGAAGCATGCGAGAGCGACTTAAGCTGCCGGCGACGGTGCATGACCAGGCTCACTTTCGAGTCTGGCAGCGGAAGTTCTACGACATGAATATCTGGACCGAGAAAAAACGCCTGGAAAAGCTAAACTACATGCCCATGAATCCCGTGAAGCGTCGCCTGGTGCAGAAGCCGGGCGACTGGCCGTTTTCGAGTTGGAGGTTCTACTACCTTGGCGACGCGTCCCTACTCGCTATGGATCGCGTGCCGTAAGCCGCTCCTCTAAGATTCTCGTTCCAGTGACCCCGGGGATCGCAGACATCAACAAACGATGTCTGCGCCACCCGACGTACAGATTATGAAGATGATTGAGGCCGCAAAAACGCCGCAGCCGAGGGATGAAAAGATTTTACCTCAGCCTCAAGCGGAATCAGCATGTCGCAGACATCACGAACCGATGTCTGCGCCAGCCCGCCGAAGTGGGTCATGCGATTTTCCTTGCCTAACCAAAAACACCAGCAGAGATGAGGAGTTCTGAACTTGGTGACATTTATCATCCCACAATACACAAATTCTGTGCTAGAATCGCAGTGACCGTTTATGGTCGACTCAAAGAGAGCGTTTGATATTCGCGAACGAAGATGCGCGCTCCTGTCCCCTCAGCAGATCGCAAGAACGCCCTGGCGAAAGACCAACGGTGGCAAGTCGTCGAGCGCATCGCTGCTAGCCCGGGGTTTCAGAAATCTGCGCACCTGCGCGAACTTTTACTCTACATCACCGAACGAACCCTCCATGGGCATGCAAGCCAATTAACAGAGCACGACATAGGTCATGCGGTCTTCGGTAAACCCGCTGACTACAGCCCGCTGGAAGACAGTTCGGTGCGGGTGCATGCCCGGCAGTTGAGACTCCGCCTGCACGAGTATTTTGATTCGATCGGACGCTCCGAACCACTGGTGGTGGAGATCCCCAAGGGAAGCTACGTGCCGGTATTCCGGAGCGTCACTGCCGACACGACGGCGCCCAGCACGCCCCGAAGGGGGATTCGCTCCCTACGTTCCGCCGCCGGCCGTGTCATCCCCTGGATCCTCTGCGCGATTCTTGCCACGGCGTGCGCCTATTTGGGGAGAAAGGTCGTCGTTTCCCGGAACACCGTCGCTTCACAAGCTCCTGCTTACCCTCCCTGGCCGCTCTCCGAGGTTTTCGATCCCGAGCATCGCACGCACTTCGTCGTGGCGGATGTGAACTACGGCATGATGCGCATTATTGCTCATAAGCCGGGCTCGCTGGAGGATTACCTTAAGCCGGATTTCCCGCGAAGCTTCATGCCAGCCCTTGCTGCCAAGCAAGAGGCCCCGATCATGAATTACATATCCGATTCCGGACTTACCTCTTATGCAGATGTGTCTGTGCTTATTTCCCTCACCAATCTCGCCGGCGATTATCGGGACAGGGTATCCGTTCATTTCGCCCGCGACATCAGGTTGAGGGATCTGGAGGAGGGGAATTACATATTCCTGGGAAGTCCAGGTTCCAATCCTTGGGTACAGTTGTTTCAGAGCCGGCTCAACTTCCAGGAGGCCGAAGGGCTGGTGGGAGCCGGGCCCAAGGAATTCGTGAACAAGGACCCGCACCCCGGCGAGCAGAAGGCTTATGTTGGCCTTCGATTTACGGGCACGGCGGGGGAAGATTACGCCGATATCGCTCTGGTGCCGAACCCTGCATACGGGACCACCATCCTGATCCTGCAAGGGCTGCAACAGGAAGGGACAGAAGCCGCTGGGCGCTTCTTGGCCGACCCCAACCAGCGCCGCGCACTCCGCGAGGCCCTGGGCATCTCCTCAGAGCCGAAGAGCAAGGTCTGGTTTGAGGCCCTCATTCGCACCAAGGCTATTGCTGGGACGCCAAACTCCGAGGCTATCGTGGCCGCGCGGCTGATCCGCTAAGATCGGCTATCACTCACTCTGCCCTTTTCGCGGCCACTCCCGGTTCACCAAATTCGCCGTATAATCCACTTGGGCCGGGGTCGCGCGAAACAAGTTCCGGCTCCGCCTTGCGCCCCAAGGGGGCGTGCTGAATGCCGAAAACAGTTCGCCTTTTCATTACTCTGCCGTTGAGATGCTGCCTGCCTCTGCTGCTTGTTCTTTGGGCCGAGGGCCGACTGCCCGGGCAGGCTGAAGTCGATCCCCTCCTGGAGCATGCCCGTAACTACGAAGGGCAGCAGAACTTCGCCGCCGCCGAGGAACAGTACAAACGGGGGCTGGAAATCTCTCCCGACAATCCCGAAATCCTCAAACGACTGGGAATCCTCTATCAAACAGAACTGAAGTTTCAAGATTCCATCGGGGCGTTTGAGAAGGTCCTTGCATCGCAGCCGCAGTACCCGGAAACGAATTTCTTTATGGGCGTCTCTTACTTCGCATTAAACAACTTCGAGAGCGCCATCAGCGGCTTCAACAAGGAACTTGCTACTCCTCATCCACATCCGAAGTGCCGCTACTACCTGGCGCTGGCCCTGGAATCGGAAGGCCGCATAGATGAGGCCATCACGCAACTCGACAAGTTGGTGGGGGAAAACCGCAAACAGGCTGATGCGCTCTACGAACTGGCACGGATTCACAAGAACGCTTCGCTTCGTGCTATCCAAATGCTCCACGACCTGGATCCGGATTCCTTTCAACTGCACGCCCTGATGGGAGAGGTTTACGCCGACGAGGAGCATTATCCCGAAGCCATACGAGAATACCGGGCCGCGCTCGGGAAGCGACCTGAGGGAACAGGGATTCATTACGCCATCGGAATCGCCTACTGGATTCAGAATCAACTGACCGAAGCCGAAAATGAATTCCGGCTCGCTCTGAAGGAAGACTCCGGCAGTGTGACGACGAATCTTTACCTGGGTGACATTTCTGTGAAGCAGGGCAGATTCGACGAGGCTCTTGCTTATCTTCAGAAGGCAGAGGCGGGGCAGCCGCGCATGGAGCAGGTCCATTTGCTGCTGGGGAAGTGCTATCACGGCTTGAAGCAACCCGACAAAGCAAAAGAAGAGCTGCTGAAGGCCGTGGAGGAAGATCCCACGGACGACCAACCTCATTACCTTCTGGCTCAGTTGTACCGTGAGGCGAACGACGCTGATTCAAGCAGCCGCGAGATGGCAGTCTTTGAGAAGCTCTCGAACTCCGCAAAGTCGAAGAAACTCGAGGAGGCTCAACGGGTGATCAGGGCCCCGCAGGAAGAACATCACTGAACGGTGGGCGGCGATTCCCAGGCGGGAAAGAAGAAGTCCGCAGATTCATCCCCCAGCGTCTTGGGGACTTCCCCCGGTTCAATCTTCCGCAAATACTGCGCGGCTTGGTCAGGCTGCTTGCGGATCGCGTAGGCCTGTGCCAAAAGCCGCCCCGCGGGCTGATTATCGGGATCGAGCCTCAGGGCCTCTTTCAAATCTACAATTGCCTGATCGACCTGCCTGGCGCGCAACTCCGCCTTTCCCAACCACTGGTGTGCCTCCGCACTTCGCGGATTCAGCCGGACCGCTTCCCGGAACTGTTGCACCGCTTCCTCCGGCTTGGCGGCCCGGCCAAGCATAATGCCGCGAAAGTAAACCAGGAGGAAGCTCGGGCCCAGCCGCTTTTGAGCCTCCTCCAGCACTTCTGAAGCATCCTCCGGCCGCCCCTCTCGCATGAAGACCTGTGCCAGTCCGAGGGCGCTGGTAGGTTCAGGATCTCCCTTGGCAATCAAATCGCGGAACACATCCTCGGCTTCCTTGTAACGCGCGGACTTCAGGTAAGCCGCGCCCAAGCGCAGTCGCAGCGCGTAGGAACGCGGCAGGTGATCGAGAGCCTGCTGCGCGGCAGCCACGGCGTCAACATAAAGTTGCTTTTCCATCAACTCCCGGGTCAGGTCGAGCCAGCGGTCTTCCTCCTGGGGCGCGATTTTGGCCGCCTTCCGGAAGGCCCTGATGGCTTCTTCGTGGCGCTGCATTTCAGCCTCGGCGATGGCGATGACAGTCCAGGCTGCCCCTGAACGTTTTGACTCGGGGATGGAGCGAGCCGTCCTCTCCGCCTCCGCCGGCTGGCTCGCTTCCAGGTAGGCGAGCGCGAGGTCGAACTGCGCCCAGTCCGCGTTCGGGTACTGTGTCTCCAGACGCTGGAAAACCGCAATGCCCTCTTCCGGTTGCTGGCAGGCAATGCGCAGCGCGCCGAGTCGGACCGACTGCGTGTGGGTGAGATTAAAGTGCTGCACACGCGCGAGCACGCCGCGGGCGTCGGCCGTCAGGTGCAAACTCGCATAACCCGCGGCAGCCTGAAGGTAGAACTGCGCATCCTGGGGCCACACACTTTTCGATTTATCCAGGTGGCCCACGGCCTCCGGGTAATTCTTCAAATCCAGTTCCACGCGGCCAAGGTAATAGTGCGCGTAGGGATCATCCGGCGATAGATCGAGCGCCTTCTGCAGCGCCTCGCGCGCCAGGTCGGGATGCCGTTCGGTCCACTCCAGGTGGCCGAGGTTGCGGTAAGCATCAACCATTTGCGGATTCAAGCGAATGGCCTCGCGATACTCCCTTGCGGCCTCGTCGCCGCGGCCCAGTTGGGCCAGGGCGATGCCGCGGAAGTTGCGGATAGCCGCGTCGCGCGGATTCTCCTGCTCGGCTGCGGTGAGAGCCTCAAGCGCCTCCGGGGCGCGGTTCTGTTGCAGCGCGAGCAAGCCCTGCTGGTACAGAGACAGGGTCTGCGCGGCCCCTGACACCCTGGAAAGAGCAGCGAAGATAAGAATGATGGCTGGAGGTTTCATCAAGGCTGTTTCAGCGCCGCCTCCGCCGCGGCAATGCGCTGAACACGTTCTTCGTTGTTGCGGTGAGTTACCACTCTGAGTTGATTGGACAATGCGAACTCCCGCTGCGCCTCCGCAGACTTCCCCATCGCCAGGTAAACTCGCGCCAACTGATAGTGAATTGTCCCATCTTTATCGCTGGGGGCGGCAATTTTCAGTTCCTTCTCAGCCTCGGCGTAGCGATTCAGCCGGGTATAGGCGATTCCCATAAACTGGTGAACGTCAGGGTACTTCGGATCCAAATCGTAGACCCTCTTCAAGTATGCGAGCGCCTTGTCCGCTTGTCGCTCTTGCAAATAGGTGCTTCCCAGGTCGAACAGCGCTCCGGTGTGACGAGGATTCATGGCGAGTTCCGCCTGGAACTGTTCTCGCGCTTCCGGCGTTTTGTAGGTTTTCCATTCCAGATGGCCGATCTGGTAATGAAGATTGGGCAGCGTGGGCCGCTTTACGAGGGCTTTCTCGTACTCTTCAACTGCTTTGGAGTCCTCTTCCCGCGCTTCGTCCATGTCCCCGAGGACCTGGTGCGCCCGATACGAATCCGGGTCGACTTCGAATAGCCGCAAGTAGGCCGCAAGCGCCAAACGCTTGTAGCACCGGGCTTTCCAGTACTGCGCTTGGGGGGAGTCCACCTGCGCAGGGGCCAGGCCGTCCAGCGCGGCCAAGGCGGGCTCCGGCAGACCCGTCTCGTAAAGGGCTCGCGCTATTTCCAGGCGCAGGTCTGCGGCCAGCGGCTGTTTGAGCATCTGAGCCGAACAGGCGGCAACCAGTTGGAGGAGGTCCGTTGCAAGCCAGGTACGGATTTGCCGCAGGGCGCAAGGCGAAACAGATTTGACCGAATCCGAATCCCCAGCACCGGTGGCGCTCGCTACCGCCCGCGTGGCGTCCTCCTGCGTGGAGATGAACGCCAAGGCCAGCCGGCTTGCGGGGCCGGCCTGGGATTCAATTTGGGAGCGTAGCCCAGTTAATTGGGCACGCAAATTCTCCGTAAGCTTCTCCTGGGAAGTGTCACCGAATCCCAACTCTCGCACACCGAGGATCGCTTCCGAGCGCGCCGGGTCCAACGCAACCGCCTGGGACCAGTCTGCTAACGCCGCCGGGACATCGCCCCTCAGGAGCTTAACCTCACCCAGCCGCACCAGGGCTCTCAGGCTGTGAGGCGCGAGGCGCAACTCGGCAGCGATCTCATCCTCGGCGCGTTTCAGATTGCCGGCATGCAGCAACACTTCGGCCATCTCGATGTGCAGGCCGGCGCGGGCGGGCGATGCCTTGAGGGCGTCCTCGAGGTGCAACATGGCGACGGACGGATAACCGCTCGCAGCGTAATTCTCCGCGAGCAGTTGCGCAAGAAAGCTCGATTCCGAATCCTTCTGCTGCATCCGGTCCACAGCGTCCTTGCCGAGTTGCTGGTAGGCTTGGCCAAGCAGATACAACAGATCGATGCTATGAGGGTTCGCACCGAGGCCTGCCTGCAAGGTATCCACCTGCCTGGAAGTGCGGCCGGTCACCTGGTACGCTGATGCCAGCCACGTCCAGGCGTCGGGGAGATCCGGCCGGGCACGAACGGCAGCCTCCAGGTGTGGTGTGGCCCTCTTCGCATCTCCCAGCTTGCAGTAGTCTACCCCTAGAAGGAACTGCGCGCCCGCCAAGCCAGGCTTTAAGCGGACAGCTTTTTCAAACATGGCGAGCGCATCCTGGCGGCGACTCTGGAGCTCATAGACGAGCCCCAGATTCATGTATGCTTCCGCAAACCCGGGAGAAAGACTTATAACCTTGCGATATTCCTGCTCGGCAGTTGCGTAGTCCTTTTGCTGCTGGGCCCGCTGTGCCGCAGCCCAGGAGGCCTCGACAACGGGAGACAAGGATGAATCCGGATTCGATTCCTGCCCCCCGATGGGCATGGTTAGAATGAGAAGCAAAAAGGAGATGGCAAAAGGAACCGACATCCGTCTATAAGGTATTCCAGAATAGAAACCAAGCATGCAGGAATAATAAGCAGAAACGGTTGAGTCCGCAAATCTCATGGTGAATAGCCGGCTGGGTTTTTGGAGGGAGTGTGCCTCCAGCTCATTCAGATAGACCGGGAGGGGAATAATCCGGGTCCATTTCGGGCTTGCGCAGTCCCGCCAGCTCGAGCGCCAGCAGCACGAATGAATTCCATGCGAAGACGCGGTGATAACCGAAGAAGGGGTGTGCCGGGTCGGTGGCAAGATACTCCTGGCTGGTGGGAAAGTCAGGTGCGATGTTGAGCTCCGCCCACAGGCGGTTGGCGATGGCCTTGTCGGCTTTGCTCCAACCGTGAAGCTTACCGGCGACGTAACCGCAAATCTCAATTCGCATCCAACTGCCGCCGTTGTAGTAGATGCCGTCCATGCTGTGATTCGCATAGTTGGCCGCAAAGGAGTCGCTGATCATCGGGTGCCACGTGTCCGAGGCGTAACGCCACCCCTTCCTGTCCTCCGTGATACCAATGAGGACCGCCCGTGCCGTGCCGCCGGTTTCGGGATAGGGGGCATCCTCTCGTGGGAGGAACACCGGCATGCGGTCAAGATGGTTACACATCATCTCACCCGTAAGGATCTTCCGGTGGAACAGCCAGAGCGAGAGAAACTCAGGGAAGATTTCATCAAAGCCGATGGCGTCCGTGACCTTGCGCGCCGGGCGGATGATCTTCCGCGCTGGATCGTAGTAGCTGCGGTAGGCTTCCTCCGCTTTTGCGATGTAATCTTCGGAGATGTTTTCACTGATTCCGGGGATGTTGAGTTCTTTGATCACGCGCAGCGTCACCGCCCACATGCCCTGGCTGGTGCAGATGTCAGTAGTGCCCTCGGGAAAATCGATCACGTCGTTCTCGCCGATAACAAACTGCGCCCAGCAGATGCCGTCGCGGTCGGGGTCATAGGTCCGAAGGCAATAATCCGCTGCCTTCCGCACCTTATCCATCGGCAGCTTGGTACTGAACCGGCGGCGATTCAGGAGCGCCCACATCAGCCATAACGGCGTCGAGTCGTTCGATTTGCGCTCCAGGTTGGCCATGTTGGGTTCTACCAGCGTGTTGATGGCCCCGTTAGTTCCCTGGTTATCGGCCCAGAGATTGAAGACACGCTCGTTTAGGTCGCGGTTGTGGACACCGTTCAGCGCGAAAAAGCTGTCGCGGAAGTACATCTCGCCGGCCGCGGAGTACCAGATGCTGGGCGCCAGCATTGGTCCGGGTGTTTCCGGCCCGTCCATCCAGGAGAGCATCATCAGGTCAGCGTACAGAACCTTTTCAGTTTGGCCCCCGCGAAAACCAAGCGCATCAGCCAGGTGAAGTTGGCTGGCCAGGCGATAACCACGCACCGTTTCTGGTGTCTTGCCGGCCACAAAGATGAAAACCGTTTTCTGCTCGGGGCGGTCCATCTCCAAACGATGGTAGGGCTCGCAGCGTGTCGAAAGGCGACGCACTTCCAGCCCCCGCATTTCGATTATCCCTACGCCGCCCGGCGCCTTCAGACTTGTGGCTTGCTCCGATTCCGCGAGCGAAATAAACAGGGCCCCGCTGCGTCCCCGCCTGGCGTAGAAAAACACTGAAGTTCGAAATTCTGACCAGCTCCCCGGCGATTCCGGCACGCGGTCGTTATACAGCGTGATGTCCTCGAGTTCTTGCAGCCGGTCATCTACATCCCAGACCTCGACCGCGAACGCCTGCGGCGAACGGTACTGCAAGCGCAGCGAGTACACTTCACCGTCTCTGGCGGGGAAAGGTATCACGACGCCGTCCTCGGAACTCCGCACCGAGACGACTATAGCGCCCTCCCGTTCTTTTAGGGTTACTTCGCCGCGCTTAGACCAGGAGGAGATCGGCGCCAGCTCCACATTCTCACCAGGAACGCCACCCGCAGCCCGCACCAGCGCTTCGCCGAAGGTCTGCTGCACAAAGAATTGGCTGGCGGCCCGCTCCTCGGGACGACAAACAGAATAGAGGTGGGCGTCAGGGATTCTGCGCGGCGCAGGTTTAACCGGCTTGCCATCGCGGCGAATCAGCCGGCTCCATTGGTTGCGGAAGCCGGCATCGGTAAGCAGGCCAACCGTCAGGTCGTCTTGCGTGCGAAAGCCGGCGGCCGGAAAATACTCGTGCAGTGCCCCGCCCGCACAGTCAGTTTGATTGAAACTCCAGAATTTCGCCGGCGGCTCGGTGGGCTCCAGACGGTTGCTCACCTGGTAGAAAAGCACGTACATGTCGGATTGGTGCAACCGTACCTGCTTTCGGACGACCTGGGGCGTGACCACTGCATAGTCCACCTCAACGAGAACAGAGGTATTCAGGTTTTTAAGTTTGCATTCTCCTTTCAGCGCCACATGCGTCGCATCGCGGGTCCACGACGTCGCCTTCCAGTTTTCAACTCGGTCTTCCACGCTGCGTTCGCCGTTCTGGAAAACGGCTGAGAATTCTCCTCCCCCATTGTGCTGTGCAATGGGCCGGCCGCCGGATTGGATGACTACTCCAAAGCCCTGCCGGGAATCGCCCCTGACCTGTAGCGATAGCCCACCCGCACCAGAAGCGCTTGGGGAGGCGTTGACCCTTCGTGGATTCATTTTCCACGCCGCATTCGCGGCAAGACTGCCCGCTAGGGATTCTTCGATAAACTGACGCCGGGTGATTCTTCGGGAAGTCGTCATGCGCGCCCTGCAAACAGGAGTGTAGAAGGCAGAAGTGTAACCGAAGGAACTATCCAAATCGAGACCCAGGCTTGAAGCAACCGTTCACATGCTTACGAAGCTAACGAGAATCGGCCGCGGCGGCTCCAATATACTTGTCTGCGCCACCATAGTAAAAGAGCCAGCGGTTCCCGCGACGGACGAGTCCTTCCACAAAGACCACGTTGGGAACTTGCCCAATCTTCTCCCAGGTGTCGACGGGATGAAAGATCGGCTCTTCGGCGCGAGCCAGCACCTTCGTAGGATCGGTCCTATCGAACAGAACCCAGCCCGTGGAATACACCAGATTGTCGTCAGCTCCGTTGTAAAGCAGGAAAATGCCCTCGGGAGTAACGAGGGGAGGTGGCCCTGGTTCCGTCACTTTGGAATCAAAATACTTCGGACGCCTGGAGATCACTGGGTGGCCGAGCGCATCGGCCCAATGCAAGAGGTCTTCCGAATAAGCCACACCCATCTGTCCGGTAGTGTCGTTGGCATCGCCAAAGTAATACATCCAATACTTCCCGTTAATTTTCTCCGGGAGGATTGCCCCGGACTTGGTCCAGCCAGCGTTCCACTTACCTCGGTAAGCTGGCAGGATGACCCCCTGCCGGACCCAATGGATCAGGTCAGTGGACGTGGCCAGGCACAATTGTGCGTCTCTCTTGCCTGGCCCCACACCGTCAACGTCGTTATAGCCCGTATAAGTCATGTAGTACGTTCCGTTGATCTCGGCGACGCGGGGATCCTCTGTCCCGCCGCCTTTCTCATAGGGTGCTTCGGGGCCGAAGATGGGGTTGGGCGAGCGCTGGAAGTGAACCCCGTCCTCGCTCACAGCATATCCGAGCCTCGAAGTTCCCTTCTTATCCTGAGCCCGGTAGAGCATCACAATCTTTCCGTTCTTCTCCACAACGGCGGGATTGAAGGTCCCGGCGGATTCAAAGCCCGTGCCCTGCGGAGATATGACCGGTTCAGGCGAAAGCCGGTTCCAGGAGCCGAAGGGTGGGCTGAACTGAGCGGCAGCGAATAGACCAACAGCGAAGAGGAGTGTGGCGCTGGTCCGGAAAAAATAGCGAATCTCACGTCCGGTCATCGATTGCGATCTCCTTCCATGCGGGCTTGCCAGCGTACCGAGGGACGCGGCCCGAGGTTGCGCCTCATACGCAATTTCCGTCATTCGTAGAGGATAACCCCATTGTCTGTCATGCTGAGCGAAGCGAAGAATCCCGGCATTTTTTCGCACTGGTTGAGCTTTCAAATGCGGGGATTCTTCGCTTCGCTCAGAATGACAGTTGGTGGCCTTTTCCTCTACGAATGACGAACAATCCGTATCAGTACTGCGCTTTGATTCGAACATGCTTTCCCCCCGCAACCCGAATCGCTCCACTTGCCGTTTCGTCCCCAACCGTAAGCTTCACGGGAGCTCCTTGAGCGACGGGAATAGAAACCTCCGCGGTCCGGGCGGAATGCGTGGGGTTGAAGAGGATGAAATTCAGCTCCCGGGGCGGAAATTGGTTGGAGTCAAAAGCATCCAGCAGGTCCAGGTTCACGAGCATCAGTTCGCGGTCACTTGTCGTGCCCAGAGCTTCGAACATCAGGTACAACCACAGGACTTCTCCGCTGCCGTAAATTTCCTTTCCGACCACTCCTGTCTGGCCACCCAACTCGAGCGTGCCCAGGTTTTCATAGGGGATGAGCGGCAGCAGCGATTGCTTCGCCGAAGTGTCATGGCAAGCGTCAAAGTAATAGAAATTGTTGCGCCGTTGCTGGTCCATGAAGGGGAGCAATCCGTCGACCATCACACCGCGCTTCAAGACGCCCGTCCAGGGCAGGATGGCTTCAACATTTTCCTTGAAGGCCGGATAGAGGATAGACGCGGCGGCCTGAAACATGCCGCGAATGTCGTGCGTCTTCTGGCTGGGGTCGCTCGACCAGTAGAGCATCCGCAACTGCTCGTAGAGGAGGTAGCGCGCGGCATCCTGCATTCCCAGCTCAGCCGCCGCCAGAGCTCCAAAGGCCAGTTCCTGCGGCTCATGGAAGAGGCTTGCGGCTCGGACCGTGGTCAGCACGTCAACCGCGCGGCGCGCTTCGTCCAGGTATTTCTCGTCCCCCGTCAGATGGTGCGCGATCACACCGCCCCACGCGTAGAGCCCGCCCACGGCGTAATTCGTGCCCGCGCCCTTCTGATCCAGGTTGCCGGTACGGTAGTAGATTGGAAAGAGGTAGTCGTAACGGTGCGCCATGCGAATGGCCGTTTGGTAAGCATGCAGGAAGTTGTCGGTCAGGGTTTTCAATCGCGAGAGTGCGCCGATCACCGGATACTTGATCAGGCTGTTTTCGAATGGGTACCAGGAATCCGCCGTTTCGTTTTCACCGCGGATGAAGTCGTTGCTGATGCTCCGCGTGTCCTGGTGGTAAAAGAGCGGCATGCTTTCGAGCAATTCATTCACGACTTGCTGGTGCGCTGGGTCAGGATGAAGCTTCAGATAGAGCAACGAAGGCCACAAGACATCGGCCATCGTCATCAGCTCGAAATTCTTTCCCGTCTCGTGCCAGAGCTCGGAGGTCGCCTTCACATAGGCGCGCAGCCCGCGGTGGCCATTGACGCTGATCAGCGCCACATCTTTCTGCTGGATGTCGCGGACGGTTCCCGCCGCAAATTCCTTCCAACTGGTGGCGCATTTCGGCCACTCGAGTCTTTCCTCGAAAAGTGGCAGCAGCGCTTCCATCCAGCGGCTCACGGCCTGCCGTTCGGTGATCAGGTCTTTGAAGCTACGCTGCAGAAGAAAGTAGGTGAAACCCACCTCACCCGCCGGCAGCAGGTCTCCGGTGGCCTGGTGGGCGATCAATCCAATCCCCAGCCGTTGATTGCCGCCTCGCTCTAGCACCGTGACCGTCGCGCAGCGGTAGCCGAGAAAGCGCGGAATGTTGTCGAGCGACATCCAACCCATCGCGCTCATGTCGAAGTACATCATGGTTTCGATGCCAGCGTTGGCATCCTGCAAATAAACCGCCGGCAGGTCGTTGCCTGCGGCGCCAAGGGAGTTGCGCGTGGGCTGGTCCAGCAGAATCCTGCGCCAGCTTGCCGACTGGCCTTCCATCATCGTAGAGGTTGAACTGAGCCAGAGGATGATTTGTGGCTCCAGTACCTCGCCTTGCTGTAGTTTCATGTCGCGCGGCAGCCGGAGCGTATTTGCGAACCGGAACCATGCTGTGTTCGCAAGGCTGGTGATAGCGGTGTTCCAAGTGTACTCGAGGGGCGAGCCGTCTTTCGCCGTGGCACGCCCGCTTCCTGTAAGCTCAATGACAGAGTCCGCGCCGGATTTCGCGACTTGTCCGGAACCGAGAGTCAACTGAAAGCCGGACCCCGACACGAGCTGGTTACCCGGAATCGAAGCGTCTACCCAGCCGCTCTTATCCTCACGAACAAAACTCTGGTACGTCACTGTGCCCTGACGGCTGGTCACCACGATCCGTTGCTGGCCGTTCGTGATTTCCCACGAGTCAGCGCTCGCTTGCGGCGGTTGACTCTCCGCGGCAAAGGGCCCAAAGAGAACTGCGGAGGGGAGCCATACAAGGGGTGCAGACAGCGCCCCGGCAGTCTTGAAAAAAGTACGTCTTTTCATGTCGAAAATCCCGCCATCGCATGCCAGCCTGAGGGGGGATCCATGTGGCTAGCGCCAGCGCAAAATGTAACGACCCCATGGATCCCCGTCAAACAAGCGAGAGCCACCGTGGCCTGGCATGAGAGGAAGTCGCACAATCCGGGGACACGGTGGATGCCACGGTTCAGTATTCTATCTTCAGGCCGAGCTGGATATTTCGCGGCCCACTGGCGCTTGTGACGGCGCCGAAACCACAGGAGAACGATCCACTACATCCCGGGGACCCAGCGGCCTGGAACGGTGTGGTGATCGGCGTGGCCCACCCTTCTCCGCCCGCGGCCTGGTAGATATGGCGGTTAAAAAGATTGAAGAACTCCGCTCGGAACTTGATCCTGGCTTTCTCACCTAGCAAGCGGGTGCTCTTCTCCAACACGAAACTCTCGTTTTGGCCACCCCAGCCGCGCGCGTGATCCAATCCCCGGGGCTCGTTGGCAAGAACGTAAGGCGACGGCTCGTAAAACGCCGCAGCATTGAAGAACGAGGTGGTAGCCGGCTGGAAACTGCCGCTCTTGTTGGTTTGCTGCGCGCCGGGGACCACGTTAACAAGGCCGCCAAATCCCCCCGTATTGCATCCGCCAAACAGGATGCCGGCTGCCGTCCCGCTGCAAGGGCCATACACCTCGCTCGGGATGCCGGAGCTATAGTTAAGGATGCCCGCGATGTTCCACCCTCCTACTACGCGATCCAGCGGGCCCGTGTGGTTCAGGAACCGCTTCCCATGGCCCATGGGCAACTCGTAGAAGAAGCTCGCCACCAAGCTCTGCGGCGTATCGAGCTCGCTCACTGCCTTCTCTGCCCGCCGGTTGTAGGAGTTCTGACCTACATAATTGCCCGTCCCGATGAAGCCTGAGACGCCGGGTCCCATGGAATCCGCGTCGGTGATGTTCTTTGAAATGGTGTAGGCGACGAGATAGCTCAGACCCGAGGCGAAGCGTTGAGTCGCGCGGGCCTGCATGGAGTGATAAGTGGAGTTACCCGTCTTATCGTAACCAAAAGAGTTGTCATCCGTCACGAAGTTGCCGTATTGCGGGAAGGGGCGCAGGGCTTGGGCGATGGTGGCGGCGCTACCCCACAGGGTGGAAAAGCCCGACCAGGGGTCCTTCACCCCAGCCGCAATGGAGTTTGGACAGGAGCCGTTACTAAGGCAGCTCACATTCATACCCAGCTCGGAACCCAAAGACAAGTATTGCGGGTTCACCTGGTTGGGAATGATGTTGAGGGCCGGCAGGTGAGTACCTTTGGAGCCCACATAGGCGACGTCCACCATGAGGTTGGTCTTGACTTGGCGCTGGACGTCGAGGTTCCAAGACTGGATGTCGCCGGGACGCCCAGTGTTGGCGGGCGCATAAACCACGTTGCCGTCCCCGTTCTGCCCACTCGGCGTCAGGGAGCCGGTGGGAGGAATGATGTGCGGCATCCCCTGATCGACCTGGAAGGGAGTGGTGACGGTCTCATTATTGAAGAATCCGAGACCGTCCTGATCGGCGAAAGAGGGCTCCTTCAGGGGCTCGTAGAAGATGCCGTATCCGCCTCGCAAAACAGTCTTACCGTCAATGGCATAGGCAAAGCCCACGCGCGGGCCAAAGGCCTTGGTGAAGATGTTCTGGGGACGGGTCTGTCCATTCCGCCCTGTTCCGGTGCCATAGTAGGTGTAACCCCCAGGGATGTTGCCAGCGCCCGGGTCCGGCAGAGTGGGATCGACCACGGAAAAGCGATCGAAGGCCTCGCTGGCCGGAACGTCAACGTCATAGCGCAGGCCGTAATTGACGGTCAACTTCGAGGTGGCCTTGTAGGAATCCTGCGCGTAGCCGGCCATGTCCTTGTAGCGAACGCCGCTGAACGAGCCGTAGAAAAGGACCCCTTGGAACGCGTTGCCGAACAGCGCGCTGGCGATGGCGTTCCCGCCGACGCCCACGCTGCTGCCGGTAGAGCTGGTCTGAGTAGGGTCGAAGTAGAATGCGCCGGCCGAATTGGTGAGGCGGCGCACGTTGAATTGCATGTCCCGCAGCTCGCCACCGAACTTCAGGCTGTGCTTGCCGTGCATCCAACTCACCGAGTCGGCGAACTCAATGACGTTATCGGCAAACTCGGAATCGCCGCAGTTGCTCATGACCTGATAGTACGGTGTGTTGTCGAAATCGAAACACGGGAAAGTGGTGTTCTGAACCCCCGTTAATCCTAGCTTGGCAGGGTATCCATCTCCCAGACCGTTCGAGATCTCGCCACGATAGCGCCGGCTGACTCCCGCCAGAAAATGGTTGAGCACAGAAGGCGTAAGGGTATAGTCGTGGCTGAGTCGCACATAGCGGGTGTTCTGAGGAGTCGCCCCGCCGAACATGGGGCCGATAGATTCGACCGACTCATTGTTAGTGTTGTCATAGTCTAAACCGAACGAAAGCCGCTGCTTGCTGGAAATGTTCTGGTCAATCTTGATGTCGAACATGTTCGCCGGGACTCTTGTAGTGCTGGTCTGATAAACGTTGCTTGTGAGGTTGCCGTTGGTGGCCGGCATGTAGGCAAACATCTTGGCCATGACCGCGCTCTCCTTGTAGTTCGGGTCATTCGCTAGGGTGTCAAAGGGAATCGCCGTGTGGGTAGTGGGGTCATAGATCTGCAGCGTCTGATCAGAGCAGATGCCAGCGCTGTTGAAGCTTGCCGGTGCTGCGCACAGCGCGGACAAGTTGCCTCCACGGAAGTCCTCGTTGGGAAAGCTCATAACCGAAGTGCCGCCCGTGTTGAAGCGGAAGCCCTCGTAGTCGAACATGAAAAAGGTCTTGTCCTTACCATTGTAGATCTTCGGCAGATAAACGGGTCCCCCGACCAGGGCGCCAAAATCGTTCTGATGGTCCAGGCTCTTCGGCGCACCGGCGGTGTTATTGGTCCAACCGTTGGCATCGAGGGCGCTGTTACGCAGGTAATCGTAAAAGTCGCCGTGGAGCTTGTTGGTGCCGGACTTGACCGTCAGGCTAACGATACTGTCGCCTGACTGGCCGTATTCGGCCGAAAAGCTACTTTGCAGAGTTGTGAACTCCTGAACGGCTTCGGGAGAAACGCCCTTATTCTGCTGGGTGTTAGGACTTACCAGCGAGATCGAGACGCCGTCCACCAGGATGTCAGTCCCCCCTTCTTGCCCTCCGTTCAGCTTATAATCGTCGGTAGCGTTGTTCGCCGGGTTGTTACCTACGGCTCCCACAAACCCCGGGATGAGCGTGATGAATTGCACGGGGTTGCGAGGAACCCCCCCTACCTCGAGTGGCAGGTTGTCGATCAGGGCGGTCTGAACCGTGGTACCCACATCCGAGGTAGTGGTTTGGAGTTGCAGGGCGTTGGCATTGACGGTGATGGTCTCGTTCACGGCACCGAGTTGCAGGATGATATTAAGGTCGGTGGTAGTGGCAGTCTGCACCGTCACTCCGGTCTGCTCGTACATTTTCAAGCCGACCCCCCCCTGCGCCGTCACCGAATAGCTGCCGGGCGGCAGGTTGGAAACGGTATAGAGGCCGGCATCGGTGGTCTTCACGGTGACCGTCAGGCCGGTATCCTGGTTGTGGGCCGTGATGGAAATTCCCGGCACCGCGGCGCCAGAGGGATCCGTCACCGCACCTCGAATTGATCCGTCAGCGGTCTGGCCGAAAAGGCAGACCGGTAGAGTCAGCACAAAAAGCAAAGCGCATACAAAAGCTTTCATGGTAAACCTCCTTAACGATGCAAAGCTAAGCACTCACCGGGGGATTCGTCTTAAACTCCACCCCCGGAGTAGTGCACGAGACCCACCCGACGCAAAAGCAGACAGAAGTCAAAAGTGCCTTGAGACCGACAGCACGATACGCCTCGGCCGGACTCGAAGCCCAAAAATCTTGCCTGCCTGAGGATCAGTTGCTTCCCTCAAGCGGCGCGAATCTTAGAACTGGGAATCAGGAACAGAAAAGGGCTTCACCGGTGAATTCTTTGTTAAACGCTTGTGAAGCCCTTCCTGGCCTGCTATCCAACACCCCCCGCAAAGCGGGTGGCTTGGTGAATGTGGCCGCCTCAATTCCTTGACCAAGAACAGACTCACGGGGCAGATATGGAAGGGGTACTTGTCAAGGTGCTTGTCTCGAGCCACCGTCCCTTCGCTGTTCACCCCGCCGACCGGCCAGTGATTCACCTTTACATTCCCGGGTCCTCCGCAGAATTTGTGGGTAAGTTCATGGGTGAACGGAGAGGGCCTTGGAAGAAGGAAGTGGTGGCGCATCCTGCCCAAATCCTGTAAGGGTATGTGAGCCAGCACAAACCCCGAAGCGGGAGAGGACAGGGTGCGCGTAGGGATTCTTCTCCCGCAGGGCGGGATCAGAATGACAGGCGGTGGCGTTTTCCTCTACCAATGACGAACAATCCGTATCAGATGTGGGAAAGAGCGTCCTTGATCCTTTCCGGTGTCATTGGCAGTTGCAACAGCCGGGCGCCGGTGGCATCAAACACTGCATTGGCGATCACTGCCCCCATACAGATTATGGGGGGTTCTCCGCCCCCTTGCGGGGGTGTGTCTTTCGCGTCCAATATTACGGTTTCGATTTCCGGCAACCAGGAGAAACGTGGAATGGTGTAGGTGTCGAAATTAGAGTGCAGAATTTCACCGCCCTGGAATCGAACCTCCTCACTCAATGCATATCCCAGGCCCATGGTGATGCCACCCTCCATTTGCAGCCGGGCGCCTTCGGGATTGACGCACAATCCCATCTCTTGAGCACAGACGACCCGCTTCACCTGGACGTTCCCTGTATTCTTTTCCACGGCAACTTCGGCCATATGAGCGACGTAGGTACCGGCATCGATCCCGCAAGCTACCCCATAGCCGCGCTTGCTCGGAGCCTTCGCGGGTGACCAGCCGAATTTCCTGGCGGCGGCCTGCAAGACGCGTAGCATTCTCTCATCTTTCAAGTTCTTCATTCGGAACTCGACAGGGTCTATTCCGGCCTTTGCCGCTAATATGTCGATGTGGGACTCTCGGGCAAAGCTATTGGTATTGTTGCCGGGAGCGCGCCAAGGTCCCGTGGCAAACGGATGTGACCCTGGGGCCGCAGTCCACCCGGAACCATAGCTGACCGTGCGATGATGTGGGATGTTGTAGAACTGCTGCGAGCCTCTCTCTCCGGCAAAATACACACCGTAGTCCCAAAACGAAATCAGCCCTGATTCTGTGATTCCGGCCTGTATCTTGACGATGGCGGCAGGCCGGAAGGTGTCATAGAAGAACTCCTCCGCCCGAGTCCAGGCTACCTGGACAGGTTTTCCGGTCAGCTTGGCCAGCCTGACCGCCTCAAGGGCTTGCTGGCTGCTGCTCTTCCCTCCGAAGCCTCCGCCGACATAGGGCGTGATGACCCGCACATCTTGCGCAGGCAGGCCGAGAAGAGAAGCAGCCGCGTCCTTCAGGGCGAAGGGGGTTTGCGTGGGCCCAGATGGTCACCTTGTTTCCTTCGATCTTCGCCAAAGCGGTGTGGGTTTCGATGGGGGCGTGAGAGACGTAACTGTTCAGGTACGTTTGCTCGAGCACATCGCGAGCTGCATTTCTCCCCTCGCTAAGATTTCCACCTTCAGCCACGGTCTCTCCCTTAGGTGCGACTTTGAGCAAGTGGTCAAAGATCGTCTTGTCATCCACGGCGGGCGCCGGCCGATCAAATTGCGACTTGATTCTGGCAAGGGCTTCTTCAGCCAGGTCGGGATACGGATGAAGCACGGCAATCAGCTCTCCGTCCTCAACGATCTGGGCGCCTTCGATTTCTCGAGCGCCCGAGGTGTCCGCACGAATGAGTTTCGCACCGTGAACCGGAGGCCTCAAGATCCGGGCGTGCAGCAGGCCCGGCTCGCGCACGTCCCCGGCAAACTTGGCTTGGCCGGTGACCTTCTCTCGAGCATCTCTTCTTAAGACGGGTTTCCCTACAATGACGAAGTCGGACGGAGTTTTGAGTGCCGCGCCTTTCAGGTGGCGCAATATCTTCTTTCCCTTGGCAAGTTCGGCGTAGCTTACTTTCTTCTGTCCTGCCTCCTCATAAACGACGCCTGCCTTGGTTTTGAGCTGCTCTTTCGCTACAAGCAGTTGTTCGGCCGCCAGCTCGAGGAGCACGGCCCTGGCTTCCGCGGCGGCGGCTCTGAAATGCGGCCCGAAAATTCGGGTGGTCATGGAACCGAACGTTCCCATGTCCCATGGACAAAGATCCGTATCGCCCATCACCATGTCCACGGATTCCAAAGGGACGTCGAGTTCTTCGGCCAACATTTGGGCCAATGAGGTTATGACTCCCTGGCCATACTCGACCTTGCCAGTAAAACCGGTGACCCGGCCGTCTTCTCCGATCCTGAGAAAGGCATTGAAATCCTCGGGCAGCTCCTGGCCGATACCACGGCGTCTCTCGCGCTCTTGGAGTGCCAGCGAATCGGGGATGGAGAAACAGACGACGATGCCTCCGCCCACAAGTTGCAGGAACTGTCTGCGGTCGAGCGGAAGAACGCGGCTCGCTTTTGCATTCGAGAAGTCAAGTTCCAGGTATTCTTCGTAGAGGCTTCGTTGCTCTTTGTGCTCGCGTTTCATCTTGGCCCCCCTCCCATCTCTTTCGCAGCCGTCTGTATAGCCTGGATGATCCGTCGATGAGCTCCACAGCGGCACAGGTTGCCGTCCATATGTTCGATAATCTGACTCCGCGAAGGTTGAGGAGTATTCAACAGCAAGCTGTAAGCATTCATAATCATTCCAGGAGTGCAGTACCCGCACTGAAGGGCATCGTGCTCGACGAAGGCCTTCTGCAAGGGGTGAAGCTCACCGTTTTTGGCCAAACCTTCAATGGTGGTGACTGCCTTGCCCGCCACGGCTTTAACCTGTAGCAGACACGAGCGCGCGGCTTTCCCATCCACAATCACTGTGCAGGCCCCGCAAAGCCCCTCTCCACAGCCGTACTTTGTACCTGTCAGACCCAGGTCATACCGCAGAACCCATAGAAGTATCCGATTGGGATCGACTTCAAAACTCACCGGCTTTCCGTTGAGGCTGAATCCGATGGTCTCCTTCATGCCTGCACCTCCCTGAAGCGCCTCGAGTGTGCCGCGAGGTTCTCTCGGCCATGAGACCCTCGATATGAAGCGCGCTTTGCCACACTCTATTATAGTCCCGCTTTATGCGGGGTCAAACATTTGCCCTCGCTCCCCTCCTGGGCTTCGGGAAATCGGCCCGACTTGTCGGAGCACCGGCCCGCCGCCAGGAAGTACTGCGATGTGGTTTGACCAGTATGCGCATTTGATGCATACTAGCGCATATGAGGACAACACTTATCATTGATGGAAATCTGCTCGAACGCGCTAGAGAACTGACCGGTATCCGGCAAAAGACCGCCTTGGTACGTGCCGGCTTGGAGGCTTTAATCGCGCGGGAAGCCGCTCGGCGCCTGGCCGCTCTGGGCGGTGCGGAGCCTGGATTGCGCGCTGTTCCGAGGCGCCGGACCGGGGCTACGCGATGATTCTTGTTGATACTTCGGTTTGGATTGCGCACTTCCGTAAGGGCGGATCGGGGCTCGCCGAGTTACTGAGCGAAGCCTTGGTCTTGGTGCATCCGTTCGTCGTGGATGAGCTGGCATGTGGCGATCTCCGGAACCGCGCCCGCATATTGAGCGATCTCGAAGCGCTCCCCTCCGCCGTTTCCGCGACCCACCAGGAGGTTATGCGATTAATTGAAGACCGAAAGCTTTGGGGTCTCGGCATCGGCTGGGTGGATGGGCACCTGCTTGCTTCCGCGCTGCTTTCGAACTGCCAGCTTTGGACGCTGGATACGAGACTTGTCCGGGCAGCGGCCGCCGCAGGAGTCAAGCTCTATCGTAGCCAATGAAGACTAATGCTACAAGGCTCCTCCGCTTGCATCTGGCGAAAACCGCTGGTTGCTCTCACGGCGGCCTCAGGATAGAATCCCAGTCTGGCAGTTATCCTCATTAGTGGCGGTTGTCCATGGCAGAGTGGAGTGGTCCTCTCAAAATAAGAGCCGCGCGGGTTGAAGACGCGAAAGAAATCGCACGGATTTACAACCAGGGTGTGCAAGACCGTTGCGCGACTTTTGAAAACACTTACGTCACGCCGGAAGAGCGTTACCTCTGGTTGGCAGCGCGGCCGGACAAGTTTCCGGTGCTGCTGGCGGAGGTCAAACACACGCTGATGGGTTGGTCTTCGCTCAATCCTTACAGCCCGCGGCACTGTTATGAC
>Ga0187852_1001207_pt1 | contig 25103 bp, 22 predicted proteins | sample June2016WEW_6_40_FD_134511 | JGI IMG/M metagenome (GOLD analysis project Ga0187852, IMG submission 134511) | Peatland microbial communities from SPRUCE experiment site at the Marcell Experimental Forest, Minnesota, USA - June2016WEW_6_40 | ecosystem: Environmental > Terrestrial > Soil > Wetlands...
GGCGGCTGCGCGATGTAAATGTTGTCGCGCTTGATCAGTTCCGTCATGTGGCGGAAGAAGAAAGTGAGCAGCAGGGTGCGGATGTGCGAGCCGTCCACGTCGGCGTCGGTCATCAGGATGATCTTGCCGTAGCGGATCTTGGTGGCGTCGAAGTCGTCCTTGCCGATGCCGCAGCCCAGCGCGGTGATCATGGCGCGGATTTCCTCGTGGCCCAGCATCTTGTCGTAGCGGGCCTTTTCGACGTTGAGGATCTTGCCCTTCAGCGGCAGAATGGCCTGGAAACGTCGGTCGCGGCCCTGCTTGGCGGTGCCGCCGGCGCTCTCGCCTTCGACCAGATACAGTTCGCAGCGCTCCGGGTTGCGCTCCGAGCAGTCGGCCAGCTTGCCGGGCAGGCCGCCGCCGTCCAGCGCGCCCTTGCGCCGAGTCAGGTCGCGGGCCTTGCGCGCGGCCTCGCGGGCGCGGGCGGCTTCAATGGCCTTGTTGATGATGCGCCTGGCGATGGGCGGATTCTGCTCCAGATACGCGCCCAGCCGCTCGTTGACAAACGCCTGCACCGTGCCGGCGATATCGGAGTTGAGCTTGCCCTTGGTCTGGCCCTCGAACTGCGGCTGCGAGAGCTTGACGCTGACCACGGCCACGAGGCCCTCGCGCACGTCGTCACCGCTCAGGTTTTCCTTAAGGTCCTTGAAGAGGCCGAGCTGCTGGCCGATGGCGTTGATGGTGCGGGTCAGCGCCGTGCGGAAGCCGGAGAGATGCGAGCCGCCGTCCACGGTGTTGATGTTGTTGGCAAAGCTGAACACGGTCTCCGAGTAGCTGTCGTTGTACTGTAGCGCAATCTCGATCTCGACTCCGTCGCGCGAGGCCTCCATCATGATTGGCTTCTCGTGCAGCACTTGCTTGCCGCGGTTGAGATGCTTGACAAACTCCGCAATGCCGCCGGCGTAGCGAAATTCGGCGCGCCGGGCGTCGCCGGTTTTGGGATCGGCGGTGCGCTCGTCGGTGAGCGTGATCTCAAGGCCCTTGTTCAGGAAGGCCATCTCGCGCAGCCGCTGGGCCAGGGTATCGTAGTTGAACTCGGTGGCGGCCATGATGCTCTTGTCGGGTAAAAAATGAACTTTGGTGCCGCGCCTCTTCGAGGTTCCGGTCTGCAGAAGCTTCGAAGTGGGAATTCCCTTCGAGTAGCTCTGCTCGTAGGTGTGGCTCGGCTCGCCTGGTCTTTCCGGGCGCCAGATTTCGACTTCGAACTCCTCACTGAGGGCGTTGACGCAGGAGACACCCACGCCGTGCAGGCCGCCGGAAACTTTGTATGTGGAGGCGTCGAACTTGCCGCCGGCATGAAGCTTGGTGAGCACGACCTGTACGGCGGGCATCATTTCGCCCTTGCCTATCGGCATAAGGTCCACCGGAATGCCGCGGCCGTCATCCACCACCGTGATCGAGTTGTCCACGTGAATGACGACGTCGATCTTCTTGCAGTAGCCGGCCAGGGCCTCGTCCACGGAGTTGTCCACCACTTCGTAGACCAGATGGTGCAGCCCCATCTCGCCGGTGGAACCGATGTACATGGCCGGGCGCAGGCGCACCGCCTCCAGACCTTCGAGGATTTTGATGTTTTCGCCGGTGTAGCTGCCGTTGTCGCCGTTGTCGCCGGGGGGAGTGCCGTTCAGTGGTTCAGTCGCCATAGGTTTCCGTTCGCAGGGCTTTCGCTTCGAGCTCCAGGCGGGCGCGGTCTCCAGATTGCAGTTCCGGGTCGAAATTCAGGGGATTAACCGCTTGAAAGACAGGGGCTTTACGCGAATTCTCCTGGTCCTATTTTAGCATGCGGGGAGGGTGCAGGGGGAGGGACGAGGCATGGCCGCAAAACCGGTTATCATCCATAAATTGCCAACGCAGGATGTGACGTTAGTAATCCGTACCGTTACTTATTGGATAGTTATCTGAAATAATTGGACTTGTAGACATTTTTCCGCTACGATTCCAGGATGCAGGAAGATGTCTTTCCTGTCAATTCAATTCTATGGGAGGTTACCAAATATGAAACTCGTCATCCGCATCTTTGCTCTGTCCATTGTCGTCGCCGGCGCTGCTGCCGCTTCCGTCTCATCTTCGGCCCCGCGCACCATCCCGAGCCACCAGTCGGCAACTGCCAGCAACCCGATTCCGCAGTGTGTGCCCGGACTGCCCACCTGCCCCTAATGCCGCCTCCGGCCAGTGGAAACAGAGGTAATAACACGAAAGTGTAGGCGGGAAATACGCTTTACAGTTGAGCGGCGGGGCATTCGGCGCTATTATGATTATGTTGTCAGGACGGTGGGTAGCCCTACATGTCTTCACATCTCGCAATGTCCCTCATGAGCGCGGCGGAGTTTGTGCTTTCGGCCGTTCTTGCCTTCCTGTTTTGGAAGAAGGGCATGTATCGCCGTTTTCCGGCGATGGGCGCTTACCTGGCGTTGCGCGTGGCCTCGACGCCGGTGCTTTTTCTCCTGCTCTCGGGGGACATGATTTTTCGCTGGCAAATGTGGCTCATCAGCTACTTCTACCTGTTCTGGGCGGTGTATATCGCCAGCGCCGTGCTGTTGTTCTTTGTTTGCATTGAGGTCTTCCGCTCCGCGCTTTCGGCGTTCTCGGGGCTCATGAAGTTCGGGATCGTGATCTTCCGCTGGGCGGTCCTCGCCTCAGTCATCGTGACCTTTTCTTCCATCTCCTTTGCACACCGGGGAATTCTCATCATTCCCGATATTGGGGACGGTTTGATGCGCTCGGTCAGCATCCTTGAGTTGTGCCTCCTCGGCTTCCTGTGCCTGAGCATGAATGCATTGCGTATCTCCGTTCGCGACATGGCCTTCGGGATCGCACTGGGCTTTGGCGTGATGTCCGCCAATGACTTCGTCGTTGTTTCCTTGATATCGCACAACACTTCACTGACAGCTCCCCTGCAGTTCGTCTACCAGTCGGTTGTTTTGGTGTCGCTGGGAATCTGGGTAGCCTACTGCGCGGCGCCCGAGCCGGCCCGTAAGCCAGTGGTCATGCCGGCCAACTCAACCATCTACCGCTGGAACGAGATTGCCTCCGCGCTGGGCCACACCGGAACCCAGGTTGCCGTGCAGCAGCCCGCCAACAGTTTCTTCCTGACCGATGTCGAGCGGGTTGTGGAGAAGGTGCTGAACCGGAGCTTGAAGGGCCGCGAATCGGAATTGTAGCGCGGGCTGCGCATCGCTCGAAGACAAAAAGGGCCGGACCCCATCAAGGTCCGGCCCTTCTCATTTGGCGCAGGCGCGAGTTACCGACGCGGCCGCGCGCAAGAAAAGGCCGCGGGGACGCCGCGGCCCTTTTCTCATGGAGGTTGAGTCTTCTTACTTAGCTGCAACCGGCTCGATCGAGGCAAACCGCCCGAGTTTGCCGTGATCGGTAAACTTCACCCGGCCCGTGACCTTGGCGAAGAGCGTATCGTCGGAGCCGCGGCCCACGTTGACGCCCGGCTTGATGCGGGTGCCGCGCTGGCGCATGATGATCGAGCCGCCGGTAATCAGTTCGCCGGCAAAGGCCTTTACGCCCAGCCGCTGCGCATTGGAGTCGCGTCCGTTTGTGGAGCTGCCTCCACCCTTCTTATGTGCCATTGCCGCATCCCCTTCTGAATTTTCCTGCGCTGCCTAACTGGCGGCGGTGTAGGTCACGCCGTCGGCCTCGATGGCCTTGATGCGCACCTCGGTATAGTTCTGCCGGTGCCCCTGCAGCTTCTTATACTGCTTCTTGCGCTTCAGGTGGAAGACCAGGATCTTGTCGCCGCGGCCCTCGCCCAGCACTTCGGCGGTCACCTTGGCGGTTGCCGGCTTGGCCAGGGTGCCAGGCTCGCCGCTGACCGCCAGCACGTCGCTGAATTCGACGGTCTTGACGGTCTCGTCCGCGTTGCCCTGTGAAATCACGCTCTCGATCTTCACCACGTCACCCGGAGCGACCCGGTACTGCTTACCACCGGTGCGAATCACCGCGTACATAACAAATCCTCCAGCGCTCCGGCAACAAAACGAGGGCGCAATCAAAAATCGTATACCGCGTGATTGGGGCGCATACAGAGAGAACTGTCACGGGCAAGCGGGCCGCGCACACGCCACGGTTTCGAGCGGTGATCCCGGCAGAGCCCGGCACTTCCTCAAGAAGAGTGCATCGCCAAACACTACAATTCTATCGCTAAACCGTGAATCCGGTCAATTTGGCCTGGATCAGGGCCAGGCGCCCTGGCAGCTCCGCGCAAGCGCTCACAGCATGAATATGCCGGGGTATACACTGTCAGGAATCGCGCGCTCACCGCTCATGTTGGGCTGAAACCGGGCCAGCAACGATGAGTTCACCCTGTCGCCGATTGCCAACAACGACGTCATGGAGCTGTATGATCCCGCCAAGCAGGATCAGGATTGTGTGGTCCGCCGGGTTTTGGGGAGGAGGTCGCATCGTGTCGAGATTCCGCCTTTCGTTTTCATGCGGGATGGCGGTTCTGCTTGCCGCCGCGTCCATCTCCGGCGGGCAGACCGGTATTCAACAGAAAAGGCCGGTCTTCGGCGGAGCGTGCAGGCTATGTCCCTGGGGGGCGATGGCCGAAGTAGTGCAAGCCGCGATGAAACCATACGGCTACGATGTGCAGATTTGCTATAACTGCAATGCAGCCGACGCACCGCGGATCGTCAGCGAGGCGAGAATGCCGCCTCCGTACAAACCGGATTCCGCTGTGCCCATGATCCTCGCGCCGCGGAATGCGCCGGGCCTGGGAGCCGTCGACTTCGGCGCGGTCGCCATCCAATTCCTGCGCAACGCGTACCGGGGAACGGGCATATACGCGAAAGATGGGCCGAGAACCAATCTGCGTCTGATTGCCAATATCCAGGATCCCAGTTATGTCATGGTGGCGGCCAAAGCGGGGACGGGAATTACGAACCTGTCGGAGATACGGCGGAAACGCTGGCCAGTCCGTATCCTGACCGCGGGGATCGGCGGCGATACCACGTCCATCCTGGCTTACTACGGCCTCTCGAAACAAGTGATTGAGGCCGCGGGCGGCCACGTCGGCAATTCGCCCGAAGACCAGGAAAACTTCGATGTTGTCATCGGGGGAGGCGGCCCCATGACGACTGCTCCGGAGTGGAGAATCTGGACGGAGATCAGCCAGAGATTCGACCTCAACTTCATCGAGCTGCCGGATGATCTGCTGGCGAAACTGGCCAAGGATGGCGACGCGGAGCGCGGGACCATCCCCGCGGGGCTATATCGCGGGATCGACCGGCCCATCCCGACGGTCGTGCGCACGGGTACGGCGATCTATGGCCGGGCCGACATGCCAGACGACTTCGCGTATCTGGTCGCCAAAGCAATGGACGAACAGCAGCAGCTCCTGCAATGGAGACATCTGAACTTCTCGTATAACGTCCACACAGTGTGGAACGGGTACGAGGTTCCTCTGCATCCAGGCGCTGCGCGTTACTACAAAGAAAAGGGCTACATGAAGCCCTAGCCCACATGATTCATAGATGTGTGTTAGAACTTCTAACGCCCATAACGCCGGGAGGGGCGCACTTCCCGGTTTGCCGGCGATCCGCGGGCTGGAGGGGCGCGTGCCTTGCCGGCTCATCGCCGAACGCGCCCGCGCCGCTATACTTACCCTATGCAACCTGTCAGCGTCGTTGCCACTGTCCTCAATGAGGTCCAGGATATTGCCAGGCTCGTTCCCAGCCTGCTCCAGCAGATTCCTCCGCCCGCCGAGGTGATCATTGTGGACGGCGGCTCCACGGACGGCACTTGGGAGTGGCTCCTCAATGCCGCTCGGAAGCATCCCAATCTCCTGCCCATCCGCGACGAATCGTGCAACCTGAAGCGCTGTCCCGGTCCCATCTCCAGGGGCCGCAACGTGGCCATCGCCGCCGCCAGTTCCCAGATCATCGCCTGCACAGACGTCGGCTGCACCTATCCGCCGGACTGGCTCGCCCGCATCACCGCGCCCCTCATCGCCTCCACTGCCCAGTACGCTCTGGGCGGCTCCTGCCTCGACCTCGCCGATGCGACCGTCTGGGACCTGGCCTCGGCCCCCTTCTTCGGCGTCAAGCTCTCAATCTCCACCCCCTCCAAGTCCTGCACTGCCCGCTCCATGGCCTTTCGCAAAGGCCTCTGGCAGCGCATCGGCGGCTTTCCTGAGTGGGTCTTCTTCGGAGAAGACACGCTCTTCGACCTGGAAGCCCGCCGCCTGACCAGGCCCGCCTTCGTGGAGCGCGCCAAAGCCCTCTACCGGCCCCAATACACCTTCCAGTCCGCCTGCCGCCGCCTCGCCAGCTACTCCATCAGCGACGGCATTCTCGGCGTCCGCCCCGCGCGCCTGTTCCGCAACGCCGCCCGTTGTATTGTCGAGGTCCTGGCCCTTCTCAGCCTGCTCTGGACCGGGCTCCTCACGGACAGGTCTTCGTCCGTAGGGTGGTGGGCAGTCGTCCCGCTGCTGGCTGTACTCGCGCTCGAAGCCTGGTTCGCGTACCACCTCGACTGGAACTCCATTCGCCGCGCCGGGCCGCGTATTCTCCGGGCCCGCTTCCTCTTCTCGATCCTCGTCCCTTGGATCGTTGCCGCCAACCACATCCGCGGCAGGCTTATCAAAAAAAACCCTCCCAACCGCCAGAACCTGTGCGTTGTCAGTCGTCAGCTTTCAGTTGTCAGTGGCCGGCGTACTGACAACTAACCACTGAAAACTGACCGCCGCATCAGCGGCCAGGCGGAACGACGTAGAAAAGAATGGCAAAGCAGTGTGCTGGCTTTGTGGGCCAAAGGTCAATTAGCACTGACTACGGTGCATCCCGGCCGCATCGGCCACATCCGCTGCAGCCCCGGCAGCGTAAACCCCCACCGCCTCTCCGCCTGCTGGAACAGGAACACGATTAGCACGCAGAAGAACGGCTCCAGCGGATTGCGGAAGCGCGATCCGGCGCTGATGAAGTAGTAAATCGCCGGCAGCAGGACCACCGCGCAGGCAAACAGCCCAGCCGCCGGAAGTCTGCGGCGTAGCGCAAGCAGCACACCCAGAATGCCGGCAATAGAGCTCAGGCAGTGCCCGGATGACCGGACAACCTCAACCCATACCGGCCCCGTGGTGTGCGGCACGCTGGCCCAGAACATATAGAACCGCAGTGCCACCAGCTTCCAGAAATGCACCGGATAGGCTCGGGCCCACTTCCATGCAAGATCTCCGCGCATCTTCACGTAGGCCAGCTCACCCATCTGTGCGTAGAGCTTGTGTTCTGGAGCGGCCTCCAGCGTCGGCACCGTCGCTCCCCAGGGAAAGCCCTCGGACTCAGGCGCCCAGGCCATGGCAGCTTCCGCGCCGAAGTTGTCCCTGGTGGGGATGAAGGCGTGAAACACCATCCAGTTGCGCACCACCCAGGGCGTGGCCACCACCCCACTGATTGCGGCCGCCAGAAGTGCCAGCGCCGCTCCCTTCAGCAGATTTTTCCGCTGTGGCAAGCCGGCAAGAATCCACACTCCCTGGATGGGCGCCATCAATAGCAGAGTCGGATTGCACATGGAGATCGCGCCCCAGAGAAGCCCGAACAGCGCCCAGTCCCGTGCCCGGTGCGTTTCCGGAGCGCCAGCGCCGATTCCGCGCATCCGCATCCCCAGCACCAGCACCGCGGCAAACAGCATGGTTGAGAGCGAGGTCTCCCATATCCACTTCACGCCGTACTGCATGATCCCTGGATAGAGCGCCCAGATCCACGCCGCCCACAGGCCATTGCGCCGCCCCACCAACCGCGCGCCCATCTCATAGACCAGTGGGGCCGTCAGCGCCTGGAACAGGCTATCGATGGTCTGAATAATCCATGCGGATAGAGGGGTATAGATCCCGAAGACCTTGAAGACCCCGGCGAGTAATAGCGTGAAGCCCGGAACCATCCAGGCAGTCGGGCCGGTGTCGCCGCTGAACGGGGAACTGTACCCGTGCCCGCCCGCCACTGACGCTGCCACCCGGCCCGTCTCCCAGGCAAATTCGAAGTGGTGATTGTAGGCCGGGATGCGGTAGGTGTGGGCCAGGGTGATGTAGGCCACCCGCACCAGGAATGCGGTCCAGAAGATCGCCCCAGGCGCGCGAAAGCGGTCTTCGGAACAAGGCGCGGCAAGCTGGCTCATGAAATCCACTTTAATAAACGCAGAATCCCCATCTCCGCCGCCCGCGAGTGGGCTGAGACATTCTCCCGCGCCAGAATCTCCTCGCGGTTCTCCGCATAGTACCGGTAAGCCAAGGTGAGCATCTCGCTGTTGGTCACCGTGGGCCGCCAGCCCATCGCCTCTCGGATGCGGCTGGTGTCGAAGACGAAATCCTCGGCGATCATCCGGTAGTGATAGGGGCCCAGCGGCGAGATTTTCAGCCTGTGCGCCAGCCGCATCGCCGCCAGCGCCGGCCCCTTGGGCAATGAACGTACCCGCGAACGGCTGCCGGCCTCGGCGATGACGGCCTCGTAGCACTCCCGCAGGCTGGGAACGTTGTCGCTGCCCACGTGGAAGGTGCCTGAGCCTGCAAAATCCACTGCCAGCACGCATGCCTGCGCCAGGTCGCCCGCATGGATGAACTGGTAGCGATTGCCGCCTGAGCCAACCACCCAAACAGTCTTGTTCTCGCGAATGAACTCAAACAGAATCGCCAGCAGCCCCAGCCGCCCGCTGTCGATGATCGTGGGGCAGCGCAGAATCACCACATCCAGGCCGTCCGCAAACTGGCCCAGCAGCTTCTCGCCGGCCAGTTTGGACTCCCCGTAGACCTCCACCGGAGCGGGCGGATCGTCTTCCCTCACCGGGCGCCCCATGTTGCTGGCCCACAGGCAATTGCTGGATGTGAAGACCAGCTTGCGCACCCCGGCCTCGCGCGCGCATCGGGCAATTACGCCGGTTCCGTCCACGTTGCTGGTCCACAGCAGTTCGCGGTTCATGCGACCATGCGCCAGCATCGCGGCAATATGAAACACCGCGTCGAACCGATGCGCGGCAAAGACGGCCCGCATGGCCTGCTCGTCGCGAATGTCGGCCTGCACACTGGTGAGAGCAGGATGCCGGGCCGTGTCCGGCACCAGATCCACGCTGACCACCTCGGCGCCGTCGGCCAGCAGCCTGTTCTTGAGAATGCCGCCAAAAAAGCCTGCCCCGCCGGTTACCAGATATTTCGCCACGGTCGATTCCGTCCGAGATGACTGTGATTGAACTCGTTCCCCATCATACTATTCAAGCGATCTGCCGCCGATGGTCCATCCCTTCAGCCATTCCAGAAAGGCTTCAGAGGCAAACGGCTTACGGCCGCGCTGGAACGACGTAGAAAAGAATGGCAAAGTAGTGGGCGATGCTGCCGGCCAGGACAAACACATGCCAGGTGGCATGGAAGTAGCGCAGCCTGTCGAGTGCGAAGAACGCGATGCCGAGCGTGTACGCCAATCCACCCGCGCCCAGCCACATCATCCCGTGCCAGCCGATGGTGTGGAGCAGCGGGCGGGCCGCGAAGACCACGAACCAGCCCTGAAACAGGTAGACCAATGCCGACGCCACGGCGAACCGGTCCACGGCGAAGCTCTTGAAGATCACCCCCGCGATGGCCATCGACCACTCAACGCCGAACAGCAGCCAGCCCACCGGCCCATGCAACGAGACCAGCGTGAAAGGCGTGTAGGTGCCGGCGATCAGCAGGTAGATGGAGGAGTGGTCGAGCACGTGAAACACATGCCGCGCCCGCGTCCGCGCCAGTGAGTGGTAGAGCGTGGAACATGTGTAAACAAGCACCAGGGTGCTGGCGAAGGTCGCGCAACCGGCGATCTGCCAGGCGGTTCCCCGCGTTGACGCGGCAATCAGGTACACAGCGCCCACCAGGGCAAGCATGGCGCCTATCCCATGTGTAATCGCATTGGCAAGAATATCGCCCAGTTTGGTTTGGGTTTGCACAGGTTGATGATAGTCCGCGCCGGATAGGAGAGTACGCCGCCTCGGATCGCTCAAGCGCGCCGGCTCGGTTGCGGACCAGCGGATTCTTCCCTTTGGTTCCGCCATCGTGTGCGGGCGTACCATGCCCCCAAACAGCCTTTAGAGGGGCATTCCCTCAAGCGAGTGCTCGGCATGGATTCAGCGCGGGATTTCCGCAACCTTGAAAGCGTCCCTGGGGCGGAGCCACGGCATGTGAGAACGCAGGAACGAACGCCAGCGCTCACCGGAGGTTGGCGCCTCCGGGCACTCGAAGTACACCTGGCGATTGAGCGCCATGAGCAACTGCACAGCCTGCACCCGTCCGTCGTGTGCCGAGAGCGGCCCGCCTTCATGCGCAAATTCGTCGGCGAGGTATTCGATCGCGTGGCCCAGGATTTCAAGGGCACGCCCCGCCTGCGGGGTGATATGCCTGCGGCTGTTGGCGCGCGCGCGGCCTGTGAAAGTGGCCCGTGCGGAATTTGGAGCTAGGAAGCCGGCTGTCGCGGTAACTGCCATGCTATCACTCCTCACGAAGGGTTCGGGCTCCCTTCGTTACTTCCTTGGGAGCATGGTCGCATGGAAGTATGACAATCTCCGTGAGTGACGGATGAAAAGCTGGTTGCAATGCTGCTAATTTTTGCGCCTTTTTGGGAGAGATGGTCTGCTTTGCCGTCAGCGCCTTATTGAAATCGCTCATTTTGAGACTCCATCAATCGGAGTACAAGGCCGTTTCCCGGCTGGATGGGATCCCGGTGACACGCTGTGCTATTCTGGTTTTCTCCCTGATAGTTCAACCCATCGGGAGTGGCTCGCCGTCACCTCCTCATCCATATTCGCATGCGCAAACTACTGGCTCACGTTCTGGTTCTGCCGGCGCTGGTTCTCACGTTCTTGGCGCCTGGCGGTCCTTTGCCAGGCCAGGAGCAGCCGCCCTCGCCGATACGTTTCGAACTCAAGAAGCTCCCGTTTCATCTTGAAAACGGCGCCAGCCCGGCCAAGAACGTTCCTGAAACCATGGCCGGCGGCGTAGCGGTCTTCGACTATAACGGCGATGGCCGGCCGGATATCTTCTTCACCAACGGCGCCGACCTCGCGACCCTGAAAAAATCCTCCCCCAAGTACTTCAACCGTCTATTTCGCAACGATGGCAACGGCGTCTTTACCGACGTGACGGCGCAGGCCGGACTTGAAGGCAGCGGATTCGATATCGGGGTCGCTGTCGGCGACTACGACAATGACGGCTTTCCGGACCTTTTCGTCACCGGCGTTCACGGCAACACGCTCTACCACAACAACGGCGACGGAACCTTTACCGACGTGACCAAAAAGGCCGGCCTGGACAAGTGGAACGATCCGGAGTACGGCCCGTTGTGGGCGGAGGCGGCGGTCTGGGTGGACGTGAACAATGACGGTCTGCTCGATCTGTTCATTGTCAACTACCTGCAATGGAGTTACACCGACCAGCCGCTGTGCCTCAACAAGGGCGTCGCGGACTATTGCCACCCCCGCTACTACAAGGGGCTTCCCAACCAGCTCTTTCTCAATCAGGGCGACGGCACCTTCAAGGATGTTTCCAAGGAGTGGGGTATTCGGGACCACGTGGGCAAGGGGATGGGCGTGGGAATGGCGGACTACGACCTGGACGGCAGGCAGGACCTGTTTGTGACCAACGATGCCGAATATAACTTCCTTTTCCGTAACCTGGGAAACAAGTTTGAGGAAGTGGCTTTTCAGGCCAATGTCGCGCTGCCGGAGGATAACGTGTTCATCTCCGGGATGGGGGTGGATTTTCGCGACATCAATAACGACGGCTATCCGGACATCGCGTATGTCGCGCTCAACAACCAGACGTTTCCAATCTTTCTAAACACCGGGAAAGGCGATTTCGTCGAAGCGACGGCGCCCAGCGGAATGCGCGAGCTCAGTATGCCCATGTCGGGCTACGGAGCGGCGCTCTACGACTTCGACAACGATGGCTGGAAAGATCTGTTTGTGACGCGAGGACACGTTCTTTCGAAGTGGGCTCCCGGAGCCAGCGTCAACCAGCCGAACACGGTCTTTCGCAATCTCGGCGCCAGCGGGAAATGGGCAGCCCTGACATCCGAGGCGGGCTTCGTCAACTCGACTTCCGCCCGCCATCGCGGGTGCGCCTTCGGCGATTTCGACGGCGACGGCCGCATCGATGCGGTGGTCACCGCTCTGGACCGGGACGCTGAATTGTGGATGAACCGCAGTCCTAACGCCGGACACTGGCTGGATTTTGCCCTGCGCGGCGTGAAAAGCAATCGCGACGGCATCGGAGCGCGCATCAAGGTCGTAACCAAAGCCGGGGTGCAATATAATCACCAGACTTCGAGCGTGTGCTTTGCCTCATCGAGTCTTGGACCTGTGCACTTCGGTCTCGGCGCGGAAATCAGGGCCACAACGGTTGAGATCAATTGGCCCAGCGGAATCGTGCAGACGCTCGAGAATGTCGACGCCGACCGGATCGTGAAGGTTACCGAGCCCGTTCCCCCGCCAACAGCCCCGAAATAAATAGGCCGGGGCATCGATCCGTTACTCCTTGGGTGGCTGTTCCCTGCCTTTTTACATATCCGACAACAAACTCTGCTCTTCCGGCGAAGCCAGGCGCACCAGCCGGTCGACGGCATACGGCGCGCGATGCTCCAAGGTGTAGTAATGCCGCACCTGCAATTCGCCCAGCAGACCGATGGCCAGCATCTGGATGCCGGCGACAATCAGCACCGCGCCAATCACAAACAGCGGTCCATGCAGATTCAAGATGCTCTTGTGCGGGTCAAGAATCTTCATCCCCATCAGAATGGCGGAGATGATGCTGCCCGCGACGATGCCCAATGCGCCCAAGCTGCCGAAGAAGTGCAGCGGCCGGCTCATGTACTTGAGCAGGAAGCGGATGGTCAGCAGGTCAAAAAACACGCCCAAGGTGCGTCCGATGCCGTAGTGGCTCTTGCCCCGCTCGCGTTTCAGATTCCTGATGGGAACCTCACAGATTGACGCGCCATGCCAACTGGCCAGCGCGGGAATGAAGCGGTGCATCTCGCCGTAGAGCGGAATGCTTTGAATCGTCTGGCGGCGATAGGCCTTGAAGGTGGTGCCGAAGTCGTGAATCTTCACGCCGGAGAGCCTGGCCATCAGCCAGTTGGCGCAGCGCGAGGGAATGCGCCGCATCAGTAAATTGTCGATCCGCTCCTTGCGCCAGCCGGAGACCACGTCGTAGCCTTCTTCGAGCTTTTCGATGAAGCCGGGAATATCGTTGGGATCGTGTTGCAGGTCACCGTCCATGGCCAGGATGAACTCGCCCGAGGCATGATCGAAGCCCGCGGCCAGCGCCGAGGTCTGGCCGAAGTTGCGGCGCAGCTTGATCGCCAGCACGCGGCTATCGACCGCGGCTATCTCTTCCAGCAGCTTATAGGTGCGGTCGCTGGAGCCATCGTCCACCAGCACCAGCTCAAAACTATCGCCCACCTGCTCCATCACCTGCTTGAGGCGAGCATATAAAACGGTAACGTTCTCTTCTTCGTTATGAAAGGGCACGACAATCGAATACTTCGCCATGGTGTCCTCAGCTATGCAGATTCGATGGAGACGGATGAGGCTTCCTGGCCGAATAAAACCGGAACCAATCAGAAAGCCGCGATTTGCTCCGCCGGGGCGGGCCGGTCCACGCTGGGCGGCATCGGCACGCGGGTGAAGGCCGTTTTCTGATCAGACGCTCGGGAAAGCAGCATCCTGTCTTCTGCCTCAAATGCCCCGGTATTGAGCAGGCCTTCCATGATAGATCTGTCCCAGCGGCGCAATACGCTATTGACAATGAGCTTGAAATCGGAAAGAAAGGTGGCGCTGGCCATGTACTCCGCGTCGAGCCGGCGTTTGGCGGGAAGAACGACCGCGTGATAGAAGGATTCCAAATGATGCTTGGGCACACGGTCGAGAACCTCCTCCTCGCGAGCGAAGGCGATGGTGGCAGCGCCCGTGATCCCCGGACGGCACTTGAGATTGGAAATCACATGTTCCGGCATCTTGGGGCGGGGGCCTACCAGGCTCATATCCCCCCAAAGCACATTCAACAACTGGGGCAGCTCATCGAGCTTCCAGCGGCGCAGAAAAGGGCCTGCCGGGGTGAAGTGCTGGTTGCCGGCCGTGGTGACCGCATGGTGCGCTCTATCCGCTGCGTGGATCAGGGTTCGGAACTTAAGAATGGTGAAGGTCCGGCCATGTAGGCCCATGCGCTTCTGCAAGAAGAGGACGGGACCGGACGATGTCAACCGCACCGCCAGGGCGATCGCCAGCAAGACCGGAACCAGCAGAGGCAGCGCGAATAGAACACAGACGCAGTCGAAGAGGCGCTTGGTGCCCGACTGCGACCAGGGGCTCGGCCGCCTATCGCACAGAGAGAGCGGGGAACGATCAGCCGAAGAATGGTCGCGAGCCGTCCTCCGTCTTTCCATCCCATCCGCGCCGCCGTAAGCACCACGCTGATGGGGTCGATCCATGGCCTTGTCTTCAACGGTTACAGTGACGAGCGAATTAGCGTTCAAAATGACCCCCCGGGGGTTAGACTGATCATTTTGGTTTTGGTTAGCAAGCTGAGAAAAGGGAAACGATGCTTTCCGGCTTTGATGCCGTCAATGGGCTTGCCTCTCACCTCTGTTGAATCCGCCGAGACAATCCTCGATCATCGTTGCTCATTGCGTCAACGCAACACATCTCCGTGCAATAGAAAAGCTCCCGTCATGGCGGCGCATTTATTTACCATAACAGACTCTATGCCGAACGGCAAAAAAATTTTCGTCAATTTGGCAAACTAAACCGTTTTGGTCACATCTGCAAGTGATGAATCCGATGGACGTTAATAATACATGAATCAACAATTCCACTATTGCATGCGCGCGCAGAAATAGAATATAGAGAAGATCGCCGCGGAGCGGACGAAACGGTCCAACCCTCAGCTTGAGATCGATTCAACACGCCACGCCGCTTGCCAAGCGGCCGACAAGGCAGGACAGAGTGTATTTGCCTGCCCTTTATAGGGGCGTCCGGGACAACGAACATTGCGTTGGTAATCTATTTATTGCTTATTTAGTTAATAGTATTAGAGTATAATCTGTCCGAGGTTTTTCGTCCGCGTCCGCCCTCAAGACAGGCCAGCAGAAATTCAAGCGATGGCGCCGTCCTGGCCGCAAAACCGGAGTCCCAAGGCGGCTGCGCCAGCGGCGCGGACCGGGCAAGCGGCGCCCTCAAGCCCACGTCAGACACCTTTGTAAGACAGCTCATGGCCCGTGTTAGACTTGTGGGATATGAATTTTTTTAAGTGCGGATGGGGAATAGTCGGCTGCCGTCCCGGCTCTGCCCACGATCGGCCCGCATCGCGGGCTGGCAAGGTAAGGCAGATTGGGCTTCTTATCCTGATATCGTCGCTTACGACAGCGTTGTACGCGCAACTGCCATCCCAGGGTGGCAATTCGGCAGGGGCGGAGAGTCCGAGCGCGACCGATTGCTCCGACCCTCTGCTGGCAAATGCGCCGGAGTGCTCCAGCCAGACTCAGCAAGGAACCACTACGCTCCCGGCTCAGCAAACGGGCTCCCCGCTGCCTGGTGAATACGGCACTCAGTCCGGGAATCCGAATCGCAATTATTCAGATATTGAGCAATTGTCCCGGCAGACTACCGCACGGAATCAGGCGCGGCAAGCGCCGCTTGCGCCGGAGCCGCTGACCGAGTTCCAAAAGTTCGTCGCCTCGACCACCGGCCAGGTTCTGCCCATCTACGGAGCGAATCTGTTCAGCAGCGTGCCGTCCACCTTTGCGCCGCTTGACATGACTCCGGTTCCGCCCGATTACGTCATCGGGCCCGGCGACGAGTTGCGCATCCGCGTATGGGGACAGGTAAGCTTCCAGACCAACGTGCGGGTGGACCGCTCGGGAGAAATATTTCTTCCCCAGATTGGTCCGGTGCATGTGGCGGATATGTCCTTTTCGGCGCTCGGCGCGCATCTGCGCGGCGCCATCGGGCGTGTCTATCGCAACTTCGATTTTACCGTGGATGTGGGTCAGATTCGCGCCGTCCAGGTGTATGTCTCCGGGCAAGCGCGGCGTCCCGGCGTCTATACGGTGAGTTCGCTGAGCACGCTGGTCGATGCGCTTTTTGCCAGCGGCGGGCCATCGGTGCAAGGCTCGATGCGGCACATCCAGTTGCGCCGCGGCAGCGCGGTGGTAACGGACTTCGACCTGTATAACCTGCTAGTCGACGGCGATAAGTCGAAAGACGTGAAGCTCCAGTCCGGAGATGTGATCTTCATTCCCCCGGCCGGCCCCCAGGCCGCAGTCACCGGCAGCGTGCGCTATCCCGCCATCTACGAGCTGCGGGCAGATGAGTCGCTTGCCGGTCTTCTCGCCAATGCCGGAGGCGTCACTTCCGTAGCCTCGGAGGCGCGCGTCTCAATCGAGCGCATTGAGAATCATAGCGACCGGCATGCCATGGAGGTGGCCTACGACGCCAGCGGCCTGGCCACTCCGCTGGCCGACGGCGACCTGGTGAGCGTCTTCTCCATCGTGCCCATATACCGCAAGACGGTCATCCTGCGCGGCAACATTGCCAATCCGGGCCGCTTTGCCTGGCGCCCCGGCATGCGCATCAGCGATCTGATTCCGGATAAGGAATCGCTCATCACTCGGAATTACTGGTGGAAGCGGGCGCAGCTTGGACTGCCCGCCCCGGAGTTTGAGCCCATACCTGGCTTCGACAATCTGCGGCAACCCGCGGAAAACCACGCCATTACAATGCAACGTTCCCTCCAGGAAAGCAGGAGCACATCGAATCAGCCTGTGTATCAGCAAGGACAGCCTGTGTATCAGCAGGGACAGCCTGGGTATCAGCAGGACCAGTCTTGGTATCAGCAGGGACAATCTGAATATCCGCAAGGACAGCCTGGATATCAGCAAGACCAGTCTGGATTGCAGCAAAACCAAAACCTGAGCGCTCAACAGCGCGCCGGCAGTTCTTCCCTGGCAACCGCGCAGACTACTTCCACCGGTCGGTTCCTGCCCCCGGCGCAGCGAACCGAGATTCGGGCGCTCGCGCCGGAGATCGATTGGAATTATGCCGTCATCGAGCGGCTCGACCCCGACACCCTGAAGACCACTCTGATCCCGTTCGATTTAGGCAAGCTCGTGCTGCAACATGACGTTTCCCAGGATCTCGAACTACAGGCAAGCGACGTAGTCTCCATCTTATCGGAGGCCGATATCCGGGTACCCATCGCACAGCAGACAAAAATCGTTAGACTGGACGGCGAATTCGTGCATGCTGGCGTGTACACAGTCCAGCCCGGAGAAACGCTGCGCCATCTGGTGGAGCGGGCCGGCGGGCTTACGCCCAGTGCATACCTCTACGGCTCGGAATTCACCCGTGAGTCGACGCGCGCCCTGCAGCAGGCCAGAATCGACGAATACGTGCAGAGTCTGAGCATGGAAATGCAGCGAAGCACCCTGGCCATGGCGTCGTCTTCGACTTCGTCGCAGGATCTGACCAGCGCCGCCTCGGCCCAGAACAGCGAACGAGATATTCTTGCAAGCCTGCGGCAAATTCGCGCCACGGGTCGTGTCGTACTGAGATTTACGCCCGATAGCAGCGGCACGAGCAGCTTTCCCGACATCACTCTTGAGGACGGAGACCGCTTTGTAATTCCGCCCGTTCCGGCCACCGTCAATGTGGTAGGCGCGGTGTACGATCAGAATTCCTTCCTGTACGCGCAGGCGCGAAGGGCCGGGACCTACTTGCAACTGGCCGGTGGACCCAACCGGGACGCTGATCGGAACCATGAATTCATCATCCGCGCCGACGGGGAGGTGGTAAGCAGCGTAAGGGGCAAGACAATCTGGACCGGCAGCGAGTTCAACAACCTGCGCATAAATCCGGGCGATACGATCGTGGTTCCGGAGAAGACCATCAAGCCATCTGCGATGCAGGGTCTTCTTAACTGGTCGCAGTTGTTCTCCCAATTCGCACTGGGCGCCGCGGCGTTGAGCGTGCTTAAATAGCAGGATTTGGAGCGCCCTCCTTGTAGAATGCAGGTAAGGATGCGCGCCAGTCCTTGATCCGACAGGAACTGGGACGAAGCCGGGGAGTTCGCTCCATCCTATTGATTACAATTATCTTATAGAGCTTGTGTTTATTACTATGATAGATTCAAAATCGGTTGAGAGAGATGAATCACCGTCACTTTTCAGTGCCAATTCTCACAAGTTTAGGTTTGTGGAACTGGGGGTGTTGGTTTACAATTGGTTCCATTTAGCAGGAAGACTCGCCGGTCCCAGAGCAAGTAGTCTCCTCCCTGGTTCAACGGATCGATGGGCTGATGCGCTCACGATCGATTGCATAGCAGGAGAAGTTGCCTTGGGTGTTCGTCTCCCTGGCGAATGGCCGTGTGGCATGGCGACGATCGGATCGGGGGCTTAGCGTGGAGCAGGTTTGCTAAGTCAGGCTGGCGAAGCCATGTGCAATTGATATTCCAGCGCGAATAAGTGCTTCACCTTTCACGCAGGATGGAGGCGCCGCTTAACCTTTTACGCTAGGCTCCGGTTCGACGGGAGGCATCGGGTGAGTTTGCTGGCGATCGGTCAACCGTTTGGCTCTCAGGTCACGTTGGACCTTGCACCAAAGGGCGGCGCGAGCGATCGCCAGTGGTTCGCCGTCTTCACCATTCCGCAAAACGAAAAGTCTGTGGCCAAGCATCTTCAAATGCAGGAAATTGAATCCTTTCTTCCCGTCTATGAGACGATCCGCGTTTGGAAGAACCGGCAACGAGTAAAAGTGATCCTGCCGCTGTTTCCCAACTATCTGTTTGTGCATATCAACTGCCGCGAGCGGACCAGGGTTCTGCAGTCTTGCGGAGTGTTACGCATCGTGGGGAACAGCAGGGGCCCCATTCCGCTTCCGGAATCCGAGATTGAGTTCCTGCGTTCCGGCTTCTGCGGACAGCGAATGGAACCCTACAGAGAACTCGTGATTGGCCAGAAGGTCCGCATCAAGAGCGGGGCCATGCAAGGCGTTCAAGGCACCCTGGTGAGAAAGGGCAACAGCCTGCGGTTTGTGCTGACGCTCGAACTGATCAACCAACATGCCGCAATCCAGGTGAATGCCGGGGACTTGGAGCAGATGCCGGCATAAGCACGAAATGCCTTCGGGCAGGGAACCATGGCCATGCGCCTGCATCTGCGCAAAAGCTGAGCCAGCGCCCCTGCCGAACAGCCATCTTCCCAGATGGCGACGGCTTGTGAATTCACCGCGGCCGGCCTGGCTCCCTGAGTCCCTTCCATTCATTGCCGCTTTGCGTAACCGTACCGACTCAAGCTGCGCCGTGAGTTGAGCCGCGAAGTTTCCGGCGCATCGGGAGCGGAGGCGCGCCCAGCGGCGCTTGCCACCGGCAAGCTCTGATTGCGGCGCAGGTCCGCTGGATGTCGCTGTCTGCGGACCATCCCGCGCCAGCGTGCGTTCTGAATCTGCCAAGCCTTGGGGGAACTTATGCCACTGATACTCAAAAGCTCCGCGCGGACCGACAAGATCGTCCAGGCGGCAGGTCGGCTGTTTGCGTATCAGGGTTATCACGGAACGAGCACCCGTCAGATAGCCCATCTCGCCGACGTCAGCGAGTAATACGCTCTTCCGGCACTTCGATCACAAAGAAGACCTCTTCTGGTCGACCCTCTGCTCGCACTCTACGGGACTGAAACTGCAACGGGATCTGATGGAGCGCCTCGCGAACAGCGAACCTCCTGAGGTGGTCTTGCCCAAGATCCTCGAATTGCTGACGGATACCGTGAGTTACATGCCGGAGTTGCTCAGGCTGCTCGCGGTCGCATTCCTCGAGTTGCACCCCAAGGCCAAGGCGTTCAGTCAGGAACTCCTTTCCCCCGCGCTTGCCGCAATCAGCAACTATTTGGAGATGAATATCAAGAGCGGGAAACTTCGCCCCCTCGATCCAACCATGCTCACGGCGGCATTGATGGCTACGACGTTGATGTACAGGGAAATCTCCAGGCTGATTGAGCGCAACAGCCTTTATTGAGTTACCAGGAAGTCAACCGCGCAAACGCAAGTTTCTGGCTGGATCTGCTTACGCCAAGGACGCCTGACCACTCATCGCCCATTGTGCCAATCAGGTAGGAACATTCGGGCTGATAGTGAACGAGGAGTTTTGGTAGGAGCTGGGTGTCCGCGAGTCTATGATTCAACTGCGCTGTGGCGAGGGCAAGGCCTGGCCGCTGCGCTCCCGGCGTTGGCAGAGGCCTCAGCGGACATCAGGCCTCAGCCACGGCAGGGACCATTTTTCAGGACGCGCGCACACCACTGGCTGGGAAGTTATCAGACAGCATGGACCTGCCTGAACAAACTCAATTGCGCGATGGTTCGACCTAGCCGTGAGCGTTTGGTGGGTACCGGCGAGGTGGAAAAGGCTTGGCTCCACTGTGGGCTAGCGGCTGTCTACATTAGGTCACCCTGCTCAGGAACAGCAAGGAGTCAACCGCCGATCTGCTGCCGCGTATGCATCGAGTGGCCCCAGTGCTCAAACGGCCGCTGCTGGGCACGCACGAAGGAGGTGTACGAACAGAGCGCCTCAATTTCTATCTGGAGGATTTCACTTTTCGCTTCAACCGGCGGGAGTCGGATGACTTTTCCACAGGGCAGATTTTCTAAAATCAATGATTTGAGAAAGATGCAAAATTCCAAAAATGGCAAAATGCCAGGACCAAATTGCAAAAAAATATACAAAAATTCGTTTTTTGTACATTTCACCCCCCTGAATGAAGGTTTTTGGCACGCGTACAAATCCGGTACAAAATCGGAGCTCTCCATCCGGCCGATTCATCGCTCTCTGAGCGGGGATCAAAGGATTTAGCTCGAATGCCCATCCGCTCGGCTCTTCTCCGCCTGTCGGACGGAAACCCGTTTGCCTCCACGGATTCTCTCATGCCTCGACCATGAAAAGGCGGATCATGCCGACCCATCCCGCGCCGCCCAAGCAGAAGACTACTTTGGGCAGAATTTGGATGGGAAGTCCCTCGTGTTATACCGCGACTTCTGTTCTCGCCGATTTGCATGGCGTCCACCAAACTCACTGGAGATCGGCAAGTGTCAGCAGTGCACCGGTCGAGGGCGTGTTCGGTGTGAATGTTGTGAAATCCAGAGCCAAAACACAGGACTCAAGGCCAGAACTAGGCAAACAGGGCTACCTATTTAATGGACATTCCCCCGCGTATCCGTAGTGTAGCCGAGGCCCGGCCGACGTCAAGGCCGCGCCCGGCGCGCCGCCTTCGCGGTCGAAGAGCCCTGACCCCGTCCTCTGCACCTCGGCTTAATCTCAGCTATTGCGGGAATGTCATCCTCCCGTTGGCCATAGGCCAACGCTGCTCCGCCGCCCAAAAGAACGGCTTCGCATCTTGAGAACGAGGAAAGCACACTTGTTACAATCAATGTTGATAGCGCGCTCGCCTCACACAGGTCTGGCAACCGTCTGCGACGCACAGAGTGGGCAACACGAGGTTTCAGCCTGTGGAATGAAGGCAGAAACGCAGTCAAATCCGAACCCTGGCAGGAATAGATGCCTTCAGATCTCTCGTCTTCCGAACTGCAAGAGCACGCCGATTCTTCGGTAGTCCCCCCCACTGCCGTGCAAGTTAAAGGGGACGACGAGATCTCTCTACTGGATCTGCTGATCGTTCTTGCCGAGCGGAAACGCATAATTCTGGGGGTTACGGCAGCTTTCGCAATCCTCGCGGTCATCGTTTCGCTGGTCCTTCCCCCACGCTACGCCGCCACGGTGACTTTGCTGGCCCCGCAGCAGAGTTCCTCGATGGGCGCTGCACTAGCCCTCCCAGTTCGGAATTCTTGGCGGCATGTCTGCGCTGGCCGGAGGCAGTCTCGGCCTCAAGAACCCCAACGACATGTTTGTCGCCATGTCCAAGAGCCGCATCGTGGAGAACGCCATGGTGCAGCATTTCGGGCTGATGCAGGAGTATCGCGCAAAGTATCCCTCCGATGCGCGCAAAGCCTTCGAGAAAAATGCGATCGTCGATGGCAGCGGCAAAGACGGTTTGATCCGTATCTCGGTTGAGGATCGCGACCCTCGGCGCGCAGCTGACATTGCTAACGGTTACATAGACCAGTTTCGTCTCCAATCTCAGCATCTTGCCATCACGGAAGCCTCTCAGCGCAGATTCTTCTTCGAGCAACAGTTGGAACAGGCAAAGGATAGTCTGGCCAATGCCGAAGAGGCCATGAAACAGACCGACCAGTCATCAACTGGGGTGAGCAAAAGATGATGAAACGGAATTCCCATATCATTCAGCTAGGAAAAGAAGGCGCGAACGATGACTGAACGAGGTCCGTACTCAACCCAATCCGGCACGGCGTCGGAAGAGACGCTATCAAACGAGGACCGCAGCGCGACGATCAACCGTGCGGGAAGTGCAGAAGAAACCGACTTGTTCAACGTGTTGCTCGTTGTAGTAAAGCACAAGCGAATGATTGTGGTGGTAACTGTCCTCTGCATGGCTATTTCCGCACTCTGCGTTTTGTTGCTTCCGAACCAATATACCGGGGAAACAAAGCTCCTTGCGCCACAGATGCAGGATTCGATGGCTTCCGTGTTGACGTTGCAGGGTGGAATGTCCTTGAGCGGGCTTGGGGCGGCCCGGAGCCTATCTGCAAGTGCGCTCGGCTTGAGCGATCCCAATGCGATGTATATAGGGGAGTTGAAGAGCCGAACTATCGCAGATAACCTCATCGCGCGATTTGACCTCAAAAGCGTGTACCACGTTAAGAGCCAAGTGGATGCCCGCAAAGCCCTTGCACAAGCCACCAAAATAGAATCTTCCAAAGATGGCGGAATTACAATTCAGGTCACCGACAAAGATCGAAAACGGGCTGCGGATATGGCCAACGCCTATGTGCAGGAGTTACAACAGCTTATTAACGAGATAGCTTCTCACCAGGCTTCAGAACGTGGTAAGTATTTTGAGAACGAGATACGAAAAGTACAGGAACAGCTTATCTCGTCTGAAGCGGAACTTAAGGAGGATCAGGAAAAGACTGGGATGCTGGATGCCGCCTCGCAAGCCAGGTCAGTTATGACGGCCGCGGTCTCTCTCAAAGCGGAAATTGCCGCGAAAGAGGTAGAAATCAAGGGGATGAGTTCGTATGCAACGCCGCAGAATCAGGATGTGAAACTGGCTAAGGAGCAGTTGAGCGCCTTGCAGTCACAACTGGCAAAGCTGAAATATGGGAGCAACGGCGGAAGCGGCGATATTCTGGAGCCTTTTCAGAAGATTCCTCAGGACACGCTCGAATACCTTCGGAAGTCTCGTGACGTGATGTACTATGAACGGATTCACGATCTCCTGAGCATTCAATATGCGGCCGCAAAGGCCGATGAGGGGCGAAACGCCGTAGTCATCCAAGTGGTCGATCGTGCCGAGCCGCCCGAAAGGAAATCGAAGCCGCACCGTACCTTGATCGTGATTCTCGTAGCAATGCTGGCCTTTTCCGGCTCCATATTCGCTGTCTTCGTGATCGAAGGATTGGAGAAGCTCCGGCGCGATCCCGTTCGTGCCAAAGAGTTGGATTCGATTAAGGCAATGTTGTTCGGTGGGTCAATCCGAACGTGGTTTTTCAGACCCAAAGCAGAATAGCTCGGTGGCCGGAAGTTAGCCGCGTTCCGAAGCAGAGTGCAACGCGCGAACTGAACTGGTCGGAAGCAATCTGGGCTTGACTTTTCGAGAAGGAGATATATGAATTTGCCGCATAAGAGAAAGGAGTTTCTCGTATTTGGCTCACCTCAAATCGAACAACCGGAAATCGATGAGGTGGCTTCGGTCATGAAATCGGGCTGGCTCGGCACCGGCCCTCGGGTCGCGCAGTTCGAGCATGATTTTGCCGCGTACAAGGGTGTACAGAACGCCGTGGCGCTCAATTCCTGCACGGCTGCGCTCCATCTCAGCATTCTTGCGGCGGGGATCAAGCCGGGCGATGAGGTCATCACTACGCCCATGACTTTCTGCTCTACCGTGAACGCGATAATACACGCGGGCGGCACTCCGGTGCTGGCAGATATCGACCCGCTTACCCTCAATATCGATCCGGAGCAGGTGGAACACAAGATCACGCCACGGACGCGAGCCTTGTTGCCCGTTCATTTTGCTGGTCGTCCCTGCGACATGGATCGGCTTTGCGAAATTGCTGAGCGTCACCATCTCAAGCTGATCGAGGATTGCGCGCACGCGATCGAAACCGAGTACAAAGGGCGAAAAGCCGGCACCTTCGGGGATTTTGGCTGCTTCAGCTTTTACGTGACCAAGAACATCGTGACGGGGGAAGGCGGCATGGTGCTGGCCCGCCGCGAGGAAGATGCCGCCCGGATCAAGATTTTGGGACTGCATGGCATGAGCAAGGATGCCTGGAAACGCTTTGGCGACGAGGGCTACAAGCACTATCAAGTGGTAGAGTGTGGCTTCAAATACAACATGATGGACTTGCAGGCAGCGATCGGCATTCAGCAGTTGAAGCGGATAGATGCCTACTGGCGGCGGAGAAGCGAGATTTGGAAACGCTATAACCAAGCGCTCGGCAATCTGTCCATCGGGCTGCCCGCTGACACAGAACCGAATACGCGCCATGCCTTTCACCTCTACACCATCATGGTCGATGAGGCTCGTGCGGGCGTCAGCCGCGACGCCTTCCTGAACGCCATGACGGCGCGAAATATCGGCGTCGGGGTTCACTACCTTAGTCTTCCCGAGCATCCTTATTACCAGCAAACTTTTGGATGGAAGCCGGAAGATTGTCCCAACGCAGCTCGCGTCGGACGTCAGACTGTCAGCATTCCCATTTCTCCCAAATTGACCGAAACCGATATCGACGATGTCATTCGAGAGGTTCGCAATGTTTTCTGAAATTAAATTGCTGTTCCTTAAGGCTTTGCGCTTGACCCACGAGGGCAATTCGTTCGACGGACCGGCATATTGGGACAGACGGGCCAAGAAGTATGGCAGCGCGCGGTGCTGAATCTCGCACATGCCGGCAACGAATACGATCACGTCACAGACGTCCAGAAGAAAATA